>Ga0194120_10002273_pt1 | contig 33462 bp, 31 predicted proteins | sample TA2MahCa65mmetaG_FD_148642 | JGI IMG/M metagenome (GOLD analysis project Ga0194120, IMG submission 148642) | Freshwater microbial communities from Lake Tanganyika, Tanzania - TA2015019 Mahale Deep Cast 65m | ecosystem: Environmental > Aquatic > Freshwater > Lake | place: Tanzania: Lake... | reverse complement strand
CAAAAATATGTGATACTATGCTATCATGTTAGTACTTTATGTTCAACGAAATAGCTTAGCAGGGTGAAAATGAGCGAGGGAAGGGTTATGCTGTGGTCTATAATGGGAACAATTGCCGCAATTTGTACGACAGTGGGATTTATACCGCAAATCATTCAGGGGATAAAAACGAGGGAATTAAAAGACGTTTCGCCGGTAATGCTGAGTCTTTTATTGGTGGGCTGTAGTCTATGGTTAGCTTACGGAGTTCATTTAAAAAACCCCATCATTGCGCTTGCAAATGGCTTCACCCTCTCCTTTGTTGTTACGATTTTCTTCTTACGGACTTTGTTTAAAAGAAATAAAAGATAGAGTATGGGGTCAAATTCATGGCGTAATTACACGTTTTTTATTACCTGCATGCCGCTTTCGAGGGCTTGTTTATTGAGGGAAAACAGATTCCCCTTTTTCCCTTTCAGCATTGCCTGTAATTGATCCAAAATGAGATGGGCGGCGAACAGCTTCTTTATCGCAAGGAAAGCGCCTAACATAACAACATTCGAGACCAGCACATTCCCCAATTTACTGGCAATCTCCGTTGCGGGTATTTTATATGTCTTTACGTCAGGGAGGTTGTTTAATTTTATCATGGAGGAATTCAGGACGAGCAACCCATCTGGTTTTAGCATGTCTTTATACTTTTGATAGGAGGGTTGGTTCATGACAATGAGGGTATCGGCTTCTTCGATGAGAGGTGAAAAGATTTCTTCGTTTGAAATGATAAGGTAATAAACTGCCGTTCCACCCCGAACTTCAGTGCCGTAGGAAGGGAAATACGTTACATATTTACCATCGGCCATGGCAGCCTGTGCAAGCAGTTTCCCCAACAGCATCATCCCCTGTCCGCCAAAACCGGCTAAGATTATCTTTTCCGTCATAGCTTAATTTTTTTGTTCCCAATCTTTTACCACACCCAGGGGGAAGGTTCTGGTCATTTCTTCGTCAATATACCTCATCGCCTCGTTGGCATCCATTCTCCAGTAGATCGGGCAGGGGGATAGAATTTCGATCAGGGAAAAACCCTTTTTCTCCATTTGGGTTTTAAACCCTTTTTCAATGGCCTTTTTTGTCTTACGGATATTTTCCGGGGAGGACAAGCTTACTCTTTCGAGATAGCTGCTGCCATCCAGAACGGCTAATAGTTCACAGACACGGATGGGATGCCCGGAGTTTATTGGATCTCGCCCTGATGGCGTGGTAACGGTTTTTTGTCTGAGTAAAGTCGTCGGAGCCATCTGACCACTTGTCATACCATAAACGGCATTATTGACGAAAATAAAGGTAATATTCTCGCCTCTATTGGCGGCATGGATGATCTCTGCTGTCCCAATCGCCGCCAGATCTCCGTCTCCCTGATAGGCAAATACGACATGGTCGGGATGAACTCTTTTGATGCCGGTCGCCACGGCGGGCGGACGGCCATGGGCAGCTTCACACATATCAATATCGAGATAATTATAGGCAAGAACGGCGCATCCTACGGGAGCAAGTCCAATGGTTTTCCCCCGAATGCCCCATGCATCAAGAATCTCGGCAATTAATCTCAGGACAATTCCGTGACCGCAACCAGGGCAAAAATGTGTTGCTTTATCTATAAACGTCTGTGGTTTTTCATATATGGCGTGCATATTATTTTACCTCTGCTAATTGTAATAACGTATTTGCCGCACGGTTATCCGGTACGATCTCCACTATTTTTTTAATTATTTCTAAAGATGTGGGCACTCCACCACCAGTCCGTCCGTAGAAATGAACCGGGCATCTCCCTTCAACCGCCAGTTTCACGTCCTCGACCATCTGCCCGGCGCTCATTTCAACAGTTAAGATGCATTCAACCCTTTCTGATACCTTTCGGATAATCTCCTTCGGAAACGGCCATAGGGTAACCGGACGCACCATCCCTACCCTGAATTTATATTGCTGGCTCTTCTTAACAACCTCCTTGCAGATGCGTGCGGACGTTCCATAAGCGACCAGAATTACATCGGCTTTATGGGTATTGATAGCCTCGTACCGAACTTCATGTTCTTCAATTGTCCTGTATTTTTTCTGCAAATGAGCATTGAATTCTTCCAGTTGACCTTTTACAGGGTAAAACGACTTGACCACATTTTTCTTTCTCCCTTCGGCGCCTGTCAGCGCCCATGATTTCGCCGGAAGATTTTTTTTCGGTTTTTTATGAAATTCCACGGGTTCCATGAGCTGACCGATCTGCGCATCACCCAGGATCATGACGGGATTCCGATATTTATCGGCAAGGTCAAAAGCGTCATAAACAAGGTCTGCCATTTCCTGAGTAGAAGACGGAGCGAGCACAACGGTATGATAATCACCGTGGCCTCCTCCTTTCACAGCCTGGAAGTAGTCTGCCTGTGATGCGGAAATATCGCCTAATCCAGGCCCGCCTCGTTGAATGTTAACCATCACGCAGGGAAGCTCGCTTCCTGCAAGGTATGAAATTCCTTCCTGTTTCAGGCTTATACCCGGGCTTGACGAGGACGTCATTGCACGGCCGCCTGCTGCTGCACTCCCATGAACCATACTAATTGCCGCAATCTCACTTTCTGCCTGGATAAAAGCGCCGCCGACTTCCGGCATCCGTATCGACATGTAATTGATAAGTTCATTCTGAGGGGTGATGGGATATCCGTAATAATATCTACAGCCAGCTTGTATAGCCGCTTCGGCAGCGGCTTCATTTCCTGTCAGTAATTGTTTCATTATAGATATACCCCCGGTAAACTGTCTTTCATAAATAACGTTCGTCCTTTAATTATAAATCTCGATCGCCACGTCAGGACACATTATTGCGCATTTTTTACAGCCGTCACATTCCGCATCTTCTCTGAACTTTATCGGATGCAGTCCGTATTCGTTGATCGTTTCGGATACCACTAACGATTTGTTGTGACATACAGGCACGCACAAAAGACACCCCTTACAGTAATTCTCTTTTATCTTAATTACGGCCATAATTCGGATGTCCTCCCCAATTCAATTTCTCGCGTAATACGCCGTAAAACGTCCTTGTCCCCGTATCAATCATCTGTACCTCGATATCAGACCGTTCGATCTTTATCTTATCGCCCATCTCTATTTCTGTAAAAACCTGTCCGTCCACCGTGAAACCTGTACCACCCATTTGAGACAGGAGCTCCATCTCGATCTTTACGTCTCCCGAAACAACCAAGGGACGATTGGTAAGTGTATGTGGACATATCGGGACGATAATAAACGCATGTAAATCAGGCGTTAACAGCGGACCGCCCGCAGACAGGGAGTGGGCCGTTGAACCTAAAGGAGTCGACACGATCAAACCGTCTGCCCTGTATGTCGCTACATTTTCACCGTTAATATTTAATTTTATAGAAATCAACCTTGAGAGGGATGAGCGTGAAATTACCGCATCATTGATACCCGTGGATTCATCTATGATTTTACCGTCACGTTCGACGCGGCATAAAAGGAGCGTTCTTTTCCGGATTTGATAGTTCCCCGTAAATATTTTCTCCAGGAAAACGCACACATCCTTTTCCATGAGTTCCGCTAAAAAACCAAATCTCCCCATGTGTACTCCCACAATCGGTATCTGATTTCTTCCCAGCCCTCTGCACGTGGAAAGAATCGCCCCGTCTCCACCGAAAACCACCGCCATTTCAGCCCCGGTTTTTTCGATTTTTTTTTCTTTCGATAAATCAACAATTTCGATACTGACATGTTTCTCAAACCATGGTTTTAAACCTGCAATCGAATCATGAATCTTTTTCTTACTGAAATCGCCAACAACAAGTATCTTTTTCATTCGCTTAAACGGTCAAACGTCGATTTCCTGCCTTGGTAAATGAACGGTGGATATCCATTAATTCAAGCGTCGCAATAAATTTATCGGCAATTCCTTCTTCATCCAGACCAATATTTTTTAACATCAGATCCCGTGGCCCGTGTTCGATAAACCGGTCAGGAATTCCCATTCTGACAATTTTACCCGCATCTTCCCGTTCTTCAGTAACAAGTTCAAGCACCGCAGAACCGAAACCGCCCATCAATGCATGGTCTTCAACGGTTGCTATCAATTTATGATTCCTGACCAAATCCAGAATGAGTGTTTTATCAAGCGGTTTGGCGAACCGTGCATTCACCACCGTAACTTCTATACCTCTTTCACTCAGCTTTTCCGCTGCATGCAAGCATCGATACACCATAGCGCCGTACGCAAGGAGAACGCCGTCTGCTCCTTTCCTCAATACTTCAGCCTTCCCAATCTCAAATGTTTTGTATTGCGGATTGATTTCTTTGTCGGGAATGTCTTCTCTCGGATAACGGATCGCCACAGCCTTGCCGGAATCGAGGGCAATTTTTAACATAGATTTCAGCTCATTCCCGTCTTTTGGCGCCATCAGGATAATTTCCGGCAGATTCCTAAGATACGCAATATCAAACACACCATTATGCGTAGGGCCGTCATTGCCGACAATTCCCGCACGATCCAGGGCAAACACCACTCCATTCCGCTGCAAGCAAATATCATGGAACACCTGATCATATGCCCTTTGTAAGAATGTCGAATAGATAGCCACAACGGGTTTTAGCCCCCCGACAGACAACCCATTGGCCAAACCTACGGCATGCTGCTCGCAGATTCCGACATCGTAAAATCGGTCTGGAAATTTTTTTCCAAAAGCGGCAATACCGGTGCCATCAGGCATGGCTGCCGTAATCCCCACTACTTTGAGGTCTGCCTTCGCCAGTTCTATCACCGTATCACCGAAAACCTTGGTGTAGGAAATCTTTTTGGGTTCGTCTGCAGCATGTAAAATCTTTCCGTTACACATCTCAAACTTACCCGCACTGTGGTACTGGGTTGGATTTTGACATGCCGGTTCAAAGCCTCTTCCTTTTTCTGTTATTACATGCAGCAACACAGGACCTTCGAGGTGTTTAATGTCATTCAATGTCTCAATTAATATTTGAAAATTATGCCCATCAATCGGCCCAAAATAATTAATTCCGAGGTCTTCAAATATCTGTCCTGGGATTGCGCCTCTTCGCAGTAACTCAACAACATGTTCCAATGTTTTTCCCACGGGTTTCCCAAACACAGGCAGCACATTGAGTATATTATGAATCTCTTTCTTGATATCGGCATACAGCGGAGCCGTTCTGATCTTATTCAAATACTTTGAAAAACCGCCAACCGTGTTTGATATGGACATTTCATTATCATTGAGTACGACCAATAAATTTTTCTTAAGGTCACCCGCATGGTTCAGCGCCTCCAGCGACATTCCTGCTCCGATAGCTCCGTCGCCTACTACGGCCACAACAGACCGCTTATACCCGAGGATTGCATCGGCACACGATACCCCCAGTGCAGCCGATATAGCATTCCCGCTATGACCGCAGGTAAAAGGGTCGTAAGCGCTCTCATTTTTGTCCGGGAAACCACTGAGTCCCTTATATTGCCGTAAAGTTGGAAATTTCGACTTTCTACCGGTGAGAATCTTGTGAACATACGCCTGGTGGCCTACATCCCATACTATTTTATCTCTCTTAAAATCGAAGCAGTAATGCAACGCAATGGTCAATTCAACGACACCGAGATTGGAAGAAAGATGTCCCGGATTTTTTGAAACAACGTCCACAATGAATTCGCGAATTTCTGCAGCAAGCTTTGGCAGATCAGCCAGCTTTAGCTTTTTCAAATCTTCCGGATATTCAACAGAATCCAATAATTTACTCATGTTTCATTACCTGTTTAAACCTAAGAATTATTTACTTTTAAATAGTCGCTTATTTTGAATTATCACTTTGAGTGGAACCGGCCTCAAAATCTTTGGTACGGAGGATACCGTTTTCATCCTTCACCAGAATTTGAATCTTCTTTTCTGCATTCTCCAGCAAGGCAACACACTGTTTGTACAGTTTAATGCCGTTCTCGTATTCGGACAGGGTCTCATCCAACGACAAATCTCCCTTTTCGAGCCGCTCTACAATATCTTCTAATCCTTTTAATGCATCCTCAAATTTTACCTTCGCCATAGATCAAAATTTAGACTGGATTAACAGAATTTACAAGATTTTATATGTGCTGTAAGAAAACTCCTGCCACCGATTATGCTGTTGAGTTTCGCTTCGTTTAACCCATTTTTATTTAAATTTGTCAATAAATTCCTTTGCCGCTTTGAGAGAGTCTTTCACTAACGCTGCATCATGAATAAGCCCTCTATAATACCCAGCAATGTGTAAGGTATCATAAAGGTGTTCAAATTTTCTTGCAAGTTTGCCATTGTGTGCTGCAAAGTACTTCTTTAATGCGATTCTATATCCATCAACGGATTTAGGTAATTCTTTTTTAGTTACACCTCTTTCCAGCAATACCTCGTTGATAGCCTCTAATACTGCCAAATATACCGTGCCAAAAGCTTCCCGCACAGGTTTGATGTCTACGTAATCATTATCTTCGATTGGTGTGCGTGCAAGTATCTCTTTTGCATTCTGTAAATATCTTAATGATTCCTTCATACCTATTTCAATATCTCAACTACAGAAGATACAATACCGCCATGAAAGAACTGCGTTTTTAACTTTTTCCCTAAAGCTAATCCTTCGACAGACTTGATGGGTTTATCATCCTCTACGTCGGTTGTGATAGAGTAACCTCTATTCAGCACTTTTAAAGGACTCACGCTATCCAATCGGTTTGCTAAACCAACGAGCCGTTCCCGCTCCAATTCCAGTGAATGCTTGGTTACAGAAGCAAGCCTTTGTATCATCTCGTCCAACCTTTGCTGTAATCTCAGAATCTTGTCCAACGGTCTCTTGAACGGGAAGCTATTTTTAACTCCCGTAAGACGGTTTCTGATAACCATTATTTTATTATATAACGCTTGTATAAGTCTAGCCTTAATTTTTTTCAACGAATCCTTCAACTGGTCGTAATGTGGAACAACCAGTTCGCCGGCCTCTGTGGGTGTAAGCGCCCGTTTGTCAGCGACTAAATCTGAAATAGTTACATCAATCTCATGCCCGACTGCGGAGATAACGGGAATCTTTGAGGCATAAATACTCCGTGCGACCACTTCCTCATTAAATGCCCATAAATCTTCTAAGCTGCCTCCGCCTCTGCCTACAATCATTACGTCGATATCCGGGAGCATATTCAAATCCTTAATCGCCCGGGCAATCTCCAGCGCAGCGCCTTCCCCCTGTACTTTTACCGGGTAGATGAGAATCTCTACGTTGGCAAACCTCCTGTTTATTACATTCAGGATATCTCTGATTGCAGCGCCTGTCAGAGACGTTACAACGGCAATTTTTTGGGGAACCATCGGAAGTGGTTTTTTATGTGCAGGATCAAACAAACCCTCCTTTTCGAGACGCTCCTTTAATTGTAAAAAAGCCAATTGCAACGTGCCAATACCTTTTGGTTCAATCTTTTCGATGACCAGTTGATATTGACCGCGAGCCTCGTACACCGTAATAGAACCAAAGGCCAGTACCTCCATCCCATCCTTTAGCTCAAATTTTACGGTGTTTGCAATAAATTTAAACATGACGGCCTGGAGTTGTGCGCCGGCGTCTTTTAACGTCAGATACACATGTCCGGACGTGGGTTTTTTTACATTGGAGACTTCTCCCACAACCCATACATTAAAAAAATCGTGTTCGAGTGAACCACGAATCCTTCGGGTGAGTTCGGAAATCGTGAGTATCTTATTTCGACCTGTTACCGTATCCGGCAGTATGGGCAGTATTCTTGCGAAATTCATTCAATCGCCCTCTTTGATTTCAATCCGCTTTATGCTATCAGCCCTTCCCGTTTGGCCATCAACAACAATCTTTACACCATTTATGCGAACATCCTTTTCCGCCACGTCAAATCGGGTTGGCATCTGCGTCACAATAGCCTTTAAAACACATTCGATCTTTCTTCCAAGAACGGACTCGTGAGGACCCGTCATCCCCAAATCACTGATAAAGGCCGTTCCTTTCGGCAAGACCCTTTCATCTGCTGTAGGCACGTGGGTATGCGTGCCTACAACGGCGCTTACCTTGCCATCCAAATGCCATCCCATGGCAATCTTTTCAGAAGTCGCCTCTCCATGCATATCCACAAAAATGACGTTCGTCTCCCTCGAAATACTCTTCAGAATCTCATCAACTGCCCGGAAAGGACAATCTATGGGTTTCATAAACACCCGACCCAGTAGATTAATCACACCGATCGGTTCTCCCCGCCTGGATTTCGCCACGACATAGCCTTTTCCAACGGCTAACGGTGAATAATTCGACGGTCTAATGATGTTTTTGTTCGTTTCTAAGGCATGCAGAATTTCTTTTTTATCCCAGACGTGGTCGCCGGTGGTTATAACGTCAATGCCATAAGAAAACAATTCCGCGGCTATATCCTCTGTGATGCCGGCGCCTGCCGCCGCATTTTCTCCGTTAGCAATACAAAAATGTATATCTTCCCTGTCGATAAATGCCTTTAACTTGTCTTTTAATATAATGCGTCCGGGCTTTCCTACGATATCGCCAATCACCATGACATTGATTTTCATTAAGAATTCTTTCCATACATATGCTTAAATTTTTCTTTCAAACGTTTTTCAACGTCGGCCGGAACAAATTGATTCACACTGCCTCCCAGGCTTACGGCTTCCCGAATTAACGTTGAATTCAGGAACGAATATTGTTCGCTGGTCATTACAAATACCGTCTCTACTTCTTTATTCAGGGCTCGGTTTGTCAACGCCCTTTGAAACTCATATTCAAAATCAGACACCGTCCGTATACCGCGCAATATAATATTCGTCTGCTGTTTTTTGAGATAATCCACCAGCATACCGTCAAAACAATCCACCGTAACGTTTTGTAATTCTTTAACGTGATCTCTGATCATTTCCATGCGTTCTTTTACGGAAAACAGGGTCTCTTTCAATGGATTGCGTCCCACCGAAACAATTAAAGTATCGAATATAATACTGCCCCTCTTGATCACATCGAGGTGTCCATTCGTAACAGGGTCAAATGTGCCGGGATAAACAGCTTTTTTCATTCTTCAGTTAGTTAGTCCTTTATTGTCCCCCTTAATAAAGGGGGATTTAGGGGGTTGTGTTTTAAAACCAAAACCGCCTGGGAGTCGTTCTCTGCAAACCTCTTGGCGTTATATCGAATCTATAGGAGTTGTCGTTTCTTATCGGATCCAGCTCGAGCGTAAGGCTGCCCACCCAATCATGGAAATATCTGGATAACACAAAATTAGTTCTGAGATTTCTGGGTTTGGTCTCCACGTCCCCATCCTCAGCCTCAACTTCCGCCAGAGATTTTAAGTCGTACTTTTCCCCTGCCGTCACACTCCACTTTTCGCTGATCCGGTAATCAGCCGCCAAAATAATTGTCGAACTAATGTCTCTGATAAAACGATGGCCGACAAAATACTGCCAATCGGGAAGATTGTAAATCTCAAAGCCTGAGCTGAGAACATCGAATTCGAGATCTTCCGTATTGAACTCATTCCGTTCAGAAACAAACGCAACGATATCGGTAAGCTGTGACCGGAAATCTATATTCACAAAATCGTCTTCCCGTATAATAATTCCATTTATACCGTCAGTATAAATACCGGCATTGGTGGGGAACATATAATAATCCAGATTAAATGTGACGAAATCTATTGTTTTTTCAAAGCCGGGATCTCCACGTTTTGTCTGCAACGTATTTTTTATACCTATCACTGCGACCTGGGATGAATCCAGCGCATCGACTGAGTCGTATTGGTACAACTCATTCGGGTCTTCCGTAACCAGCGGACTGTACGTATAACGCAATTCAGGAACAAAGACGTGCCGCAGGCGATTTATCTTAAACATTTCATTATAGACACTATAGGTCCTCCAATGTGTCGAACTCCAGTCAAAACCCATAGACCCGATGAAGCGGCCTGTGGCCGGGCCGTTTGCCTCATCCACGGCGCCGGAGGTATCGATACTTTCCGTATATCCGGTCACCCTGCCTTCTACAAATGGATTTATATTAAAAGCCCACGGCTTAAACGGCATACTCACACGGTTCACCGTATCAATTCTGGTAACCGGCTGGGGTTCAACCGATTGGTCTGTCGAGGCAAAGGCAGCAAAAGAATCATTGGACTTATCAAGGCGGCTTATGTCTGATTGGTCGAAAGAGCCGTTAAAATACGTCGCTGAGGATTCCGAAGTGAATATGAGTCTGTTGTCCCATATAGGCTCTCCAATGATTCGATACGCCACTTCAGGCAGGCGTTCCGCATATCTTTTCTCTCTCAGCGAATCAACGGTTGTATCAAATCCATTCAACTGTTCGTTAACCAAAAACGTTTCTGCCGTAGTGTCATGAGTCCGGTGTAAATACAATACCGTCTCACGGTCTTTTTCTTCCTTAAATTGATGCTCGAAATACTCTCTCAGGAATCTGGGGTCGCTCAAATAAGAATATTCCATGTCCAAACGCCAATCGTACGGCAATTCTTGCCGGTGTCTCCAGAGAATGGTACCCCGATCCTTATCTTCAATGGGAATGTGATTAATATCAAAATCGCCCTGGTCATTTATATAATACGTATTAAGAGAACCAAACACATCTTCCCCTTTATACTCGAAATCTAAGCCTGTGCCTAATCCCCTCTCTTGTAGATAATCGAGATTCATGGTAAGATCGCTCCAGTCTTTTTGTTTGCCGCCGGTAAGGGCGTATAAATCCCAATCAGTCCTGAGAAACGAACCGAAACGCGAGGAGTTTCCAAATTCCCAGTCTTTCAGGAGTTTTTCCTTCTTACGCACATCCAGGGACAGATAGGGTAAATAAGCAACAGGGTATTTATCCACATAAAAGGTATTATGCGTAGAAGATACAATATTATGTTCGCCCCTCTGAACCATGCGGATCTTTTTTCCCTTAAAACGGTAGTGAGGATGTCCATAACCGCATGTAGTGATTACACCATTCTTAATTTCGTATTGCCCTTTACTCACATGCTTTATTTCTTCCCCGCTAATATAGGCAGGCATTCCTTCCAAAAGAGGCGTCTTGCCTTTTTGTGTACGTCCTTTAGTTTCCGATGCGTCACTTATTTTATCTTTTTTCTCTCTCTGAATTTTTGTCTTTATCTGGCTGTTAATAAGAATGCCTTTATCTTCCTTTGCATTTTCAAATATCTTATCGGCAATTTGTACATCGTCTTTACGACGCATCGTCACATTGCCTTCTGCATACATCTCGCTAAAGGACTGCCCCAGCGGAGTCGAACCTTTCCCGTCTTTTTTGTCAAACCACAAAATTACACTATCTGCATCTATGGTCGCATCCACTTTTTTAATTTTCACATTTCCAATAGCTACAACCACCCGTTTATCGTCTTCTTCCCATGAATCAATATTATCCGCAATAATATCCACGATCTCCTCTTTGGAAGGAACTCTGGCAGTTGAAACTTTTGAAGGTATTTCAGTAGATAGATACTCTTCTTTTTTCAGCGAACGGATTCCTTCTCCCCGAAGAACAACATCCGTCTTTTGCGGCTCTTCAAAAGTTGCTATCGGCTGTATCTCAGAATTAACCATGATGCCGGTCATCGTTTCAAATCTCAGATATACCTGTTCAAATTTTTCGTAGTTTTCATCTTGCAGGATGGTAACATTGCCTTCACAATACACCTCCACAGTCGCCTCGGTATATTGCGCTGCCTCTTCCTCATGAAACCAGCAAACGGTTGAATCTGCGGTAATCTGAAACGGGCCCTGTAATATCCTCGTATCCTTGCTGGCGACAAATACACGAATTCCATCTTTTTTCCACGTGCTAATGTGCTCTGCCGACAGGGAGAAAGGTCGCTGAACGATATTTTTTACAGACAACAGACCTTCTGCGTAACCGGATATGTTCAGGATAAACAAAAAGACGGGAACAAACAGAAATCGTATTGTTTGTATGAGAAAAGAATTCAAAATTACCTTCCCGCAAAGAAATTTTTTATGTGACCGATTACGTAATCCTGTTCTTTCTGCGTTATCTCAGGGAAAATGGGCAGGGCTAAAGTCTCACGTGAAGCCTTCTCTGACTCCGGTAAATCACCTTCTTTATACTCCAAATACTCAAAACACTTTTGTAAATGAAGGGGAACAGGATAATAAATGGCAGTTTCTATTCCCTGCTGCTTGAGGTATTGTATCAATTCGTCTCTCTGTGTCGTTGCAATCACGTACTGATGAAATATATGGGAATTATAGGATTCAGTCTTCGGCAGCCGAATGGGCAATTCCTTAAGATGTTCACTATAATAAGAAGCAACCCATCTGCGGCTCTCCGACCAGTCATTTAGATATTTTAGCTTTACCGACAGGACGGCCGCCTGGATGGCATCCAGCCTGCCATTAATGCCGACGTGCGAATGATAATACTTCGGTTCAGAGCCATGCACCCTCAGGATTTTAATAAGCTTTCCCAGTGCATCATCGTTGGTCGTAACAAGGCCCCCGTCGCCATAACCGCCAAGATTTTTTGTGGGATAAAACGAAAAACAGCCGACATTCCCCATAGTGCCAGCATTTTGCCCTTTATAAACCGCGCCGATTGCCTGCGCAGCGTCTTCAATAACCATGAGTCCGTTGGCGCGCGCAACTTCAAGGATAGCGTCCATATCGGCACACTGGCCGTATAAATGAACGGGTAAGATTGCCTTTGTTTTTTTGTTTACCGCTGATGCAATCTTGTTTACATCAATATTGTAAGTAGAAGGGTCTATATCCACAAATACAGGCACTGCGCCCAGACGCGCAATAGAGCCAGCCGTTGCAAAGAAAGTGAAGGGTGTTGTAATTACCTCGTCGCCGTTTTTAATACCGCATGCCATTAAGGCTAACAATATTGCATCTGTGCCGGAAGACACCCCGATGGCGTGTTTTGCATAACAAAATTCTGTTATGCTGCGCTCAAACGATTCAACAAATGGACCCAGGACAAATGACTGGCTGGCAATTACCTCTAAAACGGCGCTATTTATTTCATCCTGAATACTTTCATACTGCCGCCTCAAGTCCAAAGAAGTTATTTTCATTGATGAAATAATAGGTATTGTGTAACCGGGTATATTTTTATTCGTAAGTTTGCTATTCTATTACATTTGCATTCCACAGCGGCGACATTATAGTAAGGTATCGGGGCTTTGTCAATGAAAAAAGAGGTCAAGGCATCATAACCCACGATAAACATTAATCTTGATTTCGATTCGGGCTTTTATGTAGAATTTGAATCAACAACACAATCGCCCCTGTAGCTCAACTGAATAGAGCGTTGGCCTCCGGAGCCAAAGGCTGCAGGTTTGAATCCTGCCAGGGGCGCTTATATTATACTGCCTTACAAGGGAGGCCATGATCGATTTGCGACCGACGCAAAAAAGCTCATCAATAAAGCAGCCATGAACGACTCAACACAACTTGTCGCCTTTTCCCTTGACAACTGCAAATTTGCACTACCGCTTTCCCAGGTCGAGAGGATCGTCAATATCGTTGAAATTACACCTTTACCAAAAGCGCCCGATGTCGTTATCGGCGTTATAAATGTACAAGGGCGGATTATCCCCGTTGTTGACATTCGCAAAAGGTTTCGCCTGCCTGAGAGAGAAATGAACCTTAACGACAAACTTATCCTATCGCAGACATCAAAAAGGTCTGTGGGGATTATGGTTGACTCTGTCATTGGCGTTATTGAGTGCCCCAAACAAGAAATAATCGTTCCGGAAAAGGTACTTCCGGGCATCGGGTATATTGAAGGCGTGGTGAAGCTGGAAGACGGCCTGACCCTTATTCACAACATCGACAGCTTTTTATCCCTCGAAGAAGAAAAAACGCTGGATGACGCAATGAAGAAAATATAAAATAAATGCATGATCAACACTATTTCAAAACAACTTCTTTCCCAACTCAGCGAATTGATTACCCCTCTGATGGGTTTGAATTTTCCAGAAGCCCGATGGAATGATCTTGAACGCGGAATTGTTCCAGCCGCCAGAGAACTGGGCTTTGCTGACATAGAGGCATTCATCACATGGCTCAGGTCAACGCCGTTGACAAAGTCCCATGTGGAAATTCTGGCAAACCATCTCACGGTTGGAGAGACCTATTTCTTCCGGGATAAAGAAAGTTTTCAGGTCATTGAAAACCGCATTCTTCCGGAACTGCTCCGTTCCAGACAGGAAAACGAGAAGCGGCTCAGGATATGGAGCGCAGGCTGCAGCACCGGTGAGGAACCATACTCAATCGCTATTTTACTGAGCAGAATGATTCCGGATTTGAAGGATTGGAATATTACCATTACGGCCACGGATATCAATCTTCGTTCTTTAAAAAAGGCGTCAGTGGGGCTGTATTCCGAATGGTCTTTCCGTAACGCCCCGTCCTGGCTTAAAGAAATCTATTTTAAAAGGACAAAGAACGGGCATTATGAGATTATCCCCGCTATCAGGAAAATGGTAACGTTTCAATATCTCAATCTGGCCGAAGATGTGTATCCATCGCTTTTGAACAATACCAATGCCATGGACATAATATTCTGCCGCAATGTGCTTATGTATTTTTCTCCTGAGCGGGCGAAAAAGGCTGTTCATGGATTTTTTAACTCTTTGCTGAGCGACGGCTGGCTCCTGGTTAGCCCAACAGAGGCTTTCAAACACATTACGGATCATTTTACTACCGCCAATTTCTCCGGCACAATATGTTACAGAAGGGATGGCAGAAAACAAAGGATCGTTGAGGATATCCGTTTTGTGGAGAAGCCTTCGTATGTGCCGGCTGCCGAACTAAAAGCCGGATTTCCGATACCTTGCGGAGTAGTCGCCGAAGAGTTGCCTCCCCGGAAAATTAAAAAACCAAAAGCGCCGGAAGCCCCGCCGGATCCGTATACGGAAGCCGCAATGATGTTCGAGCATGGCCGTTATGCGGAAGCGGCAGAAAAACTTATAGGGTTATCCATGTACGGCAAGGGCAATCCGAAGTCCCTCGCCCTTTTGGCGCGTGCATGCGCCAATCAGGGCAGGCTTGACGACGCATTGAAGTGGTGCAAAAAGGCAATTGCCGCTGATACGCTCAACCCAGGGTATCATTACTTGCTGGCTACCATACTCCTGGAACACGGACTGCTTGAAGAAACCATTCAGTCGCTGAAGAAGGCGCTCTATCTCGACCCTAACTTTGTACTCGCTTATTTTGTCCTGGGCAACATTATGCAAAAACAGGGAGAACCGGAAACATCACGGAAGTATTTTAAAAACGCCTTTGAACTTGCATCTGCGCATAAACCCGAAGAAGCGCTCCCTGAATCGGAAGGTATGACGGCTGGAAGGCTTTCTGAAATTATAGAGGCAATGATTCAGTAGCGCGGTATTTGTAAAAATTACGATTTACGAATTTAGATTTATGATTTTAGTTGTCCATGTAAAAGTTCAACCACGAAAACAGAAATCTAAATCATAAATCGTAAATCTGAAATATATTAGTTTGTCCTCGTCAGGAGAAGGCCGCATGAATAGCAATAAAAAAGAACCTCAAAAAAAAGATACAAAACAAATTAACTGGGATGAAATCCATCGGGGGCTGGAGACTTCACAAGACGCACTTGACCGTGGATTGCAGCCAACGCATGAGGAAAAGAATAAAATTCTTAAGTCAAGGGCGAAAATACTCGCCGTGGAACCTGAAAAGAAAGCAAAGACCGAAGAATTTATTCAGGTTGTGGAGTTCCTCCTGGCCTGTGAGAAGTATGCCGTTGGATCGGAATATGTGCGTGAAATCTATCCTCTGAAGGAATTCACGCCAATTCCCTGCACACCGCTCTTTGTCCTCGGCATAGTAAACATACGCGGGCAGATTCTCTCCGTTATTGATATCAAGAAATTCTTTGACATCCCTGAAAAAGGGCTTACCGACCTCAACAAGGTCATTATACTCCACTCCAAAAGCATGGAATTTGGCATCCTGGCAGACGCTGTTACAGGTGTGCGTAACATCGCGGCGAGCGAACTGCAAACATCGCTTCCCACGTTGACGGGCGTCCGGGAGGAGTATCTGAAGGGCGTCACAAAGGAACGGACGGTAATCCTGGATGCGGAGAAACTATTATCAGATAAATCAATTATTGTTCATGATCTGGTAGAAATATAATCAAGGAGAAGAATATGGCGATTCCTATTACCAAGAGTTTAAAAGGCAAACTGATTTTGTTGTTACTGGGTGTTTCACTCGTGCCTATTGCGATTGTGGGGTACATGAGTTATCTCTCCGGCAAGACAACAATACAGAGGCAGTCTCTGGCTAATCTCACTGCGATTGTAGAGGCGAAGGAGACCTCCATTCTTCTCTATTTGAGAGGAAAGGCGGGAAGGGTGCTGGATTTCAGTTCGGATGGTTTAATACGTGACAGCCTCGAAAAAATAAACCAGAAAGGGCCCGACACGAAACGCTTATTTGATGACCTGAACAAACATCTCCTGGAAAACAAAAAACCACTTGACCCGGATTGTTATGACATATCTATTCTTAATCTCGAGGGCAAGGTAGTGGCCTCTACAGATAAGGATAAGATCGGCAGTGATAAATCGAATGATGATTACTTTAGCGAAGGTAAAAAGGACATCCACGTTAAATCTGTCTATCACTCTGAAACTACGGATAAGGATTTTATTGCAGTCTCAGTTCCGATTCTTTCGATGACGACAAAAGAATTGATAGGCGTTATTGTCAACCGTTATGAAATAAAAGCGCTAAATGAGATTACTACTAACAGAAAAGGAATGGGCCAGACGGGAGAGGTCTACATCGTTGATAAAGCTGGCTATATGATCACCGAATCGAGATTTATTGATGACACAATCTTAAGACAAAAAGTAGATACAGAACCTGTAAGACTATTTCAAAAGGAGAAAAAGGCATTGACCGGCATTTATCCGGATTACAGAGGCATACCCGTGGTTGGCGCTTCTGCTGGTAATGTTCTCGATAAGGCGTTTGGTCTGGGTTGGACTGTTCTGGCAGAGATTGATGACGATGAAGCGTTTACTCCGGTAAAAACCGTGGGACTGAGAATCATATGGACAGGCTTACTCATCGGCCTTTTTGTGGCAATTATTGCGTATTTTGCAGCAAGGCGGATTGCCAGCCCTGTCAGGAGGATATCTGAACAACTTGTCAGGGTCAGTAATGGAGAGCTATCCATAAATGTCCCTATTCATAATAGACAGGACGAAGTAGGTATTCTGGTACGAACAGTCCGCGTCATGCTGGAAAAACTTAAGGCACAGACACGCGATATTATGGAGGCGATAAACGTCCTTGCCACTGCCTCAAATGAAATTGCCACCACAACGGTCCAGCTTGCTTCCGGCTCAGAAGAAACGGCCGTGGCGGTAACAGAAACGACCACAACGGTTGAAGAGGTAAAACAGACGGCAACGGTCTCCTCACAAAAGGCAAAACACGTCGTTACCCTCGCCCAGAATGCCGTGCAGGTTTCACAGACCGGCGCAAAGTCGGTGAATGAAACGATAGAAGGAATCAATAAACTCAAAGAACAAATGGAATATATTGCCGAAACCATCGTTAAGCTGAGCGAACATAATCAGGCAATAGGAGAGATCATTACCGCCGTTGACGACCTTGCGGAGCAGTCGAATCTTCTGGCAGTCAACGCCGCAATCGAGGCAGCCAAGGCGGGTGAACACGGAAAGGGGTTCGTGGTTGTGGCGCAGGAAATCAAGAGCCATGCCGAACAATCAAAACAGGCGACAAAACAGGTAAGGACGATCCTGAACGATATTCAGAAGGCAAGCAGCGCCGCAGTGATGGCGACAGAAAAGGGAAGCAAGGCAGTTGACGCCACGGTAAAGCAATCGTCAGGCACCGGTGACGCCATCCGTGAGCTTTCAAGGAGTATTGCCGAGGCGGCGCAGGCGGTGACTCAGATTGCAGCGTCCAGCCAGCAGGAATTGGTGGGAATGGATCAGGTGGCTCAGGCAATGACGAATATCAAACAGGCAACCGCACAAAATGCCGCAAGCACGAAACAGGTAGAGACCACCGTGCGGAACCTGCAGGAACTGGGGCGGAAACTGAAGGGGTTGGTTGAATATTATAAAATATAGCGGTTGATGAAGTGACGTGGGACGTGTGGCGGGTGACGATAACCAAAACGACACGCGGCACACGTCTCTCGTCACCAAGTTGTAAAGGCATAATTCTTCGCGGGTTCAGGTTTGTAACCTGAACCCCTTAGTTTAATAGCACGATGCCATCAATAAGAATTTCAAAAGAGTTTACATCGGGAATCTATTATCTTACTTTTACCGTGAGAAACTGGTATTATCTGTTTGACAGGCATAATCGATTCGAAATACTTGCGGATTCTTTAAATTATTGTCAAAAACATAAAGGGCTTAAGTTATATGCATATGTTTTTATGCTAAACCATATTCACTTAATTGCATCATCGCCTGATATGATTGGTTTTGTCAGGGATTTCAAGAAATTCACTTCAAAGGAAATTCAGAAAAACATCATTGCTACGGAACCGAATGTTTTAAAACTTTTCGATATGGGCAACGGAAAATATGAATTCTGGGAGAGGACAAATATGCCGAAGATGATTAAAGGTGAGGAATATTTGTTCCAAAAGATAAGGTATATTCACGCAAACCCGGTGCGCAAGCAATACGTGAAAAATCCGGAAGATTGGGTATGGTCATCTGCAAATAATGAGAGTACAATCAAAGTTGAATCGGCGCTATAAACGTAGGGTTCAAGTTGCAAACTTGAACCCGCTGAGCAGCGTCCAGCCAGCAGGAATTGGTGGGGATGGATCAGGTGGCTCAGGCAATGACGAACATCAAACAGGCAACCGCACAAAACGCCGCCAGCACAAAACAGGTCGAGACCACCGTGCGGAACCTGCAGGAACTGGGACGGAAGCTGAAGACGCTGGTTGAATATTATAAAATATAGAGGTGGACGAAGTGACACGGGACGTGTGGCGGGTGACGATAACCAAAACGACACGCGGCACACGTCTCTCGTCACCAAGTTGTAAAGGCATAATTCATGAGCAAAAAAGAAACCGATTTCCGCAAACGCCTTCTCTCGACATTCAAGGTCGAGGCGCAGGACCACCTCAAGATGATAATTTCCGGACTGGTCGGGTTGGAAAAAACACCGCCGCCTGATGTACAGATGGAAATCCTTGAGACTATCTATCGGATCTCCCATAGTTTAAAGGGGGCTGCCCGCGCAGTCAACCTGTCGGATATCGAAACAATCTGTCAGTCTGTCGAAGGTGTATTTTCACTGTGGAAGCAGAAGAAGATAAGCCAGTCGCCGGAACTTTTTGATACCCTCCACCATGCAATTGATACTATTCGGGCCATCCTCTCTTCACTCGAAGGGGGACAGCAGGCGCTGGAGAAGGATCGGATACCAAAACTTATACAAGCGCTTTCAAACATTGAGGCCGGCGCAATAGAGAAAGGGGAAATATTACTCCCGACAGAGGAAGAGGATTTGCGAACCAAACTATCGTTTCTTACAACCCCTCAATACCCATTTAGCAAAGAGGGGCAAATGGGGATGCTTGAAACGCGGGGGTACCCGCTAAACACAGAACATCCTGCATCATCGGAAACGGTAAGGATACCCGCGACAAAGCTGGGATCGCTCCTGCTTCAGGCGGAAGAAATGCTTGCGGTAAGACATATAGTAAATCAGTACGCCGCAAACCTGAAAGATATTGCCATGATGATTGATTTATGTAAAACGGAGTCGTCGAGGGCGCATCGTGATGTTTTCAAGGAACACCGGGAAAGCACGGGAAAAAACGGAGGTCGTGAAAAAGGTTTGGCGGCATCACAGGCAACCAGGCTTCAGGAATTTTTCACCTGGACACAAACCTACCTCAAGTCGCTGGAAGGCAAACTCTCCGCAATGACAAAGTCGACCATGCAATACAACAAAATGCTGGACAGGATGGTTGGCAATCTCCATGACGATATGAAAGAGGCTATGCTGCTTCCCTTCTCTTCACTGCTGGAAATATTTCCCATACTTGCCCGCAATCTCTCACATGAACAGGGCAAGGAAGTTGACCTTGTAATTCGCGGAGAAACTATTGAAATTGACAGGCGCATCCTGGAAGAGATGAAAGACCCGCTCATTCATCTGGTAAGGAACAGCATAGGTCATGGTATAGAAGTACCTGAAACACGGGCGTCATACAAGAAGCCCAGGCAGGGGGTGATTACCATGAGCATCACTCACCTGGACGGAAACAAGGTCGAAATACTCATTTCTGACGACGGGGCGGGGATTGATGTCTCAAAAGTTAAGGAAATAGCGGTAAGAGAGAGAATACTATCTCAAATCGAGGCGGATAATCTCACTGAACGGGAAGCGCTCTATCTTATTTTTCACTCGGGCATTTCCACGAGCCCGATGATAACCGACATCTCCGGCAGGGGATTGGGCCTTGCCATCGTCCAGGAAAAGGTCGAAAACCTTGGCGGCAGTATCTCGGTAAAAACAGCCTCCTATGCCGGCACGACATTTCGTATCCTTCTTCCGCTTACCGTCGCTACTTTTCGGGGGATTTCCGTCCTGGTATCCGACCGGGTCTTTCTTATACCAACGACTAACGTGGAGAAAACGATAAAAATCAGGAATGACGAAATCAAGACGGTTGAAAACAGGGAAACCATAACGGTCAACAATCGCACGGTTTCTTTCGCTCATCTTGGCCGCATTCTGGAGTTGCCACATAAAAAAAAGAAGGACGAACAGACGGATTCAACAACGGTTTTGCTTCTCAATGTTTCCGGAAAACGCATTGCGTTCGGCATAGACAAGATTCTGGACGAACAGGAAATACTGGTCAAAAACCTCGGCAGGCAACTTGCCAGGGTGCGGAACATCGCCGGCGCCGCGATTCTGGGAACGGGCAAGCCTGTGCCGATACTGAACGTCCCTGATTTGATACGATCTGCCGTAAAAGCCGCAGGCGCTCCGGCAATGCCGGCCGTTGCGGCAGAAAAGGCAGAAGCAAAACGGAAATCCGTTCTGGTTGTTGAAGACTCCATTACATCAAGGATTCTCCTGAAAAACATCCTGGAATCGGCAGGATATGACGTCAAAACCGCTGTTGACGGCATCGATGCAATTACAACGCTGAAGACGGAACATTTCGATCTGGTCGTATCGGATATTGAAATGCCGAGGATGAACGGTTTTGATCTTACCTCGAAAATCCGGAGCGACAAAAAGCTTGCAGAGTTGCCTGTCGTATTGGTAACAGCCCTTGAGGCGCGTGAAGATCGTGAGCGCGGCATCGACGTCGGTGCCAATGCCTATATCGTCAAGAGCAGCTTTAACCAGAGCAATCTGCTGGAGGTTGTGAGAAGGTTGATTTGAAGAAGTGACGAGTGACAAGTGGCGGGTGGCGGGTGTCGTGTGACGAGTAAAACGTCACCCGTCACCCGCCACACGTCACATGTCTAAAAACTTACACAAACTTGTCCTCGTGGAAACGGGGAACGGGGAAAAGAAGTTTTTACAGGGTAATACTATAGGAGGGGGGGAAATGGCAACCTTAAATGACAGATTGGATTCATTCAGAATCTATAAGCTTGCCTGCCAATTGTTTGATGATTTCTGGAATGATTCAGAAACGATGGGAAAGGATTATCGAGGAAGAGAGTTGGTCAAACAACAGGTACGTAGTCTCGACTCAATCTGTGCAAATATTGAGGAAGGTTATGGACGCGGTTTCGGCAAGGAATTGCCTCAACATTTGAGAATTGCCCGTGGTGAGGCGCGTGAAAGCAGAGGAAGATACAAACGTCTTCGGTATTTACTATCAATTGAAATAATTGCCAAACGACTTGCCACACTCGATCATATCATTGGAGGTCTCACAAATACGGTCGATACGATTACTAACAAAAGAGGTAATGAATGACAAAACAATACTTGTCACTCGTCACCCGTCACTTGAAAGAATGAGGCAAACATGATCAAAGTCCTGATAGTCGAAGATTCGTCAGTTGTCCGCCAGCACCTGAAAAATATCCTTGAAGAAGATGGAGGCATCCGTGTTGTGGGAATGGCGGAAAACGGCGAGGAATCGTTGAAATGTGTCCAGAAACAAAAACCCGACGTAATCACGATGGACATCAATATGCCCGGGATGAACGGACTCGAGGCAACCCGGAAGATCATGGAAACCAACCCTACCCCCATTGTCATTGTGAGTGCAAGCTACGACCCAAAAGACGTTGAAAAATCCTTCCATGCTATGAATGCCGGGGCTATCGCTATTATAAAGAAGCCTCACGGCGAGGGTAACCTCGGTTATTATGAGACGGCAAAAACACTTGTGCAGACGGTGAAGCTGATGTCCGAAGTGAAGGTGGTGAAGCGATGGACTAAATCCCGGTTTTCAAGGACAACCGATATTGTCGCACCTGAGGTAGTATCGGGGCAAACGCCAAACAATATTAAAGCCGTCGTTATCGGCGCATCCACAGGAGGGCCCCCTGTGCTTCAGACAATCCTCTCAGGCCTTCCGCGGGAATTCCCCGTTCCGATACTTGTCGTACAGCACATCGCAAGAGGCTTTCTCGAAGGCATGGTGGCATGGTTTGGGCAAACAACATCCCTTCCAATCCATACAGCCGCTTACGGGGACCGCCCCCTGCCTGGACACGTGTACTTCGCGCCGGACAATTTCCATATGGAAATGCGAGGTAACCGAATTGTGCTCAACAAGGATAAACCGGAATACGGCATTCGTCCCTCAATTTCTCATCTCTTCCGTTCCGCCGCGAACGTCTTTGGAGAAAATATGATCGGTGTGCTTCTTACCGGCATGGGGAAAGACGGCGCAGAGGAACTAAAGGGGATGAAGGGAAAAGGGGCTGTAACCATTGTTCAGGACGAAGAAAGTTCGGTTGTTTATGGAATGCCGGGAGAAGCATTACGACTTGACGCAGCGACATACGTGCTTCCTCCCCATAAGATGGCGCCGGCGCTTAAAAGCTTGACGAATGGGGGGTGTAAGGATAATATATGAAGGTAAGTTTTTAGTATCTTCAGAGATGAATTTTTACATTTTCTGCAAAAAATTTACGAATTACGATTTGGGATTTACGATTTGAGACTTCGTCGTGAGCGCTCAGTCGAACGATTTGAAAAATCGTAATTCGTAAATCTAAAATCGTAAATCCCAATTTGTTTCTCTTCCGATTTATTCGGGTTAGGGATAATGGCGTTTAAGGATAAAATATGGAAAGTCTTCTAAGCGGTATTAACAGGCAAAGAGAAAGAAGGTATATCAGAGCCAAGGCTCTTATAGAAGTTCTCAAGAGAATTTTGGTAGAAAAATACCATGTAAAAAAGATTGTTCTCATAGGTTCTTGTTTGAATAAAGATAGGTTTCATTTTCATTCTGACATCGACCTCTGCGTCAAAGGACTTGAAGGCAGTCTTTATTTCCAGGCTCTTGGTGAATTGTTAATAAGTGCGGGAGAGTTCAATGTAGACCTTATCCCTATGGAGGATGCTACAGAAAGGATGAAAAGGTATATAGAAAAAGGGGAGGTCTTGTATAATGGGTGACGAATTAACTATAGAAAGGATTATTTCCGAAATAAAAGAAGAGACAGGCAGTATAATAGTTTTGAGTAATGAATATAAAAATTTTCTTGAGAAATATCCCCTTTTAGATAGATACCTTTTAAGGACAAAGGCGTCTTTTCTGGCGGATTTTTATATGGGTGTTGAGAGGATATTTAAGATAATAGCTGAGGAATTAAATGGAGGAACTCCGAAGGGCGAGGACTGGCATAAAAGATTGTTGCTGGATATGAGCCTAAATATAGGCGAAAGACCTCCTGTAATCTCAAGGGAATTACATGGTAGCCTTTTAATGTTTCTGGGTTTTAGACATGTCGTTAGACAGGTTTACGGTTTTGAACTGGACGAGAAAAGGTTAGAATCTCTATCTGTCCATTTTGAGCCTGTATTGGAAAAGTTTATAAAAGAGATAGAAAACTTCTGTCAATTTTTAAAGGATCGGGTTAAAAAGGTAGGTGAACCATGAAGGGCGAAGGTTATATTTTAATTGTTGAAGACAGCCAGACGCAGGCAAAACAACTGCAGGTGCTCCTGAAGCAGCTTGGCTATCGGATTGTGATTGCTTACAGCGTCAGAGAAGCCCTCTTCATCCTGAAAGAACAGAAGCCGGTGATCATTATCAGTGATATTCTGATGCCTGATATAGACGGCTATCAGTTCTGCAAATTGTTAAAGTCGGATGACAAGCTCAAAGACATTGCCGTAATCCTCCTGACCCAGCTTTCCGACCCCAGGGAGATAGTCAAGGGCCTTGCGTGCGGGGCTGATGACTTTATCGTAAAACCCTATAATGAGGAATTTCTTCTGGCGCGCATCCACGCCACCCTTGCCTTAAAAACACAGCAAGACTCGGCAAGCAAATTGGTCACGATCCTGGTCGTTGAAGACAGCCCAACGCAGGCTGAACAGATCAAGTACCTGCTGGAAGAAAAGGGCTACGCCGTTATGGTCGCTGCTAATGGCAAGGAAGGGTTTGAAGTAGCAAAAAAATTCAGGCCGACGATTATTATAAGCGATATTGTTATGCCTGTAATGGACGGTTATGAGTTGGCCGAAAAGATCAAAAAAGACAAGGACGTTAAGAATATCCCCATCATCTTCGTAACGGCATTAACGGACAGGAAAGACGCCAGCCGCAAGGCATCTGTGGTAGCAGACGGCTATTTTACCAAGCCATATGATGACAAGTACCTCATTTCCAAAATCGAGTCGCTCCTTACTGTCTCAAGGCAGGAGGAAGAGGGGGATACAAAAGAACTGGAAGTCAGATTTGCGGGAGAGCGGTATGTAATAACCTCCGGCCGCCGGCAAATTTTAAACTTCCTCCTTTCGACATACGAAAATGCAGTTCAACAAAACCATGATCTGATTCTTATGCACCGAGAACTGCATTTACTGAACGAACAACTCGAAAATCGTGTAGTAGAAAGGACGGAACAACTCCGGGCATCGGAGGCAAACTTCAGGGCGCTCGCCGATAACGCCAACGACGGCATTCTGATTACTGCGGGAAGCGGCGGAGACACCGTCTACGCCAACAGGAGAATCGCCGAAATGACAGGCTGGAGTGTTGAGGAACTGCTCAAGAAAAGCATGAGAGATTATATAGCGCCTGACACATTTCCTGATGAGATAAAGCTCTACAGTCAAATACTCGAAGTAATGCCCTGCCCTAATCACTGCGAGGTTGCCATCAGCCAAAAGAAAGGAGCCGCCATACCGGTAGAAATGACCATCTCCAGGACGCTCTGGCATAGTCAACCTGCGGTCATCACCATTGTCCGCGATATTACCGAACGCAAGAAGCGTGACGAGGAATTTATCAGGGCCTGTAAGCTCAAATCGTTGAGTACCCTTGCCGGCGGCATTGCCCACGACTTTAACAACCTGCTGACCGGAATCCTGGGGAATGCCTCCATTGCCAAGACATTCGTAAACCCCGGGGACAAGCTTCATAAGATAATGACTGATCTTGAAAACACCTCTTTAAGGGCAAAAGACCTGACTCAGCAGTTATTAACCTTTGCAAAGGGGGGAGCGCCTGTCAAAAAAACCGTCTCTATCGCCAAATTGCTCAGAGATTCAGCCACCCTTGTCCTGAGAGGCTCTAATGTCAAATGCGACTTTGCTATAGCGAAGGACCTCTGGCCTGTCGAGGTTGACGAAGGACAGATAGCGCAGGTTATTCATAATTTAATTATCAATGCAAAACAGGCCATGCCGGACGGGGGGACCATTCAGGTGTCTGCCGAAAATTTTGCCCTTAGCGCTGAAAACAGCCCCTTCATAAAAAACGGAAAATATGTAAAAATAACCGTAAAAGACACCGGCGTTGGCATACCGGAAGAGCATCTTCCCAAGATATTTGATCCCTATTTTACGACGAAAGAGGAAGGCAGCGGACTTGGACTTGCAACCGCTTACTCTATAATAAAAAACCACGCGGGATATATTATGGCGGAATCTTCCGCAGGGGCGGGGACAACATTTTATATCCACCTCCCCGCTTCCAAAAAGAAAATAGACCGGGTGGAGGCGGTTGAAGAAAAACTCATTTCCGGGAAGGAAAAGATTCTGGTAATGGATGACGATGATATCATTAGAGATGTTGCCGGAAAAATGTTAACAAAACTTGGATACGAAGTGGATTTTGCCAGAGATGGCAGCGAAGCAATCGAGCTCTACAAGAAGTCAAAAAACTCAGGACGGCCGTTCGACGCGGTCATCATCGACCTGACCATTCCAGGCGGGATGGGGGGAAAGGAGACAATGCAGAAACTGCTTGAGATAGACCCTCATGTTAAGGCAATCGTTTCGAGCGGTTATTCTGACGACGCGGTGATGTCCAATTATACGAACTATAATTTCAAAGGCGTTATCGCCAAGCCGTATCGCATCGAAGAACTGAGCAGAACAGTGCACAGCGTACTCACGGAAACAGGCGAATGATCCATATTATGAACGACCATAGTCGTCCTCCAGCCTGATAATATCGTCTTCCCCTAAATAGCTGCCACGCTGAATTTCAATAAACACAAGGGGGGATTGCCCTGTATTGGAAACGCGATGGGCTGCCTCTCTGGGAATATCGATGGCCTGTCCTGCTTCCAGCAGGGTATCTTTTCCCTCTATGGTTACCAGCGCTTTGCCGCTGATGACGCTCCAGTGCTCATTCCGATTGGAGTGTTTCTGGTAACTGAGCCGTTTTCCCGGCAAGACTGTAACCCGCTTCACCTTATACGTCGGCTCTTCCAGTAACACCTCCCAACTCCCCCAGGGAGGCTTGGCGTGCCGTGCCCGAAGGGTTTCCGATTCTGATATTTTCTTATCACTCATTTGGCATACACTCCTTACGGTATACATGCAATATAGGTAAACAAAGCCGGGCCCATGTAAAGCACGTCTTCATCCAGGAGAAACCGGGAGCTGTGCAACGGCTGGTTCGTGCCTTTTTCCAGGTTTCCCGAACCTAAAAAAACAAAGGCTCCTTTTATCTTTTCCAAATAATAAGAAAAATCCTCTCCCCCCATTTTGGGGTCTATGTTTTCCACCGATTTGTTGCCAAAAAGTTCTTCGATCCTGTTTTGTAAGAACTCCACCTGTGGTTGAGGATTATTCAAGGGAGGGTGTCCCTTGAGATATTCAAATTGGTACGTGGCATTGTTGAGTGAGGTAATTCCCTTAATAGTTTCCTCTATCAAAAGTGGCATCCGGTATCTCAATTCCTTGGATAGGGTTCTTACCGTACCGATAATCCTGACCCTGTCCGGAATGACGTTGAAGGTCGTCCCCCCTGAAATCTGACAGAGCGAAATCACGCACGGGGACAAAGGGTTTACCTTGCGCGAGTGTATGGTCTGAATGGCCAGGATTACCTCGGCAGCGATGACGACCGGATCCACGCATAAATGAGGAGTAGAGGCGTGTCCGCCTTTTCCTATGATGGTAATAACAATACGGTCTGTGGCCGCCATCGTGGCGCCGGCCCGCAGTCCAAAAGTGCCCGAAGCGATATTCGGTTCGATATGCAGTCCGTAAATCTCGTCCACATCATTGAGAACGCCCTGCTCCACCATTAACTTCGCCCCGCCCGGATGCTGTTCTTCGCATGGCTGAAAGATAAATTTCACCCGCCGTTTGAGTTTGTCCTTCAACTGCGCCATGAGTTTGACCGCACCCAGGAGCATCGCCATATTCGCATCATGTCCGCAGGCATGGGACACTCCCTCGTTTTGGGATTTGAATTCAAGCTCATTTTCTTCCGTTATGGGCAAGGCATCCATATCAGCACGAAAGGCTACGGTGCTTGACGCTCCGGGAACATCCAGGACGCCGGCAACACCTGTCTTTGCTATATCCGTGTGCACCTGAAGCCCCAGCCGTTTCAATTCATCGGCAATAACGCCGGACGTGCGGGTTTCGACAAAACCGGTTTCAGGGTGTTTGTGGAAATCCCTCCGCATCTGAATTACATAATCGTGTATCCCTTTGGCGTAAGTCAGTATCTCTTGTGCTAGTGGTTTATTCTGCATCATTTTTCATTTTGCACTGATTTTTTTCCTGTGTACACATTCAGCGCGTCTTCACCCCAAGGCCATCATCATCAGGCAACGTCAATCTTCCCCTATCAACAGTAACACCGATATAAGGGTCGTTTGCAACAAGCAGATGTCCGTCAAGGTCGGCATAGTCGACCAGGGGCGTTAGATGCGCTGCCGCCGTGATGGACACCGAACTTTCGATATTACATCCAATCATAATCTTGAGACCGTGGGCGCGGGCCGTGGAAATCATCCGAAGGGCTTCGCGAATCCCGCCGCATTTCATCAGTTTGATGTTAATCCCATCCACAGCGTCCGACAGGGAGGGTATGTCTCCCGAACATTTTACGTCTTCATCAGCAAAGACAGGGATTTTTACATGCCGTCTGACCTTCTTCAGCGCTTCAATACTGCCGACGGGAAGTGGTTGTTCTACGAGTTCGACCCCGAGTTCTTCCATAGCGTTCAGCTTCTTTATCGCCTCATCAACCGTCCAGCCGGTATTGGCGTCTACACGAAAAACAGCCTTGGTAATTTTGCGTAATTCTTTCAGAATTTCCAGGTCGTTTTTGATACCTACTTTTATTTTCAATATGGGAAAATCTTTTGCCTCATCCGCCTTTTTGCACATTTTTTCCATGGTATCAATTCCAATGGTGAACGAAGTTGTCTTGACTTCTTTTCGATTCAAGCCGAAGAGCTTATAAAGGGGTATTTTTAGTTTCTTGCCGATGAAATCGTGGAGGGCTATGTCAATTGCCGCACGCGCGGCAGCATCCTTTGGAAATTTGTTCTTGAGGTAACCGGTAATATCTTCTACGTGAAATGGATCGGCATTTTTTAATACATCAATCGACAGGGCAAGCATCTCAGTAACGCTCTTTACATCTTCTCCAAAAAAGCTGGTAGGCGCTGCCTCCCCCAACCCCGTAATTCCATCTTCATCTTTTAAAAGAACTATAATATTGTTTTGTACATCACGAATTTCCCGGGCAATCCGAAAGGTGTGCCTGAGTTTCAAATCTAAAGGTTCTACAGAGAGATTCATGGTAAGAGAGGACGGATGACGTCAATAAATTTTTCCACACCGAACTTGATGGGATCAGTAGCGGGGAGTTTTGTTTCCTTTTCCGCTTTTTGGATCTCTCGTAATGCGTCATTGTCCGACATACCCACACAGTTGAGCGAAATGCCAAGCACCTTACAGGGATGGACCGGCTGCGCCAGTTTTTCGTAAAGTTCGATCAAGTACGGGAGGGGCAAAATGGGAAAGTCGGCAAAATGGCGGAGCGTCTTTCGTGCAGGCTGATGGCATAAAATAAGGCCCTGCGGCGCTGAACCGTGCAATAGGCCAAGGGTAACGCCGGAATACGCCGGGTGCACGATCGTGCCCTGTCCCTCGATACTCAAAAGTCGATACCGGGCGCGGTCGAGCACGAGTTTTTCTGCCGCCCCGGAAATGAAATCGGAAATGACATGGTCCACGGCAATCCCGCTCCCTTCAATCATAATTCCTGTCTGCCCCGTTGCCACAAAACATGCGTTAATTCCCCGTTTTTTGGCGGCATTTGTGATTTCGATGGAGGTCACCATCTTGCCTATATTACAATCAGAGCCTACGGTAAGAATGCGCAACGTCTTTGTCTCTTTTGCTTTTACGGCGCCAAGGGGAATGTCTTCGGAAACTTTGCGGACGTCCCAGATTTCACGTTGATGGTCGTGCGCCAGTTGAGAAAATTCGGGATCATCGCTTACGTGGCAGTGGAGACCGCTGATTATATCGAGTTTATTTTTTAAGGCATCGGTAATATGTTTGCGCCATTCGGCCGGAAGCATGCCGCCGGGAGGGGCGATGCCGATAAGGAGGGCCGTAGGTTTTAACGGTAAAGTTTCCGCAACGGTACTAACAATGGGAATTCCTTTGCCGATACCAATAATCGACTCAAGGTCTTTTCCCGCGTTGACACTGTCTATGACCGCAGCGACTTCTTCTCTGCAATATCGAATAACGCTGACGGCTGTTTTTGCGCTAAAGACATCGAGTCTCCCCTCAGTTAAAATGACGAGCTTGCGTTTGGTTATAGAGTTCATAGAAAGGTTATCTTCGCCGCTTTCCCTTTATGACTGCCTTGCTGCGTCGTTTCCTCTGTCTCAGGGGGGCGGCTGGATGCGATTTGCTAATGTGTGCGGCATATTCATGGGCGCTCAACAATTCATCGATGAGATGGCGTTCTGTTGTTTTGAACTTTATCAGCCAACCATGCACATAAGGGTCGTTGCTTAATATGTCCAGGTTTTCAAATAATCGCTCGTTTACTGCAATAACTTCACCTGCCATGGGCGATGTGATATCCAGCAGATTTTCTAACGACTCGACTTCTCCAAAGCAGATGCCCGCAAGGATTTCATCCCCTACTTTAGGTAAGTCCAGGAACAAAAGTTTATTGAGTTCATCAACAATATGTTTTGTCAGTCCGACAGTGATTGATTTAGTTTCGACATGAAACCATTCGTGGGTGGGTGCGTATTTTAGATGTTCTGGAATCATAACACAATATCTCACAAGAAATTATAACTTAATAATGTACAAAATGTTAACATAAGATATAAGAGTTGTCAAGGTTAATTGATTTCTAAGGGAATTTTAGTTATATGGTTATTAAAAATATAGACTTTCCATTTCTAAGGAAATTTTTTATACTATTTCTTGCTTCTCATTGAAAAACATTTACGTGCCGGGGCGACACGTCACCCGTCACACGCCACTCGTCACATGATAGAGGTTTCATTGCCGCTTGACGATGCCGTTTAGGTTAACACTCTTGGATTTCTGGACATTGCATGAGAATAGGGCTTATTTTGAATAAAGGTATATATTGCCTTACCATTAAACTCGTTAAAAAGCATACTATTCGGGTTGGATGTCTGGGTACCTTTGGTTTTCCGGGAGGTTTTTATGTCTATGCCGGGAGCGCTCAAAATAACCTGAAAGGCAGGATTGAAAGGCATTTGACAAAAAACAAAAAAATGCACTGGCACGTCGATTATCTGCTCCATTACGGGCAGGTGTCTTGTGTCCATACCTATGCTGCTGAAAAGAACGCAGAGTGTGTGCTGAGTCAAAAAATTGGGAATATAAAAGACGCCGTGATGCCTGTACGTGGTTTTGGTTCTTCTGATTGTGCATGCGCTTCGCATCTTTATTTTTTCCAGAAAAACCCTGAGTCAAGGATATCCAGGCTTAAGATTAATGGTATCAGTCCCCCTCCCCTAACCCCTCCCACGAGGGGCGGGGGAAACCCGTCCTCGACTCAGATCGGGGAAACGTTTCCTCCCCCTTGATGGGGGAGGTTAGGTGGGGGTGCTGAACTGTTAAGATTAATGAAACATTACCTCAATTCTACGAAAAAGATTGTAATTATAGTATTACTCTGTAAAAACTTTTTTGTGTAAGTTTTTAGAAATCATGTCCTCGTGCAAACGGGGAAGTGACGTGTGTCGAATGGCGCGTGACGAGTAAAACGTCACCCGCCACCTGCCACGTGCCTTATCTTCACTATTGGTGGTTGATTTAATTATGATTACTGAAACACCGATGATGCGCCAGTACAACGAAATAAAAAGGCAGCATAAAGACTCACTGCTTTTTTTTCGTATGGGCGATTTTTACGAGTTATTTTTTGAGGACGCCAAGTTCGCCTCGAAGGTATTGGGGATCACCCTTACCTCACGTTCCAAAGGTGAAGGCGCAATACCCATGGCAGGCGTGCCGCATCACGCCGCCGATTCTTACATTCGAAAATTAATCAAGGCCGGGCATAAGGTAGCTATCTGTGATCAATTGCAGGACCCTGAAGAGGCCACGGGAATTGTCGATCGCGGTGTTACCCGGATTATAACGCCGGGCACGATTACAGAAGATACCCTCCTGGAAGATAAAAGCAATAATTATTTAATAGCGGTATTGGAAACAAATACCATGACGGGATTATCCTGGATAGATTTATCTACAGGCCGGTTTCAAGTCGAGGATATTCGGAAAGAAACTCTCTTTGACGAATTTGCAAGACTGAATCCATCGGAAGTGCTGTTACCCGAAGAAACCGTAAGGAACAATACCTCTTTTATGGAAAGGATACGGGCAGAATGTGACGGGATCGTTACCGCTCGCCCTGATTGGGAGTTTTCGAAAGATACTGCATATCGAATCCTGATGGAACACTTTGGAACCGCCTCCCTGGAAGGTTTCGGTTGTGAAGACGTGGGACCGGCTCTGGGAGCTGCAGGCGCCGTAATCCAGTATTTAAAAGAGACACAAAAGACCTCGCTGAAGCATATTGGCAAAATTCAAAAATATCAGGCAGACAACAGGGTGCTCATGGATAAGGCAACTCAGCAGAGTCTGGAGATTACCCAGACCATGAGGGCGCGTGACCGGGAAGGCTCATTGCTGAGCGTGATCGATCAGACGAAGACGCCAATGGGAGCCCGATTGCTCAGGGAATGGATTATCAGCCCTTTGAGGGCATCTGCCGAAATCAAATATCGCCAGACCGGCGTGAAGGAATTATCTGAAAATTCGCCGTTAAGGCGGGAACTCCGCGACATTCTGGGTAACATCTACGATATTGAACGGATTTCGACCAAGATAAGCTGCGGTCGCGCCAATGGACGCGACCTTGTCAGTTTAAAACAATCCCTTTCCAAATTACCCGCACTCAAAGAAAAAGTAGGATTCTGTATGTCGGACGTTTTAGTATCGGCAGAAGAACAATTAGACGTCCTTGATGAAGTGCGCACCTTGATTGGTACGGCAATCGTGCCTGATCCGCCGCCCACGATTAAAGACGGAGGGCTTATCAGGGAGGGGTATGACGCAGCGCTTGATGAATTGAAGTACATCAGTAAAAATGGGAAGAGCTGGATTGCCAATTTTCAGGCGGAAGAGATCGCACGAACGGGCATCAATTCCCTTAAGGTCGGGTACAACAAGGTATTTGGATATTATATTGAAGTTACCAATGTCAACAAGGATAATATCCCGCAGACCTATATCCGGAAACAGACGCTCAAAAACGCAGAGCGTTTCATTACTCCTGAACTCAAGGAATATGAAACAAAAGTGCTGACGGCCGATGAACGCGCAATGGACCTGGAGTACGATTTATTTATCCAGATACGTG
>Ga0194120_10002271_pt1 | contig 33466 bp, 30 predicted proteins | sample TA2MahCa65mmetaG_FD_148642 | JGI IMG/M metagenome (GOLD analysis project Ga0194120, IMG submission 148642) | Freshwater microbial communities from Lake Tanganyika, Tanzania - TA2015019 Mahale Deep Cast 65m | ecosystem: Environmental > Aquatic > Freshwater > Lake | place: Tanzania: Lake... | reverse complement strand
CATGATCCCGTTCCCGGCAGGCGTCGGGCGGATCGACCAGACGTTCGTCGGGTTCCCGGAGCGGGAGCTTTCCGAGTGGATACGGGTTGCCCGTGACGTCATCCAGCCACACTTCGACCTAACGCCGGAGATGATCACCCACACGCATGTCGTCGATCTGGATACTTGGCAGCTCACCGAGGAGTGGGAGCAGGGAGAGTGGGTCGATCCGCCAGCAGAGCTGCTTCCGCGTTACGTCGAGACGGCGATGCAGCTTCTCAGGAACGCCGGCATCGTCTGCGAGGGCGTGACGAGTCCCGGCGCGTTCGCCAAGCGCAAGGAAGACGTCCACGCGAAGGCTGTGCTGGACGGCGCGCGCCGGGTCAACGGGATCGATCGCCCATTCTACTTCCTGCACATGGTCGACAAGGAGATGCCGACGGTTCCCATCTGGTATGCCGACAAGTCAGCGGGCACGGCGGTCGCCAGCATCGTCGGCTGCGCAGGCGATTGGTTCGGCGCGACGGGGTTCGACGAGGCGAGCGCAGACAGGTTCATCACGGAAGACTTACGCGGCGGCAGGCTGCCGGAAGTCCTCGAAGCAGGAGCTCCCTGCGTGCTGGTCGGGCATTGGCCCTGCTTCTACGTGAACGATCAGGTTGGGTTCGGAGTGCTCCGTGACGTGAAGCGCCGACTCGACGCCTACGACCCCGACGGCACGCGCACGCTGTGGATGAAGAACAGCGAGATCGGTCACTACTGGATGGCGCGCGAGCTCTCGAACGTGTCGGTCGCTGAAGGAGCCTCTGGTGGAGAGGTTGTCGTGACGATCGAGACGGCGTTCCCGACGCCGGACTTCACGCTCTCGGTCGACGCTCCCGCGAGGCGCGTCCGCGTGGACGGCTCCGACCTGCGCTCAGCCGGCACGCGGCAGGCGTTCAGGGCGGGATCCTACTTGGCGGAAGGCTCAACGACCGCCCTCGCGTTCGACTTGGCGGTAGGCAGAACCGATGTGATCGTGACCCTCGACTAGCACCACCGCCGCTTGTCGACAACGTTGGTCAGCGACTCCCCGGACACGAAGCGACGCAAGTTCTCGCACACGACCGCAAGTCGCCGTCCGCCCACGCCAGGGTCCGCACCGGCGACGTGTGGCGTGAGGATGGCGTTCTCCATCGACCAGAGCGGATGGTCCGGCGGCAACGGCTCCGTCTCGAAGACATCCAGTGCTACTCCCGCGATGGTTCCCGCCGTGAGCGCTTCCGTGAGCGCCGCCAGGTCCACGACGACGCCCCGCGAGATGTTGATGAGGAACGCGCTCCGCTTCATCCGCGCGATCCGATCCGCGTCGAAGAGCCGAACCGTGTCGGGCGTATGGGGCACGCAGCTCACGATGAAATCCGACGCGGCGAGCAGTTCGTCCAGACCCGACGAGTCCCATAGCTGATCGACGAAATCGGGCTTCTCGACGGGCACAGCGTTCGTCGCGACGACGCGCATCTGACATGCCGACGCCCGACGCGCGACCTCGGTTCCGATGCCCCCAAGTCCGACAACGCCCATCGTCGCTCCAGCGAGCGGAACGACCGGCACGCCACCACGCCACTCCGACCTGAGTTGCCTCCTCACGTAGACGTGGAGCCCGCGAGCGAACATGAGGACGTAGCCCATCGCCTGATCCGCGATGGCATCGCTGTAGATGCCCCGCATGTTCGTCAGCGTCACGTCGCTCGCGGCGAGCGCTGGGAACATGTAGTGTTCGAGCCCGGCGATGGGCGTCTGAACCCAGCGCAGGCGCGTCGCCGCCTCCAGCAGGCGCGGCGTCAGGTTCCCGTACATGCCGTCGGCGTTGCGGATCGCTTCGACCGCCTCCCTCTCGGTACGCACGTTGGCGATGATGGCGTCCGGCGCGGCTGCCTGCAGGGCAGCGAGCGTCCGATCATCGACCGCCGGGAACACCAGGAACTTCATGCTTGCCTCCGTTCGGCGAGCACCACACGAGCCCACACCGACGCTCCGTCTGGGTGCGGGCTCGTGGGCTCGATCCATCGAGACGCGACGCGGGAGCCGCTACGCGTCGTAGTCGGTCAGTTCGCGCATCCAGATGTTGCGGAACCGAACCTTGTCGCCGTGGTCCTGGAGGCGCAACGGGCCCTTGTCCGGATGCGGCGTGTCGTAGTTGGACACGGATCGATGCCCCGTCGGACCCATCGCCGCCGTGTGGTTGTGGACGACGATCCCGTTGTAGAGCACGGTGATGTACGCCGGAGCGCGCAGCTTGCCGTCGTTCCAGCGCGGCGCGCGGAAGACGATGTCGTAGGTCTGCCATTCGCCGGGCGCGCGGCAGGCGCTCACCAGCGGCGGATACTGGCCGTAGATCGCCGCCGTGGTTCCGTCCGCGTAGGTCGGGTTGTCGTAGCCGTCGAGGACCTGGATCTCGTACCGACCCATCAGGAATACGCCGCTGTTACCCCTGCCCTGGCTGTTGCCCTTGACGACCTTCGGTGTGGCGAACTCCAGGTGAAGTTGGCAGTCGCCGAAGTGCTGCTTCGTCTGGATGTCGCCGGTTCGCGTCACGGTCATCGCGCCGCCCGATACCTTCCACTGTGCGGGACCTCCCTTGACGCTCTCCCACTTCGAGAGGTCGGTCCCGTCAAACAGGACAGCGGCATCGTCGGGAGCCGTCCCCGCCTTGCGGGCAGTGCTCGACGTTCCGGGCGTGACGATGACCGGGTGCGGACGCTTGCCGTCGTGAACTCGCCACTTCGAGTCGGGGAGCATCGGCGTGTCATCGTAGCCAACCGATGCCGGGCGCTTCTTCTGTGCCACCGTCGTTTCCTCCTGGTAGTACCACGTCGCTGCGACTCCGGGCGTGTCATCGACACGTATTGTCAGCAGGGAGCGCGACGCGCGCAAGCGTCAAACGAGCCGCGCAATGCAGGCGTCCCGGTCCCCGACGTTGACCTTCACGATGCCTGGCTCGCCGAACGCCGTCTCGCCCCACATTGACTCCGCCGGGCCCAGGTCCGCCCACCGGCCGTTCAGCCGCACGTCAGCGGAGACGCGTTCGCATGTCGGGTTCACGGCCCACAGGTAGGTTCCGCCATCGCCGTCTTGGATGCGCGCCGTCACACGCTGGTCCGATACGGTGACCTGCGGCTCCCTGCCGCACCAGGACAGAAGCTCACGGTAGAACCGCCTCGAATCGTCGTTCGGCGCGCGATACATCCCGGCTCCGGGGAAGGTTCCGATGAGCCGCGTCCTGCCAGAGCCGTAGACGTTGTCCACGACGGCGATCTTCCCATCGGCGTACCGCCCGGCGATGGTTCCCGACGTGGGCTCGAAGGCTTGCAGGAACGTGCCGCCGCGCACGCGCAGATCTCCAACCTGGAACGTCAGATCACCCAGGATGTCCGGGGTGAACTCGACGTACGACTCCACAGCGCCGAACAGTGCGTCGAGCCCGAGGTTCGGCTGTCGCGTGCCGACCCGACCTCGATCGCCGAAGTAGCCCGGGCATCCCTCCGAGATGAGCGATCCGCCTCGCTTGACCCAGTCGATGAGCCGGTCGGTGACCTCTCGTGGCAGCATGACGGGGTACGGCAGGTAGAGCGCGTCGTACTCGTGGATGTGGTCGATGTGTACCCAGTCCGCCTGGATGTTGTTTTCGAAGAACCCCTGGTAGGCTCCGCGCGCCGATTCCGTGTAGTACGCCGTGTCCCCCTGCTGCGCCTGCGCGAACAACTGCGACTCGGGGACGACCACGATGCCGATGTCGCCCTGGACTGGCACAGATCGCCAGAGCGCCGCCGTCTCGTCCGAGTTCGCCCAGTTCGCGATGCGGCTGGTCATCGCCGACCTGTCGGTACGCAACCCGTCCATCCCGTACATGCCGAACGCGCCGAACAGGGGTCCGTCGAGCAGCGGCCGCCATCGCGGACACAGCCAGCCGCGCGTTCCTCCAGCGAACGACAGCAGGTTCCACAACCGGATGTCTTCAGGCGTCGCGATCCGCCCGCTATCGCGCGTTCGGTTCAGCACTTGGGGCTGCATCCACAAGGGACCTGCCTGCGCCTCGGCATGCCAGAACGGCTTTCCTCGGGCTCCAGCGCGGACCAGGTCGACGGCGTGCCACTGCTTCCAGGGCTCGTCGCCCTTCCGCGCGGCGATCCACGTGAACCCCCAGCTCTCGACCTCTGACGCGGCACGCCACTCGTCGCAGCAGCTCGGCATGTCCGACAGCGTCTGCGCGACGCCATGCGCCGTGATCGCGTGGTCGGGATCGACGCCCCGAATCACGTCCGCGCGCCAACGCATCTGCTCGTACGCGTTCTCGATGCGGAATTGCTGCCAGTCCATGCACTCCGCGTTGCCCGCCCAGTTGCGCGGCGCGTCGATGTCTTTCCACTCGGCGAAGCTGTGCCGGTACCACGCGGCTCCGAGCGTGCGCAGATCGCCGTATTTCCGCCGAAGCCAGTCGCGAAACTTCGCGAGCGTCGCGTCACAGTAGCAGACTGACGTCGAGTGGAAACACTCGTTCCAGATGTCGTACCCGCCCAAACCAGGATGGGAGCGGTAGCGCTCGGCAAGCGCGCGCAGAAAGCCTTCGGCATAATCGCGCCAATCGTCGTTGTCGAGACAGAGTCCGGGGAACCCACCGGTCGCGCTGCTGCCGCCCCAATGGCTTCGCACAGGTGCGCCATCCTTTGTGCGGAACCGAGCGTGCGCGAACCGGCGGAATGCCCATTCGGGCGCTGCGGTGATCATCTCCGCGATGACCGTCGCGATGCCATTCTCGGCGGCGAGGTCGAGCTGCCGGTCGTAGTCGTCCCAGTCGTAGACTCCCGGCTCGATCTCGATCGCCGACCACAGGAACCAGTGCCGGAAGGTGTTCATACCGTCCTCGAACGCGGTACGGTAGTCGCGCTCCCAGTCCTCGCGCGGCGGGTAGGACTTGCGGAAGTAGACAGCGCCGTACGGGAAGCGGGGCAGGTGCTGTGTCGGCATCGCGGAAACCCTTTCTTGCCAGTCCGTCTGGAACTCGATTCTTGCCGATGGTTGGGCGCAGGGCAACCGGACAGTCGTTCGTGGTATAGTGCTGAGGCAGCACCCCGCGCCGAGTCGCGCTCGTGGCAGGACATCGAGGAGGCAACGATGAGGATCGCCGAAGTCGAATGCGCGTGGGTCTCCATCCCGCTGCCTGTTCCGCGAGGTCTGTCCGGAGGACCCATCACGTCGAGCACCGACGCCGTCTGCCGCATCACGACAGCCGACGGACTGATGGGTATCGGTGAATCGCGCGGCGGACCCCTGGCGGAGGTATGCGAGATCATCGACTCCGTTTTCCGAGACCTGCTCATCGGCGAGCATGCGGCTGAGACCGAGTATCACTGGTCTCGGATGGAGCGTTCGCTGCTGGGTCCGGACGCGCCGACGACGCGCTGGAGCCGCCGGACCGTGCTCGCCGCGATCGCCGCCGTCGATCTCGCCCTATGGGACATCAAGGCAAAGGCAGCCGACCTGTCCATCTGCCGATTGTTGGGCGGCAGACCGCGCCCCATCCCCGCCTACCTGTCCGAGGGCTTCTACATCGAGAACCAGTCTCTCGAAGCGATGGTCGCCGAAGCCGAGGAGTCGATGGGCCAAGGCGGGTACAACGCGCTCAAGATCCGAATCGGTCGAGGTTCCCCGCAGGACAGCGAAGCGCGCGTCCGCGCCTTTCGACGGGAGTTCGGGAGCTCGATCACGCTGATGGCAGACGTGAACCAGGCGTGGGACGTGCCTACCGCCATCGAGACCTGCAAGCGCCTGGAACCGTACGAGCTCTACTGGCTCGAAGAGCCCGTTCCCGTTCGGCGCACGGACGAGTACGACCCAGACACCGCCTGCGGCGAGATCGCCCACGCGACGACGATCCCCATCGCGTCCGGTGAGAACCACATCGACCTTGCGGAATGCCGTAGTCTCGTCGAGCGAGGCGGCATCCGGTTCATGCAGTTCGACGCGATCAAGAACGGCGGCGTCACCGAGTTCCTCAAGGTCGCCTCGTTCTGCCACGCCCACGGCATTCCGTTCGCGCCGCATCACGTACCCCACTTCCACGTCCAGCTTGTCGCCGCCATACCCAACGGTCTCGTCGTCGAGACATTCCCGAACGACAAACAGCATGTCGCATGGCCCCATCTGTTTCCCGGCTATCCCGAGGTCAAGGGCGGACACATGGACGTGCCGGACCGCCCGGGATGGGGCATGGAGATCGACGACGCCTTCGTGGAGCGCCACGGCGTCCAGGTGAGGTGGCGGCGCTAACGCCGCACGGTCCGCAACGTCATCGGTTCGCCCAATCTCGTGGCCACACGTTCGCAATCGACCTGCGTCCCGTATGCGTGAACCATGCCCCGCATCAAGACCACGGCAGACGACGGCTCGATCCGAGCCCGCGCGTTCGTGATCGCCTTTGCCATCGCGCCGGCGAGCCAGTACTGGGTTGCCAGCACGTGGAACGGCTTCACGATCATGTCGCTGTTCATCAACGCGATCTTCGTCGTCTTCGTGCTAGCCGGCTCCAATCGGCTCGTGGCCCGATGGAGTCCAGAAGCAGCCCTGCGCCCGGGGGAGCTGCTCCTGATCTACGCGGTTCTCGCGGCTTCGACCGCCGCCGTGGGACACGACACGATCGAGATGCTCACCCAAGTCATCGGGTATCCCGCCCACTTCGCCTCGCCGGAGAACGAATGGGAGACGATTCTCTTTCGCCATCTGCCCAGGTGGCTGTTCGTGTGGGACAAGAACATTGTCGCCGGGCTCTACCACAACGGCGAGACCTTCTTCGCACGGCGCACGATCGCCGCGTTCGTCCGTCCGCTCGCCTACTGGTCGGCGTTCCTCGTCGCACTCTACACCGCGATGGTGTGCCTCGACCTGCTGCTGCGGCGTCAGTGGACAGACCGTGAGCGGCTTGCGTTCCCCGTCGCGCAGATTCCGCTCGGAGTCATGCGATCCGGTGGCGAAGTGTTTGGCTCCGGTCGGTTTTGGATTGGTTTCGCTGGAGCCGCCGCGCTCAGTCTGCTGAACGGGCTCCATCAGCTCTATCCCTCGGTCCCGGGGCTCACCTACGGGAAGTTCGACCTGGGAGCCCTTTTCACGGAAGCGCCCTGGAACGCCATTGACGCCGCCTACGTCGAGTTCCTGCCCTTCGTCTTCGGACTCGCTTACTTCATTCCCGTCGAGCTATCGTTTTCGATCTGGTTCTTCTACTGGTTCTGGAAGGTGATCGCCGTCGCAGGGAGGGCGGCGGGGCTGCATCGAATCCCGGGGTTCCCGGGATTCTGGTCGCAGGGCATGGGCGGGATGATGCTCATGGGGGCCATGTTCCTGTGGTGGGCGCGGCATCACATCGGAGCCGTCGTGCGCGACGTTCTTCGAGGGCGAAGGAGCTCGGACGACGACAGCCCGTACCGCTTCGCCGTCGTGGGATTCGTGGTCTCAGCGATGTTCCTGGTCGGGTTCCTGGCGTTCGCGGGGATGGCAGTGTGGGTCGGCGTGCTCTTTCTGGGCTCCTACTTCGTGATGTCCATCGTGACGACGCGGCTTCGCGCGCAGGTGGGCCCGCCGACGCATGAGCTGCCCTTCACGGCGTCGGGCATGCTGACGAGCTTCCTGGGCGTACGGTCACTGCCGGCGGGGAGCCTCGCTGGGTTCGCCGTCTTCCGCTTCGTGGACTTCGGTCAGCGCGGGACGCCAATGCCGCAGGTGCTCGAATCGCTCTACCTGCGCGACCGCCTGCAGAGCCGTTCAGCGGGCAGGTTCGTCGCCGCGATCGTCGCTGCGCTGGTCATCGGCACTCTCGTCGGGTTCGTCGGGAACCTACAGCGGAGCTACGTCTATTCGGTTCAGACGTGGGTGGGCGACTGGGCATTCCCGCAGGTCGCCTCGCAGTTGCAGTACCGCCCGACAGGCGTAGACCTCGCCTACATCGTCTACTTCGTCATTGGAGGCGCGATGGTCCTGCTACTGGGCATCCTGGGCAGGACCTTCTTCTGGTGGCAGCTCCACCCGCTGGGCTACATCATGGGCGGCGAATGGATGCTTCGCCATCTCTGGTTCCCGATCTTCCTGGCGTGGGCCGTCCGCTGGACACTCCTGCGTTTCGCTGGCATCGCCGGGCATCGCAAGACGGTGCCCTTATTCCTCGGCGTTACGCTCGGCGACGCGACGATGCTCGGGCTCTGGAGCCTCTACGGGACCATCTTCCGCGAGTGGACGATCTCCTACGTCTACTGGTAACGCCGGTCAGACGAGCGAGCGCCACAGGTCGGCGTACGTCGAGAGCTGGAACCCCTGCCGTGTCGCGTGCTCGAACGTCAGCTCGAGCATCCGCATCGGTGGGTCGAACCGCGCCAGCGACCACGGATGCCAAATGAGCGAGACGAAGATGAGGGCGTCGGCTCTGGCGCAGTTGAGGAAGACCCGATTCACCGCGAACTCGTCCTCAGGCGTCTTGAGGAACCCTGGCGGGATGGTTTCGGGCATGGAGGGAGGCCACAGCGTCACGCGGCGGGGCCCCCAGCGATTGTGGTCTTTCAGCAGGTTCTCGTGCCACCCGTGTCCAGGGAGTTCCCATAGGCTCGGGAACCCGTCAGCGGCGTAGGTCTCCGGCTCGAGCAGCAACGCCGGGAGCGAGTAGTCAGGTCCCCACAACCTGCTGCTGACGTAGCCGAATCCGGCTCCGGCGATGCACTCGAGCTCTGCCGCCGCGCCGCGGAGGCCATCGACGAAGCCTCAGCCAGGGCGGAGCCCGACGCACTCTCGCCCCATGACCTGCTCCACGACGTCCTTGCCTCGCACAATCTCCTCGATGCGCTGCTCGGGGGTCGCAGCGGGCCCGCAGAACGGATGATCTCTCAGCATCCGATGCGAGTAGGTGTGCGACGCCACCTCGAAGAGCGGATCGTCCCACAGATCGCGGTACTCCGCGGCGTCCGTTTCGAGCGTCCTGCCCGTCACGAAGAACGTGGCAGGCATCCCGAATCGACGGTGCACGTCGACGATCCGTCGGCAGGCGCCAAGGCACGCCGGGGATTCCGTGTCATAAGCGGCGATGTACCGCGTCATGCCGCGCCTCCCGTTGCCGCGTCGAGCCACGACGCTCCGCCGGCATTCCGACCGTAGAGGGCTCCCAGCACTTTGTCGATGGCTCTCGCCACGGCGTCACAGTCGCGCTCCGTCCACCACTGGTTCAGGGGGACGGAGACGTGTCGGCTAGTGAGTTCGACGGTTCGTCGGCACATGTCCGCCGAGTAGCGGGTCTTCGGACCTTCCTCGGCATTCGGGCAGTGCCACGGACACCCGTCCGAGGTCGCCGGCACTCGGTCGAGGATCTGCCACATGTGCTGGTAGTAGTGCCAATCCTCGTTGGCGCTGGGTCCGCGCGTTCCGGAAGACACGCCTTCCGCTCGCAGCGCGTGAGCGGCATCGGCCGCAGCCTGAGCCGTGGGGCAGAAGAACCCGATGGAATGCCCCATCTCGCCGCCCAGGTCGTGGATCCGCTGCGGCGTGACGCCACTGTAGGAGCCGAGGCCGGCTAGGATGCGGCGCTTGTTGGCTCGCCATCGCGCGAGCTGCGCATCCGCCTTGCGCGTCTGTACGAGATCGACGGTCCCTTCGAGCTCCGACATACGGTAGTTGAGTCCGCAGAAGAGCTCGCCTTCCCAGCGCGCCTTGGCGAACCGGTCGGGACGCCACAGCCCGCCGGCCTCCGCCCAGCCCTGAACGCGCGCGAACAGCGCGTCGTCGTTGCACATGACGAGACCGCCCTCGCCGCCGCCGGTAGTCTTGTAGGAGCTGATGCTGAAGCACCCCAGATCGCCGATCGTGCCGACGCGGCGTCCCCTGAAGCTGGCGCCGTACGCCTGGGCGCAGTCCTCAACGATCCGAAGGTTGTGCCGCTGTGCGATCTCACGGATGGCGTCCATGTCGCACACGTAGCCGTTCATGTGAACCGGCGCGATGGCTTTCGTCAGGGACGTGATGCGCGCTTCGACGTCCTTCGGATCGATGGTCATCGACTCGTCGATGTCGCACCACACGGGAACGCCGCGAGCGACCACGACCGCCATCGCCGTCGCCAGGAACGTGTAGCCCGGCACGATCACCTCGTCGCCTCGGCCGATGTCGGCGGCGACGTACGCGGTGTGCAGCGCCGCCGTCCCGGAGCTCACGGCGAGCACGTGGCGGACGCCGAAGCGCTCCTCGATCTCGCGCTCCATCGTCTCGACGTTCGAGCCGGACTTGTACCGCGCGAAGAAGGGCCCGCCGCCGATGTTCTCCCCCTGCACGGCTGCGGCGATCCGCTTCACCGCATCGTCGGAGTAGCCCCACGTTCGCGCCATCTCCAAGAACTCGTCATGTCCGATCTTGGGCTCTCCGCGACCTTCGTACTCCGGAACCGCCTTGGGTCCTCCGCGCACCGCGAGTTCGCTGCTGGACATCCCGTCTCCCCCGCTGTTCCCTTGTGCATTGCCGACCACGATGCCGCGTTTCGCGTCGCGCACGCATGCAACCACTGATGACGAAACTGTGCAACATGGCAGCGACGGGGAACGAGCGACTACGCCTCCCGCCTAGCGGCGGCGGCGGGCATGGGCTAGTCTGTCGGTGGGTCGAGACGCGCTCGTGACTCCGCCTCTGCGAGGACAGCCGGATGACACACCGCGAACGTTTCCACGCCGTCATGGAGTATCGTCCCGTGGACCGCGTGCCGAACTGGGAGCTCGGCATCTGGCCCCAGACGCTCCAGCGATGGCTCAGAGAAGGGATGCCGGACGAGAAGCGCCTCGGTGACTGGTTCAGCGGCGTGGATGCTGGGCGTGCGAACACGCTTGGGCTCGACGAGCGCGAATTCGTGCCGGTGCATATGGGCATGTCGCCGGGGTTCGAAGCGAAGGTGCTCGAACGGACGGAGCGCTACGAGGTTATCCAGCACGGCAACGGCGTCGTCACGAAGGCGCTCATCGAAGGAACCGTCGGCGGTGGCAGGACGTCGATGGATCAGTATCTGAGGTTCCCCGTCGAGAACGTCCGAGACCTCCGCGAGCTCAAGAAGCGCTACGTCGCGTCCGATCCAGCGCGCCAACCCGCCAACTGGCGCGGTTCCGTCGCGAGATGTCGTGACCGCGAGCACGTGCTCATCCTGGGTCGGAACTGTTGCACGGGGTTCTACGGCGTCGCCCGGGCGTGGATGGGAACCGAGAACCTGTCGCTCGCCTGGCACGACGATCCCGCGCTCTGCGACGAGATGTTCGAGTTCATCGCGGACTTCGTCATCGAGGTGACTACGCCGACGCTCCTCGCAGCCGAGTTCGACTACTTCAACTTCTTCGAGGACCTCGCGTTCAAGTCGGGCCCGCTCGTGAGCCCGACTAGCTGGCGCCGACACGTGTTCCCCCACTATCGACGCGCGATCGACCACTTGAAGAAGCACGGCGTCCGCTACGTCAGCCTCGACAGCGACGGGAACACGGAACCGCTCATTCCCCAGTTCATGGAGATGGGCGTCGACATCCACTGGCCCGTCGAACGCGCGGCCGACATGGAGCCGATGCGTCTGCGCAGGCAGTTCGGCAAGGACCTGCGCCTCTGGGGAGCCGTCGACAAGCGCGAGATCGCCAAGGGACCTGCTGCCATCGACGCCGTCATGCGCGAGCTCGCCCCCATGATCGAAGACGGCGGATTCATCCCAACCCTCGACCACACGTTCCCGCCCGACATCTCGTGGGACAACTTCGCCTACTACATGGAGCAGAAGGAACGCCTCCTGACTGGCGCATGGGGAACCTGATCGGCGCGTACTCGGCTCGCTGCATCGGACGCATCCGTCCCCGGCTTGGCGGTCGTGCGATTCAGTCTGTCCAGGAGCGTAACGAAGAAGCGAGTCTCGGACGTCACCACATTGTGCGAGGCAGAGCGTCGTTCAACCGTATTCGCCTTGCGTCCGACAAGCTTCTAGCAGAGACTCCATTTGGCGATCATTGTCGACTAGACGCGGAGCGCTGCCCGCATCGGACGGCGCTGCACGCTGACGGAGATGGAGTCATGCGACAGATCATTCTCTATCCCGGAGAAGACGGCTACTGGGTCGTCGAGTGTCCGAGCCTGCCGGGTTGCGTGAGTCAAGGGAAAACGAAGACAGAAGCCATCGCCAACATCAAAGAGGCGATCAACGGATACGTTGCCGCGCTGGTAGAGGACGGGTTACCCGTTCCCGAAGAGCGTTTTGAAGCGCTGGTCGTCGCGGTATGACTCGGTTGCCCTGCGTGTCCGGCGCGGACTGCGTCAAGGCGCTCGCCAAGCGAGGGTTCTATCTGAGACGACAAGAGGGAAGTCACATGATCCTTCGTCGGCATGACCCCTTCGCCCAAGTGGTCATTCCGAACCACAAGGAGTTGGATCGCGGAACCCTTCGCTCGGTCATACGGCAAGCCGGATTGAGCGTCGAGGAGTTCATTCGTCTGCTCTAGCCGCGTCGGAACCCGTCCGCGAGGACGCGGAAGCCGCGCTCCAGCAACAGGTCGCAGAGGTGAGAGCCAAGGGACCCGGCTACGACCTGCTGACGTTCTCCATCGCCGACCCGACGTGGAAGATGCGTCTGCGCAAGCAGTTCGGCAAGGACCTGCGCCTCTGGGGAGCCGTCGACAAGCGCGAGATCGCCAAGGGACCTGCTGCCATCGACGCCGTCATGCGCGAGCTCGCCCCCATGATCGAAGACGGCGGATTCATCCCAACCCTCGACCACACGTTCCCGCCCGACATCTCCTGGGACAACTTCGCCTACTACATGGAGCAGAAGGAACGCCTCCTGACTGGCGCATGGGGGACCTGATCGGCGCGTACTCGGCTCGTTGCGGCAGGCTCAACCGACGGGCATACTGAGCGCCGAGTCCGACCAGACCCAAGGGGTGAGGTGTGAGAATCCGACTGTTTCATGCCTGTATCGCGCTCAGCGCTGTCGCGATCGTCCTCACGATGACGGGCTGCGCGCGCGTCCGCCCGACGCAGGACGCCGCGTACGCCGAATCGCTCGCCGTCTTCGAGCGGCGCATCCTGCCCATCCTGCGGTCGCCCCATCCGTCGAGCTGTGTCGAATGCCATCTGTCCGGCGTCGATCTGAGCGGCTACATCCTCCCAACGGCTGAGGGGACCTTCAGGTCGCTCCGTGACCAGGGGCTGGTGAACACTGCCGAGCCCGCCAAGTCGCGCATCCTCGACCTGATCCGCATGAGCAAGCCGGAGTCGGATCGACTGACCCAGCAGGCGCGCCAAGCCGAGCTCGACGCCTTCGCCGCCTGGCTCCAGGCTAGCGTCCGATCGCCTGCGCTCCTGAACGCCCCGCCCCTGCCCGCGAAGGAGCTCGCAGGACCCGGTGTTCCCCTCGAAGTGATCCGTCACACACGCGAGGATCGTGTGTTCCACTCGTTCATGGCGAGCGTCTGGGCGCAGATCGAGCGCTGCGCGGGTTGCCACGCAAAGACGGCTCCCGAGATCGAGAAGAACATCGCCAAGTACGGGCCCCGCGTGCTATGGGTCAAGGACACCTCCGAACAGACGTTCCGGCACATCCTCGACAGCGGGTTCGTGCACACGGACAGACCGACCGAGAGCCTGATGCTCCTCAAGCCGACCATGCAGGTCGAGCACGGCGGCGGCAAGAAGATGGAGATCGGCGACCTCGGATACAAGCAGTTCCGAGCCTGGATCGAGGACTACGTGGCGTCTGTGCGGGGGACCTACACCTCCGTCGAAGACCTCCCAGCTCCGTCGGACGTGGAGTACATCGGCTCCGAGATATGGCTCAATGTCGCGCCGACGCCGGAAGCATGGGCGGACAAGGTACTCGGCGTGCTCGTCTACCCGTACGACGAAGCGGCGGGCAGGTTCTCGCAGACACCCACGGCGACATCCGACCGACGCGTGTGGGGAGCCGGCAAGCTATGGCAGCACAACCTCATCCTGATGGCTCCATCTGGCTCCGAGCTCGCGGAGTCGTTCCGCGCCACGCGACGGCTTCCCAGCGGAAAGTACCTTCTTCGGTTCTATCTCGACCGCGACGGAGACCTGGAGAAGGACTGGCGCGCTGAGCTCAACGCGCCCGAGCGAGCAGTCGGGTCCGCCGAGGTAGCGACCGACTGGCACGTCGGCTACAATCGGATGACGGTCGTCACCTCGGTGCGATAACGCGGCTGTCGAGGAAACCGGAAAGGAAGCGCGACATGACGAAGGACGGCAAGCTTCGGGCGCTCGTCTGGTCCGAGCTGACGGAACCCAAGAGCATCTACCCGCAGGGCATCAACGGCGTCATCGCCGATCACCTGAACGCCACGTCGCGGAGCATCGTTGCGACGACGGCGTCGCTTGCAGACGCCGACCAGGGCGTGGGCGAGGCGGCGCTCGCCGAATCCGATGTCCTGGTGTGGTTTGGGCACGTGAAGCACGGGCAGGTCACCGACGAGTCTGTCGAGCGCATCGTCAAGCACGTCAAGGACCGCGGGATGGGGTTCCTGGGCCTCCACTCGACGCACTACGCCAAACCGTACAAGGCGCTTATGGGAACGCCCTGCGGCTGGCGCGCCTATGTCGAGGACGGCAAGCCCGGCAGGATTCTCGTCGCCGACCCGTCGCACCCCATCGCTCAGGGTGTCGAGCCCTTCACGATCCCGCGCGAAGAATGGTACGGCGAGCCGTACGAGGTTCCGCCGCCGGATTCCGTCGTGTTCGTCGGCGTCTACACCGACAACCGCGAAGTGGCTCGCGACGGCTTGACCTGGACGGTGGGCAAGGGACGCGTCTTCTACTGGCGCCCGGGCCACGAGACCTATCCCATCTTCCACATGCCCGAAGTTCTCCGCATCATGGAGAACGCCACTCGCTGGTGCGCCAAGTGGGCATAGCGAGCAACGCGAGATGAAACGATGAAGCCCCTCCGCAGCACGGAGGGGCTTTCTCATGGTCGGAACCGACGCGTCGGTCAGAAGCGCAGCTCTCGGATGCGATTTAGGTAGTAGACGTAATTCTCCAGCGGCGTGCCCGGCACGATGAGATGGTCGGGCAGCGGGATGAACCCTCCCTCGCGCATCAAGGGCAGCCGCCGTTCGATCTCCGCGTCGATGGTCGCCTTGTCCTTTGTGAGCGCGAGCTTGTCGATCCCGCCGAAGATGCGGAGCTCCTTGCCGTAGCGCTTGCGGAACGCCATCGGGTCGGCGCCCATCGGCTGAATCTGGACGGGGAACATCACGTTGACGCCGCCCTCGAACCAGCCCGGCACGAGGTCGTCGATGAGCCCGTCCGAGTCGACCGCGTAGAGATCGACTCCGTACTCGTGCAGCTTGTCGGCGATCTTACGGTAGCCCGGCACGACGTACCGGTTGAACACGTCCGGCGAGACCAGCGGCCCGCTCGACCCGCAGATGTCCTCCCATCCCCACGCCATGTCCACCTTGATCTTCGGCAGGACCTGGTCCATACCCCAGCACACGAGGTCCGACAGCGTATCGACCATCTCCTCCAGAAGCTCGGGATCGTCGTACTGGATGTACCCGAAGTTGACGACGCCCATCCAGTCCCTCAGCCACCCGACCATGCTGGCGGACGAGATGCTCAGCGGCCTTCCCGACGCCTTCATGCGCTCGACCGTCTCGTCGATGTTACCAGGGATGCGCGCGGGATCTGGCTGGAGCCGTTTCTTGTAGTCGTCCCAACCGCCACGGTCCTTGAGGCGGAAGTCGATGTAGTGTGGGATGCACGACCGCCCCTTCCAGTGCTGGGCGATGACGCCGTCGGACTGCTGGAAGATGCGGTACTCGTCCGTCTCCTCAATCGTCTCGTCCGGGAACCCAGGTCGGAGCCCCAGGTGGATCGGCACGCCCCAGGGCAGCCCCTCGGCGTTGAAGTATTCGTGACGGCTCTGCCCGGGCTCCAAGCCCTGCTCCTCCCACTCCCGTTCCAGCTCGGGCCATCCCGTCCAATGGATGACCGGCATGCGGTCGTAGGAGCCGTAGTGCATGATCTCGTGCCACAGTTCGCGGCTGGTCATCGAGCTTCCCTCCATCGATCCGACGTTCGCCCATCCCTACGGGCTAAGTAATAGCACTCGCCGCGCAAGTCTCACAGTCGGCGTGCAGAGATCGGCGTTCCTCATGTAGGATGAGGGCAAAGACAACTGGAACCGAGAGGCAGAGCTGCCCATGTCCACAATCGTAGTCATCGGCGGCGACGCGGCTGGAATGAGCGCCGCCAGCAAAGCCCGCAGAACCGATCCCAACGCGCGCATCATCGTCCTCGAGATGGGCGCGCACACGTCCTACGCCGCGTGCGGATTGCCGTACCTGATCGAAGGGATCGTCAACAGCGCCGACGATCTGGTCGCGCGCACGCCGGAGCAGCACCGGGCGGCTGGCATCGACGTGCGGACGCGCACTCGCGCGACTGCAATCGACACACGAAGCAGGACGGTCAACGCCGAAGGCGCGGATGGCGCTCAGTCCATCGGCTACGACAAGCTGATCATCGCGACCGGCGCGTCGCCCAAGAAGCCAGCGTTCTGCGACGGCGCGTGCGGCGGAGTCTTTACGCTCAAAACGATCCCCGACGCTCTCGGCATTCAGGCTCACATCGCTCGTGGACGCGTTCGCCGCGCCATCGTCGTCGGCGGCGGCTACATCGGCGTCGAGATGTCTGAGGCGCTGACGCGTCGAGGAATCGCCGTAACGCTCGTCGAACATGGAGAGCGCATCCTCAAGCTGCTCGACCCGGACATGTCCGAGCGCATCGCCGCGTACATGTCCAGCCAGGGCGTCGCGATCCATACGGAACGCGAGGTCGTCGCCGCGCAAGGAACTGCGAGCGTCGAGTCCGCGCAGTTGTCGGATGGATCGACCGTTGCCGCCGACATGATCGTCGTTGGAGCCGGCGTCGCGCCGAACGCCGATTTGGCGCGCAACGCCGGGATCGCGCTCGGAGCCAGCGGAGCCATCGCCGTGGACAGCGCGCAGAGAACGAGCGCGTTCCACGTCTACGCCGCCGGGGATTGCGCCGAAGCTCGCCACCTCGTTCTCGACCGCAACGTCTACATCCCGCTGGGGACCACGGCGAACAAGCAAGGGCGGGTAGCAGGGGAGAACGTCGCCGGAGGCAGCGCGACGTTCGCCGGGGTCGTCGGGACGACGGTCTGTAAGGTGTTTGGCAAGGCGTTCGCGCGCACCGGACTGACGGAGGAACAGGCGCGTCGAGCGGGGTTCGCACCCAAGTCTGCTACTGTCGCGGCGAGTTCCCGAGCCGAGTACTACGGCAGCCCGGAGACGATCGACGTGAAGATCGTCTACGACGGCAAGACGCGACGGCTGCTCGGGGCGCAACTGTTCGGGGACGACACGGTCGCCAAACGGATCGACGTCGTCGCAACGGCACTGACGGCGCGAATGATCATCGACGACTTCGTGCAACTCGACCTCAGCTACGCTCCGCCGTTCGCGCCGGTGTGGGACCCGCTCCTCGTCGCGGCGAACGTGGCGGGTCGAGGCTCTAGAACAACGTGAGTTGAGGCGATCCGACGCCGAGCTCCTCATCGTCGGCGACGTCGAAGAGCGACAGTTGGCGGACGCCGTTGGTCGGCGCGGAAGGGAAGTCGGTTTCCTCGAGCCATTTCGATAATGGGTGTCCGTCGGACAGTTGGGTCAGCAGGTAGCCTCGTGAGCGTCGCTCTTGAAGGCGCTGGGTCAGACGGTCGAGTGCGCTGGCACGTGTCGCGATCAGCTCTTCGCGTCGTCTCAGCCGTCCGCCGATGCGTCCCCACTGGGTCACGATCCGGTACGGTTCTCCCGGCTCGGTCGGAACCATCAGAACGATCCGATACCGGCGGCGTCGGTTCTCGGCGGCACTGACGGCGATGAACTCGGCTGTATGCAACATGCTGACAGCCGTACTAACTCCCAGTCACGCCACGCCGGGCGTGCTCTGCCTCGCGGGCTCGAAGGCGGGCTCAAAGGGACGATGACACTGAGATTCGGCAATAGCAAGCGCAGACCGGGCGTTCGCATCATCGTCATTGCGCTTGCGGCGCTCGTGCTCGCAGGAGCGGCGAGGTACCCGCCTGCGACCGACATGCGCTCTCATCTCGTGAAGGGAGAGTGCGCCGACTGCCACGCGGACATCGCCCGCGAGTGGGGGAAGGCGGGACATGCGCAGTCCTGGACCAGCCCGCTTTACCAAGCCTACCGCAAGGAGTTCGCCGCGCCCAAGGAGTGCGACCCCTGCCATGCGCCACAGCCGCTGCACATGACCGGGATCGGCGACATGCCGAAGGTGCGCGTCGAGGACCGCGACCGAGGCGTCGATTGCCTGACATGCCACCTAGCCCCCGACGGGTCGATGCGGGGACCCACCGACGGCGTGTCGCCGTTCCACAAGACGCAGCGGGAACCGACGCTCTACACGATGGAGCTGCGGCTCTGCGCGAGCTGCCACGGGCAGCCGAGCGTGGCGGCACATGACACGGTGACGCCCTATCAGTCGAGTCGCTCGTTCAAGGGCGGTGAAACTTGCCAGACATGCCACATGCCGGAGGTCCAGCGGAAGCCCAGCCGGAAGAGCGAGTCGCCCAAGCGCGGCGGCGAGCACACGTGGTACGGCTCGCGCGATCAGGGTCTTCTGCGGAGTACGCTCCTCCTCGACGCCGAAGAGACGAAGGAAGGCTTGTCGGTCTACGTCACCAACGCTGCGGCGCACTCCCTGCCGGCTGCGCCGCTCCGCGAGATGCGGCTCGGGATCCTGGTCACGGACGCCGCCGGTGCGATCCTCCACAGCCGGACGACGACCTACCGGCATCCTCTTGGGCTGGATGGCAAGCCGCTCGACCCGGACGCTGGCGATCCCCGCATCGCCGCCGAGGAATCGCGGATCATCCCGCTGCCCGTGTCGTCCGCCAAGCTGCGTGGGTCGCTGCTCCGCGTGAACATCCTCTATCGCCGACACGCCAAGGGCTCGTGGATATCGATGGCGTCGCTCACCCGGCGGTTCTAGCTGGTTCGGACGACCCAATTCGACGCGTCGACATGGAGCACTCGCGGCGCTGCCATCCGCGCTTCGGTATCATCGACCATCTGGTAGGACAGGATCAGCACCAGATCGCCTGGCTGCACGAGGCGCGCCGCCGCCCCGTTCACGCAGATCGTGCCGGGCCCGCCTTCGATGGCGTAAGTCTCGAAGCGTTCGCCGTTGTTGACGTTGAGAACCTGGACGCGCTCGAAGGGCAGGATATCCGCCGCTTCGAGAAGGTCGGCATCGATCGTGATGCTGCCCTCGTAGTGGAGGTCAGCCTGGGTGACCGTCGCACGGTGGATCTTCGACTTCAGCATGTGTCTCAACACGATCTGTCGCTCCGAATGGGCTCGCATCTCTCACCATGGTACCGTACGAAAGCCCTCATCGTCCGCAAGGCGTGCGTTCCACAAGGCGTGCGTTCCACCCCATGCGTGGATACAATGGCGCGCCCGAACCCAGAGGACTGATGCGTGGCGAACGGCACGACAACGATGCTCGCGTTCACGTCCGACCGGCGGATCGGCATGATCCGTCCCGACGGATCCGAGGAACGCTATCTCGATTTCTCGATTGCTGGACAGGCGTCATGGCAGTTCGGACCCCGGTTCCGCGATGGCAGCCGCATCATCGTTCACAGCTTCGAGGACGAGAAGACGTGGCAAGGGAACGTCCAGAGCCATGTCTGGGTCTACGACTTCGTGTCAGGCGCGCTCACGGAAATCGCGACCGAGGGGCGGCTGGCGCCCTTCACGGTCTGCGCCGCGCTGCTCGAAGACGAGGGGAGAATGGTCATCAACCCCCTCATCGACGGCGAGCAGCGCGTCTTCACCGCGAACCTCGACGGCTCCGCACCACACGCTCTGACTCAACCCGGCGAGGGCTTTGCGTACGGCATCAGCCTGAGCCCGGATGGCGGTAAGCTGGCGTTCCACATTACTCCGTACCAGATATGGACGATGGACCTCGACGGGAGCCGTCGGTCGGTCGTCGCCGCAGACGCCGGGCACCTCTACTTCGGACCCGTCTGGTCGCCGGACGGGGAATGGCTCGCCTATCTCGACTGCATCCCTGCCGCCGACCCAGGGCATGACTGGGCGGCTCTGTGCATCGGGCGACCCGACGGCTCCGAGCATCGCGTTGTGACCGAGATGAACCACTGGTTCGGCACGTCCTACGGTTCCCCCAGAACCCGAGGCGGCGGCTCGAACACGACTCAGTGGTCGCCGGACTGCAAGTGGCTCACGTACACGCGAGCGCTGCCGGGCTCTCGCACGGCTTGGCAGTTCCAGCCCCAACGACCCGACACAGACCACTTCAATCGCGATTACCTGCCGGAGCAGGCTCGAGGAGGAACCGAGCTGTGCCTCCTGGACCCCTTCGCGGGAGAGCTGCGGCAGCTCACCGTCTGCGACCCGCTCCGATGGGACTTCCGCGCCGGATGGTCGCCGGACGGAGAGCAGATCGTCTTCAGCCGTGCGGTTGTCGGCGAGCCGAGCGAGCTCTGGGTCATGGATGCCGACGGCGCGAACCAGCGATTCCTCTCGCGCGGCTGCAACGAGATGGGGGCAGACTTCGGACGGTGGATCCAGGTTCCATCCCGCTAACCGTGTGCGCTCTCACGCGGGCGTTGATACAATCGCGCCATCCGGCGACCACGACGAACCAGAGAGATCCATCGATGAAATACACGGTTCTAGGCAGAACCGGGGCGCGTGTCTCGCGCATCAGCCTCGGAGGCTACCCGTTTGGCGGCGTGAACCACGCCCAAGGCTGGAATCCCTTCGAGCCGGAGGGCAAGCGGACGGCGATCCGCACGATCCATCGCGCCCTCGACCTGGGCATCAGCATCATCGACACTGCGCCTGGATACGGCGACCGTCACAGCGAACGCATCATCGGCGAGGTCATGGCATCGCGACGCGATGAGTGTTTCCTGGCGACGAAGGTCGGATGGGGTCGCTCGATGACTGGCGAGGCAGTCCAGGAAAGCGTCCACGAGAGCCTCCGCTGCCTTCGGACCGACGTTCTCGACCTGGTGCAGTTCCACGGCGGCATGTTCACGCCGGAGGACTACGAACACATCGTGGACGGTGGGTTGCTCCAGGGGCTCCTCGACCTGAAGAAGCGCGGCAAAGTGCGGTTCGTCGGCGTCACGTCGGAGGAGCCGTGGACGCTCCGGCAGTTCGTCCGAGACGGCCGGTTCGACGTGATCCAGGTCCGCTACAACCTCATCTACCAGTCGGCAGCACACCACCTGCTCGACGAGGCACGCGACGCAAACGTCGGCGTTCTGACGATGCGCTCGCTCACGTCGGGCATCTTCCAACGTCTTGTGCGGAACCTGTCCCCGGAGTGGCAGGAAGCGTGCGATGTCTCGGAAGTCGCTCTCCGGTTCCTGCTGTCCGACTCGCGCGTTCACGCGCCGAACATCGGCATGCGCTGGGAGCACGAAGTGGAGCGCAACGTCCGCATCGTCGCCGAGTTCGAGCCGTCGTTCGATATCGCCGATTTCCCACGCGGAACGCGCGCCGTCTACGACGCCGAGGACGCTGATGCCGCCGGAGAAGGAGCCGCTCGATGAGCCGTACGATCGCGATTCAGATCGGAGCCGTGTCGTTTCAGGACGAAGGCATCGAGTCGACACTGGACATCCTCGAGGCGCGCGGAGCGGTCAACGCTCTGTTCCTCGCATCGCCGACGTGGACGCGCGGAACCGGCGGACGACAGGTACCAGGCCATCCGCTGCCCGACCACGGCGTCCAGGAATACGACCACGACTGGGTTGGCGGCAACTACGCGACGGTTCACGAGCAATACTATCGGACGACAGCCTTGGGAGCCGCCGGGCGCGCCGCCGAACATGGCGACTGGGACCTCTTCGAGGCGGTCATTCCAGCGGCGCGCAAACGCGGGATGAAGAGCTACGCGTGGATGGAGGAAAGCTACTACGCCCACGTCCGCAACATGCCGAGCTTCGTCCAGGTCGCGGAGATCGATGCGCAGGGCAGACGAACCGGCAACTCCTGCATGAACCATCCCGACTACCGCGCTTGGTGGTTGTCCATCGTCGAGGACTACTGCCGTCACTACGAGCTTGACGGACTCGCGTTCTGCAGCGAGCGAACAGGTCCGCTGGCGACGGTCCTCAGCGGCGGAGGAGGCGGAGGCGGATGTTTCTGTGACCACTGCCGACAGCTGGCGCGAGAGCGCGGCGTCGATGTCGAGCGAGCGCGTCGTGGCGTTCGGGCTCTCTCAGAGCTCTTCCGTCGGGATGGCATCCCATCCGACGGAGCGTTCGTCGCCGCATGGCGAGTGCTTCTCGACCATCCCGACGTGCTGGGTTGGGAGCGCCACTGGGCGGAGAGCCAGCGTTCGCTCTACCGCGAGATCTACGGCGGCGCGAAGGCGATCAAGCACGGAGTCCAGGTCGGATGGCACATCCATCACGCGAACTCCTTCAACCCGTTCTATCGCGCGACGCAGGACTATGGGGACCTCGCGGGCTACTCCGACTTCATCAAGGTCGTGATGTACCACAACTGCGCGGGACCCAGGTTCCAGGGCTACGTGAACGGCATCTCGAAGGCGCTGCTCGCGGACAGCGGCGCGGAGTCGAACTACGCCTGGCTATGCGCTGTGTTGGGCTATGACGACACGCAGCCGCCGTTCGGCGACATAGCTCAGGTCAGGTTCAACGCCGAGTACGTCCGCCGCGAGACGCTTCGCGCGCTCGCAGGTGTCCGAGAGCGGTGCGACATCTGGCCCGGCATCGACATCGACATCCCGACTGGTCCCAACGACGCGCGATGCACGCCGGACGGCACAGGAGCCGCCGTCCGCGCTGCGCTCGAAGCCGGAGCCCAGGGCGTCGTCCTGTCGCGCAAGTACTCCGAGATGTACCTGACGAACCTGGATGGCGCAGGAGCCGCCGTCCGAAGCGCCTAGTGCGCAACCCGCTGCCTCGAAGCGCGCGCTCCGTTCGGATGGCGCTCCCCGGACGAATGGACTACGAGTGCGTTCCGAATCACGGAATGAACGTGGCGACGTAATCCTGACCCGATCCGCGGATCTTGCGCACTTCGCACGTCGAGTATCCGGCGGATGCGCCAAGCGCCGCGATGCGGTTCCGACGATAGAAATAGACCGGACAATCTTTGAGCCAATACCGTGCCTGACGGATCGGCGTGCGGTAGAGCGAGATGCTCGGGAAACTCGCGATCACCGAATGCCGCGCCAACGAGCGCATCTTGATCAGAACGGGAACCGGATCAGCCACGTAGTCGAACAACCCCATCGCCACGATGACGTCGAACCGTTCGCTGGTCTCGAACTGCGAGAAGTCGCAGCAGATGAGGTCGATGCGAACCGAATCCGGGGCGGTCGCGGTGTGCGCTTCGGCGAGCTCAAGCATCCTCGCGCTGCAGTCCACGCCAACGAGTCGCCTGACGTTGGCGTCCGCCATCGCGCGAAGGTAGCGCCCGGAGCCGCAGCCGACGTCGAGTGCGGACTCCGCGCCTGTGCGGTGGATATGCTCGAGTGTCCACAGGTAGCGGATGTACATGTCGCGCCGAAACACCCGATTGATGAGCCGCATGATCGGATTCGACTTCCCGTCGGCGTAGAGGGAGTCGAAGAGCTCTGCGGAGCGGGAGAAGTAGTCGTGAACGCGGCCAGAGTCATCGCCGCCGTCGTTAGAGCGCATGGTGCAGGCGCAAGACCTCGGCTACTGGGGCGAACCGCGACGTTCGGACAAGAGACGCCAGCCGTTCGCCGCCTCGACCAGATCGATAGTAGTGACGCAATCGCCGAAGCCACGGAAGCTCGGCGACTTCGGGAACCACGGGACCCGCTTCGTAGGGATGAATGTAGAACATCACGGGTCGCCCTTCGGCATTGGCGTGCCGTATCAGGCGTCGCGTGAGTGCCATCGGATAGAACCGGAAGTAGCCTCCGCCGCCGAACGGAATCCGGCGGCCGAAAACCGTCGCTGTCGAGAGCGGGAACTCGACGAGCCCGTTGGCAAGACGGTGTACGCCCGCTTCCGCCCCCGCGATTCCGTACACATCGTGAATGCCGATGGGATAGACGCTTGAGTCATAGAGGAATCCCGCCTGCTGCAGGATATCGAATGCCCAGAGCGAATCACGCGTGATCGAGAAATCCGGCGCACGGAAGCCGATGATTGCCTGACCCGACACCTCCTCCAATCCCGCCTTGGCGCGCCGAACGGCTTCGTCAAGCGCCGACGGATCCATGCCGGTCAGTCGGCGGTGTTCGTCACCATGGCACGCTATCTCGTGTCCCGTATCGGCGACACTACGAACGACATCGGGCGCATCGCGGGCGATACGACCGAGGAAGAAGAAGGTCGCCCGGATGTTCGCGCCTTCCAGGAGCCGGAGAACGCTATCCGTGTTCTCGCGTATCTCGTCGTCCTCGTGCGGGCGGTGAGTGTGCCGACGCGCGACTTCTGCCGGAAAGCCTTCGAGATTGGCTTCGACGAAGCCCTCGACATCCACAGAGAACGCATTCACGACGGGCGCGACCACGTGGTCCACAGGCAGCGATCCTCACTCCGCCGTGGCAGCCGCGACCCGCACGCGCCGAGTTGACTGACCCAGCCCAATGAGGCTGACGCGGAAGACGGCGGCATTGTAGTTCCAGACCCCCAGGGAAGCAATTCGCCGCGAACGGGACGCGCTCTCTGCGGTCGTCCGTCGCTCGGAGACGGGCTCCCGGAATGGCGATCTCGACGGCGACGCCCATGGCGTGGTACTCTCGCGCAAATGCTCGGCGATCCGTGAGTAGGAGCCTAAGAATGAAGACCATCCGACTGGGTCAGATCGGCTGCGGAGGCATGGGAAGCGACTTGGCGCGGAACGCCAGCCAACTGGAACACGCGAAGGTCGTCGCTGTGAGCGACGTGTCCGAAGAACGCGCGAACGCACTCGGCAAGGAGCTCGATGCCGAGGTGTTCCTCGACTATGACGCGCTCCTCGCCCAGAGAGACGTGGATGCCGTCCTCATCGCGTCGCCGCCGTTCCTGCATCGGCCCATGGTCGAGTCGGCAGCGCGCGCGGGCAAGCATATCTTCTGCGAGAAGCCCATGGCTCCCTACGTCGCCGACTGCGACGCGATGATCGACGCGATCCAGACGGCGGGAGTGCGCTTCCAGATCGGGCACGTCTGCCGGTTCCACGCGACTCACTCGAAGGTGCGCGAGCTCGTCGCCAGCGGCGAGTACGGAACGCCGACGGCGATGCTCGTCCACCGGATCGGGGGTCCGTGGGGCAAGGGACACCCATCGTGGAGATGGGAGCGCGCGAAATGCGGCGGCATCCTCATGGAGGTGAACGCCCACGAGATCGACTTCATGCGCTTCGTCTGCGGCGACGTGAAGGCGGTCTCGGCAGTCGGCGGGAAGTTCGCAGACAGCGGGCTCGACTATCCGGACATCGCGCTCGTGTCGATGCAGTTCGCGTCGGGGGCGGTCGGGTTCCTGCACTCGAACCACGCGACGGCGATCGGCGGGTACGGCGGGCGCGTCGATCTGACGGGCGGGACGATCAGCTTCCCGCGCATCTGGGGCGGGAAGGACGACGCCATCGAGATCAAGCCGTTCGAGGGCGAGAGCCACCGCATCCCGATGGCGGAGCTGAAGGTCGAGACGCCGGTTCGAGCAGAGATCCGGGCATTCGTCGACGCGATCCTAGCGGGCCGCGAGACGCCCATCACGATGTGGGATGGCAGGGCAGCGGTCGAGGTCGCCGAGGCGGCGTATATGTCTATCGAGCAGGGCGGCGAGCTCGTGAATCTGCCGATGTAGGAGCCGTTTACTGATCGGGCACGCGCATATCGAGTGCTTCCGGCATCGGGTACACTTCCCCGCCCGTCGCCGCGACGGCGCGGATGAGCGCGTCCAGTCCCGTGTTATCCACCGCTTGACGCGGCACGGGCCCATCGGCGTAGCCGCGCGGGATCGGACAGACCGCGTAGACTCGGTAGCCGGTCGAGCGAATCGCTTCGACGAACGCGTCCGGCGACACGCCCTCGCCCGACGACGGCTCATCCGTCACGACGACCGCGATCCGCGATGCGATCCGCCGCGCGCGCACCTGGGAGATGCCCTTGGCGACGCTGTCCAGCAGGAGTTCGTCGCCTCCCGCTGGGTAGGCAAGCTGTTGCTGAATCTGCGGCACATCCGTCAGCATCGCCGAGACCGCGACGCCACCGACGCCGCTGCCCGTCAGTCCCGCCGATTCGGCGAACCGCACGACCGTCACCGTGAAGTCCACGTTCGAGATCTGCATCAGCGATGCCATTGCGCTGACGCCCATCGACACGGCGCGCATACGTCCCTGCATGCTCTTGCTGTAGTCGACGAACAGGGCGATATCCGCAACGCCGCCGGAGTTCTCCCCCTCGGGGCGCACGGCTCGCACGATGCTCGCCCCGATCGTGCGAAACGTCGATGCCAGCGCGTCGCTCCGCATCGCGACCGTATCGACGGGGATTTCGAGCTCGCCGGTGCGCGCCTGACCTCCCGGAATCTCCTCGAACACGCCGCCGGTCTGGGCGGCAAGCTGGCGCTGGAAGAGCTCCTTGTAGCCCAGCACTTGCACGCGCACGTCTTGCTGCTTCGCCTGCGAGAGGATGCGCTGCCGAATCTCCACGGTGGCATTCGGGCCCGTCCAGCGCGTTGTGGCGGGCTCGTCAGTGACCAGGATGAGGTGAACGGCGGCATCGCCCCGGAACTGGGTCAGGTTGAGCGTCTGCGCGAGGGCGTCGAGTGCGCGCTCGTTCCCGGTGACGCCGAGAGCGTTGAGCCGCCGTCGCAAGAGCTCGCCGTCGCGGGTCATGCCGCTCATCTGGACGTGCGCACCCGACTGCGTCTCCTTGAACTCGACGACTCCGAGCTGGTAGTCGATGCTGTTGCGCTCCAGAGCATCCGTCATCTCGAACAGCGAATCCGCGACCTGGCGGATGTTGTTCTCCATGCTGCCGCTGGTGTCGATGACGAACACGGCGTCGGCTTTGCCGCTCGGGCTCCCCTCGGCGATGCTCTCCCCGATACGTCGAAGCGGGTTCGCGAAGGGCGATGACGAACCGGTCGGCGATCCCCGATTTGTGACGCGCGTCGAGTTCCCAGGTACCAACGAGGTCGCCGAAACGCCCGTCGAGTTGACGATGTTCCGCCCGAAACCGCTCCCGCTGGGTCGCTGCACGCCGGTCAGGAGCCCGCGTCCCGGCGTAGGTCGATTCGGGGAGCCCTGCAGGACGGAGATGCCGGAGACGTCGCTGGGCAGTCGCGCTGTCGTCGTGACGGTCGCGAGGTTGGCGCTGATCGTCGGCATGTTCGGGTTCGCCGTGACTAGGATCTCTCGCGGGCCCTGGATGATCGCCTGGGGCACGCGCGTCGTCATCTGCTGCCACTCAGGGGTGGGCTGTGTCGCCTCCGTCATCCGCTCGAAGCGCGGCAGAACTCGACGCCGTTGGGTACGTGGCGCCTCAGGCAACGACACGAACTCGACGCCTATTGCCTCGGTGGGAGCCTGGGGAGGCACGGCGATGCTGAGATAGACGGACAGTCCGAGCGCGACGAGCAGATGAACTGCCAGCGAAATCAGAGCGGGCCCGCGACTGCGACGTCGGCGCGCCATCGGAGCGACCTCCAAGCCGGGTGGACACTTGACCCTTCGCCCCGTACGATAGCCCGCATCGCAAGCACATGCACGCGATCGCTATCCTGCGGCGGCGCGTTCCTCGTCGCGTGTCTCGTACGTCTCGATGACGCCAGCGCCGACCGCATCGCCCCAGACGTTCACCGTCGTGCGGAACCGATCCAGCAGCCAATCGACGGCGAGAATGAGCGCGATCCCTTCGATGGGCAGCCCCACGGCTCGAAGCACGATGACCATCGTCACGAGACCGGCTTCAGGGATGCCAGCCGCGCCGATCGCCGCCAATGTCGCCGTCAGAAAGACGACAACCTGCTGAATGGGACCCAGCGTGATGCCATAGACCTGAGCGATGAACATGGCGGCGACGGCTTCGTAGAGCGCCGTCCCATCCATGTTGATCGTCGCTCCCAGCGGCAGAACGAAGCTCGCCGTGCGGTTCGAGATGCCGTTGTCCTCCTCGACGCCCTGCATGGTCAGTGGCAATGTCGCCGAGCTGGAGGCTGTCGAGAACGCGTTCAGCAACGCCGTGCCCACGCCTCTGGCGAACTGCCATGGACGTCGCTTGCCGAAGATCCACAAGATGAGCGGCAGCGTCACGGCTCCATGGATCACGAGACCCACGATGACGGTCCCCGAGTACTTACCCAGAGCCGCCAGCTCCGGTAGGAACCCCTCGAAGCCGCCGGCCCTGCCGATCCGCGCCGCCACGAGCCCAAAGATGCCAACCGGAGCGACGACCATCAGCCATCCGACCAGGCGCATGACCGCGTCGTTCAGAACGGAGAACACATCGATCACCAGGCGACCGCGTTCCCCCAAGACGGAGAGCACAGCCCCGATCAACAAAGAGAAGACGATCAGCGGAAGCACGTCCGCGTGTGCCATCGCGGAGAAGACGTTGCGCGGAATCATGCTGACTACGACTTCGCGGATTGTGTTCCCGACGCCGCGTTCTTCCTTGCCTCGTACCTGCTCGGCGATGGGCAGCGCGATGCGATAGCCGACGCCGCTCGGGGCGATCTCAGGTTCCGCCGACACGAGCTTCCCATCGATACGGCGGAACGGCAGCCTCGTGCCATCGTCGGCGCGGACATAGGTGACGCCCTGGGCGTCGAGGGACTCCCAGAATCGAACCGTGACGCTGTCCGAAGCGACCTCCTGGATCGTACCCTGCACGTTCTGATCCGTCAGGACCAATACGTACTTGCCGACGTAACCCTCGTAGGAGACCCGCTCCCATGAACCGGGCGGGACGCGCACCGTCCTGCCGGAGTCGCCCTCAACGGCGTAAGGAGAGCTGCTGTGCTCCTCGCCGGGCTTGATGCCTTTACCTGGCTGGATAACGTTGACAAGGATGAGCCCCAGCGCCACGGACATCGCCGTAGTCACCATGAAGTAGACGATCGTTCGCCAGCCGATGGAGCCGAGGTTCCGGACATCGCCCAGCCCCGTGATGCCGACGATCATCGAGAGCATCACCAAGGGGACGACGATCATCATCAACGCGTTCAGGAAGACCTCGCCGAGAATCGCCGTGCGGACTGCCACGTCCGGCATCCAGCCGCCGATAGCCGCCCCGACGATGATCGCGACGACGATGCCGATCAGAGTACGGGTGTGTCCGGACGTGCTCTGCGGCTTGGGTGTTGACTGATTCACGAGGTCACCTCGTCTCGGTTGCGTGGCTAGCGCGACGCCGCCGTGATGACGACGGGTTCGCCGGGTTCACCCACCCATGTCCGTATTTCGGGGTACTTCACTGCCAGGTAGTCGACAAAATCCCGCGGGTTCGCGGAGTTGCTCTCGAACATCTCGTAGTGCGTCGGGATCGCGTACCGCGGGGTCGTGTCACCCGCGAGATCGACGGCTTCCTGGAACGTCAGGTTGCCGAGGCAGTTGGATCGGAGCCGCCGGGCGTCTCTTCCGTTGATCGGCAGGAACTGCACGTCGAAGCGCCATGCCGAGAGCGTCGTCACCATGCCTTCGTAGAGGATCGTGTCACCGGCGTGGTAGACCGTCGCACCGTTGGCTTGGATCACGTAGCCCAGGTACGGGTGACCCAGGTCCGGATCGACATCGAACTTCTCGTGCTTGGCTTTGATGGCAGTGACGTGAATATCGGGTGTCTGGAGGGCGTCGCCAGCGTCGAGGCTGACGAGACGCTTCGGATCGACGTGGAGCGACAGCATGCGTTGGCGAGCCGTCCGAGGCGCAACGAAGGTCGCCTCCGGCGACGCAGTCGCGATGCCGGGTATGGCTCCAGGATCGATGTGATCGCCGTGGTCGTGCGTGCAGAGCACATATCCGGCGTTCGTCACTTCCTCCGGCAGCAGCAGCGGCGAGGTGCGCCGTGCGCGGCTCGGAGACAGGTATGGGTCGATGTAGACGACAGTCCTCCCCAACTTCACGATGAAGCTGTGCTGACCCATCCACCAGAAGACGACCGCGCCGGGCGGGCAGGTCGTCCCATCGACACTTGCCAAGAGCTCTCCGTGTGTCAACATCGCTGCCGACCCTCAGTTGAACCTACTCAGCATGCGCCTCAGTGACAGTAGCGCAGGCATGTAGTCGGGCGACAGGCTAAGCGCCTGCATGTAGGCTTGCTTGGCGCGCGCCCAGTCCATCCGACGCTGATAGAACCTGCCGAGGTTCATGCAGGGGTAGTGACGCGCCTCGTACCGTTCGGACTCGATGGCGCGTTCCAGCCACGGAACCGCCTCGTCCCACTTGCCAAGTTGGATCAGATACGCTCCGATGTCGTTGTAGGGATTGCCGAACGACGGATCGAGAACGATGGCTCGCTCACATTCTCGGATCGCCCCGGTCAGGTTCCCCTGCAGACTGAGCGCCCATCCGAGGTAGGTGCGCGCTTCGGCAGTAGGATAGATGCGTACCGACCGCTCGTAGAGTTGTACCGCGCCTTCCAGGTCGCTCTCGCTCTGCCTGCGGTACGCCTCTCCCGCGACGACCTCCGCCAGATGACGTAAAGAACGACGTCCGCGAGCGATGAACCCCACAGACGCCCAGCGTCGCACTCGCCTTCGACCACACACTCGAACCCCGGCCCTCTCGGCTCCCATCGCCCAAGGCTACCATCCCCAAGATGGGCGCTCAAGGCACTCGCCGCCGCATCAGAACGCGAAGTCCACGGATTTGAGCCGCGAGACGACTTCGCGGATCACCGACGCCTCGTCCGGCAAGCCGCAGTCGGGCACCGGCTTCAGTGTCACCGCCCAGCGCAGCCACGTCGCCTCGTTGACGGTGTAGTGCATCAGCGAGACGCGCAGGTCCTTGCGGAACCACTGACCACACTCGACCGCGCTTGCGAACGTCCGGCCGTTCGCCGACTTGGGTGCGGGAGTGAACTGGCACAGCCCGGCATCCGGCATGACGGTCCGGAACCCCGCCTCAGCCAAACCCTCGTTGAGGAGCCGATGCAGGCGTTCGTACTTGGCGCGAGTCTCCTCCGCCCACTCCGGATGCGCCAGGCAGGTCAGCCCCGCCGCGATACTGGGTCCGAACATCCCGGAGTCCTTGACGTCCATCACCTTGCGAACCGCCCTGATCGCCGTCGGATGCGCGACGACCCAGCCGAACCGCAGCCCCGTCGCGTTCCATCCCTTGCTGACGCTCTGCAGGACGAGGCAGCACTCCTCCCATCCGGGGATCGTCAGTACGCTCGCCATCTCTTCGTTGTAGCGTAGGTCCACGTAGGCTTCGTCCACGACGACCAGGACGCCGTTCGCTCGTGCCCAGTCGAGAAGCTCCGCCCACTCGTCGCACGTGCAGCCGCTGCCGGTGGGGTTGTGCGGCAGGTTCGCGTAAAGGACGGTCTTGCCCGACTTCGGCAGCACGAAGTCGGTCGCGATGCGCCACCGCGCGCCGTCGAACGCCATCGGGACGTCGAGTACCTCCGCCTCGTGGCGATTGATCGCGCTCTTGATGACCGGATAGCCAGGCGTCGGGAACACGAGCGTCGTGTCCGAATCGAACAGCAGCGCAGGCACGTACTCGGCGAGCGAGCGCTTGATGGAGCCGGGGGAGTACTGCACCCAGTCCGACGAGAGGTTCCGCACTCCATAGCGCCGTGACAGGTAGGCAGCGATGGCGTCGTGTGTGTTCGGAAAAGAACCGCCCGCGCGGACGCCCGAGTTGTCGGTGTACCGCGTCGCGTCCGCCGATTCCTCGTAGAACCGACGGCCGCCGTCCATCGCTTCGGGTCTCATCTTCCACGTCGGGTCGGCGATGGAAAGCGTGAGCAGGGCGGAGGAAGGATCGTTCGCGCGGTTCCCCTTCGACAGCTCCCGCTCCTCGGCGAGGACGTCGCTGAACGCATAACCCCCGCCGGGCGCGTCGAATGCCTGCCCGCCGACTCGTTCCGCGATACGCCCGCGCCAGCGCGCGTCGAGGTCTGCCATATCGTCCCTTTCGTGATCCCTCATGAAGCGAGCCCATCCGCGCTGCGATGCGCGGACGGGCCCACCCGTTGTCGAGGTATCTACCGCTGCGTGGGCTTTGCCGGCATGCTCGTTCGACCCGATTCGTAGATGGCGTCCATCAGTTCGCTCTGGATGATGCCATTCATCGGGCTCGTTCGAGGTTCCGCCTTGCCTTGGATCGCGTCGATGAAGTTGTAGTCCGAGCGTCCTGCGTTCATCTCCGGCGTGATGGGCGGCTCCTCGACTCGCTTGCCGCCCTCGTAGACGCGAATCCACCCGCCGCCCCAGCCGTCGATGTCGATTCTGCCGCCGTCGAAGATGAACGTCATGAACGTCCCGTCGGGAGCCGGGCAGTTCCCGCTGACGACGATGCTCGCCATGACGCCGTTCTCGAACCGGACGTTGATCGACGAGTTGATGTCGACGGGCGTCTCGCAGTTGTCGAGGAACGCGTGGACCTGCTCGACGCGCGATTCCACCGACCAGCAGAGGCTGTTCAGGAGATGGGCGCCGCTGTCGTACGCCTGTCCGCCGCCGGACAGCTCGGGAACCTGACGCCAGGCTCCCTTCGTCGCGTTCTTCCAGTTCTGGTTGATGTAGCCCATCACCAGCTCGAGCTTGCCCAAGCCCTTGGAGCGGATCTGCTCGCGCAGGTAGTAGAAGTTGCCCGAACAAGGCGTGTTGTAGCCGATCACGAGCACCTTGCCCGTCCGCTTCACCTTGTCCGCCAGGATGTAGGCGTGGTCGGACGACGTGACCATGGGCTTCTCCATGAACACGTGGCATCCGGCGTCGAGCGACTTCATCCCGTGCTCGAAGTGGAGCGTGTGAGGCGTCGAGATGAGGACAGCATCCGGTTTGACAGCACGCAGCATCTCGTCCAGGTCCGTGTGGACCGACGGAGCCGGGCTGACGTCTGCCAGGTGGTTCGCGATGTATCGGTTGACGATGTCGGCGTTCACGTCGACGCCTGCGACGACCTGGACGTCCGGGTGAGCCTTCATCCCACGCGCATGTCCGCCGGAGTTGCCGCCGCATCCGATCATCGCCAGACGAATCTTAGCCATTCCTGATGACTCCTTAGCTCGAGTGAGAGCTCGTGCGACCCAGCTCCCATGATACAGGCGATGCGCCTCGACCGCACGCGTCGATGGTGCGTTGCGCTTGATCGGTTTCGGCATCACTCTATGGGCGAAGCAACGACAGGCTCGACGACCGGATGGAGGGCAACGACATGCGTTACCGCGTACTCGCTTGGACACTGCGGTGTGTCGT
>Ga0194120_10002268_pt1 | contig 33469 bp, 39 predicted proteins | sample TA2MahCa65mmetaG_FD_148642 | JGI IMG/M metagenome (GOLD analysis project Ga0194120, IMG submission 148642) | Freshwater microbial communities from Lake Tanganyika, Tanzania - TA2015019 Mahale Deep Cast 65m | ecosystem: Environmental > Aquatic > Freshwater > Lake | place: Tanzania: Lake... | reverse complement strand
AGAAGTCGGCCTCGAGCTCGCTCAGCTCGCGGTCAAGGTCGAGTCGGCCCTCCTCGAGCGCGAGCACCTCGAGCTCGCCGGTCAGGTCGAGCACCTCGAGCTCGCCGGTGATGTCGAGGATCGGCAGCCAGACCTCGGGCTCAGGCGCCTCGGCTCGCGCCGGCGACGGACGCACGGCACGCAGCGCGTAGTGCCGCGCGCGGTTGTCGTGGTTGTGTCCTCGCTTCTGCCGCGCGGCTCGACGCAGCACGTGCTCGCTGATGGGCTCCGCCTCTCGGTCCAGGTGGCATCCGCGCCGGAACAAGACCGGCTGCGGAGATGGGCCGGACCGTACCGACGCCCGCGCGGCCGGGCAAGATGAACCCCAGGATCTGCCAATCCCGCGGCGTCGGGGCTGGTTGTGGCCTCGCGACGGGTCAGCGACCGGTCAGGAACACCGCTGCCGCGGCCGCCTCGGTGCTGGCCGCGACTACCGACGCAGAGCGTCGCGTCGCGTGGGCGACCGCGGCTCCGACGAGCGCGACGAACGCAGGCTCGTTCGGGCGACCACGGTGCGGTACCGGAGCGAGGTACGGCGCGTCGGTCTCCACGAGCGCGCGCGTCGGTGGGACGATCGCCGCCGCCGCGCGCACGTCGCTCGCGTTCTTGAACGTCACGATGCCGCTGAACGAGACGTACGCGCCCCGCGCGAGTGCCTGCTCGGCCTCGCCCACGCCGCCGGTGAAGCAGTGAAAGACCGTGCGCTTCGGCGTGCCCAGCTCGTCGAGCAGCGCGAAGGTCGCGTCCCATGCGTCACGGGTGTGGACGACGAGCGCGCGATCGAGCTCGTGCGCGAGCTCCACCTGCGCGCGGAACGCCGTGGCCTGTGCGTCGCGCGGCGAGTGCTCGTAGTACAGGTCGAAGCCGGCCTCGCCGACGGCGACCACACGGGGATGCTCCACGAGCGCGCGCAGCTCGTCCCACTCGTCTCCCAGACGGGACGCTTCGTGGGGGTGGAGGCCGACGGTCGCGTACACGTCGTCGTAAGCCTCCGCGTGCGCTACCGCCCGCCGTGACGTGGCGAGGTCGGTACCGACACTTACGATCCACGCGACGCCCGCCGCCCGGGCCCGGTCGAGCACCCCAGCCGCCTCGGCCGGGTCGTCGGGCAGGTGGCAGTGGCTGTCCACCCACCCCCTAGGGGGTTCTGGCGCCACGAGACCGCGATTATCGCGGTCTGCTGACGCCAAAGCGCTGGGGGAGGGGTCAGGTGGCATCGATCCGGGGGAACAGGGCGGAGCCCTTCTCCAGGGGCGCGCCCGCCGTGGCCACCGCGCCCCAGGCCGCCGCGTCCGGCAGGCGCTGGTCCTCGGGCGTGCCCGGAAGTCCGAGGCGTCGCCAGAGCTCGCCCGCAGCCCGGGGGATCACCGGAGAGGCGAGCAGCGCGATCACTCGCAGCACCTCGAGGCAGTCACCCAGGACCGCTTCGGCCGCGGTGCGGTCACCCACCTTGTGCAACCTCCACGGCTCACGCGCCTCGATGTAGGCGTTGGCCTCCTTGATCAGCTGCCAGAGCTCGGCAAGCCCTCCCGCGAAGTCGAGTCGCGCGTAGCCGTCGCCGAGGCCGGAGAACGCGAGCCGCGTCGCGTCGACGAGGGGGCCGTTCTCGCGCGCCTCGGGGGTGACCGCGCCGCAGTAGCTCGTCGCCATGTTGAGGACGCGGCTCGCGAGGTTGCCGAAGTTGTTCGCGAGGTCCGCGTTGTAACGCGCGACCATCGCCTCGTAGCTGAAGTCGCCGTCGGGACCGAAGCGCTGGTCCGCCATGAAGTGGTAGCGGAACCCGTCGGAACCGAAGTCGGCGAGGAGGTCGGCCGGCGCGATCTGGTTGAGTCGCGTCTTGCTCATCTTCTCTCCGCCGACCAACAGGTAACCGTGTGCAAAGACGTGGCGCGGCAGCTCCACCCCGGCAGCCATGAGCATCGCCGGCCAGTAGACGGCGTGGAACCGGAGAATGTCCTTGCCGATCAGGTGGTAGTCCGCCGGCCAGTATTGGGCGAACCGCTCGTCGTCGGTGCCAAAACCGGCCGCGGCGATGTAATTGATCAACGCGTCGTACCAGACGTAGGTGACGTGTGTCGGGTCCCACGGCAGCGGGATGCCCCACGAGATCGAGGTGCGGCTCATCGAGAAGTCGCGCAGGCCCTGGCGGATGAAGCCGAGCACCTCGTTGCGCTTGCCCTCGGGCTGCACCGCGTCGGGATGGGACTCGTAGTGGTCGAGCAGCGGCTGCTCGAACCGGCTCAGCCGGAAGAAGTAGTTCTCCTCGGTGACGTGCTCGACCGGCCGGCCATGGATCGGGCAGCTGCCGTCCACCAGCTCGTCTTCGGTGTAGTACGCCTCGCAGGCGACGCAGTAGAGGCCCTCGTAGGTGTCGAGCGCTATGTAGCCGTTGTCGTACACGGCCTGCAGGAAGGCCTGCACCGATGCCCGGTGGCGGGGCTCGGTGGTGCGGATGTAGTCGTCGTTGGTGATGTCGAGCTCCCGCCAGGCCTCACGGAACCGTTCCGAGGTCTGGTCGGCCCACTCCTGGGGGTGCACCCCTCGCTCCTCGGCGGCCCGCTGCACCTTCAGGCCGTGCTCGTCGGTGCCGGTGAGGAAGAGCACGTCGTCGCCCCACAGCCGTCGCCACCGCGCAAGCGCATCAGCCGCCACAGTGGTGTACGCGTGCCCGATGTGCGGCGCGTCGTTCACGTAGTAGATCGGCGTCGTCACGTAGAAGGGGCGGCCCACGCGGCCTACGATACCGAGTGCCCCCTTTTCTCTCCCGGCTCATTGGCAGCCGGCCGACACAACGAGGTTGCACAGGTGGTTGCGAGCGGGATGGCCCGCAAGGTCGACGGTCTCGGGCGCGTCGTGCTGCCCGTCGAGATGCGAAAGCAGCTCGGGATCGACGTCGGCGACCTCGTGGACATCTCGGTCGCCGACGGCCGGTTCGTGCTCGAGAAGGTCGAGCAGCACTGCGTCTTCTGCGGCGCCGCCGAGGAGCTGCGCGAGCACCGCGCCAAGCTGGTCTGCGCCGCATGCGTCGGCTCGCTCAGCGCCTCGTGAGCCGCACCGCGATCTCGTAGGCCTGCCGCTTCGGGACCGCGAGGTCCCGCGCGACCTCCGCCGCGGCGTCGCGCGCCGAGCATCCGCGGCCGATCGCAGCCGCAACGGCTCGCTCGACCGCGCCTTCGTCGGGGACGGGCGCCGGGCTCGCGCCGGCGACCACGACGACGTGCTCGCCCCGCGGCTCGGCCGGACAATCGCGCGCGAGCTCGTCGAGCGAGGCGCGTCGCACCTCCTCGAATCGTTTGGTCATCTCGCGCACGAGGGCCGCACGTCGATCGGGACCACACGCGCCGACGAGATCTGCCAATGTCGCGCTGACCCGACGCGGCGACTCGTACAGGACCACCGTCCGCGTCTCGTCGGCGATCGCGGCCAGACGCGCCCGGCGATCGGGACCGCGTCGAGGCAGGAAGCCCTCGAACACAAAACGGTCGGTGGGCAACCCCGAGACCACGAGCGCGGTGATCACCGCACTCGGTCCCGGCACCACCTCCACCGCGAGGCCGGCGTCGATGCACGCGCTCACAAGCCGGGCACCGGGGTCGCTGACGCCGGGCATCCCCGCGTCGCTCACGTAGGCGACGCGCAGACCGGCCGTCACCTCCGCGACGACCTTCTCGGCGGCCGCGGCTTCGTTGTGGGCGTGCACTGCACGCAGCCTGCCCGTCGCCGGCACGTGCGCGTGGGTGAGCAAGGCGCGCGTGCGCCGCGTGTCCTCGCACGCGATCACGTCGGCGTCACGCAGCTCGTCGACAGCGCGCGGCGAGAGGTCGCCGAGATTGCCGATCGGCGTCGCGACGAGCACGAGTGCACCGGGCCGATCGGTGGCAGTCACGAACGGAGCTCGACGCGGTCGCCCACGCAGAGGCTCCAACGAGCGAACGCCCCGGCCGCGGCCTCCACCACCATCGCCGACTGCCACACGACGGGTGAAAGGCGCCACGGACGCAGCGTCATCGTGCGCACCACAACCCCGGAGGCATTGCAGAACGCGACGTCGATCGCGAAGCGCATTCCACACGTGTGCACGGAACGGCATGGACGGAGCACCATCGCCCCTTCAAAGTCGGCACGACCAAGGAGGCCGCGGGCGCGCTCACGACGGCCCGTCGGCGCCTCGGCCGCCGCCAACACATCGCCGTCGCGCATCAGCCACATGAGACCTCGACCGCACCTCGTCAGACGTTGAAGCGGATCTCGAGAACGTCACCGTCCTGGACCTCGTAGTCCTTTCCTTCGACGCGCAGCTTGCCCTGCTCCTTCGCCTTGGCCCACGAGCCGAGCTCGAGCAGCTCGTCCCAGCGGATGACCTCGGCGCGGATGAAACCGCGTTGGAGATCGGAGTGGATGACCCCCGCGCACTCCGGGGCACGGGCACCGGCCCGGAACGTCCACGCCCGCGACTCCTTGTCGCCCGTCGTGAGGAAGGTCCGCCGCCCGAGCAGGTGGTATGCCGCTCGGGCGAGCCGGGGAACCACGCTCTCGGCAACCCCGAGGTCGGCGAGCAGCTCCGCCCGCTCGGCACCTTTTGCTGCGACCACGTCGGGGTCACCCTCGATCTCCATGCATACGGCGAGCGCGTCGTCGCCGGCGCGAGCCGCTACGCCGTCGGCCTCGTCGAGCTGATCGACGTCGACGTTGACGACGGCGAGCACCGGCTTGTTGGTGAGCAGGAACACAGGCGCGAGCAGCGCGCGCTCGTCGGTGGAGAGCTCAGAGCGGTACAGGGGAACCCCGTCACCCAGGGCCGCCGCGGCCCGCTCGAGCGCGGCGAGCTCGGGGCCGAGGGTCTTGTCGCCCTTCGCGGCTCGGCGCTGCTTGTCCAGGCGCTGCTCGACCGACGAGAGGTCGGCCAGCACGAGCTCGTACTCCAGGGTGGCGAGGTCGCCGACGGGGTCGTTGCCCCCGATCGCCCGCAGCACGAAGCACAGCGCGTCGCAGTCGCGCAGCGACCCGAGTAGCCGGCTGCCCAGGCCCTTGCCCGGCTCGGTCGACAGACCCGGGACATAGGCGATCTCGAACGTCGCCGGCACCGCCTTCTTCGACGCCGACATCGTGGCCAGGCGTTCGAGTCGGTCGTCGGGCAACGCCACGACCCCGACCATCCGATCGGCTGCCCCCGACGCCTCGAGGCCCGTCAGCGCCGCGAACAGACCGGCGTGCCCGGAGTCGGAGAGGCCGACGAGGCCGAGGTGCTCCACGGCCGTCAGGGTAACTAGTCTGAGTCGCTTCGCCCGGACCCATGAGGGGCCGACGAGACGCGACGGAGCCCCACGTGAGCAAGAAGACGAAGAAGCGCAGGCTGCGGTCTCGACGCAAGAAGGCCAACCACGGCAAGCGACCCAACGTCGGACGTCGCTAGCCAGCACCCCGCGAGCACCCGCCCCCACCACCCGAGTCAACGCGACGTGGGACGCGTCAGGCGCACGAGTCGGTGGTCTTCCGTGAAGAGCCGGCGCCGCACCCCGAGGGCGACCACCGTGGTCGTCGTCGTCACCGAGCCGAGCACCACGAACATCACGGCCGCCTGCACCTGCACGGCGTCGAGCGGCTCGACCCCCGCGAGGATCAGGCCGGTCATCGCGCCCGGGAGCACCACGAGCCCGACCGCCTTGGTCGTCTCGATCTGCGGGATGAGCGCCGTGCGGAGCGCGTGGCGAAGGTAGGGAGCCGCGGCTTCGTCCGAGGGCAAGCCGAGCGCGAGCCGCGCCTCCACCTCGTCCTCGCGGTCGCGCAGCTCTTCGTAGACCCGCCGCGCGACCAGCACGGTCGCGGCGAGGGCGTTGCCGATCATGAGTCCGGCCAGGGGGACCAGGGTCCGCGCCTCGAGGTCGAACACGCCAAGGCCGAACAGAACCCCGAGCACGACGACCGCCGCCACGCCGAACGCGCTCAGCGCGAGCGCGAACAGTCCCGGGACCTCCCGGGCCCGGCGCCGCACCGTCTCGGCTGAGACCATCACCATCGCCGCGACCCAGAGCCACGCCCATGCCAGCGACGCGTTCGCGTCGAACACCGCGGCAAGCACCAGGCCGACCGCGGCGAGCTGCACCACCGCGCGGAGCGCCGCCCAGCCGATGCTGCGCTCCAGCCCGAGGTGTCGCCAGCGCGAGAGGCCGAGCGCGACCACCACGAGCAACGCGGAGACGGCGAGGCCCTCCCATCCGATCTCGGTCATCGTTCAGTCCCCCTCGTTCGCCGCGAGGTCGTCGAGAAAGCGGGCGACCGCCGGAGGCGCGCTGCGGTCGAGTTCCCCGATCGGCGCGGCGTGGACGATCCGACCACGATCCATCACCAGTACCTGTTGAGCGATGCGCCGCATCTGCGCGAAGTCGTGGGTGACCCAGACCACGGGCACACCCCGATCGACGAGCCCACGGGCCAGCACCTCGAGCACCGTCCGGCTCCGATGGTCGAGGGAGGCGGTCGGCTCGTCCATCAGCAGCACCTCGGGCTCGGTCGCGAGCGTCCGGGCCAGGCACAAGCGTTGCGCCTCGCCACCCGACAGCTCGTCGCCGGCTCTCCGGACGAACGTGGCATCGAGGCCGGCCCGCTCGAGCAAACCGATCGCCGCGCCCTCGCTCAGATCCGGGCGCGCCACCCGCAGGTTGTCGAGCACCGTCCCCGCGAACGGTGAAGGGCGCTGAAAGACCATGCCGACGCGCCGACGAAGCGCGAGGGGATCGAGCGCGCCGACGTCGTCGCCGCGGAACCGCACCGTGCCCGAGCTGGGCACGTCGAGGCGGTTGCCGAGCCGAAGCAGCGTCGACTTGCCCGCTCCGGAGGGGCCGACGAGCACCGTGAGGCAGTAGTCGGGTACCTCACCGGTGACGTCGCGCAGGCGCGAACCGTCGGGGCCGTCCAGTGACACGTGCTCGAAGCCGAACAGCGCAGGAGCGATGCCCGCATCTTCTCACCTCGGCAAGCCGGCACGGTCGAGCGCGCGGTGGCCGCGGGGCTGCGCGGGCAGTCCGGCGACGAACGCCAGCGCGACCGCGAGCACCGGGACGAGCACCAGGCTCCCGACGATCGCGATCTGGTCGGCGTCGTCGAAGGGCGCGAGATGACCCCAGTGATACACGAGGTGCAGCGTCCCCTCGACAAGCCACGCGGCCAGCACGGCCCGGACCAGCGTCACCCCCAACGCGAACATGGCGGCGAACGTCACGATCGCCAGCGCAAGATTCAGCGCGCCGACGTCGCGCACGAGGTGCTCGTTGAACGGCCCGTCCGGTGCGACCCACGCCATGCCAGCGCCCGGGAAGTCGTCGTAGAATGATCGCGGCGCCGCGCTCGCCCAGACCCCGAGCACCAGCGCGGGCAGCCCGAGCAGGAACAGCCCGATCCGCAGGATCCGCTCATGCATCACCGGCCTCCTCTCGCGCGGCCGCCTCGGCCGACCAGCCCTCACGGGCGCTCGGGTGCCTCGGCGCCCAACCGGAGGCCTCTCGGAAGCGTCGGTTCGAGCAGCGCTGGGACGCGACCAACGCGGCGAGGCTCTTGCCCCCCGCCAGGCGCAGCACTCGGCCCGGGATGGGCCGCAGCTTCGGTCTCGCGAACGCGCGGGCAAACGCATCGAGGTAGTCGCCTCGGGTCATCGGCTCGTCGTCGCACACGTTGTAGAGGCCAGGCGCGGTCTCCAGCGCGGCCACGACGGCCTGTGCGGCATCGACGACGTGGATCGAGCTCATGTATGCCGCCGGGCTGCCGGCGATCGTTGAGCGCCGAAGGCGGGCGAGGCGGAGCATCTCGTCAGTGCCCCGGTTACCCGCGGCGCCGTAGAAGAGCCCGAAGCGCAGCACCGTCGCCGCGCACCCGTCAGCCGTGAGACCGAGCGCGGCCTCCTCCCCTTCACGAGTGGCACCGAGCAGCGCGAGGTCGGCGAGCAGCGGCGCGTCCTCGTCGATCCAGCGGTCACCGGCGTCCGCGTACATGAAGGTGATCGACTCCTTCACGAATCGCGACACGCCGTGGGCGCGCGCGGCGGCGCCGAGGTGGCGCGTCGTCTCGGTCCGCAGGCGGTTGTTGGTGGCCCACGAGCTGCGGCGCGCGGCCTTGCTCACCGGGGGGATGCTCGTCGCGAGGTGCAGGATCGCCTCGCTGCCCGCGGTCGCGGCTTTGACTGCGGACGCGTCGAACAGGTCGACGGTCACGGGCTGCGCGCCCTGCTCGCGCAGCGCCGCCGCCGCATCGTCGCGCCGACACACGGCGCGCACCTCGTGACCCGTGGCCACCAGCGCGGCGACCGTCGGGTGACCGACCACACCGGTCCCACCCGTGACGAACACCTTCATGCCAACACCTCCTGGACCCAACGGGCTCCCCGTTCGAGACTCTTGGGCGACGCCCCACCGACCACCCGGGAGATCACGTCGGCGAGCGACGTGGCGCGCAGCTCGGCGCGCCAGGCTGCATCGGCGGCATCCATCACCGCGTGGATCGCGCACGGCACCCGGTACTCGCGCAACGGGAGCCCTCCGGCCGGACCGCGCCGGCGGATCTCGGCGCAGCGGAACCCCGGCGTCGGGCCGTCGACCGCCTCGACGACCTCCAGCACGGTGATCTCGGCGGGGCACCGGGCGAGCCGGTACCCGCCGCGCGGCCCCTGGGCGGCCTCCAGGATCCCGGCGCGGCTCATGGCCTGGAGGTGCTTCGCGAGGTACGCGGGCGGGACCTCGTGGTACTCGGCCAGGCGAGCCGTCGAGAGGCCGGCGCCGGGAGGCAGGAAGCCGAGCAGGGCCGCACAGTGCAACCCCCACTCCACCCCTTCCGACATGCGCATAATCCGGATATTAGATATCCGGATTAAAGGCGTCAACCCGACTCACTCAGCCATTCGGCCGAACGACTCCTTCCCCGTTGCCGCGGCTCGACCAGACTCGGCGGTGACGACCGGTTCGGGCAAGGGGGTCGCGATGGGTGACGGGTCAGGCCGGGGTCCGATGCTCGTGCGACTCCTCACGAGCGTCGAGCGTGCGACCGCTGCCGCCGAGCGGGCGTTCATGAGAGGCTCCGTCGCCGCCCGGTGGCCGCCTCAGCCGTAGCGCTCGAGCCGGATCCGCGTGCGACCGTCGGACTGGACGGTCGGTCTCATCGCGAGGTATCGAGCGAGTGCCGACCACCCGCTCCACCACACGACGTTGAGCTGCAGCACGACGCGTTCGGCGGAGGCGAGGCGAAGCCGCAATGGGACCGAGCAGAACCGCCCCCACCGGTACGCGCGCCGAATTCTCTCCAAACCGGGCCAGGGGATCCGACGGAGCCGCAACACGATCACGCTGTCGAGGCCGACCGGGTCCTCCCAGCCGCGCACCCCGCGCCGTCGGATCGATCGGCCGTCGACCTCCACTCGCTGGACGAGCGCGGGCAGCAGCACCAACCCGACCGGCACGAGCAGGACCGCGGCGACCGCGCCCGCTGCGATGCCGACGGCCGCGAGCGCGAGGCAGGCCGGCCCGGCTGCCTGGATGGCTCGGTGCGGGTGCAGCACGAGGGTCACTCCACTCGCCGCGACACCAGGAGCGCGCGCCGCCAAGCGATCCTCCCCGACCCACTCGTCTGCGCGCTGGTGTTCCGTCACTTCGAGTTCAAACCCCTAGCCGCGGCCACAGTCACCAATTTTGATGGCATCGCAAGGTCCGGCGCAAGCACTCCGTGGCCGAGTTGCCACGCACCACACCAAGAGAGGCTCGCCACTGCTACTGCCGGGACACGGTCGAGCCGCCGAAGCGCTCCGCCACCATGCGCTTCACACCAGCGGGACCACCGCCCCGGGTTCGCAGGTGCTGCGGTGCGAGCTCGCGCTGGGCCCCCGGATCGCCGTCGAAGGCCCGCACGCACAGCTCCGGATGGTAGTTCGCGAGGGCCAGGATCGCCCCGCGGCACCCCAGCGGCCCGGCGAGCGCCAGGATGCCCGAGCAGCCCGTATAGAGCGCCCCGTCCCAGGTGGTCAGCGCCTCGAGCAGGCGGTCGGGCTCCCCCGAGGAGTCCTTGCAACCCGCGACGGGCAGCTCCCGCAACGTCGCGATGGAGATCCCGGGGCCGCTGACCGCGGGAAAGTGGTATGCGAGCACCGGCACGTCGCCGGCGGCCGCGGCGACCGCGTCGAAGTACGGGCGCGGGTCGCCGGTACGTGGCGGCGACAGCACGAGCAGGGCGTCGGCACCGTGGTCGACCGCGTCTGTCGTGAGCGCCACGGCCTGGCGCGCGCTCGGTGCCCCGGTCCCGGCCAACACGGGTGTGCCTGGCACCGCGGCGCGCACCGCGTCGAGCAGCTGCACGCGCTCGTCGCGTTCGAGCGTCGCGGCTTCACCCGTCGACCCCGCGACGACGACCGCCTGCAGTCCGAGGGCGACGAGTGCGCTCGCGAGGTCGGCGGTGGCCGACGCGTCGATCGCGCCGTCGTCGGAGAAGCGCGTGACCAGCGCGACCCCCACGCCGCGAAACAGCTCCATCCGGGCGAACCTAGCGGGGTCGTCGGGCCCTGGGCCGCCGCGACCGCCGTCGGTACACTCGAGGTCCCGACTGGAGGAGACGGCAGATGGTCCAGGCCGAGCGCTTCGAGACCCACATGAGCGATTCCGATGCCCTCATGTGGAACATCGAGAAGGACCCGCTGCTGCGGTCGACGATCGTCACACTGCTGCTGTTCGACCGCACCCCCGACTGGGACACGCTCGTGGATCGGATCGAGCGGGGCTCCTGGCTGATCCCCCGCATGCGCCAGCGCGTCGCCACCCCGCTGCTGCGGATGGGGCCGCCGTGCTGGTCGGCCGATCCCAACTTCGACCTCCTCTACCACCTGCGCCGTGTGCGGGTCTGCGACCCGAGCCTCAAAGGCGTGCTCGATCTCGCCCGCACGGCGGCGATGGCTGGCTTCGACCGCGCCCGCCCGCTGTGGGAGTACACGCTGGTGGAGGGCCTGGAGGACGACCGCGCCGCGATGATTCTGAAGGTCCATCACTCGATGACCGACGGGGTCGGCGGGATGAAGCTCCTGTTGATGCTGTTCGACTTCGAGCGCGAGCCCGAAGACCCCGGACCGCTCGACCGCGTCGAGGCGATCCGCTCGTTCAGCGCCTTCGACCTCGTGTGGGAGTCGATCGGGCACCGGCGCCGGCGCGCACTCGGCATGCTGCAGCGCGCGATGTTCGACGCGGTGAGGGCTGGGCGCGCGCTCGGCACCTACCCCGTCGAGGCCGTCGGCGACGCCGCGCACGTCGCCGAGTCGGTGGCGAAGTACCTGGCGCCGGCGACCAGCCCGTACTCCCCGTTGATAAGCGCGCGAACATTGGCGCGCCAGCTCGCAACCCTCGACGTTCCACTCGACCGACTCAAGCGCGCGGCGAAGGCGGCGGACGGCTCGCTGAACGACGCGTTCGTGGCGTCGGTCGTCGGGGGCTTGGCCCGCTACCACGAGTTCCACGGAGAGCCCGTCGACCAGCTCCGCATGGTGATGCCGATCAACCTGCGCACCGACGGTGCCGCGCTCGGCGGCAATCACTTCACGCCGGCGCGGTTCCTCGTTCCGATGACGTTCAAGGACCCGGCCGAACGGATCGTGGCGCTGGGAAGCCTCGCCCGCCGGATGCGCGCGGAACCGGCGGTGGCGCTGACCGACGCGTTGGCCGGGGTCCTGAACCTCCTGCCCACCACGGTGACCACCGCGGTGTTCGGGTCGATGCTCAAGGGCTCGGACTTCGTGACCTCGAACGTTCCCGGAGCGCCGTTCCCCATCTACGCGGGCGGCGCCGAGCTCGAGCGGATGTACGCGTTCGCACCACTGGCCGGCACGGCGGTGAACGTCGCGCTGCTGTCGCACTGCGGGACGTGCTGCATCGGCGTCAACCTGGACGCGGTGGCCGTGCCCGACATCGGGGCGTTCATGCGCTGCCTCGACGAGGCGTTCGCCGAGGTCCTCGCCCTCGCCGACTGACCCCACCGTTCTCGGCACGATTCGGGCCCTCATAGGGCCTCGGACGTTCCGAGAATGCGGCGGTGAGCGGCTCGGATGCGCTTGGCCACCTTTGCCGAGTCGGCGTCGACCTCGCGCCAGGTAAACCGGTGCACCAGCCAGCCCAGGTCGACGATCTCGTTCTGGCGGACACGGTCATGGGTGAACTCGCGCAAACCCGCGTGCGCCTCGTAGCCGTCGACCTCGATCGCGTACTTCAGCTCTGGGTACGCAAAGTCGACCGTCGCGACGAAGCCGCCGTGCTTGTCGAGGATCGTGTGCTCGAGGACGGGCTCGGGCAGCCCGTGGCGGCGCATGAGCGTGAGCGTCCTCGCCTGGAGCACGCTCTCACAGACGGGCCCGGCGAGCCGCTCGGCGAGAAGGAGCCGGATCACCCCGGCGCCCGCACGCCCCTGGCGGGACACCTCCCGGCGGGCGAACTCCACCTCCCGCAGCGTCGCCCGGCGGGCGCCGATCGCCCGGTCGAGCATGCGCGAGACGTAGCCCAGTGGCACCACCGCGCCCGCGTCGACCAGCGTACGGGCGGGACTCGTCACCCGGAGCCCGTCGACCACACTGACCCAGCGCTCGGTCAGGTCGGTGAGCCGGTGCACGATCACCCCGTCGAGCTCGGGCGACGTTGCCCTCGGCACCGTGAGCTCGAGGTGGTCGTCGGGCGTGGACCAGAACCCGTGGATCGCGGCCGCGGCGCGGTGCGACGCCGCGGCGTCGGGCCCGACCGCAAGACACGCGGCGAGAAGCCGCTGCGCTCGGGTTCGCGCTGCACCGGCGATCGCGTAGACCGAGGCATGGACCTCGAGCCATCGCCCGGTTTGCAACCTGACCTTGATCGCACGATCGGTGAAGCCGGCCTGCTTGGCCTGGGTGCGGGTGAGCAGGGAGTGCTGGGTAGCCGCGATCCTCGCGGCAGCTCGGTCGTCCATGTCGCCGAGCATTTCAGCGACGTGTGACACCTATCGTTCTCGGGACGGAGCAGGATTTCGCGGATCGTAAGGGGCGCCGCGGCCAGGATGGTCCCCGCCGGTCCTACCCTCTGCCCATGGCATCGGATGCCCATCCCCGCCCGATCGGACGACGGGTGTTCCTCGGCGCCGTCGGCATCGGCGCACTCGGCGTGCTCGTCGGCGCCCGCGTCCAGGACTGGCTCGAGCGCACCGTCGGCCCGATCACGGCCAAGGACGGCTCCGGCCTCGGCGCGCTGCTGCCGATCGGCCGCTTCCGCATCTACACCGTCACCGGCGACCTCCCGTCGCGCAGCAAGTCCGAGTACCGCCTGCGGGTCGACGGGCTGGTCGACGCGCCGTTCACGCTCACCTACGCCGAGCTGCGGGCGATGACGCCCACCTCGCTGACGCGCGACTTCCAGTGCGTGACGGGCTGGCGCGTGCACGACGTCGCCTGGCAGGGCGTACGACTGCGCGACCTCCTCGACCGAGCCGGAGTGCAGTCAAGCGCGCAAGCGGTGCGCTTCGTCAGCTTCGACGGCGCGTACACCGAGAGCCTCACGCTCGACCAGGCCCGGCGCGACGACGTGCTCGTCGCATACGAGCTCGAGGGCGCCGGCCTGTCGGACGCCCACGGTGGGCCCGTGCGCCTCTACGTCGCGCCGATGTACGGCTACAAGAGCTGCAAGTGGCTCGAGCGCATCGAGGTGACCCGCGACGTCGAGCCCGGCTACTGGGAGCAGCGCGGCTATGACATCGACGCCTGGGTGGGAAGGTCGAACGGTCGTGACGACGACGCGATCTGAGCAACCCCCGACGGATGCAACACCGCGGTTCACGAGGGCCGAGCAGGTGTTCCACTGGGCCAACGCAGCCCTGTTCGCCGTCGTGATGCTCACCGGAGCGGTCCTCTACATCGGGGAGCTGTCGGCGCTCGTCGGCCGGCGCGAGCTCGTGCGCGCGCTCCACGTCTACGGGGGCATCGCGATCGCGGTCAGCTTCCTCGTCGCGGTGCTCCCCCGCTGGGGTCGACCGCTGCTGGCCGACATGCGCCGGCTGCAACGTGGCGACCCGAAGTTCAACCGCGGCCAGCAGGTGAACGCGTCGTTTCTCATGGCCGCGGTGGTCGTCACGTTCGGCACCGGGATCGTGATGCGCTGGTACGAGCCGTTCCCGCTCGACTGGCGGACCGGTGCCACGTTCGTGCACGACGTCTTCGCGTTCGGGGTGTGGGCGTTCGTGCTCGGCCACGTGCTCTTCGCACTGCAGGACCCGGCGGCCCTCCGCGCGATGGCCGGCCGCCACCCGTTCTCGGAACGTTCTGGGCCCAATAAGGGCCCGAATCGTGCCGAGAACGGTGGGGAGCGAGAGTGCCCCGGCGCGTAGGCTCGACGGGGTGAGCGCGAGCCCGGACCCGAACGCGATCGTGCTGCCTCCCGACCTGCGCCCGGCCGACGGGCGGTTCGGCTCAGGGCCGTCCAAGGTGCGCGACGAGGCCGTCGCCGCGCTCGCCGACGCCGCGCACGGCTACCTGGGCACTTCCCACCGCCAACCCGGCGTGAAGTCCGTCGTGCGCCGGGTGCGCGACGGCATCGCCGAGCTCTTCGCCCTGCCCGACGGCTACGAGGTGCTGCTCGGCAACGGGGGTGCGACCGCGTTCTGGGACGCAGCGAGCTTCGGGCTGATCGAGCGGCGCAGCCAGCACCTCGTGTGCGGCGAGTTCTCGTCGAAGTTCGCCGCGGTCACCGCGAACGCGCCGCACCTCGACGACCCCGACGTGATCGAGAGCGAGCCGGGCACGCACCCGAGCCCGGTCGCGAACCCGGACGTCGACGCATACTGCTGGCCGCACAACGAGACCTCCACCGGCGTCGTGCTGCCCGTCACACGCCCCGATGGCGCAACCCCAGAGCAGCTCGTGCTGGTCGATGCCACCTCGGGGGCAGGCGGCCTCCGCTTCGATCCGACCCAGACCGACGTCTACTACTTCGCGCCGCAGAAGAGCTTCGGATCCGAGGGCGGCCTCTGGCTCGCCGCATGCTCGCCCGCCGCCATCGAGCGCATCGAGCGCATCGGCGCCAGCGGCCGCTGGGTGCCCGGGAGCCTCGACCTGACGATCGCGCTCGACCAGAGCCGCCTCGATCAGACGTACAACACGCCCGCGCTCGCGACGATCTTCCTCCTCGCCGACCAGGTCGAGTGGATGCTCGGCAACGGCGGGCTGGAGTGGTGTGCGGACCGGTGCGACCGCAGCGCCGAGATCCTCTACGGCTGGGCCGAGGCCAGCGGGTTCGCCCGGCCGTACGTGGCCAAGCCCTCCGAGCGCAGCCACGTCGTCGGCACGATCGACTTCGACGAGACCGTCGACGCCGCCGCGGTCGCGAAGACGCTGCGCGCGAACGGGATCGTCGACACCGAGCCGTACCGCAAGCTCGGCCGCAACCAGCTGCGCGTCGCGATGTTCCCCGCGATCGAGCCCGACGACGTCGCCACGCTCACCCGCGCGATCGACTACCTGGTCGACCGGCTCACTGGCTGAGCCGGCGTCGTGCCCACTCCCGTCCTGCAGCTCCCGCCGCGTGTCCGGCACGGCGACACCGTGGCGATCGTCAGTCCTTCATGGCACGCGGCCGGGAGCTTTTCCCACCGCGTCGAGCGCGGCCGCGCGTATCTCGAAGCACTCGGCCTTCGGGTCCGGATCATGCCGAACGCGTGCGTCGTAGGTGAATGGACGGCCGGAACGCCCCGCCAGCGCGTCGACGACCTGCACGCGGCCTTCACCGATCCCGACGTGCGCGTCGTGCTCTGCGCGATCGGCGGCAACCACGCCAACGAGCTCCTCGAGCTGCTCGACTACGACCTCGTTGCGGCCAACCCGAAGGTGTTCCAGGGGTTGTCGGACATCACCGTTCTGCACGCCGCGTTCGCGCGGCACGCCGGCCTCGCGACCTTCTACGGGCCGGCGTTCGTCACCAACCTGGCCGAGTATCCGGAGGTTCCGGCCCTCACGAACCGTTCCCTTCGCGCCGCCTGGTTCGGTGACGCGCCGCTCGCACACGAGCCCGCGACGGAATGGACCGACGAGTTCCTCGACTTCGCGGTCCAAGCGGACCTGACCCGGGCTCGGGCCACGAAACCGGGTGCGGGCTGGACCTGGCTGCGCGAGGGCGTCGCGACCGGGCCGGTGACGGGCGGCTGCCTCGAGACGCTGTGCTGGCACGTGAAGGGCTCGACCGAGTGGCCCGACCTGGAGGGGGCGATCCTCCTGCTGGAGACGTCCGAGCTGGCACCGTCGCCAGGAGAGGTCGCCGCGTACCTGACCGACCTGCGCCGCCTCGGGGTGTTCGACCAGATCGTGGGACTCGTGTTCGCGCGCCCGGCGAACTACCGCGGTGACGCCGTCGCGCGTCTCTGGCGCGTCGTCTCGGATGCGGTCGGCGACCGGGACGTCCCGATCTTGGCCAACGTGGACGTCGGCCACACCGACCCGATGCTGACGGTCCCGCTGGGTGTGCCCGCCGTGCTCGACTCGAAGACGAGCACGTTCCGCACGCTCGACGCACCGACCGCGGACCGTCCCTGAGCGCGGGTTGCCAGGCAGCGCTTAGGTTCAGGTCGTGAGCCTCGTCCAGCCGCCTGTGCGCCCAGTTGCGCTCGTCACCGGGGCGAGCCGCCGCATCGGCATCGGCGCGGCGATCGCCCGGCGCCTCGCGTCCGACGGCTGGGGCGTCGCGGTCACCTACTTCCAGCCCTACGACGCGCGCATGCCGTGGGGTGCCGATGACGGACCTGCCGCGCTGCACGAGGAGCTGGTCGGGCTCGGCGCCGCGGCCGTCGGCATCGAGGCCGACGTCTCCGACCCGGGCGTGCCCGCGGCGGTGCTCCAGCAGGTCGGGGCCGAGCTGGGCCCGGTCCGGGCGCTCGTCATGTCCCACTGCGACGGCGTCGACGCCGGCATCACGGACACGACGGTCGAAGACTTCGACCGCGTGTTCGCAGTGAACGCTCGCGCGACGTGGCTGTTGGTCCGCGCCTTCGCCGAGCAGTTCCCCGGGCCCCACGGCGCAGGGCGGATCGTCGCGTTGACGAGCGACCACACCGCCGGGAATCTCGCCTACGGGGCGAGCAAGGGCGCGCTCGACCGGATCGTGCTCGCCGCCGCGATCGAGCTGCGCGACCTCGGCATCACCGCGAACGTCGTGAACCCGGGCCCCTCCGACACCGGTTGGATGGACGAGGCGATGCTCCAAGCAGTGGCCGCATCCACGCTGCTCGGCCGGGTCGGACAGCCCGAGGACGCCGCGAACCTCGTCGCCTTCCTCTGCTCAGAGCTAGGCGGCTGGGTCAACGGCCAGCTGATCCACAGCAACGGTGGTTGGCACCCCGAGTAGGCGGTTCCGCGGAACCGCGCGTAGGCACCCTCCGTACTACGGCGCGACACGCGCTCAACATCGACGGGGCCGTCGGCGTCCCGGCGTGAGATGGATCGTGTCACCCGGATCGCCTTCGTGGAACAGGACCACGCCTTGGCAAACCTGCGGCGCCGCATCGGCCCCAGCAGCGTGCCGAGATCGGCAGAAACTACACGAGGATCACCGGGATCGAGAGGCCCGGAGCGTTCCCAAGGCGGCAGTCCGCGGTGAGCAGCGGGCATTGGAACGACTCGGCCAGCGCTACGTAACAGCCGTCAGAGGCGGTCAACCTGTCACTGAGCTCGAACGCCCGAACCACGAGCTCGCGTGTCGGCTCGACCTGCAACGGCACGTCGCGCAGCTCCTCGAGGATCAGTGCAGCACCGGCTGGGTCGACCAGTCCACGGCGCCGCATGCACGCCAGCGCGTTGGTCACCTCCGGGAACAGGAGGTCGGGCGCGGCGAGATCGCCCGAGAAGTGGTGGCGGTCGTCCTCACGCACGACGCCCAGCAGCGCGTCGAGCAGGGCCGATGCGTCAACGACCGTCGTCATCGTCGGCGAAGCGACGGTCGGGCCTCGCGTCTTCCCAGATCTCGTGCACCTGCTCACGCGTCGGGCGGGGCCCGGACAGCGGCAGCGTCCGCATTCGCTCCACCCACTCCTCGGTGGACCGCCGCCGCAGGTCACGCCGGATCGCGTCGAGCACGACCTCACCAACCGTCCGGCCCGAATCCGTGGCCCGGCGACGCAGCTCGTCGTGCAGCTCCGGGGGCACGTTCTTCACCTGGATCGCGCTCACCGTAACCAGGCTAGCATGCTCAGAGCATGCTCAGAGCATGCGGTTCGGGATTCCGGAGGGTAATTGGTGACGAGGACGGCACCACCAGCCAATGCAGCGCCGGACCGTCAGAGCTCTGGCGGATCGGCGCTGCTTGACGCCGCGCCACCGTCGACACCAGCCTGACGGCGTGCTCCCCGACGGGCTCGCCGCGATCGTCAAGCGGGACTGCCCCACCTGCACCCTGGTCGCGCCGGTGCTGGCCGAGCTGCGCGAGCGCGCGGACGCTCCCGTCACTGTCTACAGCCAGGACGACCCGACCTTCCCCGAGCAGATCGGTGGCGCGATCGACGACACCAACCTCGAGGTCTCGTTCGCGCTCGACCTCGACACCGTCCCGACGCTTCTTCGGGTGATCGACGGCGAGGAGGTTGCCCGCACCGTCGGGTGGAGCCGAGAACGGTGGGAGGCGCTCACCGGCGTCGGCAACCTCGGCGAAACGCTCCCGCCTCACCGGCCTGGGTGTGGGTCGCGCACCCGGGACCCTGCGATCGCGGGTGCCCGGGCCGTCGCCGAAGGTGCTACTGGCCTGCAAGCGCGCCGCGTCCACCTCGGCGCCGAGGAGGACGAGCTCGAGGCGATGTTCGAGCGCGGTTGGTCCGACGGGCTTCCCCTCGTCCCTCCGACGCCGGAGCGCGTCGTGCGCATGCTGGCCGGCACCACCCGCGCACCCGACGAGGTCGTCACCATCGTTCCCCCCGACCTGGTCGAGTGCACCGTGGAGAAGGTCGCGATCAACGCGGTGATGGCGGGCTGTCGCCCCGAGTACCTGCCGGTGGTCCTCGCCGCAGTCGAGGCCGCGTGCACCGACGACTTCAACATGCACGGACTTCTCGCCACGACCTACTTCAGCGGTCCGGTGGTCGTGGTCAACGGGCCAATCGCGCCCGCGATCGGGATGAACAACGACGTCAATGCGCTCGGACCCGGCAATCGGGCGAACGCGACGATCGGCCGGGCGCTTCAGCTCGTCGTCCGCAACGTCGGCGGCGGCCGTCCAGGTGGCGTCGACCGGGCCACGCTCGGCCAGCCGGGCAAGTACACGTTCTGCTTCGCTGAGCGCGAGGACACCAGCTGGGGCACGCTCGCCGAGGAGCGCGGGATCCCCCGAGCCAAGAGCGCGGTCACGGTCTTCGCCGGCGAGGGCGTGCGCGGCGTCGTCGATCAGATCTCGCGCGTGCCGGAGTCTCTCACGCGCACGTTCGCAGAGTGCTTGCGCGCGACCGCGCATCCGAAGCTTGCCATCGCGTTCGACGCGATGCTCGTGATCTCCCCCGAGCACCTCCGCGTTTACGAGGAAGCCGGCTGGTCCCGGTCGCGGTTCCGCGAGGAGCTCGGCGCGCTGTTGACGATGTCGGGCTCGGAGCACGCCCGCGGCACGCGCGGCATCGCCGAGGGCATGCCGGAGGCGTTCGCCGAGGTCCCGTTGCCGAAGTTCCGCGAAGGCGGGATGCTGATCGCCCACGCCGGCGGTGGAGCCGGACTGTTCTCCGCAATCGTGGGAGGATGGGTCAGTGGCGCAATGGGAAGCCAACCGGTGACCCTGGAGGTGCGAGCGTGACCACGTTGCTGGATCCGACAGGTGAGCTCAGCGCGACCACACGGGAGCGGGCGCCGCGGCCGTCGTCGCTGGAGGGCAAGACCATCGGGCTGCTCGACATCACCAAGGCCCGCGGCGACGTGTTCCTCGACCGAGTGGCCGAGGTCTTCGCCGGACGGGGCCTCACCGTCGCCCGGTTCGCCAAGCCGACGTTCACCAAGGTCGCGCCGATCGACCTGCGCCACGAGATCTCCACCGAGTGCGACGTCGTGATCGAGGCGCTCGCCGACTGAGGGTCGTGCACGTCGTGCAGTGTGCATGACATCGTGAACCTCGAAGGGCTGGGGGTACCCGGAGTGCTCGTCGCCTCGACCGAGTTCGTCGCCGCCGCCGAAGCACAGGCTGTTGCGCTCGGCGCCGACCCGGCCGCGGTGTTCGTCGCCCACCCGATCCAGGACCGCACCGACGACGAGCTGCGCGCGCTCGCCGACGGCGCCGTCGACGACATCCTGCGCGCCCTGACCGCGGAGTAGCCGATGCTCTTCGTCCACGAGCTGCACCGCGTGATGGGTGCGCACGAAGACGAGTTCGAACGCGCCTATCGCGACGAGTGGATGCCGACGCTTGCAGCGAGTGACGACGCCCGTCTCCTGTACTTCATGCGTCACGCCCACGGGACTGGCCGGGCGTACAACATCGTCACCGTCACGGCGGTCACCGACGGTCGCGCGTGGGAGGAGCTCGCTCGCCGGGTGTCCCGCGGCGACCTGCGGGGATGGGCCAGAATTGTCGACGGCTTCCGCCACGACGTGACCAGCAAGGTCCTGGTGCCCGTCGAGTGGTCACCGCTCCAGGAGGTGGAACTCGGGCGGGTACCCCTCGACGGCGGCGAGCACGACCAGTCGCTGTTCATGGAGGACACCGCGTGGCCCCACGCCGGGCTGATGGAGGACTACCTCACCGCGGCACGCGACAACTACGCACCCAGCCTCGCCGAGGGACGCCACGGCGGTCGCTCGTTGCTGGAGCTCCAAGCCGTGTTCACCGCGGCGTGGGGGACGAGCGCCCGTCGGCGCGAGGTGATCCTCTGGCAGCGGGTCACGCGTCCTGCAGGTATCACCGGCCTGGTGACGAGCGAGGTGCCACCCGAGCACAAGGCGCCGGGCACCTGGATGCACGACGCCCTACGCCTGCGCGACGACTGGGAGAGCCGGCTGCTGCGCACGTCGGCTTGGTCACCCCTCTTCTAGGAAGGACTCAGATGCCCGCGGTCTTCCTCCACGGCGTGCCCGACACCGCCTCGATGTGGTCGCCCTTGCTCGACCGCCTCTCGCGCGCCGACGTGGTCACGCTGTCGTTGCCCGGGTTCGGTACCGAGCTCCCGCCGGGTCTCGACGCCACGAAGGAGGCGTACGCCGACTGGGTGACCGAGCAGCTCGTCGAGCTCGGCGAGCCGGTCGACCTGGTCGGCCACGACTGGGGCTGCATCCTCGTCCAGCGCGTCGCCTCGACGCGCCCCGACCTGGTGCGAACGCTGGCGTGCGGCAGCGGTCCGATCGACGTCGACTACGAGTGGCACGCGATGGCCCGGCTCTGGCAGACCCCGGGCGCCGGCGAGGAGCTGATCGCAACATTCGAGAGCACGCCGGCTGCCGATCGCGTCGCGATGCTCGTGGCCGGCGGCGCACCCGAAGCGCTCGCGCGCGAGCAGGTCGAGCACATGGACGCGCGCATGGGTGCGTGCATCTTCTCCCTCTACCGCTCCGCGGTGACCGTGGGGGCTGAGTGGCAGCCCGCGATCGACGCGATGCAGCCACAACCGTCGCTCGTGCTCTGGGGCGCCGACGACCCGTACGTCGCACCACGATTCGGCGAGTGCCTCGCCGCGCGCCTCGGTGGGGAGCTCGTGGTGTTCGACGACTGCTCGCACTGGTGGCCGTGGGAGCGCGCCGAGGCGTCGGCCGCCGCACTCGAGCGCCTCTGGGCCAGCACCTGACCGTTCTCGGAACGTTCCAGGCCCTATAGGGGCCCGAATCGTTCCGAGATCGGAAGGGGTCAGGTGGCGCTGAGGGCTTCCCATCCAGTGGGTGGGGGTGCCAGGCGCCAGTGCTGCTCCGGCGCCGGGAGCTTTGCCGCCACGTCCCAGTCGGCCTCGAGCGCGCGCAGCTGTGACGCGTAGTGCGCGAGCGCCGCGCGGCGGCGGTCGTCGGACGGGTCGAGCGGCACGACAGCGGGCGTAGGCCACACCTGGGCTCGGAACAGCTTGGCCACCCGCCACGCGAGCAAGCCGGGGATGTGCTTGTAGCCCATGTCCTCGTAGCAGAACCACGACGGCTCGCCCACGCGCGTCCGAACCGACATCGCGGCCTCGTGCGCGGCGTCGTGATCCGGGTTGGCGAGCCCGAACGGCGCGAACACCGCCGTCGGCCGGGCAGCGCGCACGGCGGCCTCGAGCGCGTCGGCCGTGTCGGTCGCGCCCACCCATGCAGAGCGGGGCAGGTACTGGTGCTCCACGAAGTCGAGCCATACGGGCTCGGCGCCCAGCTCGTCGAGCGCGCGGCGGTCCTCCTCACGCCGGGCCGCGAGCACGTCGTCGCCGGCTGCGAACCCGGCGAGCGCGTCCCAGTGGGTCGGCGGGTCCGGGTACACCGACGGCCGACCCGCGTACACGGTGATCACCGTCGCTCCGGGATGCGCCGCCAGCAGCCGCCCGCAGCCCAGCACCGCGTCGTCGAGGTGCGGGGAGATCACCACGATTCGCGCCCGCTCACCCGGCGTGGTCAGGCCCCAGCGACGCATCTCGGCAGCGGGATCGACCATGCGCGCAGCCTTCCACGCCCCGCCTGGTCCCGGCGAGAAGGGCTCTTGTAGACTGTTGCGCCGCTCCGGAGGGATCGATGCCCCGCCGCATGCTCGTGACCATCTTGCTCGCCGTCGTCGTCGTTGCCACGGTCAGCACCGTCGCGGGAGTCACGGCACCCAGCTCGTCCGACACCTCGGGCGCGACGACACGCCGCCGGCCGCCGACCTCGGCCTCGACCTCCACGACGACCACCACCACGCTCCCGTCGCTGGTACAGGGCGCGCCCCCTGGCCCCGTGATCGGCACCGACGGCACCGCGCCCGTCGTCAGTCGCGTCCCCACCACCGACAACGTGATCTTCCTCGGCATCGACGACGGCCTTCATCGCGACCCGGCGGTCGTCGAGCTCCTGCTGCGCGAGAAGGTTCCGGTCACGCTGTTCCTGGCGCGCGACCCTGCGGGCGACGGGCGCTCGTACTTCCGCGAGCTGGTCGACGCCGGGCTCGCGACGGTCGAGAGCCACACCAAGAGCCACGAGTCCGTCCGCGGGATGCCGTACTCAGTGCAGCAGGACGAAGTCTGCGCGACGCTCGACGAGTTCACCGAGTGGTTCGGGCGCCGCCCCACCCTGTTCCGCCCGCCCTACGGCGAGTGGGATGCGACCACCCGCCAGGCGGCCGCGTCCTGCGGTCTGCGTGCCGTCGTCATGTGGCAGGGTGCCACCAACGACGGGCGGCTCGACATCGTCGGTGGCCACTTCTTCCCGGGCGACGTCCTGCTCCTGCACTTCCGACCCGACCTCGCCGAGAACCTGCAGCTCGTGATCGACCGGGCCCGAGCCGAGGGCTTCAAGATCGGACGTCTCGTCGACTACGTCGGCGGCCCCTGAGCGGCCATCGTCAATTCGCTTGACCGGAATGTTTCGATCGACTAATTAGTTGATCGAAACGATGACGGTCTCGACTGCCTCCGAACTCGACCTCGCCGCCCGCCTCCGCCTGGCGGTGACCCGGCTGGCTCGCCGCCTGCGCCAGCAGGCCGAGCACCCTGGCGTCTCACCCACCCAGATCGCCGCGCTCTCGACGATCGAGCGGTCAGGGCCGATGACTCTCGGCGCGCTCGCGACCGCCGAGCAGGTCGCGCCGCCCACGATCACGGCAGCCGTGGGCAAGCTCGAGGAGCAGGGCCTGGTGCGCCGTGAAGTCGACGCCGGCGACCGCCGGGTCGTGCGCGTGGAGGTGACCCGAGCGGGGCGCAAGCTCCTCGACTCGACGCGCATCCGCAAGAACGCCTACCTCGATCGTCGGCTCCGAAGCCTCTCGGCCGCCGACCGGGAGACCCTGGCGGGCGCCGCCGACATCCTCGAGGGGATGCTCGAGTGACCCGCCTGCGCCTCGCCGGACGCCAGACCTTCCGCTCACTCGGGACCCGGAACTTCCGCTGGTACCTCGGCGGACAGGTGATCTCGGCGAGCGGCACCTGGATGCAACAGATCGGTCAGGTGTGGCTCGTGCTGTCGCTCACCGACAGCGGCCTCGCCGTCGGTACGGTCGCGGCGCTGCAGTTCCTCCCCGTCCTGCTCGGTGGGGCGTGGGCCGGCGTGCTCGCCGATCGCTTCGACAAGCGCAAGCTGCTCGTCGGCACGTCCCTCACCGCGATGGTCCTCGCCTCGTCCTTGGGCGCGCTCGTCGTGCTCGACGTGGTCGCGCTGTGGATGGTCTACGGGTTCGCGGTGCTCCTCGGCTGCACGACCGCCCTCGACAGCCCCGCGCGGCGCTCGTTTGTCACCGAGCTCGTCCCCGACGAGCATGCCGCCAACGCCGTGAGCCTCAACACCTCGGTGTTCACCGCCGCGCGCATCGTCGGTCCCGCGGTGGGTGGCCTGGTCATCGCTGCTGCCGGAGTCGCGTGGTGCTTCTTCCTCAATGCCGCGTCGTTCGGCGCGGTGATCGGTGCGCTCCTCGTCATGCGACGCGATGAGATCCGCCCCGCGCCTCCGGTCCCACGGGAGAAGGGCCAGCTGCGCGAAGGCCTCGCCTACGTCTGGGCGTCACCGGCCTTGCGCACGGTGTTGTTGATGACCGCGATCATCGGCACGCTGAGCTTCAACTTCCAGGTCACGCTCTCGCTGATGGCGAAGAAGACCTTCGCCGGCGGACCGGGCACCTTCGGCGGCCTCTACGCCCTCATGAGCGTCGGTGCGCTCGCCGGATCGCTCGTCGTCGCGCACCGGGAGAAGGCCAAGACGCGCTTCGTGATCTGGTCGGCCCTCGCATTCGGTGCGTTCATGCTCGCGGCTGCCGCCGCGCCCTCGATCGGCATGCTCGCAGTCGTCCTGGTGCCGATGGGCATCGCGAGCATCGCGTTCCTCTCGTCGGCAGGCGCGCTCGCGCAGTCGAGGGCGCGACCCGAGCTCCGGGGCCGGGTCGCCGCGCTCTTCGCGGTGGCGTTCCTCGGCAGCACCCCGATCGGCGGACCGATCGTCGGCGCGGTCTCGCAGGCCTTCGGACCGCGCGCGGGCCTGCTGCTGGGCGCCCTGGCCGCTCTGGTCACCGGGCTGTTCGCGTTGCGGGCGCTCAACCGCCGTGTCGCCGCAACCGCGATCGCGGCCGCGACCACAGCCACAGCCACAGCCACAGCTTGATCTAGCCCCGGCAGGGACCGCCCTCGCACAAGTCCCAGAACGCGCCGGCCGACCGCAGGAACTGGTCGACCTGGGCCATCACGCCGGGCTCACCGGCACCGAAGCCGTGCGGGTCGTCGCCGGCCCGGTTCGGCGTGTTCGTGGTAGGCGGCGCGTCGGTGCCCCAGTCCCAGATCACCAGCACGCTGCCACCCCAGGGAACCTCGGCCGACGTCACTGCGGGCACGTCCCACACGGCCACGACGTCGGGGCTACGACCCGCGCCGAGCGCCGGCTGCCAGACGTGCATGCCGGGCACCGTTCGCGCCTCGGTCTCGGTCGCGACGTTGGCCACCTGATGGTCGCCGAAGGCCTCCAGCAGCATGACCGTGTGCTCCGGAGTGCCCGGAAGCGGATCGGAGGTCATGTGGTGCGCGTAGCCGTTGGCCTCGGCCCGGTCCCAGAGCATCTGGATGAGCTGCTGGCCCAGCACCTGGTCGACGTCGTCGGGGTACGCGGCACGCGACAAGCCGCCGAAGGTGTCCCAGTGCACGCTGCGGGTCAGCAGCGTCGAGAAGTTCATGCCCGGTACGCCGAGCACCGCGCGCGTCCACTCCGTGGAGAGCGCAGTCGCGGCGCCGCCGAGGATGCCACCCTGGCTGTTGCCGTTGAAGAACACCTCGCCGGGCGCGATCACCGACGTCGACGCCACGCCGGCCTGGAACGCGACGTGGCTCGCGAAGCCGTCGGGATCCTTCATGAGACGAGCGAGGAACATCTGGTTGAGGAAGCTCTGCTGCAAGCGATCGGCGAGCGTGGGGAACTTCGACAGGTCGTCGAGGATGCTCACCACGTTGGGGATGTCCTCGGTCGACATGCCCACCCAGCTCGTCGCGCACATGACCGAGGTCGTGTCGTCGGCCTGCGCGCCGAACCCGTTGACCTCGTCCTTGCTGCCGAGCAGCCCATGGCCATAGACGAGCGCCCGGCCAGGTGTCACCGGATCGGCACCGTTGCTCGTGACCGACCGGGGGATGTTGCAGACGAACGCCGCGGTGAACTCGCCGTTACGACTCGGCAGCGCGTCGGGCCCGGCGCCGGGCGGGTAGCTGAAGCGCGAACCGGGGGCGCCATTACCCGTCAGGTAGCTCGGAACGACGTAGGTCCCCGAGACCCGGCGCCAGACGTCGGCGTTGACGTCGTCGACGACATCGGTCACCGCGAACGAAGGTGCCGCGTCCCCGAGCGACGCGAACGCGTCGTCGCGGATGTGCAACGCCCGCTCGCTGATGCTGCGCTCCGACGCGACGGTGAAATCCCATGCCAGGTACAGCTCGCTGCGTCCGACGCCCGCCTCGCCGAGTCGACCGATCAAGTCGTTCATCGCGTCGCGGCGGGCCTCGATCTCGGGAAGGAACGTGGGGATGCCGTCGCGGTAGACCTGGAAGGCGCGGCTCGGCTCGATGATCGAGCCGTCGGAGCGCTTCAGGTTCCGGAGCCCCACGATCATCCGATGACCTTCGGGGTAGTTGCGCGCCGGGCGGACGATCAGCGTGCGCGTGGCGTCACTGCCCGCCGTCGCGTCGAGCTCGGCCCAGAACGGGTGGCGCTGCCCGGTGGTCGCGTCGAGGAGCACGATCGGCTGGTCGGGATCGAGCGAGCGGCCGATGTCGGTGATCGGGGCGGCCCCCGTGACCCCGAGGTCGACGCCGGGCACGAGCGTCACCGCCGCCTGACCGGGCGAGAAGCCGTCGTTGCGGTTCCATTCCGTCGGGTCCATGGCGACGCCGGCGACGTTCTGGACGAGCGACTCGGAGCCGAAGCTGATGCGCCGCCCGGTGTCGGTGGAGGCGTCCTCGATCGTGAAGCGGTCACTCGGGAACGGCAGCTGACATCGGGTCTGGCCGAGCAGCTCGCAGCGATCGGCGAGTGAGGTGTCGATCTCGGGTTCCCACGAGAAGACGACGTCGCGCGTGACCCGGCCCTGACTCGTTTCGGCGCTGACCGCGATCCGGGTGATCCCCGGTTCGACATGCCCGGGATCGACGGGACCCCGGAGGTAGTCGGACTCGATGGTGTCCATCTCTCCGGTGATGTCGACCGGGTCGCCCCAGTCGGCGCCCGTGTCGACGGTGACCCCGACCGATCCCGGGTCGGCGTCGACGAGGTCGGCGGCGAGCTCGAGTGATGCGAGGTCGTCGGTGGTCACCTGGATGCGGTTCTCCGGCGTGAAGATCACGACGGCATCCGGTGGGGCCCCCGGGTTGGAGTGCTCCACCACCACGAAGCCACAACCCGAAGCCGTGAGCGCCAGGACGAAGGCGAGCGCGCCGCTTCTGGTTCGGTTCCGTCCGATCGCCCGCATGCCGCTCACGAGACCGCTCACGCACCGTGAAGTCGACCAGCCTAACCGCCCACGCTGCGAGGCCCCAGGGGTGCTCAACGCTGGTCGAGCGCGACCTTGATCGCGCCCGTCTCTCCTTGGGTCGCGATGGTGGTGAACGCCTCGCGCCACTCCTCGAGCCGGAACGTGTGCGTGAGCAGGCCGGTGAGATCGATGCGGCCCGAGGCGACGAGGTCGAGGTACCACGCGATGCCGTGCCGCCGGACGCCGTCGACCTCCTCCACGCCGAACGCGTTCGAGCCCGTGAAGGTGAGCTCCTTGAAGTAGACGGGCGTGTCCTCCCAGCGCGCCGGACCGTCCATGCCGAGCTTCACGAGCGTGCCCCGCGCCCGAAGCACCCGCGCGCCGACCTCGAGGGTCTCGGCCATGCCCACGGTGTCGTACACGACGTCGACGCCGCCGGGGAACGCCATCGGCAGGCCGTCGGCCGGTCGCAGCACCCCGCCCGACCAGTCGGCCAGCGCCTCCACGAGCGCCTCACGCGGCTCGGGGGCCACCGTGCGAGCCCCGAGCTTCTCGGCGAGCGCGCGCTGGGCGTCCCAACGCGCGACCACCATCACCTCGACGTCGGGGTGCAGCGCGCGCAGGATCGCGATCGCGCACGTGCCGAGCGCACCGGCCCCGTACACCACCACCTTGCTGCCGGGGCGCGGCGGGTGCCGGGTCACACCGTGCAACGACACCGCGAAGGGATCGGCGAACACCGCCTCCTCGTCACTGATCGAATCCGGCACCTTGAACAACATGGAGTCGTGGGCGGGCATCAGCTCGCCGAACCCGCCCGGCACGTCCGTGCACAGCCCGGTGTGGATCGCCGGCGCGATCGGGCCGCGGTCGAACGACCAGCACTGGCTCAGGTCGCCGGCCTGGCACGACGGGCACACGGGATCGACGCCGCGGGGACCGCACGAGAGCCAGGGGTTGAGCACCACCCGGTCGCCGACCTCGAGTCCCTCTGCCTCCGGCCCCACCGCCACCACGTCGGCCACCACCTCGTGGCCCATCACATGGGGGAACGAAATGAAGCCCTTCATCGGGTTGTCGGCAAAGGAGCCCGCCCGCTCGGGCGAGTGGAAGCTCGCGTAGTCGAGGAACACCATCTTCGACTCGGAACCACAGATCCCCGTGAGCCGCGGGCGGGTGAGGACCCAGTCCGGCGCCAGGATGCCCGGGTCCGGGAGCTCGGTCAGCCGCATCGGCACGACCGCGAGCATCTCGAGGAGCGGGTTGCCGCTCGCGAGAGCCGGATTGTCGGGTCGGGACTCCGGCTCGGTGCCGTACAGCAGGGCGCGCATGACGGCACTGTATGACGCGAACGTCAGGTTTGCCCATAACCGGCCCAGCGAGTCCCCTAGACGACCAAGCCGGTACCGTCGGCCGGTGACCGAGCCCGCCGTGATGGTGCTGGACAAGGTGAAGGTGAACGGGGCCGCCGCCACCGTCTACCTGTTCACCGACCGCCTCGTGGTGAGGACCGAGGACGACGAGCAGGAGATCTGCGTCGGTGAGATCGCGCGGGTCGCGACGAAGGGAACCGTGCGCACGGGGACGGTGACGGTCGGACTGGCCGACGGCGGGTTGCTCGCGATCCGCGGTCTACGGCTCCGCGACGCCCGGCTCGCCCATCGCACGCTCGTCCGGCTCGCCGGCGGTCGCGACCACTGACGGCGCTGCTCGGCGGCGCGCCCACCAAACTCACGGCGCAACGCCGTCACCCGGCAACACGGATCCGGAATCGGTAGGCCCCAGCGCGCCATGCTGGAGCCATGTACAGCCGCGCCCACGGAGAGGTCCACCGCGGCGCTCGCGTCGGGTGGCTGCGCGCGGCGGTGCTCGGAGCCCAGGACGGCGTCGTGTCGACCTCGGCCCTGGTCATCGGGGTAGCCGCCGCGAGCTCGAGCCGATCGGCCATCCTCGTCGCCGGGATCGCCGCCTTGGTCGCCGGCGCGATGTCGATGGCCACCGGCGAGTACAACTCGGTGAGCTCCCAGCGCGATACCGAGCTTGCCGACATCGCGCGCGAGCGCCATGAGCTCACCAACTACCCCGAGCACGAGCTCGAGGAGCTCACCACGATCTACGTGCAGCGCGGGCTCGACCGCGCGTTGGCGGCCCAGGTCGCCGAGCAGATGACCTGCGCCGACCCGCTCGGCGCGCACATGCGGGACGAGCTCGGCCTGCACGAGCACCTGATGGCCCGCCCCATTCAGGCTGCCGTGGTCTCGTCCACGTCCTTCGCGTCAGGCGCCGCCCTCTCCCTGGCCGCCGTCGCGCTCGCACCCGCCGGCGCGCGGATCGCGATCGTCGCCGCGGTCACGATGGTCCTGCTCGCGGGCATCGGTCTCCTCGGCGCCCGACTCGGCGGCGCGAAGCCTCTGCGGGCGGTCGTCCGACTGACGGCATTGGGCGGCATCGCGATGGTAGCGGCGGCGGTCGTCGGCGACCTGGCCGGCGCTGTCGTGTGACGTCGGACCCTGGAGCGCGCCGGCGACAACCGGGAGGATCGAACCCATGTCGGTGATCGAGCTGCGCGGCGTGTCCCGCCGGTACGAAGTCGGCGGCGGGGTCGTCATCGCCCTCGAGGACGTCGACCTCGAGGTGGAGATCGGCAAGTTCATCGTGGTGCTCGGCCCGTCGGGCAGCGGCAAGACGACGCTGCTCAACATGATCGGTGCGCTCGACACACCGACGGATGGCGAGATCACGATCGCGGAGCAGCGCGTGGCGATCGCCCGCGCGCTGGCCACGGGGAACCGGGTGCTGCTAGCCGACGAGCCCACGGCGAAGCTCGACTTCCACACGGGCATCCAGATCCTCGAGCTCCTGCAGGACCAAACGCACGCGGGCATCACCGTGCTGATCGTCACGCACAACCGCGAGCTCTCCCGCTGTGCGGACCGGGTCATCGAGCTGTCGAGCGGCCGCGTAATGACCGACGGCCCGCCCGCGGGAGGGCAGGTCACGATCGCCGCGCTGCACTGGTAGCGCGGTGCGTCGCCTCTGGTTGCGCTGGTCGTGGCGGGACCGGCGCGCCCGGTGGCCACAGGTCGCCGCGATCGCGCTCATCATCGGCATCGCCTCCGGCACCTACTCGGGGCTGAGCTCCACCGCCGAGTGACGCAGGGTCAGCTCCGACGACAGCTACGCCGAGCTGAACATGTGGGACCTGCGGATCGCGCTCAGCAGTGGGAGCATCGTCGACGCCGCGACCCTCGCCGCCACGGCCAGCTCGATCCCACATGCCGACGCGGTGGAGCACGCCGAGGCGCATCTCATCGGCGCGACCCAGGTCGACGCCTCCACCCCCGAGGAGACCATCCTGGTCCGCGGGCACCTCGTGGGCGTCGTCCCGGCGACGATGGAGCTGCTGGGCGACGCGAACTGGTGGCTGCCGCGCTGGCTCGACCGGCTGCTGCCCCACGTGGAGGTGGAGGGCGTCACCGACTTCGAGGAGACGCTCCCCGAGCCCGAGCTCGAGACCGCCTGACCCGCCCTCCCCGACTTGCCGCGAGCACGCACCGCTCCGGCGCGATCTACGCGCGGACCGTCCGGACCGCGCGGGCGAGGGCCGAAGCGACATCGCCGTGGTCGTCGACGGTCACCTGCTCGAAGTCGAGCCACCCGGCCATGAGCGCGAGCTCCGCCGCGAGCGGACCCGCGATGTCGACGGGCGAGCACCCGCCCTCGGCGAAGACGCCACGCACGCGCAGCGTCGATGCTTTCCGATCCGCTTTGAGGTCGACGCGCGCGACCAGCGCGTCGCCGAGGAGGAACGGGAGCACGTAGTACCCATACACGCGCTTCGGCGCGGGCGTGTAGATCTCGAGCCGGTAGCGGAACCCGAAGATCCTCTCGGTCCGGGCACGTTCCCAGACCAGCGAGTCGAAAGGCGACAGGAGCGCTCGGGCATCGACGCGGCGAGGGATTGTTGCTTCGGGGTGCACGTACGCGGGATCACGCCAGCCCTCGACTTCGGCCGGAACGAGCCGGCCGTCTTCCACGAGCTCCGCAAGCAGCGACCGGGACTCCACAACGTCGCCGCGGAAGTAGTCGGCGAGGTCACGCGCCGTCCCGATCCCGAGCGCTCTCGCCGCCCGCACGAGCAGCGTTTTCTTCGCCTCGTCCGGAGCCGGCACCGGCGCGTCCAAGGCTCGCGCGGGCACGATCCGCTCGGTGAGGTCGTACACGCGCTCGAAGCTGGCCCGGCGGCGAGCGGAGACGCGGCCCGTCCAGAAGAGGAACTCCAGCGCCTGCTTCCCGTGCCGCCAACCCCACCACGGACCGCTCTTGGCGCCGGGGTCGGAGAGCTCACCGGCCGCGAGCGGGCCCCGGTCTCGCACCTCCTCGAAGACCGCCTCGATGTAGTCGGGTCGGTCGCGGAACAGCAAACGCAGGCGCTGCGAGGCCCGCTCGTGCGCCGCGTCCATGCGCCAACGAAGCAACGGGAAGAGCTCGACGGGGAGCAGCGAGGCCTCGTGGCCCCAGTACTCGAAGAGCTCGCCGGCAGCGGCGAGCGAGGGGAGCAGATCCCGCCGGTGCGGTCCGAGGCGGGCGAACAGCGGCAGCTCCTGGGATCGCACGAGCACGTTGACCGAGTCGATCTGGATCGCCCCGAGCCGCTCCACGAGCCGACGCGCGTGGCGCCGGTCGACCCGGCCCGGCGGGCGGGGATCGGCGAAGCCCTGCGCGCCGAGCGCGAGCCGCCGGGCCCGCGCCGCACTGAACCGCACGGGGGAAGCCGTCACCCGGCGTTGCTACCACAACGTTGCGACACCCACCGCCCCGCGTACCGCCGCGTTGGTGACCGAAGCCGTCGCTACGACAGGTTGGATCACCAACGCTCCGGGGGTTCCGGGCGATCGGGCAGACTGCACGGCCATGCGGAGCCGCGCCCAGATCCTCGACCAGTACGACCTCTCCGGCCGGGTGGCCGTCGTCACCGGCGGCAGCCGGGGCATCGGCCGGGCGATCGCGGAGACGTTCGCCGCGATGGGGGCCGCGGTCGTGGTCGCGAGCCGCAAGGCCGACGCCTGCGAGACGGTCGCCGGCGCGATCACCGCGGCCGGGGGTCGGGCCATCGCGGTGCCCACCCACGCCGGGCGGGTCGACCAGCTCGAAGCACTCGTCGCGACGACCGTCGCCGAGCTCGGCGGCCTCGACATCGTGGTCAACAACGCAGCCAACGCGCTCGGGATGCCGATCGGCGCGATCACCCCCGAGGCCTGGGAGTCCTCGTACGGCGTCAACCTGCGGGGACCGCTGTTCCTCGTGCAGCACGCGCTCCCGCACCTGCAGGCGAGCGAGCACGGGGTGATCGTCAACGTGATCAGCGCCGGCGCGTTCACCCACGGCACCTACCTCTCGATGTACTGCTCCGCGAAGGCCGCCGTGCTGCAGCTCACCCGCGCGATGGCCGCCGAGCTCGCCCCGCACGGCATCCGCGCCAACGCGCTCGCGCCCGGCACCACCGACACCGACATGGTGCGCAACAACCCGCCCGAGGCCCAGCAGTCGATGGTGAACGCCGCGCTCATCAAGCGGATGGCGGCGCCCGAGGAGCTGGCCGACGGCGCGCTCTACCTCGCGAGCGACGCCTCCAGCTTCATGACCGGCCAGTGCCTCGTGATCGACGGCGGCATGACCACGGGCTGACATCTCGCTGGGCGGCCCGGGCTGCTCGCGACTCCGAACTGAGCATCGGTAAACGGTGACCGGCTCCGGACCGTCCTCGCCGCCGCCCAGTCAATCCGTCTTGGACTTGCCCTTGGCCTTCTGGGCCTGCTTCCACGCCCGGACCTTGTCGAACGCCTCGCGCGACGAGATGTCGGCCACCGAACGGG
>Ga0194120_10002267_pt1 | contig 33469 bp, 23 predicted proteins | sample TA2MahCa65mmetaG_FD_148642 | JGI IMG/M metagenome (GOLD analysis project Ga0194120, IMG submission 148642) | Freshwater microbial communities from Lake Tanganyika, Tanzania - TA2015019 Mahale Deep Cast 65m | ecosystem: Environmental > Aquatic > Freshwater > Lake | place: Tanzania: Lake... | reverse complement strand
TAGAAGGCGATCGTTCCAAATTTCTTTTGGCACTTCGGGCACTTCGCCTTGGCGATACCCTTGCCGTCCGCGCCGCCTAGCTTTTCTTTTTTGCGGCCATCCTCGCTCACAATCAAGCCACAACCTTCACACTTACGACCAACGATCACAAGCTTAAGATTCGGATCGGCTTGCTGATAATCGGATTGATCCAACGCTTGAAACGTCTGTTCGGTGTAGTGGCATTTGTAGTCAGTGAGTTTGTCAGTCATCGGAATCCCGACATCGTCTCCTAGACCTTGCACTTCGAAGACCTCTTCCATCTGTTTCGCGAATTCGCGGAACTCGGAAAGCCAGAAAGAGGCAAACAGCAAATCACCGCCTTCCGGTGTTTTTGGCAATCGAACGGCGATGCGGTTGACGCCGAAGACCGGAATTCCCGCGAACATCGATTCGTGAGCGTAAATCACCGGCTGCACGACTTGAATTTGCTTGATCGTGTCCGAGGCAAACAATCGCTGCGCGGCGACTTGCAGTTCGGGAAGCGGCTTGCCGGCCGACAGATGAGCGACCGCCGCTTCGCGCAATTCCGGTTTCTTTTTGTTCGTTCCTCCGAAAACGCCTCCCTTTTTTACGAGAGACAACTGCAAGAGCCCATCAAGTCCGAATCCCAGGTCGTGTGTCTCAAACGTACTTTCCAAACTCCCTGGCTTAAGTTTCAGCTTCGTCGGGTTAAGCGAGTGGATACGCACATCTCGCATCCATCGAGTGAATTTACCGGCAACAAGTGCCCCGGCCGGCTCGCCCGCTGCGGGCGCAATTTGCACATCGGCGGCAGGGGACTCGACAGGTTTTTCATCCAGACGCGCCTGCGGCACAATGAAAGCCGCCTTGCATCGCGGACACTTCCCCACTTGGCCGCGATGCTTTTCTTGGACTTCGATCTGATGTCCCCACGGACAAAAAATGATAAAGCCCGTCCGAGTTTCACCCGGCCTTCGCTTGCCGCGAAGCTTACGGCGACCTTCCGACTCTGATTCTTCTTGTTTCGCGATGTCCAATAACACATCACCTGCCGTCGCTTCGGAGTGTGGCACTCCAGCCGCTGAAGAAGCCGCCGAAACTTTCTTCTGATCGGGCTGAGCACCATCCATTGGAACGTCGGGCAACTCTGCCGAAGCAGACGGCGCATTCGCACTCAATGCGGAGGCATCCAACGAATATGTCTCATCACTTCCGACCGCAGAAGTTGCGGATGCCTGCGACTGACTCGAAGCGACTACGGTCACTCCAGGGCCTAACGCAAAATCATCGTCATTCGCCAGTGGCGGCAGATCTGAAGAATCGACCGACTGAGAAGCCGACGAGCTGGCGCTAATCGCTTGCGAAACCTGCAGCATCACAGGCGCGGCGACGCTGGGGGCATTCTCTCGCATCCGCTGGTATGACTCGGCCATCTCTTTGCGAAGAAAGGCTCCGCACTGATAACAACGCACGAGTTCCTTCCGAACCATTTCGCCACAGTCTGGACAGGGGATCTCATTGGAACTGCTCCCCATGACCTGGCTGTGCGTTTTCAACTCGGACATATTGACCTTCTGCTCCACATGCAGCACATGATGGCAGTTGGGACATTGAGCCGTGTCGCTGAGTAACATCGACTTACATTTTGGGCAGCTAACGATAGCAACGTTCATAGTTGGACGGGCCTCACGGCACGGCTGTGAAACCGTCCGTAACAAGAGTCAAGGACAAGTCCACCGACAAAAAAACGAGACGTCGGGGCAGAAATACCGCCGCTCCAATATATCAGAGCCAAAACCAGAATTCATCGAAGAAGCCCAACGAGCTTGAATCCGGCTTTTGCCGGTTCCGATTGGGGGGAATCTGCCGATGGGGTTACGAGAGGACATCCCAAACTGGTTGCCCGCCATGCGAAATTGGGATCGGGCGTGCGAGATGATCTGGGACGGTCGCGTCGTGAGAAATCCCCAACAGGTGATAGACCGTCGCACAGAGGTCCCCGGGAGTGACCGGGAAGTCGATGGGGTACGCCGCCTGTTTATCGCTGGTGCCGTAAATACAGCCTGATTTCACAGCTCCGCCAGCCAAAAGTGCGAAACCGCATTGTGGCCAGTGATCGCGTCCGGCGGCTTTGTTGACCTTCGGAGTGCGGCCCATATCACCGCACATCACCACTAGCGTGCTGTCCCAGAGGCCCCGAACTTGCAGGTCTTCGAAGAGGGCGGGCAGCGAGCGGTCGATGAACGGCAACCGCAGATTCTTCAACATTTGGAAATTGTTGTTGTGCGTGTCCCAGTGACCGTTGCCCTTTGATTCGGTGTGGATCGTGACGTAGCTCACGCCATGCTCAACCAATCGCCTCGCCATCAGTGTTGAGGAACCGAACAAATCGCGACCGTAGCGATCACGAGTCGGGTCGGTCTCTTGAGACAGATCGAATGCCGTCCGCACACGGCTCGACAGCAGCAAGTCGAACGCCGATTTCTGCCAGCCTTCGAGTTCACGCGTTGCTGGCGAGCCTTCGGCCAATCGAGCGTTCGAATCGAACTGTTGCAACAGCGACCTGCGTCGATCGAGCGTATCTGCCGTCAGCGAGTCATCCAACGAAGGCATCTGCGGATCGCCGATGGCCCAAACTTTGTCGTCGTAGAAATCCTTATTCGGATCAAGCGGCTTATCAAGCTTTGGATCGCAAGTGCTGAACAGAGGATCGTATTTGCGGCCGAGGAACCCGCCGTACGGACCCGCTCGACGCAACGCCTGCGAGTAGCCCGGCAGCGCCGGAAGCACAATGTACGGCGGCACCCCCGACTGTCCACAGCCGAAGTACGTCGCGACCGACCCCATGCTCGGATAGTCCGTCGGCCGCCAATAGTAATCCTGGTTGTCGACGCCTCCGGTGAAGCCGGTCATCACCGCATACGGATTGTGGCTGTTGTACGGATGCGAGACGGTCCGAATCAGCGCGACCTGTTTCATCCACGTTGCCATCCGTGGCAGGTGCTCGCAGATGGGCAGGCCGGAGACGCTGGTCGCGATCGAACCGAACTCGCCGCGCACTTCCGGCGGAGCCTCCGGCTTGGGATCAAACATGTCGATGTGGCTCGGACCACCAAACAGATCAATCAAGATCACCGACTTGATTCGCGGCTTGTGCTTGACCGATTGAGCGGCACTGCTCGCTGAAGTCGCCAGCAGGCCACCGAACAACGACAACCCACCGGCTCGCAAGATTGCTCGCCGCGAATCGCCGTCACAGGTTCGACCTTTCGGTCCGAGAACGGTCAGCATCAGATCCCCTTGAGTTCGAGGGATTTTCCGACAATTTTCAGCCACCCACCAAATCGACGATGTTTTCGTGCCAGATTGAATCTATCGCAACAACCAACACAAAAACGATCCAAACCCCTTGTTGCAGATATTGCAGTCCCCAGCGAGCGGGACGAACGACTAATACCACGACGGCGATGATCCAGTAACCAACTGAGGCTCCACAAAACGCTCGCCGGAAAATGCCACCATCCAAGATCAAGCTCGCCAGCGCAGCGAGGGCAACTTGGAAAATCAAGGCACGAACCAGAGCCGTGTGATACAGGCTCGTCGCTCGTTTCTGCTCTTGGCCTTCGTCCCCCTCTTCATGGGTCATGCCTTGGACACTCCTCACCCAAAGACTTCGTTGACCACTTTGCCACCGTTGACGGTTACCAGCTCGCGACGGTTGTGATGTTCGTAAACGAGTTCGTGTTGGTCGAGACCTAATGCATACAAAATCGTCGCATGCAGGTCATTCGGATGAACGGGCCGTTCGACCGCGGAATAACCGACTTCATCTGTCCGACCGATGATCTGGCCTCCCCGAACTCCACCGCCGGCCAGCCAGGTTGTGTAGCCCGATGGAGAATGATCTCGACCGGGCTTGGATGCTCCGCGTTGGCTGGCCGGAGTGCGACCGAACTCGCCGCCGCAGACGACCAACGTCTCGTCGAGCAATCCGCGACGCTTGAGGTCTGTCAGCAACGCCGCCAGTGGCTTGTCGAGTGCGCGGCACTTCTTGCCGTGCTCTGCTTCGATGTCGCTGTGCGAGTCCCACCCACCGGAGCGAATCTGAATGAACCGCACCCCTTGCTCGATCAATCGGCGAGACAGCAAACAGATGCGGCCATACTCGGCAGTCTCTTTCTGATCAATGCCGTACAGCGAGTGCGTCTCACTCGATTCCCGCGTGAGATCGAAGATCGCCGGAGCCGACTTCTGCATCCGATACGCCAATTCATACGACTTGATTCGAGCTTCGAGTTCGGAATCGAAGGAGTCGAGTGCAGAGAGTCGAGGGTCGAGAGGAGTCGCAGGTCCGTTTGCTTTCACTCTCATCTCTCGACTCTCAGCACTCGACTTCCCCAAATGCTCCCGATTCAGTGTCTCCAGCAACCGCAACTGCGACTCGCGATCCGCGCGAGTGAACCCCTCCGGCAGCGTGAGGTTCGGGATCCCCTTTTGCGAATCGACCAGCACTCCCTGAAATTGAGCCGGCAAGAAGCCTGTCCCGATGGCAGGTGGCCGAACCGTCTCTCCCGTCTTCAGCACGACGAAGCCGGGCAGGTCCGAGTTCTCGCTCCCCAGTCCGTAGGTCAACCATGCACCGAGGCTCGGGCGGTCGCCGACCTGCGTACCGGTCGTGGCGATGAACTCTGCCGGGGCGTGGATTGGCGAGTCATGCTGGCAACTCCGAATCACGCACATGTCATCGACGCACCGCCCCAACTCCGGATGCAACTCCGACACCGGAATTCCGCTCTCGCCGTACTGCCGAAACTTCCAAGGACTCGCCAGCAAGTTGTTGAGCGGCGATCGCGCGATCTTCGGAATGAGTCTACCGATGGACTCCGGCACGTCTCTGCCGTGCAATTCTTGCAATAGCGGCTTGGGATCGAACGTATCGACCTGACTCGGCCCGCCTCCTTGAAAGATGAATATGACGGAGCGTGCGGTCACACTCGTATGTGGTCGCCGCAACGACCCCGCCACCGTCCTCTCCGCCGCAAAGAGACCGTCTCGACGAAGCAACTCGGCGAGCGCAATCGTGCCAAAACTAAGCGGCGAGCGTTTCAGAATCTCACGTCGAGAAATCACGCTTTGTTCTCCTCACTCCAACGACGACAACTCATTGAGGCTCATCATCACATGGCACAACAACTGGAGCGGCGTCGGGGCATTGGGTGTCGCTGGGCCGCCGGAGCGTTTGACGGTTTCTTCGTCGAGGAATTGACGTGCCTTGAGCTTCTCTGTTTCGTTGGGCCTGCGACTGAGGACCTCGCGAAACAACAGATCGACTTGACGCTCGTGGTCGGGACCAGCGAGCGATTCAATGCGGACGGCCAAGGCGATGCCACAGCGAATGGCAAACTCATTGTTGAGCAGAAACAAGGCGCTCAGCGGCGTTGTCGAGACATTCCGCAGCGGACAGCTTTCGCTTGCTTCGTTTGGGCCATCGAACAGCGATTGCATCGACGGCGGTTGGCCGCGCTTTTGGAAGAGGTACAGATTGCGGCGGTTCGACTTTTCACGAACGTCGAGCGAGTCGCCCGGCCCGCCGACACTCTGCCCGCCGATGCGGCGTTCGAGCAAACCCGCGACAGCGAGTTGCGTATCGCGCAGGACTTCGGCTTCGACACGGCGGCGCGGGAATGAGGAGAGATGAGTGCTGAGAGTCGAGAACTGAGATTCCGGTGGCACCTTTTCGCGTTGACTCGCGTCTCTCAACTCTGGTCTCTCAACTCTGCTCTGCATCCGATACGCCCGCGACGTCACGATCAACCGCTGGATGTGCTTCGTGTTCCAGTCAGATACGATCATTTCATTGGCAAGCCAATCGAGCAACTCCGGATGCGAGGGCTTCGCTCCGCGCAAGCCGAAGTCGTCCGACGTCGCGACGAGGCCCGTTCTGTAATGCCATTGCCAGAGCCGATTCACCCACACGCGAGCCGTCAGTGGATGACGCGGATCGGTCAGCCAGTTGGCGAGGTCGAGCCTCGTAGCCCTGTCGCGTGGCGACAGGAACGCCGAACGCGCATTGGACGACGATGTGTCGCTGGAGGTTGTTCGCGATTCGGTCGCGTGGCGCGTGCTCGGCGATTCCTGTCGCGGAGCGACAAGGCTACTTTCGAAGACCGCCGGCACTCCCGCCGTCACAACCGGCCCGATGTTGTGAACGTCACCACGAATCTTGAGCCCACCACGCTCACGAGGCAGAGCCTCGCGACTGAATGGGAGCGGGTAGAAGCCAAGGCTCGGCAGCACGTCGAGTCGATGTGGGCTGGTCGCGGGCGAGTAGAATGCGAACGTCTGCGGGATGCGCGGCGAGCTCTTCTCAATCTCAGCGATCTTCTTTTTTGTCTCGTCGTAGAGCTTACGATCGGACTCCGGAATGTAGCGGTCGAGCACATTGACCGATGCCTGAAATTTTAAGTCGACTAACCGAGCCAGTCGTTCTTGTTCGAAGTTGCGTTCCTCGGCCGGAGTGTCATACGCCGCGCGTTCGTCAGGGGTCAGCGAGCGCCGCGTCTCGTCATTGAATCGCCGTCGAGCCGACTCCAGCAGCGATTCGCGCAACGCGAGCGCCGGTTCGTATTCGGGAGGGCGACGCATTTCAAAATCCCGTCGCAGTGCTGGATCACGCAGAGCGACATCAACTGGCTGGCCGGTGACAAAGAACGCTTGCAGACGGTAGTAGTCGCGCGTCGTGATCGGATCGGTCTTGTGGTTGTGGCACTGAGCACACTGCATCGTCAATCCGAGAAACGCATTTGCCGTCGCGTTCGTGATATCGACCAGCACGTCGTTCCGTTGCCGCCACTTGTCCTCTTCGTTGCTGCTGATCCGAGCCGCCGCGAGAAAGCCCGTCGCGATCAAATTCTCCTCCGAGTACGGCTGCAGTTCATCACCGGCGATCTGCTGCTTCAGGAACTCGTCAAACGGCTTGTCGCTGTTGAAGGCGTCAATGACGTAATCGCGATACCGCCACGCGAACGGTCGCGGATGATTGCTCTCGTAGCCTTCGGACTCAGCCCAGCGTGCAACGTCGAGCCAATGCCGAGCCCAGCGTTCTCCGTACGCCGGCGATGCGAGCAACCGATCAACGACCCGTTCGTATGCATCGGGCGACTCGTCGGCGACAAATTCTTCGACGTCCTCGCGGCTCGGGGGCAGGCCAAGCAGATCGAGCGACAAGCGGCGAATGAGCGTCCAGCGATCGGCTTCGTCCGCCGGAGACAATTCCATTTCGCGATGCTTCGCGAAGATGAATTCGTCGATTCCGTTGTCGCCGAAGTCGCCAGACTTCGAGGACGTCGAAGACGGCTCTCCCGGACTCGGACGAGTTCGGTTGCCAAACAACGGCGGTCGCTTCAACGGCTGAAATGCCCAATGGTCCGACTTCACCTTCGGGGTCGGCAACAGTTCGTCGTCCCATGCGAGTCCTTCGTCGATCCAACGGCGTAGCGTCGCAATCTCGGCTGGCTTGAGCCGTTCCCCTTCGGCCGGCATCACGACCTTTGGATCGCGAGCTTCGACGACTTCGACCACCCGACTCTTCGTACTCTTGCCGATGACAACCAGCGGCCGACCGGTTGTTTCGCCGAGCCACTCCTCGCGGACATCCAATCGAAGACCCGCCGACGCATCGCCGCCGAGATGACATTCCCAGCAACGCCGAGACAGGATCGGAAACACGTCGCGGCGAAAGTCGATCTTCGCAGGCCTCGCTGTGGCGGAGTCATCGGCGCATGCGTAAGCAACGCCGGCCAGAAACAACAGGCTCGTGAGGAATCGCATCAACATCGTCGAGCACCCGCAGGTCAGCTTTTCAAGACTGACTCGATTCGCGTTGGACGTCTCTCGGCCATACCGGGTCCGGCTGCAAAGCCTGACCACAGCGGAGTAATCTATCGCGGCCCATCACTCGGTTCCACGAGTTCTCTGCCTCGCGTTGCAAGCGTCGCATCGTTTGGATGTCGGACGCGGCTGCGAATCGCAAGACCTTCAGCGCGACACCACGCTTGAGCGTAATCTGCTCGGCCTCGTACACGACTCCCATGCCGCCGCGGCCGACTTCGCGGACAATTCGGAATTCGCCGCACTGTGTGGGGATTCCCGAATTCGTGGTCGGTCCCGACACGCGATGAATAACCTCGATCCCGGACCGGAACTGCTCGACCTGCGTCGCGAGTTCGGAATGATCGGCCAGGAGTTACGCGCGATCGGGCTGCCTGCCGGTTTGTAGTTCGGCGAGGTATCCGTCGAGCAAGCCGACCAACTGCGACACTCGCGAGAGTTCGTTCGTTGGCCACCCAGCTCGGAACTCTCGCGAGTTCTGCTGCACTTGGCTCATCGCCCCAGCACCGACTTCAGCGTCTCGGCCAGCCGATTACCGGCGATGGCCACTCGGCGACGGGCGAGCGTGTGGCTGTTGGCTCCGTCAATCGTCGAGACGGCGGGAACTGCGTCAGCATCGACTTTTTTCGCATCGAAGTCGGCGTACGGGACGCGCGGGAACTTGCCGTCCTGATAGGCGTGAACCTTCGCAGCGGCGAAACTTTCGGCGGCCCAATCGCGTGGGGTCTTGTGAGGGGCGAGTTCCTGCAGCTTGTCCGGCGCGAGCGTCGGATCACGCAGCAGCAGCTCAGCCAAGTCGCAGACAGAACTGAACCGTGAGTCGTATCCAAGGATGCCGTCCCAGTATGCGTGCAATCGTTGTGGCTTAGCCTTCGCATCCGCGCGGATCGCCAACAGATTGCCTCCCTGATCGCCGTGATCTCCGTCCGGAAAGAGTTTCTCGTCGACGAGCGCAACTGTGTGCATGGGCTGATGCAAGTCACCGATCAAATGGAACAGCCAGCAGACGCGCACGGCACGATTGGCTTCGTGCGAGACGCCGGAGACGGCCCCCGGATCGAATTTTAAAAGGTCCTGCACGACCTTCTGGCTGGTCTCGATCTCTTTGAGGATATTCGTCTCGTTAGGCAAAGCCTCTGCCGGCAACGTGCTCTCGGCTTGGCCGGCTCGATACGGAAAATTGACGTAGTGCCACGGGCCGCGATGAAACTTGTGCCGCTCGTGCGTCGCGACCTTCTCCGCATCCAGCGTCTTTGGCGGGCGGATGTAATCCGACCAAGTCGCGGCTCGCAGGAAGGCCCATTCCTCGCGAGGGACATCCGGCGGACATTTATCGGTCAAATACGATTCGTAGTGCGGATGATGCTTGAGCACATCACTGACGCGTGTCCGCTGTTCGGGAGTCATCCGCAGCCATGCGATCCGAGCAATCAACATGTGTCCCGCATCGTTCCAGGCTCGCGCGGGTTCACTCAGCGAGATCAGCACGGCGGCCGCAGCCGACAACAACACAATACGCCCTCGCAAAAGACAAATCACTGAAAACTCCTTCCACTGAAATCCAGGCGAAAGCTGAACGCGGAGGGCCATCGGCCGAAGAAAACATTCTCGATGCACTCTATACTCTGTCACGACTTCGGGAAACCAAAATGACACAGCAATATCCATTCTTTGAAGCTCATGGCGACCCGCGCGATCTTGGCCGGCAGCACGGCGAGCAGGCGAAGGAGCAGATTCGCGGCTACCTGGACTTCCTCGCCGTGTCACTGCGCATCTCGCGAGAGCAACTGCGACAACGAGCACTGCGTTTTCAGCCGCTCTTTGAAAAACACTGTCCGGATTTGTTGGCAGAGGCGATGGGACTCGCGGAAGGAGCGAAGCTGACCTTGGCCGATTCGCTGGTCGCTCAACTGCGTGGCGAACTGGCTCAAGTCAACGACGGTGCTTGTACGACCTTTGCCATCGGTCCGCGCGGCACTGCGACCGGAAGCACATTCGTGGGACAGACCAGCGACAATCCGCCGGAACTCGAAGGCTTCGGCTACGTCTTGAAACTTCAGCCGACGGGGAAGCCGGCAATCCTGATGTGGACGTTTGGCGGAATGCTCGGCTATCACGGCATCAATGAGCACGGCGTATCACACTTCGCGAACGCGCTCGGTGGCGGGCCCAGTTGGAGATTCGCGCTGTCGCATTACCCGCTCAAGCGACTGATCCTCGAGCAAGGATCGTTGCGCGGCGTACTGCAATTGATGCGCGAGTTTCCCGTTTGCTCGAACGGCAACTACATGCTGGCGGATGGCAGCGGAGCAATCCTCGATGTGGAATTGACCAGCGATGGGCCGTTCGTTCCGGAACTTCAAGACCGTTTTCTGGTGCACTCGAACCATTACCTCTGTACTGAGCACGCCTGCGACACCAATTTTCGGTTGAGCTTGCCCGATTCATTTCCGCGTCTGGATCGCATGCGGACGCTGATCGACGAAAATTTCGGGCACATCGAATTGGTGGACGTGCAACGCTTTCTCGCCGATCACGACGGGTACCCGGTCAGCATCTGCCGACACTCGCACACCGGCCCCGAAGGACCAATGCTCGGCCCGTCTGGCAAGACTGTCGCCGCGCTGATCGCCGAACCGGAGCAGCGGCGTCTGCACGTCACGCTCGGCAATCCGTGTGAGAATCCGTTCGTGACCTACTCGCTTTGAACGCGAAAGGGCCGGGAGTCTTTTTCATGCCGCCACCAGCGACTCAACCCGCCGTCACCGAAAACGGCGGCATGAAAACCACTCCCGACCTGGTCTCTCGTGCGAATCGTTGGGCAGTCGTCGCAATCGCAGCCATGTTCGTCGGCCAATCGATCGTGATGACCCTGGCGGCCGCTCAGTTGACAGTCACGCATGACGAATACTGGCACATCCCGGTTGGCTTGTTGAGTTGGAAGACCGGCCGCTTCGATGTCGAACCGCTCAACCCACCGCTGCTGCGAATGTGGGCGACATGGCCGCTGCTGTTCACATCGGCGGAATCACCTCGCACGGAGCCGACGAACGATCTGACTCGCATCGGCGACGACTTTCTGGCGGCGAATCACTCGAACATCGATCGTTTCGTCCTGATCGCTCGGCTGCCCATCATCCTGCTGACAATCGCGGCGGGAGCGTTGCTCGCGCGTTGGGCGTGGATGTGGCACGGGCCGTGGGCCGCTTGTCTCGTGACTTGGCTGTGGTCGCGCGAGCCGACCGTTCTCGCGCATGGATCGCTTGTGACGACCGATGCCGGCAGCGCAGCGTTTTGGATCGCGACGCTGTTCGCGACATGGCGATTCGCGCAGCGGCCGACCACTCGAAATGCTCTCCTTGCAGGAGTCCTCTTGGGGCTGGCTCAAGCTGCGAAGTTCACGAACGTATTGCTCGCGCCGCTGGTTGTCGGGTTATGGTTCGTCGAACGCTGGCGCAACACGGCCGTTGAATCGCTGACTTGGCGACGGCTGCTGCAACGTTGGGGAACACTGCTGCTCTCCGCATGGTTATGTCTCAACGCGGCGTACTTGTTTCACGGAACGGGCACGGCCATCCGGAATTTCCGATTTGCGAGCCGGCAAGCCGTGGACTGGCAAGCCAGCCTCGGTGCGCTGGCCGCGCTGCCGCTCCCGTTGCCGCGAGATTACGTTCAAGGATTCGACGGGCAGGTTTCCATCATGGACTCAAGGCATCCGGTTTTCCTGGATGGCGAACTAGTGGATACCCACGGATTCTGGAATTACTACTTGATGACGCTGCTCTACAAGTGGCCGCATTCTATCCAAGTGCTGCTGCTTTGGGCCGTGGCGTGGTCGGTGCTGACGCGTCCACCTGGCTGCTGGAGACGACGGATGTGGAGCATCCTTCCCGCTTTTCTGATGCTCTACGTCGCGAGTTCCTCGCCAATGCAGCTGGGAATTCGTTACGTGCTGCCGGCAATTCCATGGCTGCTGCTCATCACCAGCGAGATCGCGGCGCATTGGTCGTGGCCGCAGACTCGTTGGCAACCACTCGCGCTGGTGGCCTTGCTGTTGCTCTTCGATCCGTGGAGATCGCATCCACAATACTTGGCTTACTTCAACGAGTTTGCGGGCGGTGCCAAAGGGGGCCGTTTTCATCTACTCGATTCCAACCTCGATTGGGGCCAAGACCTGCATGAGCTGAAGCGATTTGTTGGCGAGCATCCTGAGATCGAAAAATTCAGCCTCGCATATTTCGGCACGCTGCCGCCAGAGTCGCTCGGACTGCGGTACGAGAGACCACCGACAAACACCCCTCGTCCAGGTTGGCACGTGGCGAGCGTGAACTTCGTGATGGGACGGCCCCATTGGACCCGTGACGGACACGGCGGCATTCGCGCAGTTTATCCCGGCGAAGATTTCTCGTACTTTCAATTCTTCGAGCCAAAGTATCGAATCGGCGCATCGATCGACGTGTATCACCTGACCGAAGAAGACATCCGTCGCTGGCGAACCGCTGTGCGACGCTAAACGGCACACATTCACTGTGTCAGCGGCAACTTGTGGCCCATCTTGTCACGCTTCGTCGCCATGTATCTTTCCCGATATTCGTGAGACGCCGCGATGATAGGGACTTGTTCGACCACCTGCAGATCCCAGGCTTGCTCGAATGATTCGACCTTCTTTGGATTGTTAGTCAAAATGCGAATTTGGCTCAGGCCGAGGTCCTTCAGAATCTGAAGTCCGACCATATAGTCGCGTTGATCGGCCTTGAAGCCCAGCCTGTGATTGGCCTCCACGGTGTCAAAGCCCTGATCCTGCAATTGGTAGGCCATGAGCTTGCCGACCAGTCCGATTCCGCGTCCCTCTTGCGGCAAATAGACGACGGCACCGGTCCCATCGCGCGAGATCATTTCCATCGCCATTCGCAGTTGATCGCCGCAGTCACAACGCAGGCTGTCGAGCACATCGCCAGTGAAGCAACTGGAGTGCATTCGCACCAACGGCGCGGCCACCGATTTCAGATCACCCCAGACAAGCGCGAGCGGTGCCTGGTCTTCATGCTCGACCTTGTAAGCGATGACCTTGACTTGACCGTATTCGCGAAGCGGTATTGAGACTTCGACTTCGCGAGTGACCAGCCGTTCGCGCAAGCGGCGGTGCCGGATCAGGTCTTCGATGGTGATGATCGGAATGTTGTGCTGCCGAGCAATCTCGTCCAATTCAGCACGATCAGCCATGCCGGCATGTTTCTGGCTGAGAATTTCAATCAATACGCCAACTGGCTGGAGCCCCGCGATGCGGAGTAAATCGACGGTCGCTTCGGTGTGTCCCGCTCGGCGAAGCACACCCCCTTCTTTCGCCAACAGCGGATTGAGATGTCCCGGACGAACAAATTCGGCAGGCGTTGAAGCCGCATCAACCAAGGCCCGCAGCGTTTTTGCGCGGCTGTCAGCGCTGACTCCCGTCCCGGCGTCGCGATGATCGACCGGCGTCAGAAACGGAGTGTGATTCAGCGACGAATTCGCTTCAGCCGCGACCAGCGGCGACAAACGCAGTCGATCCGCCACGTCGCGTGTCAGCGGAGCACACATCACGCCACGACCTCGAGTCAGCATGAAATCGACTTGCTCAGCCGTGATCGATTCGGCAGCGCCAACGAAGTCCCCCTCGTTCTCGCGATCCGATGCATCGACGACAATCACCAACCGTCCCGCTCGCAGAGCGGCCAGCGCGTCGTCAATCGAATTTGTTGGTGTTGTCATCATTACCTTTTGAGTGAGCACCGTCGGACGTTGCTACTCACCGATCATGAAGGGAGTTACACGGTGGTCATTAATTGCAGGAACTCGACCATTTCCGGGGCGGTTTCCGCCCGTGGAATCTCATCATTCTGCTCGAACGTGCCGCCGATCTAAACCCAGTCGAGAAAACTGAGCCGCACTTCAATGCTCGCCCACGCATTGATTTCGTCATCGACATCCGGCTCATCGCACAATAATTCCATATCGGCCGCAACGAGCGACGCGTTGACGGTGCGATCGGCGGGCTTCTTCGAGAAGATACTTGCCAGCAAATCAACCACGGCGCTGGGCAACGACGAATTGACCTACAAGCCGTTGGTACCGAGTCCCGAGCGTGGCGAATCATCTTTCGCAGCGGGTCCTTGTCCGTGAAGACGACACGCCCAGTCAACCATTGAAACGCCACGCAGCCCAACGAATAAATGCCGCCGCGAAAATCAACGGACTTCTGGTCATCTCCCTGTTCGAGCGAAACGTAATCGAAGTCCCAGCGAAGTTCGTCCGCTTGCTCGGTCGGTGCGGAATCGGCGTCATCGAGAAATTCGAGTGAGTCGTGCGCGGCGCCGGATTCCATGATTTTCAATTGACTAACGGGATTCAGCCAGCGGCTGGCAGGTTGCACATCCCTGAGCACAACTCCCCAAACATGCAAATACGACATCCCCAGCGCCGCTTCTCGAATCAAGCGACAAGATTCTCCCAATACTAATGACGGCGTCGCGGTCAAAGATTCTCGCTTCAGCCGAGACGAAAACGCCTCTCCTTGCAACTCTTCAACCGCGGAGCAGACCGCATCTCCAGCTCGGCCCACCTGAAAAGTCCGAACAACGTTGGGATGGTCGGCCTGGACAGGAATTCGAAATTCGCGGGTCAACCGAGAGGCATGCTCGCGATCACTGCACACATCGAACGGAAAAATCTTCAAAGCGACAGCCCGGTCGAATTCTGGATGTCGCGCTCGAAAGACAATTCCCAAACAACCTGCCACTAATCGATCGAAAACCTCATACGGCCCCGATCGATACGGTCGGGAGACTCGCGCCATCAGCCCCGTCCCCTGAAACTCGGTCAACAACTGCTGCTGGATCAATAACTCGATTGCCCCTTCACCGTCGCCCATTTCATGACTGGTGGCCAACCAGTCCGACAAAGCCGCTTCAATTGCTTCCGCTGGCATTAACCGGCCATCGGCAACATTCTGACGAATCTGATCACAGCGCATCCGTAAAACCTTTTCGACAGCTGTGAAGACGACAGTGCAGCTGTTCACACACAGGATATTTTATCGGCACACAACGCTGCGGCGGAAGCGCTCGCGGGACAGTAAGAACTCGATCTAAGTCAATCTTTCCAGCTGATTCAGTCAATACGTCAACAACCAAACCAGGAATCCAAACTGCTGCGAGGAAAGAACGCCAATTGACAACCAAGTGAACGTTGATATGTTGTGTTGGTTGACTTCAAACCCTAAGCTTCGCCCAGTTTGAATCTCCTGCCAAATCCCAGCCTGCCAGATTTTGACATTCCAACTCGCCCACTGTTGACGCTGTTCAATGACGTCACCGTATGACTCCAAACTGATATCTGCCTCGCAACTGGGTCCTTACACGGTTGGAGGCTTTGAACGATTGTTTTGGTCTCAAGCGGGATAACCTCCCGAAGCCACTCCGTCATGAAGAGGAGCAGTCCATGAGGATGACGAACCGTTTGCTGTTTTCCGTGACCGTCGCGAGTGCTTTAGCGACTTTTCATTCCGTGTTTGCGGAACCCGCTAAGCCCAAGGGACTGGGTGACCCCGGCCAACTGTCGGCGCTGAAGATTGAGCCGACCACGGAAGGCAAGCCGATCGTGCTGCGAAGCCGAGACGCCCGCCAACAGGTTTATGTCACTGGCAGCTATTCCAGCGGCCAACTTCGGGATCATACCCGCAAAGTTCAGTACTCCGCCGAACCGGCCGGTATCGTCAACGTAGACGCTACAGGGTTGGTCACGCCAATCAAAGACGGCGATGCGACACTCAAAGTCACCGGCAATGGATTGAATGTCTCGACTCCGATCCACGTCGAAGGGGTCGAGAATCAAATTCCGATCAATTTCAAGAATCAAATCGTCCCGATCTTCACGAAACTCGGCTGCAACAGCGGCGGTTGCCACGGTAAAGCGTCAGGGCAAAACGGTTTCAAGCTTTCGCTGCTTGGTTTTTACCCGGATGAAGACCACGAATTCCTCGTCAAAGAGAACCGTGGCCGACGGCTTTTCCCCTCGTCGCCGTCGGATAGTTTGTTGCTTCTGAAAGCCACTGGCCGCTCGCCGCACGGCGGCGGCAAACGAATGGATGTCGACAGCTACGAGTTCCGCTTGATCTCGCGCTGGGTTGAGCAAGGGATGCCCTACGGTTCCGACAAAGACGCCTACGTTGCCGGTATCAAGTGCCTGCCAGAAGGTCGCGTCATGGATCGCGGGGCCGATCAACAGATCACGGTCATCGCGACCTACAGCGACGGAACGACCGAAGACGTGACCCGCATGGCGTTGTTCGAGGCCAACGACACCGAAATGGCCGAAGCGACCAACACCGGCATGATTAAGACACTGAACCTGGCTGGCGAAGTGGCGATCATGGCTCGGTATCAAGGCCAAGTCTCGACATTCCGCGCCACGATCCCGCTGGGTGCCGACATCCCATCCTTTCCGGCAAACAAGAACTTCATCGACGAAGCCGTATTCGGCAAATTGAGGGTTCTCGGCATTCCGCCGTCTCCGGTCGCCGATGACGCGACGTTCCTCCGCCGAGTTTCGATCGACGTCACCGGTACGCTGCCGACTGAGGAACAAGTCCGGGCGTTCCTCGCCGACGCCGATCCGAACAAGCGTGAAAAACTGATCGACCGCCTGCTCGATTCGCAGGACTACGCTGATTACTTCGCGAACAAGTGGAACTTGGTCTTGCGAAACAAGAATCGTGCGCCGGATGACTCGGCCGCGACCTACGGTTTTTATCAGTGGATTTGGTCGAACCTGTACGAGAACAAACCCTACGATCAAATCGTCCGCGAAGTGCTGACCGCATCGGGGGATTCGACCACCAATCCGGCCGTCGTCTGGTATCGCGAAGTCGACGAGAATAACGAACAGGTCGAAGACACCGCTCAGTTATTCCTCGGTTTGCGAATTCAATGTGCTCGCTGCCATCACCATCCGTTCGAGAAGTGGAGCCAGAACGATTACTACGGCTTCAGTGCGTTCTTCACACGCGTGGGCAAGAAGAATATCTTCGATCCGGGGATGACAAAGGCCTCTCGTGACAAGCGAGTCTTCCACAACGACGGCGTGGCTGCCGCGACGAACCCGCGCAACGGACAGTCGCTCAAGCCGACCGGCCTCGGCTCCCCCGCGTTGGAGATCCCGGCCGAACGTGATCCGCGTCACTATTTGGTGGACTGGATGGCCGACAAGAACAATCCGTTCTTCGCCAAGTCAGTCGTCAATCGTTACTGGAAGCACTTCTTCGACCGTGGCATCGTCGAACCCGAAGACGATATGCGTGAGACGAATCCGCCGTCAAACCCCGAACTGCTCAACAAGCTCGCCGCTGGATTTATTCAGAGCGGCTTCAATTTGAAATGGATGGTCAAGACCATCACCTCGTCGAGCACCTACCAGCTCAGTTCGCTACCCAACGACTACAACTTGAAGGACAAGCAGAACTTCTCCCGCTACTACCCGAAGCGACTCACGGCGGAAGTCCTCTACGACGGTTTCCATCGCGTCACGAACACGACTCAGAACTTCGGCTCTCTGCCCCCCGGCACGAAAGCGGTTCAATTGCCAGATGCCAGTATCGGCCCGTATTTCTTGAAGGTCTTTGGCCAGCCGCAGGGTGACACCGCTTGCGAATGCGAACGTTCGCAAGAAGCGAACCTCGCTCAGAGCTTGCACCTGCTCAACAGCAGCGAAGTGCAGGACAAGATTGCCAACGGCAACGGCCGAGCAACCTTGATGGCCAACGACAAGGCGCGTGGTCACGATGTCAAGGTTCAGGAGTTGTACCGCTGGGTCTACTCCCGCGAGCCGAACCCCGATGAGTTGAAGATCGCGCTGGCGCACCTCGCCAAGCACGAAGCCAATCCAAAGATCGCCTACGAGGACATCCTCTGGGCACTCATCAACACGAAAGAGTTTCTGTTCAACCACTAATTCGCTCGTTCTGCTGATCGTATGAGAAATGATTGACAGAGGAATGGGGCCAACGGAGTGAATCGAGTTCAAATCGAGGCAATTCCACTGGCTGCATTCCTCTGCCGTTTTTGAGCCTCAGACTTTTCCCGCATTCCTCGATGAGAGTTGCCATGACTCGCAAATTCGCGCTCGTAACCGCCGCAGTCTTGATGGGTTCGACCTCCGCGTTTGCTCAGCTTCCTCAAGCGAAGTTGTTTTCGGTCTTTCCTCCGGGAGCCCAAGTCGGCGTGGCTACAGAAGTCGCCATCGCCAACGGCATCGAGATGGATGAAGCCAATCGGCTGATCTTCAACCATCCGGGGATCACCTCCGCTCAGAAGATCACCGAGGCTAACGGGGTGAAGACTCCGGTCGCTAACACGTTTGTCGTCAACGTGGCTGCCGGCGTGCCGGATGGAATTTACGAGGTTCGATTCAGTGGCCGGTTTGGTGTCAGCAACCCGCGCAGCTTTGTCATCGGTTCGCGCAAAGAGATCAACGAAGTCGAACCCAACAACACGCGAGAACAAGCGACACCGGTCGAACTCAACTCGACCGCCAACGGTCGTACCGACGCCAGCGCTTTCGACTACTTCAAGGTCACAGGCAAAGCGGGGCAGCGAGTTTTGTGTTTGTGTCAAGCGGGCAAGATCGACTCGAAGCTTAAAGCTCAACTCGAACTTTACGATGCGACAGGGGTCATTCCTCCGGTCGCTGCCGGTGCCGCAGCACCTCCCGCTCCGCAGGCTGTTCAATTGGGTCGCCGATTAGGATTTGTTCGCAGTACGGTCAAGCGCGACGCGCTCCTCGATGTGACGCTTCCAGCCGACGGCGATTATTTTTTGCGAGTCAGTGACCACGTGAATGCTGGCGGCGTCGATCACTTCTATCGGCTGACGGTCACAACCGGCCCATACGTGGAATTCGCTCTGCCTCCCGCGGGTGTCGCTGGATCCAACACTCAGTTCACGCTCTTTGGTCGGAATCTGCCGGGAGGACAACCGGCGGGTGTCAATGTCGACGGCCGTCCGCTGGAAAAAGTCGCGATCTCCGTGACAGTGCCGGGAGATGTCGAAAACACGCAAGCGGCGGACAACCTCGGAGCCATCCAGGGAGGCCTCGATGCTTTCAGTTATGTCTGGAACACGCCGGCGGGCAATGCGAATCCGTTGACTCTGTTCGTAGCGTCCTCGCCGGTCGGATTGGAACAGGAACCAAACGACACGCCGGCTCAAGCGAACAAGCTCACAGTTCCGACAGAGGTCTCCGGACAATTCCAAGCCCGCGGTGACGTGGATTTCTTCACGTTCGACGCGAAGGCGCAAGAGAATTACTGGATCGAAGCGTTTGGTGACCGACAGGGTTCGCTCGCCGACCCGTACATCACGCTTGACCGAGTCACCAAGGATGACAAAGGCGTCGAAATCGTCCAGCGTATCACCGCACAAGACGACACCGGCGCGAATCTAATACCGAACGTGTTCGAGACTCTCAACGACGACCCCGCGTTTCAGTTCGTCGTTCCGGCCGACGGCACCTACCGGCTGACAATCCGCGACCGTTACTACGAATCGCGTGGTGATGCTCGCATGGTTTATCGGTTGGCAATTCGCAAAGAGGCTCCCGACTTCAAAGTCGTTCTGCTACCAGAAGCTCCATTGGCAGACAACAACACGACCGCTCAAACGTATCCGGCCAATCTCCGCAAGGGGGAAAACTTTTCTTGCCGAGTCATCGCGTACCGTCACAATAACTTCAACGGAACGATCGACGTCTCTGTTGAGAACTTGCCCCCAGGAATCACCTGCAAAGGAACGAGCATCGGTCCGGGTCAAACGAACTCGACGATCGTGTTCACCGCAGCAGAGGACGCCGCCGATGGCGTGTTTGGCTTTGCGAAGATCGTCGCAAAGGCACGTATCGAGGACAACGCGAAGGTCAAAGCCGTCGCAGATGCGAAGGCCGCAGTGAAGCCTGCCGTCGATGCCTTGCCGAAAGCTCAGCAGGATGTCGCGAAGGCGGTCGAAGATGAAAAGAAATTCCTGGCCACTCGGCAGGCCGCCGAAACCAAGTTCACCGCAGACGCCGAAGCCGCCAAGAAAGCAACCGATGCAAAAGCCGCTGCGGAAAAGAAAGTGACCGACTCCGCAGCTGCGCTTAAAACCGCGATCGATAAACTCGCCGCAGCAAAGACGGAACTCGACAAAGACAAGGACAAACAAGAACTTAAAAATGCGTTCGTCGCCGCCGAGAAAGCCTCGAATGAAGCGGACGCCGCCAACAAAGCCGCAGCTCAGGAAAAGACGGTCGCCGACAAAGCGGCCACCGATACCGCCAACGTTCTGAAGACTACCGAGCAAGCCAAGACCAAAGCGGTCACCGAACACGATCAAGCCGTTGCGAAACTCAAAGCGGCGACTGACGCTCAGGCCGCGGCTGAGAAGAAGATTGCCGACGCCAATGCCGCGGTGACCGCCGCGATTGCGGCTCAGAAAGCGGCTGCTCGCGAAGTGACCCACGTTGGCCGAGCAGCCACTACCGTTTGGGACGGCAACGCGGCCGCCGCTGGACCGATCTCGCGACTCTCGCGCGAGCTGTGCTTGGCGATCACTCCAGAGACTTATCCTTTCCAAGCCACGACCGATGTCTTCCGCGTGGAAGCCAATCACAACCGACAGATCCTCGTTCCGGTGAAGCTGCTCAAGCGAAACGGCTTCGATGAAAACGTGACACTGACATTCGTCGGCACGCCGCAGAATGCTCAGGTTGAGAACAAGCCGATCAACAAAGGGGCGGCCGACGGCGTCTATCGCATCTTCCTGCCCAACAACGTGCCGGTCGGAACTTACACGCTTTACATGAAGGCGACTGCTGCCGTGCAATATCGCCGCCGTCCGGAGTTGGCCGACAAAGCAAAGGTCATACTCGATCAAGCGGTCGCCGCGGTGGCTCCTGCGGCGGAAGCATTGACCAAAGCCAACGCCGATAAAGACGCCGCCGTCAAAAAAGCGACCGAGACGGACGCCGCCTTTAAGAAGGCGACTACGGACAAAGAAGCTGCCACCAAGAAAGTCACCGAGACCGCCGAAGCGGTGAAGAAAGCGACCGAAGCCAAAGACAAAGCCACGACCGACGCCGACAAAGAAGCAACCGCCAAGGCTTTGACCACTGCTCAAGAAGAGGCCAAGAAAGCGACCGACGCGCTGGCCGTTGCCGACAAAGCTCTCGCTGATTCCGATGCTGCCAACAAAGCCGCCATCGCCGCCAAGACGAAAGCCGAAGCGGATGCGAAAGCCGCCGACGACAAGAACAAGGCCGTGATCGCTGACAAGGCCGCAAAGGAAAAGGCCTTTAACGACGCCAACACCGCCACCAAGGCAAACCCGGTCAACGTCTTCACTGCGTCAACTCCGATCGTCATTAACGTGAAGCCCAACGCCGTCAACGTCACCACCGCTCCGGCCAACGGCGGAGCCCTCAAGCGAGGCGACAAGGTCGAAGTCAAAGTGACGATTCAGCGAGTCAACGGCTTCACGGGACCGGTAACTCTCGAACTCGTTCCGCCTCCGGGCGTCGTTGGACTCGCCGCCGAGAAAGTCACGATTCCCGCCGACAAAGCCGAAGCGGCGATCATCGTCACCGCCGCCGCTGATGCGACGGAAGGGGCGATCGCCAACGCCGTCATCCGTGCCTCCGCAGACTTCGACGGAGCGGTCGCAGCTTCGGACGGTGCGGTCGCCATCAACGTCGCGAAATAACTTTGAATTGCGGTGTGTCAGCACCGCGTTAAATCGCTCAAGTGAACGCGGTGCTGACACACCGCAGTCCAGATTCGTCACCACCGCCTCAAGAGACTCGCCATGCCTCGCCTCACCATTCTGTCCCTGACGTTGGCCCTGCTGACATCCACCAGCTTCGGTCAAGATGCCGCCAAACCGCTCGCCGGTGCGATCACTCCCGAAGCGATTAATCTCGGCCGGCCGGTCGACTTTGATAAAGACATCGTGCCGATTCTCGAAAACAACTGCATCGCCTGCCACAACCTCGGTCAGCAGGAGAGCAAGCTGAACCTCGAGAAGATCGACATGATCATCAAGGGGGGCAAGCGCGGCGCGGCGGTTGTTCCCAAGGATCCGGAGAAGAGTCTGTTGTTCCAAGTCGCCGCGCGTGCCAAAGGCCCGGTGATGCCGCCACTGCCGAACAAGGTGGATGCCAAGGCGCTCACGCCGAAGGAATTGGGAATCTTGAAGCAGTGGATTCTCGAAGGTGCCTCCGGTGGTATGGGTGGCATGAAGGATCAAGTAAATTGGCAACCAGTGCCGGCGACCGCGAAGGCGATCTATTCGGTGGCGATGGCTCCGTGGGGCCGTTACGTCGCCGCGGGTCGAGCCAATCAGGTGTTGCTGCTCGATGTCGAAACCGGTGATGAAATCGGCCGGCTGATCGATCCGAATCTCAACGCAATTCAGCACAACGGCAAGCCGATGTACCCCAACGGAGCCGCGCATCGTGACTTTGTCCACTCGCTCGCCTTTAGCCCGGACGGTCGCACAATCGCGTCGGGCGGATACCGCACGGTCAAGTTGTGGCAGCGACCGGCGTCAAATCGGACTCGAGAGATCGCCATCGGTGCGGTCGTGACGGCACTGGCCGTCAGCCCGAATGGCCAAACCCTCGCGACGGCCGGAGCCGATAACGCCATCAAGTTGTGGAACCTCGCCGACGGAGCCGCCAGTAAAGTGCTCGCTGGTCATGCGGGAGCGATTCACAGCCTGGCGTTCAGCGCGGATGGGGCGAAGCTGGCGTCTGCCTCCGAGGACAAGACCGTCCGAATTTGGAACCTCGCCGAGGGCAAGGAAGCCAACAAGATTGAATCCCCTGCCCCAGCGAAAGCGGTCGTCTTCACCGCCGATGGAACCAAAGTCGTCGCCGGACAAGCCGACAGCATCATTCGCATCTGGCCAATCGGGGTAGCTGCTCCGTTTACGCCGGAGAAGGAAATAAAAGGTCACACCGGGCCGATCACAGCGCTCGCTCTCGTCCTCCCGGCCGGTACGCAGATTCTTTCCGGTAGCGAAGACCAAACGGCACGCGTTTGGGATCTCGCGGCGGGCACGCAAGTCCGACAATTCGCTCACGGTGGACCGGTCAATTCGGTGGCGATTCGAGCCGACGGCTTGTTCGCCGCCACCGGCAGTCCCAACAACATCGCCAAGCTGTGGAACAATCAAACCGGAGCACAAGTCGCGGAACTCAAGGGAGACGTGACGCTCAACCGCGCGGTGGTCGAACGAACCGAAGACCAAAAGGTCGCGCAGCAATTTAAGGCTCTCGCCGAAGCCGCGTTCAAGGCGGCAGAGACCAATCAAAAGGAGCGAGACGAAGCGGTCAAGAAGGCGAACGAAGCCAAGACCAACGCCGACAAGGCGGTCGCTGAACAAGACCCGAAAGTCAAAGAAGCGGTGACGAAGGCGGAAGCCGCCAAGAAAGCGGCTGACGAAAAGAAGGATGACGCCGCTCTCGCGAAGGCCGCGACCGATACCGCCGCCGAAGTCACCAAGCAAATGGATGAACTGAAAAAACGACAGGACACCGTCGCTTCGGCAATGCGAGCGATCACGCTGGCTGAACAAGCTGCGAAGTCCGCCGTCGAACAGGTCGCCGCGGCGAAAGCTCAGCAAGATACGATGACCGCGGGAGTGACAAAGGCCGATACCGACCTGAAGGCCGCGACCGATGCGGACGCTGCAGGATTGAAGCCGGTCAAGAGTGTCGCATTCTCCGTCGATGGCAAGCGGCTGTTGACGGCGGCCGACGACAATCTGATTCACGTTTGGGACAGCACCACCGGCAAGGCAATCGAAGCGTTTGCCGGGCACAAGGCTCCGATCGGAGCACTCGCGACGGGACCAAATGGTCTCGTCGTCAGCGGCTCCGCCGATCAAACGGCCGCGGTCTGGACGACGACTCCCGCGTGGACACTGATCGGACAGCTCGGCCCGAAGAAGGAGACTCCGCTCGATTTCGCTGGCTCGCCGTTCGCCGCACGCGTGCTGAGCCTCGCGTTCAGCCGTGATGGAAAATGGCTCGCGACCGGCGGCGGCGAAGCGTCGCGCAGCGGCGAACTTCACATTTGGGACGTCGCCACTCAATCGCTTTCCAAAGACTTCAAGGACGCTCACAGCGACACGGTGATGAGCATCGAGTTTGGACGCGACGGCAAGTACCTCGTCACCGGCGCGGCGGATAAGTTCGTCAAACTGTGGGACATCGCCTCCGGCAAGCTGGTCAAGTCCTTTGAAGGTCATACGCATCACGTTCTGGGTGTGTCGATCAAGGCGGACAACAGCCTGCTGGCCAGTGCCGGGGCGGACAACGCGATCAAGATTTGGAACGTCGAGACCGGCGAACAAGCTCGCACGATCCCCGGCTACACCAAACAAGTGACGTCAATCCGCTTCATGGGGGTCACCGAGAACGTCATCAGTTCCGGCGGCGACAAGACCGTCCGTTACCACAACGCCGCCAATGGCTCGCAGCCGCGGGCCTTCGCCGGTGGAACCGACTTCATGTACTGTGCAGCCGCGAGCCGCGACGAGCAGATCGTCGTCGCCGCCGGTGAGGACGGGGTTCTCCGCGTCTGGAACGGTACGAACGCCCAATTGATTCGCCAGTTCGATCCCCCCAAGCCGCCGGAAGCGAACGCTCAGGCAGCGGCCAAGTGAGAACGATGCCCAGATTTCTCTTGTCAGTTTGAATCGATCGAAGAAACAATCTCCGCCGTAGTTGGATTTCTCAGGCGGACTGCCGCCGGCATCAAGGAGCATGACAATGAAAACGCGTTCTTTTCTGACGACGATGTTATTGATCGCCTCTGCTGACGCAGCGTTGGCCGGCACAATCACTGGCGAATACCTCGAAGCTCGGACCTGCGATGTCTACACCGGTCCCTGTTTTGCGAACGCAGAGATGGGTCTCGCGGGTAAAGAAGCGGTGATGGCCTGGAAGATCGAAAAGGGGACCTGGCAGGACGTGACGATCGACGGCCTGGGGGTTGCCTTGGTCGTGAAGGCGGAAGGCACGCTGGGTACAGACGGAGTCTTTCCGATGAAGCCGGGTAAGACCGCCGCCGTGATCATCGTCGATGAGACCGCTTCGGCGGAACAACGGGACGCGCTCGTCGCCTTTGTGAAGAATTCCGCGAAGGAGCTGACGAAAAACGTGCTCAACGTCGTCGTGGCTCCGATCAAGCTGGAGAATGATCACCTGGAAGGCAAAGGGTGCTTCTCTGCCGGCAAGCTCGCGTCGATCGAGACTCGGAAGATGAAGAAGAACGACTGTATCTGCACCAACGAGCTGATCTACTACCAGCCGCTGACGAAGGTCGAGAATTTTTCGCCGGCCTACACGCTACGGCAGTCGTACCAGGGGGAAAGTCTGAACGGCAAATGGACGAACAACAATACTCGCAGCGCGTTCCTGGCGACGTTCCGCGTGAAGTCATAGCCCACACCGCTCGCCCATTCGCGAGTCTTTCAAAATCCAGCCCGGCTGTTCTCGAACCGCCGGGCTGTTGTGTTTGATGAATTCGTCCGCCGGCGCGAGTACCATTCTGTCCAACGTATCGTCCGCCAACATCGCGGCGCATCCGCCGCCGGACCGGTTCACCGAGGAGATGCTTTTTATGCGATTGTCAACGTTTGGGGTTCTTGTCTTTGCCGTGCTCTGGTCATCGGCGGGCTTCGTTCGAGCTGAGAGCAAACTGGAAGAGGCCGCCGGTCTGCCGGACGGTCTCTCGAAAGAGATCGCCGCTGTTGTCGATGCGAAGGGTCAACGAGTCACCGATAAGAACGGCGCGGTCTGCTCGGTGTGGCTCGTCAAAGAGGTGCCGACCAAAGCCAACTTCAAACCGACCCTGAGCGTCAAGTACCCGTTCGCCCCCGGAGAGTTGCTCGGCGCGTTGCAGGTGCAGGCGAAGTCCAAGTACACCGACTTCCGCGGCCAGGAGATCAAAGCGGGTGTCTACACGCTGCGCTACGGCCAGCAACCGGAAGATGGCAATCATGTCGGCACCAGCGATTTGGCCGATTTCTTGCTCGCGATCCCGGCGGCGGTCGACACCGATCCGAGTCCGATTGGTGCGTTCAAGGCATTGTCGGAACGCAGCGCGAAGACGGCCGGCTCGACACATCCGGCCATCTTTTCGCTGTTGCCCTCCGAAAAGCCGGCCGAGAAGCCGACGCTGACTCACAACGCCGCGAAGGAACACACGATGCTCAGCACGACGATCGCCGCCAAAGGTGGAACAAAAGTCGCACTACGAATGATCGTCATCGGCAAGTCAGGCGAATAGCCATGTGGAGTCGTTGGAATGTCGGTCTGTCGGTCACGCTGCTCGCTTTGGCGTGGGGCCTCGCGCAAGAGCCGGCCTCTTCGCCGATCGCTGGCAAGAGGCCATCGGAAACGAGCGTCTCGAAAGACAAGGACGATGCTCCGAAGGAACTCCTCAGCGGCAAGGTTGTCTTTCTGCAAGAGGCATTGAAGCGGCGCGGCGTGAAGGCGGCGGACGAATTCAAAGCTCAGGTCGTCTTGGAAACGGACGAAGGAGAGTTGGTCCCGATCGTTCCCGACTGGCGCGGACGTGCATTCTATCAAGACGAACGTTTGCGAAACCGGAAGGTCGATCTGGTCGGCTCACGGAAAAAGGCCTCGCCGTACTTGCAGGTGCAAATGGTGTTCGTGTTCGATGAGAACGGGACTCGGCAGTACATGGATTACTGGTGCGACATCTGTTCGATCGCGATGTACGAGATCAAGCCATGCGACTGCTGCCAAGAAAAGATCCGCCTGCGTTTGCAACCGCAGGGACTGCCGGAGTTCGCAAAAAAGAAGGTGCCACATTAACCCGAAGTGTCGGCGAGGGCGGGCGCTTCGCACGGCGACATCATCGCGTTTTGGAACACTCGCCCTCGCAGACGCTGCGGGTTACTTTTTGGCGCACCAAGAAAGAAATTGCACATGTCGGTGATGCTCAACAAGCGGGCGATTGGATTGGTGCAGCCGATGCTGCCGCTGGTCGGCGACCTGCGCGGCACGTTGATCGAACTCGATAACGGCGGTCAGATCGTTGATCTTGGCGTGAAAGCCGAAGGGAGTCTCGAAGCGGGTCGGTTCCTCGCCGAAGTCTGTCTGTCGGGACTGGCCGAAGTGTGGATCGTCCCCGGAGAGATTGGCGAGTTTGCGTGGCCGCAGGTGCAAGTCGTCACCGACTGGCCGGTCGAAGCGTGCCTGCTGAGCCAGTATGCGGGATGGCGACTCAGCGTCGACAAGTTCTTCGCGATGGGGTCCGGTGCAATGCGGGCGGCGGCAGCTCGCGAAGAGTTGTTCCACACGTTGAATTACCGCGAGTCGCCGTCTCATGCGGTCGGCGCGCTCGAAACGGGCAAACTGCCGACGGCCGAGGTCTTCGCTTTGATCGCGGAGAAAACCGGTGTGCCGGCGGACATGACCGTGCTGCTGGCGGCTCGCACGGCGAGCATCGCCGGTAACTTTCAGGTGGTGGCCCGTTCGGTCGAAACGTCGCTGCACAAGCTTTTCGAATTGGGCTTCGATGTCTGGCGAATCCGTTCGGCGGTCGGCATCGCACCGCTGCCTCCGGTGGCGAAGGACGACTTCGCGGGGATCGGACGGACGAACGACGCGATTCTGTACGGTGGCCGAGTCACCTTAATGGTGCGCGGTGACGACGAGTCGATCGCGGCGATCGGACCGAAGGTGCCGTCAAGCAGTTCGGCTGCGCATGGCAAACCGTTCGCAGAAATCTTTGAGGACGCGGGGCGGGACTTCTACAAGATCGACCCGCACCTCTTTAGCCCGGCGGAGGTCGTGTTTCAGAACCTCGACACGGGGCGAGTGCATTGCTTTGGGCAGGTCGCACCGGATGTCTTGCGGCGATCGTTTGGCCTTTGAGCTGGGAAGGCGAAGCGATGCAGATCGGAGTGCTCGGCAATTCGAATAGTTGGTATGTGCACGAGTTGCAGCGGGCCGGGGGCGAGCTGGGACACGAGGTCGTGAGGTTAGAGTTTCCTCGAATTGTGGCGGAGTGCGGAATTCGACCGCCGGGCGATGAACTACGACAATCAAACAGCGGTTCCCTCACCTTGGCCCTCTCCCAGGGGAAGGGAGAAACGGACTGGAGACTCGCTCACGAATTGGACCTCGCGGCGCTTGATGCGGTCATCATTCGGACGATGCCACCGGGGTCGTTGGAGCAGGTGGTCTATCGCATGGACGTGCTCGCCCGACTGGAGGCGCGGGGTGTCACGGTGCTCAATTCGCCGAAGTCCGTTGAGTGCGCCGTGGACAAGTATCTGACGACGGCGAAGCTCGAAGAGTCGGGGCTGCCGGTGCCGGCGACGGTCGTGTGCGAGAACTCCGACGATGCGCTGGCGGCGTTTGAGCGGCTGGGTCGTGACGTCGTCGTGAAGCCGGTCTTCGGGTCGGAGGGTCGCGGCATTCTGCGAGTCAGCGATCCCGATCTCGCGTTGCGCACGTTTCGGACGCTTGAACGTCTGGATGCGGTTCTGTACCTGCAGCGATTCGTCGAACATCGCGGGTTCGACATTCGCGTCTTGGTGCTGAATGGCCGAGTGCTCGGTGGTATGCGGCGAGTGTCAGTGGGTGACTTTCGGACGAACGTGTCGCGTGACGGGCGGGGCGAGGCTCACGTTGTCACGGACCTCGAAGCCGAATGGGCTTTGCGAGCGGCAGCGGCAACCGGGGCGCGGTTCGCCGGCATCGACATCTTGTACGATCGCGACGGTCATGGCTTCGTGATCGAAGTCAATGCGGTCCCTGGCTGGCGAGCGTTTGAGAAAGTGACGGGAATGGACGTGGCACGCGTCGTGATCGAGGCAATTACGTAATCTTTATAGCGCGGGATATCCGTCCCGCTTTGGATACTCTTATCGGCCTCAAACGAAATCCAAAGCGGTACCGACACATCGCACTCCAGAGGTCAATCCCACCACCAGCGTTTGGTGTCGAGGTCGCTGGGGGGCGTCTCGGACTTGCGGCGGGCGATGACTTCGTCGGAGGTCTTGCGCTCCTGTGAGATCACTTGTTGGCTGTCGATAACGACCCCGCCGCTGAGCAGGCCGATGGCGTTGCCACCGACCATCTTCATGTTGAGCAGTGACTTCGTGTGCTTGGGGACGGGGCCGCGCAGGACCGGCACCTTCGCATCGTCCAAAAGCAGGCCGGGTTGCCAGCTGGCTTTTTGCGGAAGCTGTTCGCGCTTCATCAGGGCCACGAGGATCGAGATGTCGAACAGGTTTTGCAACTCGGCGAAGATCGGCATTCGCTTGGTCAGCTCGGGGAATTTCTCGGTGAAGCCTTTCGCGAAGAGTTGCGTGCTCAGCCGGGTGAACGGTGCGTCGGAGCGTTTGCCAAAGGCATCAGCTTGTTCTTCTTGCGACATCAGTTGGCAGCGTTGTCCGGAGAATTCAAACGCGAGTCCGTCGCCGCTGGTTTTGAATGAATCGTAAAGGGGCATGAACCACCAACGCTTGAGCGTGTTTCCTCCCGGTTGCACGAGAGCCAGGTGACTCTTCAGCCCCGGCACCTTCGAATCTTGGAGACCGATGGCGATGAGCTTCATGTGATAGTCTGCCTCGACCAAGGCTCGTGCGAAATGCGTGTCATTGGGGACACCAAAGACTTTGACCTCCTGATCTCCAAGGATTCTCTGCATCTGCTGGAACCGCTGCTGAGCCAAGTTGGCGGAGCCGGGGCTCGAATTGGCTTTCACGAAACGCTGCAACTCGGCGACTCGTTCATCAACCGGATCGATCGAGCAACCAAATTGCGACGTCCGTTCTGCCGTCCGCAGCGCGACCAGCAGATCGTCGAGTCGCAGCACCGGTCGGCCACTGCCGATGCTGACCACTCGGCCGGTCGCGTCGGGAGCGAACGCTTCGGCAGGGCCGGCGATGACAAGATCTTTCGTCTCCGGAAACACAAAAACGAAGTCGATCCGCTGCAAGCCGGCGAGATACTGCATCGACTCCGGGATCGGCTGATCCGCTTCGAGCAACTCGGCGATCGCTCGCTCCAATCGAACGAGCGACACTTTTCGCAGCGAATTGCTGCGGCTGATGTCTTCGGGCAGATACTGCTTGGCGAGTTCCTGCATCCGTTTCTTGGCAACACTCTCCGAAATCGTCTTGGCCTTCGGGGCAGAGAGAACGCCATCGCCGTCAATCGTTATTCCGCCGGCCGCTTGAAATCCGCCCCCCTGATTTCCTTGACCGCCTTGGCCCCCTTGACCACCACCGAAGCCGCCACCTCCGGCACCGCCACCTCCACCGAACTGGGCGTTTGCCGTCGAGTTCAAGAGCGATCCAATCAACACGAGGGATACAAGAGCGAGGCGTTGCAACATGATGACTTCCGATCGGAATTCAAAAATGGGAGAACGGATTTTAGCCATCAGCTACCGGCCTTCGGCCGGGAGTTCGCAGATGGCCCATTGACCAAAGTTTTCTTCGACTTCGACCCGGATCGTGCTGATGTTCACGCCCGGTTGTGCTGCAACCACGCTGCGCAGTCGAGTTGCAATCCACTCGGCGATCTCTTCAGCGGTTGTGTTCTCGACAGGAAGCAGCACGCAATCCTCGCGCGGGAAGACCCAGCGGCGTTCCTCGAAGGTGGCGGTGACTTCACGCTCGTCAGATTGAACTTGGATTTGACGATGCTTCGTCGGAAGCAGGACGTGATGGTCCAGTTCGCTGACGATCTTCTGCATCGCGTCGCGCAGGGCGATGAAGTCGAAGACGTAGCGGTTCTCGTCGAGCGGCCCGGCCAGCTCGACGGCAGTGCGCCAGTTGTGGCCGTGCAGTCGCTCGCAGACGTTGCCGTTGAACGTGATGAAGTGGGCGGCGCTGAAGACCAGATGGTCTTTGGTCACTCGCACACGAAATTTAGCCTCGCTCATGATCGCCTCCCGTTTGCGGCGTGATTGTCACGACGATGATGGGCCGTGGGCAAGAGAGTCTTGCGTTCGGGATAGAGAGGCTCCTGCCGAGTCGGTGAGTGAATCACGCGTGCTCTGCGCCATGGCTCGACAGGAGCCTCACCTTCTCATCACGGAAACACCCAGTTATCCAACGAAATCTGCACGCCGGGGCCGAGTGTCCACATCACGTACCAGTCATAGTCGTAGGTCACGAAGACATTCCCTCGGATCCGTTACTCAGCAAGAGGATTGACGGCACCGACCGGGAAGATGACATGCTCGCCCAGATCGACAACCGAGGTGGCCGGGCGAGAAAACAAGCACGACCGCAAGCCGCCGATCAGCAGCCACTTCGCGGCCGGGTGCATGTGGAGTCACTCCGTTTTTAAAACCATCGCCGCTCCGCCTGATGAGCCCGACTGTTACACAACTGGGATCGCGTGGGAATCCAGTGATCGCGAAACGTTCGGCTCTTCACGCGGAGCAACGACGACTAGGTTTCTTAATCGGCACTAAACACATTGACTTGGCAGATGTCCTCGAAGTCGCGGAACTGATTCGGCGCGGATGACGTCGGCGGCCAGAACTCCCGGCGTGCGATCCGCAACGCGACTTGTTTGGCCTGCTCATCCGCATCCGCCAAATCGTTCGGCGACCATTCGGCCAATGCGTAACCGACTTCTGTCAAGTCCTTCGGCAGGTTGATGTAGCCCAAGACCGGATCGTCCGACAGCATGAGACTCCGAGCCAAATGCCGATACAACGGCAATTGCAGGTCGATCCAGGCCCCTTTACTCCGATGACTCAGTTCCGGAGAATCCCCTCGCTCTCCCGACTTGTAATCGAAGATCGCGCAGACTCCGGTCGCCTCGTTGCGATCGACCCGATCCAATCGGCCGTGCAACCAGACGGAGACATCGTCCGCTTGAAAGGAAGCCGGCGAGTCGTGCGGTTGTGGTCGGATCGAGCGTTCGACACATTCGATCTTCCATCCTTGGCGTCGCCACTTCGCCTGCCACGTCGCGAAGACTTCCAGCCGCGACTCCATCTGCTTGAGCTGCACGTTGACCGCCGCTCGGCGTCGCGGTCCGTACCGTTCGTTCGCCACTTTGTCGAGCAATTGCTGCAGACACTTCCGCAAACGGTTCTCGTCATCGGAATCCCGAACGTCCGACTCACCGAACAGTCTCAGCACATCGTGCAGCACATTGCCGAACGCTAAGGCGTCCAGCTCAACTGCACGATCAGTGACCGATCCTAGTTCGAGCACATGCCGCAAGAAGTATCGGTACGGGCAGGCGATGTGCGACTTGAACTCCGTGACGTTAAGCGTCAGCTCACGCACCGGCTTCAGCAAATCCGACATGCCGAACAAGTCGGCGATCCGATCGGGCCGGGGGACTGTGAGGACTGAGGACCGAGGACTGAGGACTTCGTGAGGTGCACAACAATCACCTCTTAGCTCTCCACTCTCGTCTTTTGTCTCTCGACTCTCGGCTTCGTCTCCCATCAACCTCAGCACACGCTCCGGCAATTGCTCAGCATCAGTTGCGAACAGCAGGCGGCTGGGGAGCAGCGGGTTGTCATCGGCATCGCGACGACCGACCAACCACACGACCTCGCGTCGGGTCTGTTGCAACAAGGTCACGGCGTACGCATCGCGCGCGTATCGCCGAGCGTTGTCGTTCAGCCCTAATCGGCGCCGCAGACCGTTCGGGAGGAAAAGATCGGAGTTTAAACTCGTCGGCACGAAGCCCTCGTTGAATGAGGTCACGATCGCCGCCTGCGTGTCATCCAGCGGCAACTCCAACCAGCCGAGCAGTTCGACTGCATCGGACGTGGGTTCGGGAGGAACTGGCTCATCGGACATCCGTCGCACGGCACAACGAATCGCATCGGCCGCTGCAACCGAGGGAGCAACGGACGGCGGCACACTTGCCAACTCGTCGATGACTTTGCTGAGTTCCCTGAGCGCGGCGACCAACACTCGGCCTTCGCGCGACGATTCGTCGACTTTGCGCGCGCCGTAGATCGACGCCAACCACGCTCTTAACGGTTCGGCCCAGGCGTTCAACGGTCGGGCCGCGATCCGCAACGGCGCGAGCAAATCGCGGACATTGCAGAGCATTTCGCGGGACAGGCCGTTTCGTCCCGTTCGCCACCGAGCTTGCGTTGTCTTAGGCTGCTCCAGAATTGACAGCAGCACATCCGGCCCCAACGGGAGGTGATCGCAGAACGTTTCATCGAGAGCTTCCAGATTCACCTGACCGGCGAGGGATGCATCAAGGTCCGGATGCCGTACCAGCGACGCGAAGCTTTCGTATCGCCCCCGCTCTAAAACTTCCGCGACCGCCAGCAGCAGACGGCAGGGGCCGGAATCCGACACCTTCGTCCCTTCGATCCACCGAGTCGCCACGCCACACGCCGCAAACTGCCGCTCGACGAACGGCCCCTGACGCTCGTCCGTCAGACCAACAACGACTTCGTCGGCTCGGAATCGAGCACCCAACGCGGACAACTCACGAGCGACTTGCTCCGCCTGTTCAGTCGGTCCTT
>Ga0194120_10002266_pt1 | contig 33471 bp, 31 predicted proteins | sample TA2MahCa65mmetaG_FD_148642 | JGI IMG/M metagenome (GOLD analysis project Ga0194120, IMG submission 148642) | Freshwater microbial communities from Lake Tanganyika, Tanzania - TA2015019 Mahale Deep Cast 65m | ecosystem: Environmental > Aquatic > Freshwater > Lake | place: Tanzania: Lake... | reverse complement strand
CCACCTCCGCCCGGGCGGTAGTCACCGCGTCAAGGGCCGCCGCAGCGGCCCCGGTCCCCGCCCCGGCACCGCCCTGGGCCCGGGCTCCCGATCCCGTGCCGGAGTCGGGCGCAAGGGTGGCCGCCATCCCTGGGACCTTGCCGGCGCCGCCCATTCCGCCGGCGGGGACCAGGCAACCGGCGATCCCGAGCGCCAGTCCGCAAGCGATCCCCGGCCACAAGCTCGGAGCCAGCCTCCTCTTGATCGAATCTGCGCCTCTCATCAGAAACTCCTTGGGTTTTCAGGATCGTGGCACCCGGGACCGCCGGCGTCCCGCCGGCCCCATGAGGCCGGCAACATGCCGGCGGTCCCGGGCCCTGATTGTCGTTTCGTTCGGCGGTGTCGGCCCAGCCGGCGGAAAACTCATTGGAAACTCCTTGGGTTTTCAGGATCGTGGCACCTGGGACCGCCGGCGTCCCGCCGGCCCCATGAGGCCGGCAACATGCCGGCGGTCCCGGGCCCTGACTGCCGTTTCGTTCGGCGGTGTCGGCGCAGCCGGCGGAAAACTCACAAGGAGGTCCTCCCGCAATGTGTGGTTGGCAGGTCAGGCCGCCTGGGGCGCCTTGGGGGCGCCGGAGCTCTTCGGCCGAATTCGATTTTGCCGGTCTGGCCGCTTCCGGCCGACGAGTGCTCATCGCAAGCCAGCGTATGCCCGCCGCGTCCGGCCCGGCGCGGGGGACGGCTCCGAAGATTGCGTGACGCGGGGGGCTCGGCCCGCCGGAACGCTACGGCTCCTCCTGGCGCTCCATGTAGCGGGCGAAGTCGGCAGGCTCGACCCGGGCGAGGAAGGTCCGAAAGGCCTTGTCGTCAGGCGGCTTGAGGTCGCGGCCTGGGGCGTGGATGCGCACGCCCTCCCGGGCGAGGCCCGCCAGGGAAAGGTCGAGCAGGCGTCGCTCGGCCAGGAAGGCCGCTCCCGAGATGGCGGCGACTTCTAGCGCCGAGACCACGTCGGCGGGGGCGGTATGCGGCAGGCCGTCGGGCGTGACGTACAGGAGAGTGGCCTGCACCCCTTCACCGCGGCAGCGACCGGCGCGCTCGAGGATGACCGTGAGGCCCCTGGCGCCCGAGGCGCCGAGGCCGTGGCCCGCCAGCAGGCCGAGGCTGGCGATCCACGCATTTCCCCGGCGCACGGCCTTGCCGGCGTGCCGTGCCTGGAACTCCCGGATTTGCGCCGCCGGCGCCACGATCGACACCGCGGCGTCGGCGGCCGGGTCGCCGAAGACCAGCAGGCAGCACTCGCGTGGCATCTCGGGCAGCCGCTCGATGACGCCGAGGAACTCGACCGGAACCAGCTTCTTGCTCATGGGTGCCTCCAGGCAAGTAACGCGCCGGCCGGGGGCATCATTACACGGCGATCATGGGGCGCCGGCGGCCAGAGCCCGCAGCGCGACCTCGTCGCCGATGGCCCGCGCGAGGCCCGCGCCCCCGGCCCGGGAAGCTGCGTCGGTCGCCTGCCGGCGCAGCCGCCCGGTGGCGAGCAGGATGCACAAGGCCAGGACGGCGTCCCGCTCGGGTCTGGCTTGCCACGTGGCCTGGTCGATGCCGTCGAGCACGGCCAGCAGGGTCTTTCTCACCTGCCGGCCGTACACCGGATGGTCGGCCCGCACGTCGGAGGCCAGGAGAGCGAGCAGCGCTCGCCGCGTCTCGACGAGGGCCAGGGCCGGATCGGCCGCGGCATCGCCCCACAGGCCCGAAGCATGCTGCCGTCCCAGGAGGTCGGCAACCCCTGAGAGCGTCGGTGCCGGAAGGGACGGCTCCCGGGGTGGTGCCGGAAGGGACGGCTCCCGCGACGGCGCCGGGAGCGACGGCTCCCACGACGGCGCCGGGAGGGACTCCGCCGGCGGCGAAGGCTGATCGGGCGGGGTAGGAGGCGACCGGAATGCCCGGGCGGACCGGCTTTCGGGCGGCTTCGCCGGAAGCTGTGGCGGGCTCGCTGGAGGCCCGGACGGCCGAGGTGCCTTGGCTGCGGGTGGCCGGGATTGCCGATCGGGGGGGCTTCCAGATGGCCGGATCATGTTCCGCAGGAAGGGCGGCATGTCGATCGAATCGTCGGGGAATCCGGGGTCCGGGGGACCCATGTCGGCGGGTGACTGGCGGGGCGAGGGCGGCGGGGGCGACATGGGCGCAAGTGGGCTCATGAAGGCCATGACGGCCGGCGCCGACCCGGACGCTGCCGCGGGCGCATCCCAGGACCCGTATTCCTCATGGTCCTGCCCGAACATCGCCCATCCCGCCGGCAGGTTGACCGGCACGACGCGCGTCTCGGCCGGTTGCCGGGCCTGGCGGGCGCCCTCCCGGACCTCGACGGCGACGTAGGCCGTGTGCCGCGTTAGGAGCCCGTACTTCGTCGCCAGCGCGGTGATCTCTTGGAGTTCGGTGGCCGATCCGCGGCTGCCCAGGCGCTCCTCGATGGCGGCGATGCGGGCCGCGGCCCACCGCTTCTCGATGTCCGGGCGGCTCTCGGCCCGGGTGAGGTCGACCGGCACGTCGAGAGCGAACGGCGTATCGCCCACCCGGCCCCGGAGGCATGCCAAGCCCTTCGCGGCCTTCCGGAACTTGCCAAGCACGACCCATGGCTCGCCGTCGATGAGGGCGGGAAGCGGATCGGGGAAGACCTCCTCGCCGGCGAAACCGTCGAACGTGAGGCGAAGGTCCTCGACCCGGGGCGCGAGGGCCCGGGAAAGCTGGGCGACCACCTTGTCGTCGATGCGCTCTCCCGGGTGGATGAAGGCGGCGCTGCCGCCCGTGCGGCGCGCCAGGTCGCGGATGAGGGCGTCGCTGACGTTGGTGCCGATGCCGAAGGTGAAGAAGCGGGGGGTCTTGCCGCCCGAGGCGATGGCGCGGACGATCTCGGCCTCGTTGCCCACCTCCCCGTCGGTCAGGAGCACCACGATGCCGTCGCCGGCCTGGCGCGCCGCGGCCCGCAGGGGCGACAGCATCTCGGTGCCGCCCGTGGCCTGGAGCTGGGAGACCCAGCGGTCGGCGGCTTCCAGCGCCTGCTGGTCGTAAGGAACCAGGCGGCCCGCGAAGGCCCGCCACTGCGTGTTGAACTCGATGACGTCGAAGCGATCGCCCTGCCGCAAGTGGCGCAGGCAGAGGCGCAGCGCCGCTCGGGCCTCGCTGAGGGCCGCGCCGTCCATGGAACCGGAGGTGTCCACGACGAAGACGATGTCGATACGCCGCTCGGCGCGATCCAGGAGGTCGGGCATGACCGTGAGCGCGAAGATCCCGGGCTGCCGGCCATCGCGATGGGCAACCACGCTGGCCGGCGTCTCGCTGCCGGCGGCACGCGCCAGGATTACCAGGTCGCGGTCCAGCGCCTGGGGGTGGGCGAAGTTGACGCGCTGGCGCCCGCCCTCGGGCGTGACGTCGATAGCGTGGGACGGGCTCTCCACGGCGATGCCGTCGCCCAGATCGATAGAGAGGTCGATGTCCAGGGCGTACGGGACCGCTGCGGCCAGGGGCGGCGTGATGCGGTCGGCGTCGGGCACGCGATCGGTGGGATCGGCCATGCCGTGCCCCGTACGGCCCGCGGGCATGGGCGCACCCGGGATGTAGCGCGGCGCCACCAGGGTGGGAATGGCCCAGCGCCACTCGCCGTCGGCCGCATCTACCGTCTGCAGGTACTCGACGACGACCTTCGTCTCCTCGCCGGGCAGCAGGTTGCCGACCTGTACCGACAGCACGTTGGAACGCTCGCGCTCGAGGAGGGCCGCGCCGTGGCCGGCGTCCACCGCCCTCACGTATTCGCGGTAGGCCCGTTCGCGCTCGCGCACCTCGCCCGCGAGGGTGCGATCGCCACATGAGAAGTTGAAGCCGCAGACCATGGCTTCGGCCGGCACGGGGAAGGTGTAGATGGCCTCGACGGGCCGGTCGCCCGCGACCGCGTAGGTCTGCTCGATTCGCAGCCGTGCCGTGCGGCCTACCAGGTCGCCCGATAGCTTGACGCCGCGCAAGGGGATCAGGTCGCCCTGGCTGGTCCTGAGGCCGGCCGGGACGGGCGGGGTGGCGGTGGCATTCATCGTGGAACCTCCTCTTGCTGCGCGAGCGTGCGGAGTCGGTCGGCCAGGTCCCGCACGCGCGGGGCGGCCGCGTCGGAGAGGTGCAATTCGAGCCCGGGCGCCAGCTCCCAGCGCTGCCAGGTGGCGCTATGGACGGGTAACGAACCTGGTGTCTGGTTTCTTTCACCGGCCGGAGGAGAGTGCGGCGCGACAGGCGCGCCCAATCCGGGGTCGGCACCCGCCGCGAGGGCCTCGAGGCGCTGGCGGTCGGCCGGGCCGAGCACGCCCGCGATGGCGTCCAGGGGCAGGAAGCGAGCCTGCAGGTGCCGGATGGCAAGCAACCGCAGCAGGTGCTCCTCGTCGTACAGGGTGCCCCGGGCCCGGAACTCCGGCTGCGGCAACAGCCCGCGCTGCACGTAGTAGCGCACGGTGCGGATCGAGACGCCGGCGGTATCCGCCAGGTCTTCGAGCTTGAACCGCTTGCTGGCCATGTCCGCCACGGTAAAACGTTACAGCAAGACTGTCAAGTTAACAGTTTGATCGAGGGCAACTTTCGCGTCCGCGGAGTCGATAACTTCCGGGAGCGCAGGAGGCAGGTTGAGAGTACGGGAGACATCCCCGGCGAGGGTGCGACCGCTGGCGGCCGCAGGCCCGGCGGCCAGCACGACTCCTCCCGCGGCCGACAGCTACGATCCGCGGCCGGGCGTGCCCACCGAGGGCGTGCCGGAGCGGTGGCCGGCGCTGGTCCCGGGACCCGTCCGCGGCTTCCTGGTGCGGGTCGGCGCCGCGGCGGCGTGGCTCGGGGATCGGCTGGCCGGCCTGTTCGGCCGGGAGCCCGCCGGGCGGGGCGCGCACAGCCCTGCGGGACGGGCGCAGGCCGCCTGGCGGGCCGCCGACGCCGCGCTGGCCATTCCCGGCAGAGGGCTTTACCTGGAGCGGGCCGGCGAGCCGTTGGCGCCCGCCACGGTGTGGCCGCACGGGCAGGCGATCGCCGCCGCCCTGGATCTCGCGGCGCTCACCGGGGATTACAGGCAGGTGGACGATCTCATGGCCGGCCTGTCCTTCTACAAGCGCGACGGCGCCTATTCCGGGGGAATCGACGAGTTGCGCGGCGCCGGCCGCTACTACGACGACAACGCCTGGATCGCCCTGGACTTCCTCCAGGCGCACGCCCAGACCGGCCAGCACGCCTATCTCGAGAAGGCCGAGGAACTCTTCCGGTTCCTCGAAGCCGGCCAGCATCGCGACGGCGGGATGTACTGGCTCGAGAAGGCCGACCGCATGACTCGCAACACCTGCGCGACGGCGCCGGCGATCCAGGTCGCCCTGCGGCTGTACCTCGCCACGCGGGACGAGCGCTACCTGGCCTTCGCAAAGCGCCAGGACGCGTTCCTGGACGCGCGCCTGCGGAGCCCGGAGGGCCTGTACTGGGACAACCTGGGCGACGACGGCGCGGTGGATCGCGCGATCCATAGCTACAACCAGGGCACGCCCATCGGTTCGGACGTGCTGTTCTACCGGATCACCGGGGACAAGCGCTACCTGGAGCGGGCCAGGGCCACGGCCGACGCCGCCCTGGCCCATTTCGGCCAGGACGATCGGCTCTGGAAGTCGTCGCCCGCGTTCAACGCGATCTTCTTCCGCAACCTCCTGGCACTGGATCTCCTTGCCCCGGATCCGCGTTACCGGGCCGCGATGACCGCGTACCTAGATCGCGCCTGGCGCGAGGCGCGCGATCCCGCCACGGGTCTGTTTTCCGGCGGCGGCATCGGCGCCTATGGCAAGCCGGGCAACCTGCTCGACCAGGCGGGTTTCGCGCAGATGTACGCCCTGCTGGGCTGGCCGCCCGAACGCCTGCTCGACGTCAGTTGAAGAACGATCCTTTATTTGACTCTTAATACGCCTCCAATCAAGTGAAGCCTGCGATTCGCGGACAACACATGCGAGGACGAGGGAAGTGGGGACGGCCCGGTTGCGGGCCGGGAGGTGTCGATCATGGCTGTAGCCAACGCTACCGCGACGACGTCGTCGCTGAACCGCGATGCGATCTACAAGCAGGAGTTGGCCGAGTACCAGGCCAAGACTGCCAAGTGGGCGAAGATAGGTGCTCCGCCGGCCGACCAGAACGACGCGGTGAACCGGGCGCAGGAGGCCTACCCGGCGCCTCCCAAGCCCAAGAAGAAGAAAAAGAGCTGCGGCCAGAAGATCGGCGGCGCGTTCAAGAAGTTCGCGCAGGTGGCCGTCCCGGCCGTGGTCGGCTTCTTCACCGGCGGGCCGGCGGGCGCCGCGATGGGGGCCGCCAAGGGCCTCGCGACGGCCACCCAGAAGGCCTGACGCGGCTTCCGGCTCGATTCAGGAGCAAGGGCGGCGGAACGGGGAATGATCGATCCGACGTAGCAGCGTTTGCCGCCACCGGGGGAGCGAACCCATGCCGCCGACGTTCGTCGCCATCGATTTCGAGACGGCCGATCAGGGCCGCGACAGCGCATGCGCCGTGGCCCTGGTCCGCGTCGAGAAGTGGCGCATCGTCTCGCGGCAGACCCGCCTGATCCGGCCGCCGCGCAAACGGTTCATGTTCACCTACATCCACGGCATCTCGTGGACCGATGTGGCCGACTCGCCCGAGTTCCGCGAAGTCTGGCCCGAACTGGCTCCGTTGCTGGACGGCGCCGATTTCCTGGCGGCGCACAACGCGTCCTTCGACCGATCGGTACTCTCGGCCTGCTGTGAAGCCTCCGGGCACTCGCCGCCCGCCCCGCCGTTCGTCTGCACGATGCGTCTGGCGCGATCGGCCTGGGAGATCTACCTCACCAAGCTCCCCGACGTCTGCCGGGAACTACGCATCCCGCTCAAGCACCACGACGCCGCTTCGGACGCCGAGGCCTGCGCCCGCATCGTCATCCAGGCCCACAAGGACGGGATCCGCGACTTCTGGTGACGACGGCGTATGACGGAGGGGATGGCGGCCATGGCTGAGCAAGGCTCCTTGCGGACCGACGCGGAGATCCAGGCCTACACGGTCGGCGCGGTGGTCCCGTACGGCACCAAGGTCGTGGTCGTGGACTACGACCCGCGCTGGCCGGATCTGTTTCGCCGGGAGGCCGACCGGGTGCGGGCCGCCCTGGGAGAAAGGGTCCTGCTGCTCGAGCACGTCGGGTCCACCAGCGTGCCGGGGTTGCCGGCCAAGCCCGTCGTCGACATGGTTCTGGCCGTGCCGGACTCTTCCGCCGAGAAAAGCTACGTCTCGGATCTGGAAGGCTCGGGCTACGTCCTGCGCATCCGCGAGCCAAACTGGTTCCAGCACCGGGTCTTCAAGGGGCCGGACACCGCCTGCAACCTCCACGTCTTCACCGCCGGTTGCCCCGAGGTCGACCGGATGGTGGCATTCCGCGACTGGCTCCGGGCGCATCCCGACGATCTGGAGCGTTACGCACAGGTCAAGCGGGACCTGGCGAGGCGGGAGTGGCGGTTCGTGCAGCACTATGCCGACGCCAAGACTCCCGTGGTCCGCGCGATCATGGCCAGGGCCGGCTATTCCGAGCCCCCGGAGTCGTGACGCGGAAGGCGACCCATGGTGACATGAGCGGGTCGGAGGGCTCGCCCGTGCCAAGAACCGTCGCCGTTCGTTTCATCCTCGCCGCGGCGTTGACGACCGCCGGGTGCCCGTTCGGGTCGGCGATCGCGACCACGGTCGTCTACTCGTCCTCCTTCGAGATCAAGGCGACGCTCAAGGACCTCTGGGCCGGCACCGGGAGCGGCGCGCCGTCTGCGGCCACGAAGGCGAAGGTGCCGCTGTTGCCCGACCTCGCGGGCTCGGCCGCCACGACCTACGTCAAGTTCCCGGCGGCCGCGGGGGACGATGGCATGGCGGTCCCGCTTCCCGCGGAGGTGAAGGGCCGAAGGTCCCCGGGCGGAACCATCGAGTACACGCTCACGAACGAACTGCCCGTGCCGGCCACGGTCCAGTTGTTCTTCGCGTCCGCCAAGGCGTTCGACGCGACCGAGGGGCCGACCACGAACCTGGTCGTGCGTACGGACCGGGTCCTCGCGCCCGGCGTCAAGGACGAGCAGACGACGCAGACGCTGAGCTTCGCCTTCGTGTCGCGGCTCCAGGAGACGCGCAAGGGCTACCGCGTCCTCGCGGCCTTGCCCAACCCCACCCTCGACGCCAGGGAGGTCCGCCTGGGCCTCGGCCTGGCCACGCCGGGCTCGCGCGGCGCCGAGGTCGACGTGGATCCCGCGGCGTTGGTCGTCGTCACCGGCCGGGTGGCCTGGATCGTCGAGCAATAGCGCGGGATTTGTTGCGGGGACCTTGCTTTTGTTGCAGCGACCTTGCTCGCGCGCTTGATTACCGTCAAATCTCGCAAGCCGTTCCATTTCTCTGCCGATAGGCCATACGACAGCGGTGGGTTTCCGGAGAGAGGATGAGCGGATGAGCACGGGAAAGGGCGAACTGAGCCTGGCCACGACGACGTCGTCCGGCGTCGTGCAGAAGGTCACTCGCGATTCGGGATCGGCGACCGACCAGACAGCCAAGAATCCTTAACCCGGTTTGAACGATCGGCCCGAACCCTGACGGGCCGCGCCTCCGATAACTCGCTCGGAGGCAGGAGCAAGCTCATGATCAGGGAACTCTCGGTCGGCGCGCGGACCTTCGGGGACGTCCGCAAGGTCGTGCTTCCGGGCGAGAAGGACAAGATCCTCGACAAGGCCAAGGCCATTACCGACGGCAACGGCCTCGACGAGATTTTCTTCAAGACCAGCGAGGGAGATCTCTACGTCGCCTACTTGCGCGGGTCCACCGCGGGCGTCAAGAACGGCTACTTCGGCCGCTTCGCCGGGCACAAGGTCGAGATCGTGCACGTCGGCGAGGAGACCAACACCTTCCGCGAGGGTCTGATAGCGGCGCTCAAATGACCTGGCGCCTATCGGACGCAGGCACGGAGGCCTGCGCCACCGATGCAACGGGTGGGGCCGGCCTCCGTGCCGGCCGCGATGCCGGAGCGAAGTCATCAGAGCCGCGCTATGAACTCGATCTTCGCCTGGACCTCGGAGACCCTCGGGAAGGCCGCCGGCCAGGAGATGACGAAGGCCTTCGGCACCGTGGCCGGCACGATCGTCGGCGGCCTGATCGCCGCCGCGGCCGTGAAGGGTTCGACGCAGGCCGCGCCGACGGCGGCCGGCGCGGTACTCGCGGGTGCCGCGGGGAGTGCCGCGGCCGGCGCCGTGACCGCCGCGGCCACGACGGCCACGGTTACCTCGGTCGCGGCGAATGCGACCGCCGCCGTCGCCGAGACCGCGGTCGCCGCGACCGGCACAGCGGCGGCACGCGGCCTGCCGCAGGGGTTGGCGACCGGCGCCGTGAAAACCGTGGGCTCGGTGCGGGCGGCGTTCCAATCGGCCGCGACCACCGCCGCCAAGGTGGTCCTGCCTGTCGCGGCCCTCGGGGTGATCGTCTACGGCACGGGTTCGGTCGTCGGCGGCATCCGCGCCGCCCGCCGGAAGGCTGACCTGACTACAATCGACATGATCAGCGACCGGTTCTAGCCGCTCCGCGGACTCGGCGACGGCCGGGCCGCCCTGGCGCGCGGCGATTTCTACGCCGAGCCGGCGTCGCGGGTGGCGCTCCGCCGTCCCGGGCGCCTCTACCACTGGGGCAAGGTCCTGTTCGAGCAGGACTGGCTCCGCCGGTGGTTTTGAGGAGGCGCCAGTGAGAGGAAAGGTCAAGGGACTGCTCTTCGCGCAGTTCGCGCTCGTCGGCAAGGCCCTGTCCAGCCCGCGCACGGCCGGCGGGCGCGCCGGCTGGAGGGCGGCTTCCCGGACAGGCGGGCGGAGGGCCTGCCGGTGGACGTTCCGGATTGGAGCCAGCCAGTGGGTTGCCGACACGGGCGGCTCCGGTCCGGCGCCCGCGTACCTACGTACTTTTGCCTCAGGCAGAACTTGGTTAAGGCCTTAACCGCGCCGGCGCCAGGTCGGCGGGCCCTTGCGTCCCCGGACCCTCACGTAGCGCGCCCGACAAGATTCGAACTTGTGACCCCTTGCTCCGGAGGCAAGTGCTCTATCCACTGAGCTACGGGCGCAACAACCTGGATTATAGCCTGAGATGATTCCGCGTCGCTGACGGAGAAACGCGCCGCTTTCGCGGCGCGGAGGGCGGATGATGGGACTCGAACCCACGAATGGAGGATCCACAATCCTCTGCCTTAACCTCTTGGCTACACCCGCCGTGTAGCACCGATCCGAGTCCCTGCGGGCCGCCCGAAATGGCGCGCCCGGCTGGATTCGAACCAGCGACCAGCCGCTTAGAAGGCGGCTGCTCTATCCCCTGAGCTACGGGCGCAGGAGTTTTGAGATAGGAATTATACCATTGTCAGGGAGCCGTCCCCAGTATGATGGAAGCCGCATGAGAGTCCCTCACCGCCTCGCTCGCGCCCACGTCCTCGCGGGCATCGCCTGCGGGCTTGCCGGCCTGGCGCCCCTGCTGGGCGGAGCGGCCGCGCCACGGGCGTTCGAGCCGGGCCGCGTGCACCACCTCAACGGCGCCACGCTCCACCCCATCGGGAAATGGGCGGTGGAGGGCGCCGGTAGCCTGTTTGACCAGGGAACCCTCACCTCCCACATGCTGCTGGTCGAGGCCTCCGCGAGCCTGATCCTGGTCGAAGCGGCGCTGGGCCTGCGGGACGTGGCGGAACCCGAGACCCGGCTGCCGGGTTTCTGGCGCTGGCTCACCCGCCCGGTGCTCGATCCGGGCGAGACCGCTCTGGCCCAGGTCGAACGCCTGGGCTTCCGCGGAAGCGACGTGGAGGATATCGTGCTGACGCACCTGGATCTCGACCACACGGGTGGCCTGGCGGACTTCCCGGCTGCCCGCGTCCACGTGGCGGCCCGCGAACTGACGGTGGCCACCCACTCCCAGGCCGGCCGTTACCGCAAGGTGCACTGGTCCCACGGGCCGCGCTGGGAGCCGCACGAGTTCGGCGACGCGTGGTTCGGGTTCCCGAGCGCGGTCGTGAGCATCGATCCCGAGATCCGCCTGGTGGCGCTGCCCGGGCACTCGGACGGCCACGCCGGCGTGGCGCTCAAGGAGGGGGCGCGCTGGCTGCTGCACGCCGGCGACGCCTACTTCCACCGCTCGGAACTACGCTGCGAGCCGCAGCGCGAGTGCCCGGTCGGGCTGGAAGCGTTCCAGACCGTCGCGCAATCCGACGGCAAGGTGCGACTGGGCACGCAGGAGAGGCTGCGCAAGCTCCACCGGTCGGGCATGGGCGTGCGCATCTTGTCGGCGCACGATCCGGTGGAACTCCAGGAACACCTGTAGTTGCCCGAACTGCCCGACATCACCCTCTACGTCGAGCGCCTCGGCGCGCTGCTGGGCGGCCGCAAGATCGAGCGGATCCGGCTGGCGAGCCCCTTCCTGGTGCGCACGGCCGCGCCCCCGCTGTCTGCGGCAGAAGGGCGCGTGGTGAGCGGTTTCCGGCGCATCGGCAAGCGCGTGGTCTGGGAGCTCGATCTCCCCCTCTTCCTGGTCTTCCACCTGATGATCGCCGGCCGCTTCCACTGGAAGAAGGCCGGGGCTGGCCTGGGCGGCAAGATCAACCTGGCGGCGTTCGATTTCGAACACGGCTCCATGTTCCTGACCGAGGCCAGCCCCAAGAAGCGGGCGTCGCTCCACGTGGTCGCTCACGAACAGGCGCTCGCCGACTTCGATCCGGGCGGCCTGGAGGTCATGGCGGCCGATTTCGACCGGTTCCGCGCCGCCCTGACCCGCGAGAACCGCACGCTCAAGCGCGCCCTGACCGATCCGCGCATTGTCAGCGGCATCGGCAACGCTTACAGCGACGAGATCCTGCACCGGGCCTGCTTGTCGCCCGTCACCCTCACGTCGCGCCTCGGGACCGGGGACCTGCGCCTGCTCTACGACACCATCCGCGGTACCCTGGCCGACTGGACCGACCGCCTGCGGCAGGAAGTGGGCGACGGCTTCCCCGAGAAGGTCACGGCCTTCCGGCCCGACTTCGCGGTCCACGGGCGCTACGGCCAGCTCTGCCCGCGGTGCGCGTCGCCCGTGCAGCGCATCGTGTACGCCGAGAACGAGGCGAACTACTGCGCGATGTGTCATAGCGGCGCTCAAATGACCTGGCGCCTATCGGACGCAGGCACGGAGGCCTGCGCCACCGATGCAACGGGTGGGGCCGGCCTCCGTGCCGGCCGCGATGCCGGAGCGAAGTCATCAGAGCCGCGCTATCAGACCGGCGGCAAGTTGCTGGCCGATCGCAGCCTGTCGAGGCTCTTCCACGGCGATTGGCCGAAGACCCTCGACGAACTCGAACAGCGCAAGCGGGGGACTTGACAGCGCTTCGCTCCGGCTTAGCGGCCGGCACGGAGGCCGGCCCCACCCGCTGCATCGGTGGCCGCGCAATAGTCCGGACACCCCCACGCCTGCGTTGCAGCCGCGGGATCGGTCCGGACTACTCGATCGGGCTGATCCGCGGCGGAGGCTTCTTCTTCCCCTTCACCACGATGCCGGCCCGGACGTAGGGCCGCCGCTTGCCGTCCTCGATCTCGTAGTCGCGCCAGCGGCGTTCGAAGTCAGCGTACTCCAGGAAGCCGAGGGTCCCGAGCAGCGAGGGGTCTTCCAGGTAGAATCCGCGCCGGTCGTAACCCACGACGACGCAGTAGTGCCCCTCCTCCCAGGCCTGCCGGTAATCGGTGCCGGGCTTGCCCCAGGCCTGGAAGTCCACGATCACCGGCACGCCCTGGTCCACGAAGCGCCGCAACTCGGCCACGGTCAGGCCCTCGCGAAGTTCGGCCCGCAGCCCCCGCTTGTTGAAGAATTCGGTCATCCGCGCCGGGTGCGTGCCCTGGTCCTCGGAGGTGCCAAGTTCCTTGGCGTACGTGTCCTGGTAGCCCCATTGGCCGTAGTAGGTCATGACCGCCTGGACGGCGCCGACGCCGCACGACCAGGAGTTCGACTGGATGACGTCGGGAACGCCGTGCAACTGCATGGCGGGCCCCTGCGCGGCAAGGGCCAGGGCGAGGATCGCGTGCACGCCCCACTATAGCGCAACCCGGCCGGTACACCGGCGGTGAATCCCGATCAGCGCGTGATGGGCACCGGCATCATCCGGCGCAGTTCGCGCCGCCGCGCGGTGGCGCTTTCGTCCTCGGAGACCAGCAACGAGAAGTACTCCTGGTAGGTCGCCGCGTGCGGAGCGATGAGCTTCTCGACGGCGGCGGCCACGGCTGCCAGTCGCCTGGCGCCGGCGGGTTCGGCAAGACGGTCGGCCAGGCGCCGCCCCCAGCCGGTGGAGCCGAACTTGGGTCGTTCGGCGAAGACGTTGCGCACGCGTTCGAGCCGCCGCAGGATGTAGAGCAGGCCGCAGCGCTCCAGGTACGCCAGGTCGGCGAAGAAGTCGCCGGGCGCGTCCGGGCGGTCGAACGCCGCCGGGTACCGATCGCCGAACCCGGCCACGACGTCGGGATGGCGCACGACTTGCCAGATCGCCTCGGGCCCGTCCAGGTAGACGCGCCGCTCGCCCAGGATGCGGTCGAGCACGCCCAGCACCAGGTAGACGGTCAGGAAGAGCACGTCGAGTCGCGACGGCATGCGCCGCACCTGGGCGACCAGGGCCTCGAAGGTGAACGTTTCGAGCGCCAGCAGCAGCCCCATCGCGTCCATGTCGCCGTGCCACGGCCCGGCGAGCAGTCTCTCGGCCCGTTCGGGCGACAGCAGCGGATCGACCGAAGCCTGGTACCGCGCCAGCCACCGGTCGAAGCGGCGCTTGCCCAAGCGCGGCTTGGCGGGCGCGTAAAGGCGGATGGACGCCGCGTCGTGGGACGCCTCGATGAGCCCCCGGACCACGGGTTGATCGGTGAGGCGGCCGTGCCACCCCGTGTACCGGTCGGCCGTGGTGGCGACGGGTTCGGTCGGCGCCTTGACCCGCGCCACGTCGATGAGCGGCGGTGGCGCCACGTCGCGAGCGAGATCGTCTTGCAGGCGCTGTGCGACGCTCTCGCCCTCTATGCGCAGCGACTGGATGCCGAAGCGCGTCGCGGGCGAGAGGACCTGGAAGTCGAAGCGCGCGATCTCGCCCACCGGCGGCCGGCCGGCGACCAGCGCCCGCAGCCTCGCCCACGAGTCCGGCGCATGCTCTTGCAGGAACTGCTCGAGATCGCGATCCTGGCCGCCGTCGAGCACCCTGCCGAAGGCGGTCTGTCGCGCCCTGGGAGCGTGCTCGAGGGCCTCGCGGATACACTCCGCCAGCAGCAAGTCGCCCAGACGCGACAGCGGGGCGTTCTGGATGTTGGCGATCAGGTTGAACCGGGCCGTAAGGAGCTCCTGGGCGACATAGAGCCGCTCGACGTTGAGCACGAGGCCGTGGACCGGATCGGGCACATAGAGATCGGACAGCGCCTGGATGTCGATGCCGGGCGGGAAGCCGCAGTAGTAGTTGTCGCGCAGCACGTAGTCGATGCGATCGGCGTCGATTTCCGAGTGCGCGAACAGGTTGAACTCGCGGCGCGGGTGGCGGCCGGTCGCGGCCTGCGCCAGTTCGAGACGGTCGATCTTTCGATAGTCGGGATGGCGGGCGAGGACCGCGCCGATTTCCGGATCGGTCGCGAGCAATTCGTACGTGCGCTCCTCGTGATCCAGGTAGCGGCGCAGGAAGCCGAGGCCCTTTCGATCCGCGTGGCGCCGCGCGGCATCCTCGAGCGAGTGCGAGTAAGGCCGATGGCCGAGATCATGGCAGAGCACCGCCAGGCGGATGAGTCGCCTGTCGTCCTCGCTGTACGGTAGGTCCTGCAGCAGGATCCACGCCGTGGCCATCGCGCCGACCAGGTGCTCGAACCGCGTGTGGTGCGCCCCGGGGAACACCACGTAGGCCATGCCCATTTGCCGGATGCCGCGCAGGCGCGAGAACGGCCCGGTGCGCAGCAGATCCCATTCGCAGGCCGTCAGGCCGATGACGCCATGGATGGGATCGCGCAGGACATGTTGAAATTTCATGCTCGCCCAAAAGGTACCAGGCCAGGAGGGGATCTTGTTCCTGCCCGTCGCCACCGCCGTGCTCCTCGCGGCCCCGCCGCCGGCCGACCTGGTCGTGCGCAACGCCCGCATCCACACGGGCGATCCGGCGCGGCCGGCCGCCCGGGACCTGGCGGTGCGCGGCGCCCGCCTGGCCTACGTCGGCCCGGACGCCAGGGCGCACATCGGCAAGCGCACCCGGGTCGTCGATCTGCGCGGCGCCTTCCTGATGCCGGCCTTTCATGACGCTCACGTCCACCCCGTGGATGCCGGCGTCGAGATGGGTCAGTGCGACCTGAATGCCGCCGAGTCGGTCGCGGACATCCTGGCCACCGTGGAAGACTACCGCCGCAAGCACCCGCGCAAGGCCTGGATCGTCGGTTCGGGCTGGAGCCTCACGGCCTTCCCGGGCGGCAATCCGGGCCGCGACCTGCTCGATCGGGCAGTCGCCGACCGCCCGGTGTTCCTGTGGTCGTCGGATGGCCATTCCGCCTGGCTCAACAGCCTGGCGCTGCGCAAGGCCGGCATCACGGCCCGCACCCAGGATCCGCCGGCCGGGCGCATCGAACGCGACCCCCGCTCCGGCGAGCCGAGCGGCACGCTGCGCGAAACGGCCATGGATCTCGCGTCGAAGCTCCTGCCGCCCGCCACGCCCGGCGAGGTCCGGCGAGGCCTGGCCCGCGCCCAGGACATCCTGGCCCGCTACGGCATCGTCTCCATCCAGGAGGCCGCGGCCGACGCCTCGGAACTTTCCGCCTACGCGGATTTCGCGCGCCGCGGCAAGCTCAAGGTGCGCGTGCGCGCCGCGCAGGACTGGGACGATGGCGAGCCGCACGCGGTCGCGGACCGCGTCAAGACCCTGGTCGGCTACCGCAAGGCCTTCAGCGGACCGGGCTTTGCGGCGGCGGCCGCCAAGCTATTCGTGGACGGCGTCATCGAGGCGCGCACCGCGTCGCTTCTGGCCCCCTACCTGCTCGACGGCAAGCCGGTCACGGGCCCGGATGCCCTGGGCAAGCCCACCTACTCCTCCGACCGCCTGGATGCCATGGTCGAACGCCTGGATGCGGCCGGGTTCCAGATCCACCTCCATGCCATCGGCGACGGCGGCGTGCGGATGGGCCTGGATGCGCTCGAACGCGCGGCGCGCAAGAACGGCCCGCGGGATCGCCGCCCGGTGCTGGCCCACCTGCAACTCAGCGATCCGGCCGATCTGCCGCGCTTCAAGGCCCTTGGTGCGGTTGCGTGCATCCAGCCCTACTGGCACTACCCCGACGAGTTCGTCACGCGGCTGACGACCCCGTTCATCGGCGCCGAACGCACGGCGAGACTGTACCCGGCTGCCAGTCTGCTGGCGGCCGGTGCCCGGGTGGCGGGCGGATCCGACTGGTCGGTGACCACCGCCAATCCCCTGGAGGCCATCCAGATCGCCGTCACGCGCCAGGATCCGGAGAAGGCCGGGGCGATCCTGGGCGAAGGCGAGCGGTTGACGGTCGCCCAGGCCCTCGCCAGCTACACGCAGGGCGGCGCCTGGGCCAACTTCGAGGATCGGGACGGCGGCGTGCTGGCCGCGGGCAAGTGGGCCGACTTCGTGGTGCTGGACAGGGACCCCTTCGCGGTGCGGCCGCACGAGATCGGTCGCATAGCCGTGAAATGGACCGTCCGGGAAGGGCGGACCACCTTCCGGAGGTCGTCACACCGCTGAAAGGACCGCGCAATCTTCGCGCAACATGCCCAGGTTATTCATGTAATCAAGAGGCAAGGGTCGCGACACGTAGGTCGCGGTTGGGGGAAATTCGGGGGGAGAGGGGATGGACACAGTTTCGCTCATGGCGAGCGGGAGCCGGACCGGGCGCGGGCGACTGGCGGCCGTCACCGAGACCGGCGCGGTCGTGGCCAGCGCGTTTGCGGTCGAGGTCGGCGAAATCGTCTTCCTGATCGGCGTCATGGACACGATCGTCAGCAAGATAGCTTGCCGCGTGGTCGCGTCGACCCGCGAGGGCCTGGAGTTGCGCTTCGTCGCGATGACCCAGGAGACCCGGGAAGCGTTGCTCCGCTTCGCCAGCCAGTTTGCCGCCGACGCCACGCGGGCGGCGCGCTACTACCAGCCCCGGTTCAAGGTGCTGCCGGGGCCGTCGCGCCGCGTCCACCAGGCCTGGACGCCCGAACTGCGCGACACCGATCGCCACCGGCCGGCCAGCTCGCGCTGGCTGGGCCGCGGGCGGCCTTCATAGAATTTTCTGCCGACGTTCGCCATACACCAGCCGATTCATCACGGAGGCCGGGTTGCTCCCCCGGCCTCCACCGTTTTTTAGGTGGGTCATAGCGCCGCTTCTCGCATGACTTCCCTCCGCCGCCGCGGCCGGCACAGAGGCCGGCCCCACCCGCTGCGTCGGTGGCGCAGGCCTCCGTGCCTGCGGCCGGCCTCCTCATAGAAGCCGCGCTATCAGTCGCCCGTGATGTCGAGCGACAGGGCCCGCCCCGGGAGGGCGAACTCGTTGGAGGCGCGCACGGCCCACTTCGGCAGGTTGCCGAGCATCTGCGGCTGCGCCTTGGACTGCACGACTAGGGCGGCCATGAATTCGCCGGGGTTGCGCCGCGCCGCCAGGGCCACCCGCGAGAGCATCCGCGCCGTCTCCGCGGGCTCGGACACCGCCGTCCGGGCCACCGCCACCGCCAGCTTGGGCAGGGCTTCGGCCATGAAGAGTTCCTGCGTGGGTTTGTCCACGGTCGTGACGACCGTGAACATCGTCTTGTTGAACCAGAACCCGTTGTCGCGGGGCCAGACGCCCAGCCGTTGCGCCGCCCGCATCAGGTCCATGGACTGGCGGTTGAGGTCGCCGGCGCGGCCGTAGCGCGCCAGGAAGGCGGCCACCTCGTCGCCGAGCGCGGCCTGCAGCTTGGCCCGGGGCAGCGGCGAGGTGATCTTCTCGGCCGTGCGGATCATGTTGGCGGCGATGGCGTCCGGGTTGCGCGAGAGGCTCGTGAGCAGGAGTTCGGCCAGCTCGAGCTGCTGCTTGACGCCAGTCTCGCCCATCGCGCCCATGTCGATGAACTGGATGCGCCGGGTGGCGGGGTTCCAGAACACGTTGCCCGCATGCGGATCCGCGTGGAAGTAGCCGTCGAAGACCTGGCGCAGCATCGCCCGGAGGTAGGCCAGGTGCGCTTCCTGGCGCTGGGCGGCGGGCAGCGTGTCGAGCTTCGTGAACGGCACGCCCTGGGCGACGTCCATCACCAGCAGATCGCCGCCCTTGCTCACGTGGCGCACCGTGACACCGTCGAAGCCGGCTTCCTTGTAGAGCTGCGCGAAACGGCGGGCCGCCTTGGCCTCGCTGCCGAAATCCAGTTCCGCCAGCACGCCGCGGCGGAAGCTCTCCAGGTTGCCCTTGGCCAGGTCGAGTTGCTCGGCCGAGAGTCTACCGTGCTTGGCGCCCACCTCGACGAGTTCGCGCATGAGCCGGAACTCCCGCTCGACCGCCCGGGGATTGGCGGCCACCTTGCGGACCTTGAGCACCACCTGGGCGCCGCTCTCGACGTCGCGGGCCAGGTGCACCTCGCCGATCGACGCCACGCCCAGGAGCTTCTCGAGGCGGTAGCGGCCGTCGCCGATCTTGTAAATGCCGCGCAGCATGTCGCCCAGGTCCTGCGTGCCATGCCTGGACAGGACGTCGTGGAGCGTGCCCTGCGGCATCGGCTTCATGGCGTCGCGACTGACCTTGAGGGCCCGCGCCACCGCGGGCGGCACGCCGTCGGCCTCGCTGTAGACCTGGGCAAGCTTCGTGAAACCGGGGCCGAGGGCGTCGAGCAGTTGCGCCGCCCGGTCGGAAGCCGATCCTGACAGGAACTCCTGGTCCACGACCATCCGCATGAGTTGCTTGCGCGTGCCGCGGGGCAGGGCCTGGAACGTCCGGGCGGCATCGCGGGCCAGATCGTCCGGCGGGGCCTTCATCGTGTTCTCGACGAACTCGAGGACCTTGGCGAGCGAGGCGTCGCCCTTGGGGGCGCCGGCCGGCGTTTCCGCCTGCGCCTGGGAGATTGCCCGGGTCATGAAGCGGTGCCCGCGGGCCTGGGCGATGCGGCCGGCGGCGTAGGGCAAGGCGAAAAGCGCGCCGTTGACCAGGGCGTCGCCGTAGGCGTCGCCGGCCAGGCGGGCGGCCCGGTCCAGGTCTTTCTGTGTGCGGGCGTCCCAGGCGGTGCTGACGGCGCGTTGCGTCTTGACGCCGACGCTGACGCCGGCCAGCACGGCGCCGATGCCGACCATCACCGGCGCGGCGGCCGGCACGGCGGCGGTGAGCCCGATCGAGCCGGCCAGGATGGCGCCGGTGAGAAGCGGGTGGTCCAGGACGGCCTTGCCCATGTCCCGCAACGTGTGCCAGGTCCCGGCGGGAGCGTGCAGGACGCCCCGCGCCAGGGCTCGCGCGACATGCGAGCCGCGGCTGCCGGAGAGGGGGGCCGCGCCTTGCACCGGGCCGCCCGGCCGATTGGCGGCGAGCGTGGCGCCGCCCGGCGCTGCGGGGCCTGGCGACCCGTTGCCGAACGCGACCCGATCCGGCGCCGGTCGGACCGGCAAATCGCCGGAAGGCGCCTGCGGGGCCCGCAGGGGCGTGCGCGGAGCCCGGCGGCGCGGCGCGCCGCTCGGCGTGACAGACGGCTGGGTGTTCGACATCGGCTCGTGGCGGGCGGCCAGGTGGCATTGACAGCCCCTTGACGCTATCGCCTCCCGGGAGGCCGGCCGTGCGGGGGAGGCGGTTAAGTTCAGGCTAAGTCACGTTCCCTGGCGCGAGCTAAGTTCGGCGGCCTGCACGGAGGTGCCCTCGGCGGGTACTGAATAGCTTGATGTGGCAACGTGGTTACGCTAAGTAGTTAAGCCCTACGTACCTCCGAGCATGAAGGCCATACCTGTCGCACTGGCTGCCGTCGCCCTGGCATCGTGCATGCCCGGGAGCCTCGGCGTGACCGCCCGCCCCATCGCGTATGACCTGGCAGGCGAGGTCGAGCTTTCGGCGCTGCCGTCCGGCTGGGCGGTCAGCGCATCCCTGGGCGACGTGCTTGCGGCCGCCGCGGTCTCGCTGATCGACCCGGCCACCGGCAACACGATCAAGACGGCGCTCACGAACGGGACCGGCGCGTTTTCGCTGTCGGGTTTCGAGTCGACTTTCGCCCCGGCGACGGGAGCGCTGTACTACCTGGAGGCCGCCAAGGGCCTGGGGGGCCACGTCGTGGGCCGCAACGCCGCCCGGTTGCGGACTCTGGTGCGGTGGACCGGCACCGCGTGGGCGTCGATCACCGCCGGCACGGTCAAGGTTGGCACGGCCAGCACGGCGCTGGCGGCCATGTACGGGCTAAAACTTGATTTGTCGGCCGACAAGCGAATCGCCGCGACCGACATGATCGGCCAGCTGAGCGGCGCCGGCTTCGCGCCCGTCAACAATGCCACGGCGGCCGAGTACAACCAGGCCAGGGCCCTGGTGGTGTCGCTGCTGGCCGGTGACCGGGATCCGCTGGCAAGCCTGGGCTACAACGCGGATTCGGGAACCTTCTACCAGAAAATCGAGGCCAACCTGGCGCCCGACGACTTTGGCGATCCCGCCGTCACGCACGACTACCTGGTGACCAAAGGCGGGGTGCAGAGCACCTTCGTCTGGATACCGGTCTTCACGGCCTACCAGCTGATCGTGCCGTCCAACTGCGGGGCGGAGAACGCTGCCAAGCCCGTCGGCTACTGGGTCGCCAGCCAGCCGAGCGCCGGCACCCAGGATAATGACTGGGCACGGGAGCAGTTCGGCGGGTTCTATGCCGGTAAGTACGAGGCTTCCCGGTCGGACGCCGCCCCGGGGACGACTGGCGCCGGCTACGCGGACGCCACCGCGGGAAGCGGCGGCACGCTCAAGGTGGCGCGATACTGCGTGCCGTGGGCCGGTATCGACTGGGACGGCGCGGCCCTGGCCTGCATGGCGTACGACTCGCACTGCCACCTGGTGCGCGATGAGGAGTTCGCCGCACTTGCCATCTGGGCCACGATCAACGGCCTGAGAATCGGTGGCAACACGCAAAATCGGCTGGATGCGGAAGACTCGAATACGACCTTCCAGGACGACCCGACGTTCGGCACGGCTGACGACCGGGCGCTGACGGGCACCGGGCAGCAAGCCTCCTGGTCGGGAGCCACCAATCTCACGGCCCACACCGGCACCACGGCGGGCGTGTTCGACCTGGTCGGCAATGTATGGGAGTGGCAGGAGTCCCTTGGCGCCGCTCAAGGCTCCGGCAACTACGTACTGCAGGGCGTGACCCTCGCGATCGCGGCCCCCTCCGCGAGCATGGTCTCCGCCTTGTCGACGGATGTCCGGCTGCGGAGACTGGCCGTGCCGGGGGCTACCCTCGGGAACGTGACGGTTCCCTTCAGTTCGGACTACATGTGGATCGACACGGCCAAGGATACGAAGGCGGTTCGAGGCGCGCACTGGTTCAACGCGACGAACGGCGGCATCTGGGCCATCAGTTTCGAATTCGAGCGGACGCGGATCGATCAGAAGATCGGCTTCCGACCGGCGCTGCGGTACTGACCAGGCTTGATTGCCCGTCTCCGGCGGGACGATCCGGCCCGCGAGCCGATCGCGCCCCACAGGGCATCCGCGGCGCCCGGCAGCTTGTCTCCCGGTTGCGCGGACTCATACACCGGCCGGCTGGAGGGAGGCGTAGTGGCGATCGAGACACAGGGCAACCCGCGCCCAGTCGAACTCGCGATGGGCTCGCACCAGCGCGGAGCGGGCCAGCTTTCGAGCCAGGCCCGGCACGGCGAGCACGCGCGCGATGGCATGCGTGAACGCCGGGACATCCCGCGGAGTGGCCAGCAACCCGGTCCTGCCGTCGAGGATGTTGGCCGCCAGGCCGCCCGCGGCGCTGGCCACGACCGGGCACCCGCAAGCCATCGCCTCGATCGCGACCATGCCGAACGCCTCGTAGTGGCTGGGCACGACCGTGACATCGGCCGCGGCGTAGTAGGCGGCCAGGCCGCCGTGATCGACCGCGCCGGCGAAAGTCGTGGCCGGGCCGAGGCCCAGCGCGGAGATCAGGTCGCGTACGCGCCGGTACTCGGCCTCGTCGGCCCCGCCCTCCTGGTACCCGCCCACCAAGACGAGGTGAACCGGATGCTCGAGGCGCAGCACCGCCGCGGCGCGGATCAGCGTCTCGACGCCCTTCTCCTTCACGAAGCGACCCACGTACAGCAGGATCGGCGCGTCGGCCGGCAAGCCGAGGTCCTGCCGGCACTGCGCCCGATCCAGCGGCCGGAACCGCTCCGCGTCGAAGCCGCAAGGAATCAGCGCGATGGGAGCCGAGGCCTGGTACGAGTGGCGTAACTTCTCGGCTTCGTCCTGGGTGGTGGCCACCAGGGCCGTCGCGGTGCTGGCGATCGCCTCCTCGACTCCCAGGCGGATCCTGCCGCGGTGCGGGATGGCGGCGCCCAGAGCGGCGTACTTGACCCTGCCAAGCGAGTGGAAGGTGTGCGTCTGGGGAGTCTTCCACAAGCCGGCGAGCCGCATGCCGACCCACCCCGAGAGCCAGTAGTTGCTGTGCAGCGCCCGGTACCGGACTCCGTGCCGCTTCACCCAGTCGGCCGCATGGCGTACGAACTCGGGCAACTCGGCGAACAGGGCGTCCCGTGGCACGTAGCCTTCCGGCCCGCATGGCACCGAGACGAGGCGAACGCCGGGGAAGAGTGCCCGCTCCCGGACCAATTCGCCGGCTTGCGAACGGGTGAATACGTCTATCTCCAGGCCCCGCCGGGCCAGATTGCGCGCCACTTCGCGCACGTAGACGTTCTGCCCGCCGGCGCCTTCGGCGCCGATGTCGGCGGACGGGTCGCCGTGAACGGATATGAGAGCGATTCGAGTCATCGCGGGAACCTCCAATAATCATCGCTTATGAAATATCGAGTAATTCATAAGTAGCCATTATTCACATGCCCCGATGACCGGAGAAGGGAACTGAGGGTTTCCTTAGCGCCAGCCGAAGTGCCGCAAACCCTCGAGGATGCCGGCGGCCGCGGCGGAGGGCGCCCGGTAGACGTGAGAGCCGAGCATACCCAGGAGGCCGGGCGAGGCGTTGCCGACGGCGATGGCGGGTCCCGGCCGCGAAAGCATGCCGAGGTCGTTCTCGCTGTCGCCGATGGTCATCGTCCGGCCGGCGGAGATGCCGAACCGCAGCCTGAGATGGGCGGTGGCGGCGCCCTTTCCGGCAAGGAAGGGAATCACGTCCACGAACCGCTCCTGCGTCAGGCCGGCGTGGACCCAGAGGCGGGCGCCCAGCAAGCGGTCGAGGAAGCGCAGGGCGTCAGCCGGATCGGCGACCTCGAAGCTCGCCTTGTGCGGACCCTGGGCAATCGAGGGCTGCGGGACCAGGCGGGAGCCTAGGGAGGCGGCGATCGCCATGACGGCCCGCCTGTCCCAGCGAGCCGCCATGCGCCCGGCCCAGGCCGGGTCCGGCGGTCCACCGCGCCGGAAGCGGATCTCCGTCCCCAGGCCAGTCACCACCGCGTCAGGCCAGGGCAGCCCGTGCGACCTGAGAAGGCCCTGGGCGGAGGGCCACGTGCGCGCGGTGTTGTACACCAGGCGGACGTCGCTCCGCGCCTTGCGCCACCACGCCAGGAACGCCCGCAGGGCTTCCCCGTCCCCGACGAGGGTTCCGTCGAGATCGGTGACGAGGAGGCGAGATGGGACCATAAGCGATAGTAATTTAATTCCCATGCGGGATAAGTACTAGACATCTCCCGTGCTAGAATGTTCCCGCCAGATGCCCGCTTTCTCCCACTACCCGTCCCTGGGGATCGTCAGCACGGTCGCCCTGGTCCTGTGGGCCGGCTTGCTGGGCATCCTCGTGGCGCGGCGGACGGGCATCCCGGCGATCCTGTTCTTCCTCGCCTTCGGCGTGCTGCTCGGCCCGGATTTCCTCGGCCTGGTCGTTCCGGAGCGTTTCGGGGACGTAGGCTTGCGCGCCATCGTCTCGATCTGCGTGGCCATCGTCGTCTTCGAGGGAGCGATGAAAATCGACCTGCGGCAGATGCGGCGGACGCCGGCCGCGGTCGTCGGCCTGGTAACCGTGGCGCCCCTCCTGACCGCCACCGGCGCCGCGTGCGCCGCCCACTGGATCGGGGGCCTGGGGTGGCGCACCGCGGCCGTCTTCGGGGCTATCGTGTCGGTCACGGGGCCGACCGTCATCAACCCGATTCTGCGGCGCATCCGGGTCGGGCCCAGGCTGCGGGCAATCCTGGAGGCCGAGAGCGTCCTCGTCGACGCCGTGGGCGTCCTCCTGACGGCGGCGGTCTTCACCTTCATCACGGCCGCGGATCAGACGCTTGCCGGCGGCGGCCTCCGACTCGTGGGTCACCTGGCCATCGGCGGCGGCATCGGCCTGGCCGCCGCCATCGCCTCGGTGGCGGGCTTGCGCCGTCTGCGGAGCATGTCCGGCGCCGCCGTCCATGTGTGGGTCCTGGCCACGGCCCTGATCGCCTATTCCGCCGCGGAAGTCGCGGCGCACGAGGCGGGTATCGCGGCCGTGGCGGTCGCGGGTCTGGTGATCGGCAGCCGCGAGTTCCCGGGTGCCCGGTCGGCTCGCAACTTCAAGGAGAGCCTCACCCTCCTGGCGCTCGTCATGGTCTTCCTGTTGCTGGCCGCCGGCCAGAATGTCGGGTCCCTGACCGAACTGGGCTGGGGCGGTCTCGGGACCATCGTCGCGCTGATGTTCCTGGTGCGCCCCATCTCGACGTTCCTCGCCACGGCGCCGTCCGCCTTATCATGGCGCGAGCGCGCCTTCATCGCGTGGATGGGGCCGCGCGGCATCGTGGCGGCGTCCCTGGCCTCGCTGATGGCCGTGGAACTCAAGGCCTGGGGAATGGCCGGCGGTGAGGCGCTGGGCAGTCTGGTCTTCCTCACCGTCTTGGTGACCGTCGTGGTGCAGGGCGGTTTGGCCGGTCAGGTCGCAAGGAGGTTGGGAGTGATTCCGAAGCCCGTCGTGGTCGTGGGCGGCGACGAGACCGCCCGCTGGCTCGCCCGACACCTGCACCGCCAGGGCGAGGCCGTGATCCTGGTGGATCGCGACCCGACTCTCCTCGAGGACCTGGAAGGCGAGCCCTTCGAAGTCTGGGTCGGGGATCTGGCGGCTCCGCGGGACCTCGCGCGGGTGCTGGGCAGCGACCCGACCTGCATGGTGGCGGCCACGGCCAGCGACAAGGCCAACCTGCTGATCTGCCAGCAAGTGCGGGCCAAGGACGCCCGGATTCGCCTGGTCGCACGCCTGGCGGACGGTCGGCTGAGCGACGCATTCCGCGCGCTCGACATCGAGGTGCTCTGCGAGCCGGAGGGCGCGGGTCTGGCGCTCGCCCACAAGGTCACGCGCTCGACGGTCCTCGAGTTGCTCTCGTCGCCCTTGCAGGCCGAGGCCGTCGCCGAGGTCCGCCTCGCCGGCACCGCCCGGCCTCTGAGCCTGGCCGAGAGCGGGCTGCCGCCCAACTGCCTCGTGGTGCTGGTCAAGCGGGACGGGGCACTGCTGGTGCCCAATGGCGGAACGGTGCTGCAGCCGGGCGAGCTGGTAACCCTCGTGGGCAAGGCGGCCGACCTGGCGGAGGCGCGACGGCGTCTGGAAGGCGAGCCGGCGGCGTCCCTTCCGTGAGCGCGCGCTACCACGAAGAACTGCGGTCCGTCGCGGTCCGCCTGCTCACCGAGGCCCTCGTCTTCGACGAGCGCGGCGAGCCGTGCGGGGTGGTGGCCTCGGCGGCCGACACGGCGAGCCACTACGGCAACGTGTGGACCCGCGACAACGTGGCGCCGATGCTGCACTTCCTGCGACACGACCCGCCGAAGGTGGCGCGCTTCCTCGAGGCCCTGTTGCGGCGCCAGTCCCAGTCGCGCCGGACGGCCGGCCTCATTCCCATCGGTTTCGCGCCGCGGTCCGAGCGCATCGATTACGGGGGCGAGGAGGCCATCGGCGCCATCCACTCCGTCGACTCGACGTTGTGGTTCCTCGTCCTGCTCGGCCTGTACGTCGAGACGACCGGGGACGTGGCCTGGCTTCGGCAGCACCGGGCGGGGTTCAAGGCGGCCCTGGATCTCGTGCTGGCGCCGAGGTTCGATCCCTTGCCGCTCGTCGCGGCCCCGGAATCCACCACGGAGATCGACCGCCCGAGCGGCCTGCATGGCTACCCGCTGCAACTGCAGGTGCTGGCGGCCCTCGCCCTGCGCTGGGGAGCCAGGCTGCTGGGCAGGCTGGGGAGGCGCGCCGAGGAGGCGCAGTTCTGCCGGGCCGAGGCCGAGGCTATCGGCTCCTGGGTGAACCGGTGGTACTGGCTCGATCGCGCCACCCTGGCCGAGCGGCTGGCGCTGGGTACCGAGAGCCATGGCCCGGGGAACCCGAACCCGTTCAATCTCGACTACGCGCGGCTGGGGGGCCAGACGGCGGTCCTCCGCGAGACGGGATACCTGGCGGGCACCTTGCGGGCAGGCCACATCGACGGGCGGTTCTGGTCCTTCGCCAACTGCCTCGCGGCCGCGTCCGGAATCTTGCCAGAGGCGCGAGCGGCCGCCGTCGTGAAGACCGTGCGGGCCAACCGCCACCAGCTGCTCGGGCGCATGCCGCTGGCGGTGTGCTGGCCCCACCTGGACGGCGTCGAGTACGAGATCGTGATGAACTCCGATCCGCGCGGCCGCCCCGGCCACTTCCACAACGGCGCGCACTGGCCGAACATCCTGTGGATCCTGACGGCGGCAGCGCTCGGGGCGGGCGACGCGGCGCTGGCGCGCGAAGCGCTGGATCTTGCCGCCGCCGGTCTCCCGCCGCACTGGGCCGAGTACTACGACAGGCGCGGCGTTCCCGGGAACGGCACGCGCTTGCGGCAGAGCTGGTCCATCGCCGGCTTTCTGGTCGCCCGGGACGCACTGGCGGCGCCGGACGACCGCCCCTACTGGCAGATTCGCCTCCAGCCGGCCGGCGGCTGGTAGCTGGCAGCCCGGGGCGCGCGCCATTCCGGGGCGCGGCCGCCGGCGGCCGAACGGCCGGCGGTCAGGTGACGTCGCGGCAGGAAGGCATATGCTGATCTCTCGGAATTTGGGGGATGCCAGGATGCCGGATCCAGAGCAGAGGGTGCCCTACACGCAGGAACCCGCGGAGGCGAAGCCGGCCGGAAGCCGCGACCCGGCCGCGGAACGCAAGCGCGCCCGGGCGCGCGAAGCCGCGGCCCGGGCGGCCCGGGAAGCCATCCACCGGGCAGAGTGCGAGTTCCCGCCCACGGGCAGCGAACTCGACCGGACGCCGCCGGGATACGAGCGCGACTGATCTCCCCGCCGACGCCTCGGGCGACAGACCGCGGCGCGCCGCGGCCGCCCGGGCGGTCCGGGCGGCCTGGCAGGTCTTGTTTCAGCGGAACGTGATGGCCGAGTTGCCGCCAGCCCGGCCGGCGCCCATCTCGGTCATGCCGGGATCGGTCAGGATCCCCCAGTGGGGAGGGCTGCCGCGCCACATGTTGATCGCGTCGGCGGGAGAGCCGTCGCCGAAGGACAAGATTTCCGGCGCGGCCAGGTGCGTGCCCGCGGCCGCACTGCGGCGCGCCGCCTGAGACAGGTCGTCGGACCAACGCAATTCGCGTAGGCCCAGGCCGCGGCGCACGGCGTTGGCCTGCTCGAACAGGCCCTTCTCGTAGTCGGCGGCATTGGCCGCGGGTTGCGCGGCGCCGGCCGCCTGGCCCTCCCACGGGTTGCCGACCGGCGCCCCGCCTGGGTCGCCGAAACCGGGATCGCCGATCGGCGCGCCGCCGGGGTCGCCGAAGCCGGGACTGCCGATCGGCGCGCCGCCGGGGTCGCCGAAGCCGGGATTGCCGATCGGCGCCCCGCCGGGGTCGCCGAAGCCGGGATTGCCCGGCATGCCGACGTTGAGCCCGAAGAGCCGCAGGAAGCCGAAGACGATCTGGAGTATGGCCTCCACGATGCCCCCGGCCTCGGGAGCCGCGGCGCCGCCAAGGGCGCCCTGCGGCGCGCCGGCCGGATTGCCGAGCGTGATCGCGGCGGCGTTGCCTTGCGGCGTCAGCGCCGCCGCGTCGAGTCCCAGTCCGTTTGCGGGCGCGCCGGCCGGCGCCGCGGCCGGCTGCTGCCCGAATGCCTGCCCCAGCGCAGGGGCCAACGTTCCCAATACCTGGCCAATGGCCTGCAATACCTGCATGTCGCCTTCCCCAATCCCAAGAGATCCCCCAACCCAACGTCCGCCGTGGCGGACTCGGGCAGATTGTCGGCGAGTATGGCGCGGATCTTGCTTGACCCGGACCACGGCTACTTACGTCACACGGGTAAGGGGTACGTAGTGACTACGTACGCAGCGCGACGCGCAAGTGCGTGACAATGTCCCCAAGCATGACCCACGCGGCGAACATTCTCGAACCCCTCGACCGGCAGCGGTGCGAGAAGTGCGGGGCCCAGGCGGCCCGGGGCACCACCATCTGCGTGCCATGCGCCTCGAAGGCCACCGGCGAACTCCAGGTGCTGCCGAAGAAGCGGCGACCTCCCCGCTAGCCCTTCCAGAGCAGGAAGGCGATGGGCGGCGCCAGGCCGGCAAGCAGCCACCACATCCCGCGGCCGGCGATACCGTGGCGGCCCTTGATCATCAGGATCCCGCTGATGGCCATGAAGAGCAGGCCGACGGCGTACAGGTCGGCGATCCACGTCCAGACGCCCTTGCCGTGGTTGAGGTGCAGGAAGTTCACCTGGTACAGGACCGGCCGGCGGGCGACCTGCTCGTCGACCGCTTGCCGCCTGGCCAGGTCCAGCGTGATCGTGCGGTTCTCGAGGAAGATTCGCACCCGATCGGTGCCGGCCGGGACGATCGACTTCGGCTCCGCGGTGACGCCGAGTCGCTCCAGGGCGGCCCGGGCGGCTGCCTCGGGATCTCCGGCCGGCAGGTCCCCGACGGGGACCTTGACCGTGCGAATTTCGTAGGTCGGGTTCCAGTCGGCCACGTGGTTGACCGCCACCCCGGAGAGCGCGTAGACGACCGTCAGGCCCGCCAGCAGGAAGCCCAGATCGCGATGGACGGCGATCAGCAGCCGCCGCCAGTGAAAGCGCGGCGCCACCTGGGTTCGTCCCATCCAGAACGATGACGGGCTAGTAGATGACGGCGCCGGTCGCGCGAATCTGGTAGGTCGGTCCCTTCGGCTGGGCCGCGTGGTGGGCGTGGTCGCCATGCTCGCCGCCGTGCTCGCCGGCCTCCTCGGAGGCGCGTTCCTTGGCCTCGGCCGGCGACAGCACGACCTCCTCGAAGGTCCCCTCGGCGGACGCCTTGTGGCCCTTGGCCGTCAGGGGGAAGACGATGACGCCGTCCTCGACCTTGAACTTGATGCCCTTGCCGGTCTTCGCGTCGCTGAGCTCGATCCAGCAGCCGGCCTTCGCGCAGACGTTGGTCGCGACGCCGTCGACCCGCACCTGCTTGCCGACCCACTTGGTCGGGCTGGAAAGCAGCTTGTCCACCGGCGTGGCGGCCTTGAGCTTGACGCCGGCCCCGTAGGTCTTTCCCTTGTCCGCCGCGCCTGCCGGCGACGCCGCCACGACGACGAGGGCGAAGAGCATCGCGCCTTGCAACAACGAGCGAACCACGTCCAACCTCCATTGCGAACCCGCGTGCCCACGCGGCAGCGTACCGTGGTAGTACAGCGTGACCGGCCGCCCGCGACAACTACGGGGAACTACGTAAGTTGTCCCGCCGCTGCCGGCGCTACCCGAGGATCCGGGCTTCGAGTGCCTGGATCTGGCGCAGCGATTCGGCGGTTTCCAGCGCGTTCTTGCGGATGGTGTCCGCCAGGCACGTCAGGCGTGCGATGCGCTCGGGATCGTGGTGCCAGTGATCGCATTCCGAAAGGGCGCGGCCTGCTGCCGCCAGGGACATGAGGCCGCGGCGATACGCGCTGCGCCTGGCCTCGAGGAGGTACAGCGACAGCTCGGTCATCGGGCGGCTTCCCGGGAGAGAGCGTGGGCGGGGCCATGGTGCGGTCTGAGCAATACCGGGCTCCTCTTCTTGCGAAAGTTTCTCAATAGAAGGAATCGTACCCTCTATTGAGAATAATTCTCAATTGTGGGGAATCACGTAAGGACGCCAGGCATTCGGCCGGGCCGGCCATGGGCCATAATGGCGCTCATGCAGCCGCCCACACCGCCCGACCACTCGTACTTCATCGATTTCTGGCGCCTCGTGCCCGGAGCGCGCGGCGCCGTGTTCGATCTCCTGACCGAGCCTGGCCGCCTGGCTGCGCTGGGTTGCGGCGCGCTCCGCGAGATCCAGGAGCAGACGGGCTTCATCCTGGACCACGAGGCGTCGGGCGGCTGGTTCACCTTCACTGTAGGTGAGGGCGGCGAGGCCGGAACCCCGGTCGACGTCCGGTTCTACGCCGAGTCCTTGCAGCCCCGGAGTACGCTCGACGCCATCGCCCGGGCCATGGGTTTCCACCTGTCGGCGATCGTGGCGGCCGCCCGAGGCGGGCCGGGGCCCGATCCGGCAGCCTGGGCCGCAGACCGGCTTGCCGCGGACCCCGCGCCCCGCGTGGTCCGGTGGGCGGATCTGCGGTGGAGATCCCACCGATACACCGACAGCGCCGAGAGCATCGGCGAGAGCGCCCCGTTGACCAGCCATCTCGCGGCCCGTCACGTCGCCGCGGATGTGCATCGCCTCTATCCCGGCCAGCGGAGCTGCCGGCACCACGCGGAAACCCTGGAAGAGGAGGCGTTCTTCGTGTTCCGCGGACGTTGCAAGATGAGCATCGATGACCAGACCCACGACCTCGGTCCGGGCGATTTCGCGTTGACCCTACCCGGAGATGCGCACTTCCTCTGGAACGATTCGGACGAGCCCTGCGAGATCCTGATGTTCGGGACGACCAACATGCCGGACAACGACTGCGTGTACCCGTTCGGCCGCGACGGCGCCTGGCGGGAACGCACGGGGGCAACCGTCGCCCCCTGATGCCGCCCGGCGCGCTCCCCCGGGCGGCGTCGGGATTTCCAGGAGACTCCGCCGGCCCGAATTCTCCCCGGCCGCACGCTACAAGGGCTTTGAGAGGACAAGCCCGGCCCCACGCGCGGATGGCCGCCGAGGGGCACGGCAGCGCGGCCGTGAATGTGCCTTGACGGATCACTTAGCGGCCCGTGGTAGAACGGACCCGTGACCAACGTCGTTCCCGTCGAGAAGATCGACCGCGCCATCCTGACGGTGCGGGGCCTTCGCGTGATGCCGGATGCCGACCTGGCCGCGCTGTACGGCGTGGAGACCAAGGCTCTGAATCAGGCGGTCAAGCGCAACCTGACTCGCTTCCCCGCGGACTTCACGTTCCGCCTGACCGCCGGCGAGAAGCAGGAGGTTGTCACAAACCGTGACCACCTCGCCCGGCTCGAGTTCTCGCCGGCCTTGCCGCACGCCTTTGCCGAAGCATGGCGCCGTGATGCTCTCGGCCGTGCTCGAGAGCCCTCGCGCCGTCGAAGTGAGTCTCGCCGTGGCGAGGGCCTTCGTCAGGATGCGCCACCTCCTGGTGACCCAGGAGGAACTCGTCCGCCGCGTGGAAGCGCTGGCAGAGAAGCTGGACCTCCATGACGTTCAGCTTGCGCTGGTGTTCGAGGAGTTGCAGGAGATCCGGAGCCTGATGGCGGCACCCATCACGAACGCGATCGGCTTCCGGGCCGACACCTGAACCAGCGGCCCGGGGCGGCTGTAGGCCCGGCAGGATCCCGGGGAAGGGGCCTTGGATGGCCGGCTGTACATCGGGACCTCACTGCTCCTGCTCGGCCCGCTGGAAGGTCCGCGGCGAGAGCGTGCGAGCGGACCCCTCGATCGAGGCCTTGCATGTCAGGTGCACGTCAAAGTTGAGGAGCCGAAGCAGGTCAAGGCTCAGAAACTGTCGCCTGAAGCCATCGAGCGCGTCAATCGTGCCGTCGAGCAAGAGCTGCTTGAGATGGATCTCCGGGCGATCCGGGAGCTTACCGGGAGAACTCGGGAGGAACTGGCAGCATTGGCCGACATGACCCAGTCCGAGATCTCGCGCCTCGAGCGGAGAAGTGACTATCTGGCCTCGACGCTGCAGCGGATTGTGCGGGCGCTGGGCGGGGAACTCGAGGTCGTTGCGAATTTCGGCGACAAGCGCGTTCGTCTGGCGATGTAGTTCAAGGGTTATGGGCCACCGCTAATTGGTCCCAGCCAAGGCGGGCAGGGCTGGCGACTCGGGCATACCGATGAATGCCCCTCGGACCAAGACGGGTACCGCGGCGCTGGAGTCGATCTGACTCGCCAGTTCGACGTCCTGCCTGAATCCTCTTGCCACAAGCTCCCTTCCCGAGACCGACTCCAGGAGTTGGCTGAACAGCGCGCTGCGCGCACCCCGAAAGCTCCGGACGGCCGAATCTGCCTCGGGAGATCGGTGTCGATCCTCGATGGAACTCAATATGGCCCCTGCGCCGAGCAGGTCCTCGAGTGCGGGCCTGAGCCCCTTTTCCGGTCCCGGCCAGCGTTCACCCGCGGCAACCACAGCGATTCGGTGGCCGAGCCTTTTTGCCGCCGAGGCTATGGCCCTTGCGTTTCGCAGGCTGCCGCATAGGACCCACCGGCAAGCCTCGCCGGCGTGGTAAGCGAGGGTCGCTCCGTTGGGGGACGGCAACACCAGCCTGTGGCCTGCCGGGATGGTGAGCAAGGAACAAGGGGACAGGGAGAATCCGCCGGCCGCCGAGTCGGCGCCTCTCGTAACTGCAAGTGAAGCGCCCTGCTCCTGGGCGAAATGCTGCGCCGAATTGTCTTCCCACGGATATGGCAGGACTTCGGCCCCCCGAGCGGCGGCGACGTCGACCGACGTGGAGAACGAGAGGACGTCAACGATGACAACGACATCACTCGCCGGCGCCAGGCTCTGCAGCCCGGCCAATCCCCAATCGAACCGGCAGGTGTATGTTGACTGATTGTCGAGGTGGAGGGTCACCCAGGTGTCCTCATCGGTGCCATGAGGGCCGATGGTAATGCCTTCCGACCTTGGGCGCCATCGGACAGTGAATGGCTCTCGGCAGCCGGCCTCAATGGCGCTCCGCCTGAATGCGCTCGCCGCAGACGGGAGGGCGTCCTGGTCGTCTTACGAGCCCTCGAGGTTTACGCTGCCTGGCCGTAGCCAATGGAAGTCCATGATTGGCTCCAGTTGGGCTCCGGTGTCCCGGAGAGCAAGAATGGGGGAAGGCCGAAGCGCCGCATGGCCAGGAGGTTCTACCGAGAGCGGGAGACGGGGCTCGAACCCGCGACAGCCAGCTTGGAAGGCTATACCGGGACGATTCCACGGATCTCTGCCGGCGTCCAGAATCGGCCACCTGTGCGGCCTTGCGTCGATGTGATGGTTCTAAACAGTCTCCCATT
>Ga0194120_10002265_pt1 | contig 33474 bp, 32 predicted proteins | sample TA2MahCa65mmetaG_FD_148642 | JGI IMG/M metagenome (GOLD analysis project Ga0194120, IMG submission 148642) | Freshwater microbial communities from Lake Tanganyika, Tanzania - TA2015019 Mahale Deep Cast 65m | ecosystem: Environmental > Aquatic > Freshwater > Lake | place: Tanzania: Lake... | reverse complement strand
CGCCGAGCGGCCCACCCCGAAGCCCGCGCCGCGTGAAGCGCCGCGCGCGGCGGCGAGCGCGCCGCAACCCCCGCCCGCGGCGGAGCGGGGCGACATCCCCACCACGAAGTCAGCGCCGCAGCCCGAGAGCGCGAAGGCCGAGAGTCCGAAGCCGGAGCCCGCCACGCCGCCGGCAGTGGCGAGCGCGCCGCCGACCCCGCCCGGCCCGGTGGCGATGGTGCCCCCGGCACCGCCTGACTTCCTGAACACGTTCCGGCGGGGAGGCGGTGGTGGCGGCATCGGCGCGGGCGGCTCGGGAGGCACGGGTGTCGGGCGCGGCGGCATCCTCGGCGAGCCGATCCCGCTCGACTCGAAGGATCCGGACTTCACGGACTATCTCGAGCGCGTCCGCAGGCTGATCAAGCAGCACTGGGGCTATCCCTGCATCAAGAACGCCGAGACCCGCGAGTGCGAGTACAAGAGCGCCCGCCTCGTGGTCGACTTCGGGGTCCTGAGGGAAGGCCCCGTGCAGTTCGTGGAGGTCGAGAAGTCCTCCGGATACGCGATCTACGACGCGTACGCCGTCAACGCCATCAAGTTCGCGTCGCCGTTCCCGCCGCTGCCGGCGGGACTCATCGCGCGCATGCCGCCCGGCAGCACGGGGGCCCCGATCCGCGTCAACTTCACGTACGTGCTCGAGACCGGCATCACCAACGTGCGCTAAACGCCTGTGGTAGCATGGGCGACACGCTGAAACAGGCTCGTAGCTCAGTGGGAGAGCGCCTCTCTGACGCAGAGGAGGTCGGCGGTTCGAAACCGCCCGAGCCTACCATTCAGGCGAGAGCACCGGGTCACCCGGTGCTCTCACTATTTTTAGGAATCGATGGCTGACGCGGTAGAAGAGCGACATCTCAAGCTGACGGGCGAGTTCGACTGCGACGCCACGCCGCTCGCGACGCTGCGCCACTCGACCTCGCACGTCATGGCCCAGGCGGTGAAGCGCCTGTGGCCGGACGTGAAGGTCGCGATCGGCCCGTCGATCGAGGACGGGTTCTACTACGACTTCGCGAAGGCGGAGCCGTTCACGCCGCACGACCTCGAGAAGATCGAGGGCGTGATGCGCGAGATCGTCAAGGTGAACACGCCGTTCGAGCGCAGCGAGATGTCGCGCGCCGACGCGATCGCGCACTTCCGCGAGCGCGGCGAGACCTACAAGGTCGAGATCCTCGAGGGGATCGACGCGCCCACGGTCTCGCTCTACAAGCAGGGCGACTTCATCGACCTCTGCCGCGGCCCGCACGCCGCCTCCACGGGCGCGATCAAGGCCTTCAAGCTGCTCTCGTCGTCGGGCGCCTACTGGCGGGGCGACGAGAAGAACCCGATGCTGTGGCGCATCTACGGCACGGCGTGGCTGACGAAGGAAGACCTCGACAAGTATCTGTGGCGCCTCGACGAGGCGAAGAAGCGCGATCACAGGAAGCTCGGCCGCGAGCTCGACCTGTTCGACTTCCACGACGTCGCGCCCGGCGCGCCGTTCTGGCTGCCGAACGGCATGGTGATCTTCCGCGAGCTCGAAAGGTACTGGCGCGAAGTCCACGACGCGCAGGGCTACCTCGAGACGTCGACGCCGATCCTCGTCAACAAGAAGCTGTGGGAAGAGTCCGGACACTGGGAGTACTACTCGGACAACATGTTCAAGCTCGAGGTCGAAGAGCAGATCTTCAGCCTCAAGCCGATGAACTGCCCGGAATCGACCTACATCTATCGCCACGCGCTGCGCTCGTACCGTGACTTGCCGCTGCGCGTGGCCGAGATCGGCCGCCTGCACCGCAACGAGCGCTCGGGCACGCTGACCGGCTTGTTCCGCGTGCGTCAGATCACGATGGACGACGCGCACATCTACTGCCGGCCCGATCAGGCGCAGGACGAGATCAGCTCCGTGCTCGCGCTGGTCCGCGAGTTCTACAAGCTGTTCAACCTCGAGCCCACCTTCAAGCTCGCGACACGGCCGCCCGACATGCTCGGCACCAAGGAGCAGTGGGACAACGCGGAGAACGGGCTGCACGAGGCGCTCAAGGCGAACGGGCTCGCCTACGAGCTGAAGCCGGGCGATGCCGCGTTCTACGGGCCCAAGATCGACATTCACATCGAGGACGCGATCGGACGGAACTGGCAGATCGCGACCGTGCAGCTCGATCTGACGATGTTGCCCGAGCGCTTTCAGCTCGAGTACGTGGACGCCGACGGGACCCGCAAGCGCCCCGTCGCGATCCATCGCGCGATCTTCGGGTCCTTCGAGCGGTTCATCGGGATCATCACCGAGCACTTCGCGGGCGCGTTCCCGACGTGGCTCGCGCCGGTGCAGGCGCGCGTGATCCCGATCAGCGAGAAGTTCATCGACTACGCGCGCGAGGTGCACCAGCGGCTGCGCGCCGCGCGCATCCGCGCGGAGCTCGACGACCGCAACGAGAAGCTCGGCTATCGCATCCGCGACGCGCAGGTGCGCAAGGTGCCGTACATGCTCGTCGTCGGCGAGCGCGAGCGCGAGGCGGGCACCGTGAGCCTGCGCGCGCGGACCGAAGATCGCGGCGCCCAGCCCCTCGACCGCGTCGTCGCCGACCTCGGCGCCGAGATCACCGCCCGTGCCGCGACCCTGACCGTGGGCCGTTCCTGAGCCGCTAACCGGAGGAGCGCACATCAGCAAAGCAAGCGACATACGCGTCAACGAAGGCATCCGCGTCCGCGAAGTGCGTGTGGTCACACAGGACGGCGAGCAGCTCGGCATCATGTCCATCCAGGAGGCGCTCGACACCGCGCGCCAGCGCGAGCTCGACCTGGTCGAAGTAGCGCCCGACGCCCAGCCGCCCGTGTGCCGCATCATGGATTTCGGCAAGTACAAGTACACCCAGTCGCGCCGCCTCAAGGAGGCGCGCAAGAAGCAGACGACGATCCAGGTCAAGGAAGTGAAGATGGGCCCCAAGACCGAGAAGCACGACTTCGAGTTCAAGCTCAAGCACGTGCGCCGGTTCCTCGAGGAGGGCCACAAGGCCAAGGTCACCGTGCGCTTCAAGGGCCGCGAGATGGCGCACACCGAGCTCGGCTGGAAGATGCTGCAGAAGATGGTGGAGGCCGTGACCGACATCGCGGTGGTCGAATCGAACCCGCGGATGGAAGGCCGGATGCTCCACCTGATCATGAGCCCGAAGCAGCAGCAGCACTAGGAGAGTCACGGCCATGCCGAAGATGAAGACCAAGCGCGCCGCGAAGAAGCGGCTGAAGAAGACGGGGACGGGCAAGCTCAAGCGCGCGGGCGCGTGGAAGCAGCACAAGCTCGAGCACAAGCACCCGAAGCGGCGCCGCCGCGCGCGGCGGAACAAGATGGTCGCGAAAGCGGACGAGGCCACGCTGAAGGTGCTCGTCCCGTACCTGTAAGGAGACCTGACCGATGCCACGCGCAAAGGGCGGAGCGAAGACGCGCCAGCGGCGCAAGAAAGTCCTGAAGCAGGCGAAGGGCTACTTCGGCGGCCGGCGCAAGCTCTACCGCACAGCGAAAGAGACCGTGCTGCGGGCGGGCGCCTTCGCGTACCGCGACCGGCGCCAGAAGAAGCGCCTGGCGCGCAGCCTCTGGATCGTCCGCATCAACGCGGCGTGCCGGGAGCTCGGCCTCTCGTACTCCACGTTCATGAACGGGCTCAAGAAGGCCGGCGTGATGCTCGATCGCAAGGTCCTCGCCGAGCTCGCCGTCAACGATCCGGGCGCCTTCGCCAAGCTCGCGGAGCGCGCCAGGAGCTAGCAGAATGGCAGCCGCGGAGGGCCCGGATTCACTCCGGGCCCGGAGCGAGGGGGGCTTGGGGGGTGCGTCTCGCACCCCCCATGTCGATGTCGACGCGATCGCCCGGGAAGCGCGCGAGGCGGTCGCCGCCGCTTCGACGGCCGCCGCGCTCGAGGCGGTCCGCGTCAAGTACCTCGGCCGCCAGGGCGCGCTGACCCAGCTGCTCCGCTCGCTCGGCACGCTCTCCGCCGAGGAGCGTCCGCTCGTCGGCGCCGCCGCGAACGAGGCCAAGCGCGAGCTCGAAGCGCTGCTCGACCAGCGGCTCGCCGTCGCGCAGGACGCGGAGCGCACGCGCGCCCGCGCCGCCGCGCGCCCCGATCTGACGCTGCCCGGACGGCGCCCGCCGCTCGGCATCGTGCATCCGCTCAAGCGCGTCGAGGACGAGATCATCGAGGTCTTCGCCGGTCTCGGCTTCTCCGTGGTCGAAGGCCCGGAGATCGAGACCGACTACAACAACTTCGAGGCGCTGAACTTCCCGAAGGACCATCCCGCGCGGGACATGCAGGACACGTTCTTCGTGCCCGGCGAGCTGCTCCTTCGCACCCACACCTCGCCGGTGCAGATCCGTACGATGCAGGCGCAGCGTCCGCCCGTGCGCGTGATCGTGCCCGGGCGCGTCTACCGCCGCGACATCGCCGACGCCTCGCACTCGCCGGTCTTCCACCAGGTCGAAGGCCTCGCGGTCGACCGCGACATCTCGATGGGCGACCTCAAGGGCACGCTGGAGCTGTTCGCGCGCGAGCTGTTCGGGCCGCGCTCGAAGATCCGGTTCCGGCCGTCCTTCTTCCCGTTCACCGAGCCGTCGGCGGAAGTCGACGTGCTGTGCTTCCTCTGCGTCGGGGACGGCTGCCGTCTGTGCAAGCAGTCGGGATGGCTCGAGATCCTCGGCTCGGGCATGGTTCACCCGAACGTGCTGCGCAACGTCGGCTACGACCCCGAAGAGGTCACGGGCTGGGCGTTCGGCATGGGCGTCGAGCGCATCGCGATGCTGCGGTACGGTGTCGACGACCTGCGGCTCTTCTTCGACAACGACCTGCGCTTCCTGAGGCAGTTCGCGTGAAGATCCCGTATCGCTGGATCCGCGAGTTCGTCGACCTGCAGATCACCGCCGAGCAGGCGCGCGACACGCTCGTCAACGCGGGCGTCGAGGTCGCGGGCGTCACGTCGACCGCGCCCGACGTCAAGGGCGTCGTCGTCGGCGAGATCGAGGCCATCGAGCGCGAGCTCGGCGAGAGCCACGGCCACACGCTCGTGCTTTGCCGCGTCAGCACCGGGAGCAAGCGCTTCAGCGTGATCTGCGGCGCCCCGAACACCGCGCCCGGCCTGCGCGCGGCGTTCGCGCCGCCCGGGGCGGTGTTGCCCGGCAATCGCGCGATCGGCGCCGCGACGATCCGCGGGGTGACGTCGGAGGGCATGCTCTGCTCGGAGCGCGAGCTCGGCGTCGGCGAGGAGCACGAGGCAGGGGTGCTCGCGCTCGAGCCCGACGCGCCGCTCGGCGCGGACCTCGTCAGCCACCTCGGCCTCGACGACGTCGTGCTCGAGATCGAGATCACGCCGAACCGCCCGGACTGCCTCTCGGTGTTCGGTGTGGCGCGCGAGCTCTCCGCGCTCACGGGCACGCCCCTGCGCGCGCCGAAGCTCGTCCTCCCGGAGCCGGAAGAGGATGTGCACGCGCTCGCGCGCGTGCGGATCGAAGCTCCCGACCTCTGTCACCGCTTCACCGCGCGCGTGATGACGGGCGTGAAGATCGGCCCGTCCCCCGCGTGGATGGCCGCGCGGCTGCGGGCCGTCGGCCTCCGGCCGATCAGCAACGTGGTCGACGTCACGAACTACGTGATGTGGGAGATCGGGCACCCGCTCCACGCGTTCGACTACGACACCGTGGCGGGGGAGGGGAGCGGCCTCGCGTCGCCGCCGACGATCGTCGTGCGCCGCGCGCGCGAGGGCGAGCGCATGAAGACGCTCGACGGCCAGACCCGCGCGCTCGACCCGTCGATGCTGCTGATCGCCGACCCGGCGCGCGGCATCGGCATCGCGGGCGTGATGGGTGGCGCCGACACCGAGGTGAAGGCGGACACGACCCGCGTCCTGCTCGAGTCCGCGTATTTCTTGCCGGCCTCGATCCGCCGGACGTCGCGCACGCTCGGCCTGAAGACCGACGCCGCGTATCGCTTCGAGCGCGGCGCCGACATCGAGGCGCTCCTCGACGGCAGCACGCGCGCCGCACAGCTGATCGGCGAGCTCGCCGGCGGCCGGATCGCGCGCGGGGTGATCGACGTGTATCCAACGAAGCACACGCCGCCGCGCGTCCGGCTGCGGATGTCGCGCGTGAAGCGCGTGCTCGGGATCGCGCCGCCGCCGGAGACGGCGACGTCGATCCTCGCCGGCCTCGGGCTGCCGACGCAGCGGCGCGGCGACGAGCTCGACGTCGAGGTGCCGAGCTTCCGGCGCGACGTCACGCAGGAGGACGACCTCGTCGAGGAGATCATCCGCGTGTGGGGCTACGATCGGATCCCCTCGACGCTGCCCGGCGGCGCGATCAGCCTCGTCCGCTTGCCGGCGACCCGCCGCCAGGACCGTGTCGTGCGCACCGCGCTCGTCGGCGCCGGGCTCGCGGAAGCCGTGACGTACAGCTTCACCGATCCGCGGCGCGTCGCGCTGCTGCGCAGCCCCGACGACAAGCCGCCGATCGAGCTGCTGAACCCGATGAGCGAGGAGGGGTCGCTCCTGCGGCAGCATCCGCTCGACGGCCTGCTCGGCGCCGTCGCGACGAACGTGCGGCGCCGTCAGCCGAACGCGCGGCTCTTCGAGATCGCGACCATTTTCAGTTGGAGGGCTCCGGGCGCCCCCCAAGCCCCCCAACAGGCCGGCCGGGGCGGAGCCACGGCCGGCCCGAGTGCCGATACATCCACATCTGAACGACGCTGGCTGGCGATCGCGGTGACCGGCGCGCGCGGCGACGCCGCGTGGTATCGCGGGGAAGAGCCCGTCGACGTCTACGACGCGAAAGGGCTCGCGGAGCACGCGCTCGCCGCGCTCGGCGTTCGCGTGCGCGGCCAGGCGGGCGGGCGGCTCGCGGGCTTCGAGCCCGACACGCACGGCGTCCTGCTCACGGATGACGGCGCCGCCGTCGCCGAGTTCGGAGAAGTCGCCGCGCCGGTCCGTGGCGCGTTCGGGATCGATGCACCGGTGTTCGCGGCGGCGATCGACCTCGACGCCGTCGCCGCGCTCCCGCGCCCGGCGGTCCGCTACGAGGCGCTGCCGCGCTTCCCCGCGGTCCAGCGCGACATGGCGTTCGTCGCCGGCGCGGACCGGCCGGTCGCGGCGGCCGAGGTCGAGGCGGCGCTGCGCGCCGAGGCGGGACCGCTGCTCCGCGACGTCACCCTGTTCGACGTCTTCCGCTTCCCCGACGGCCGGCGCAGCCTCGCGTGGCGCCTGACGTTCCAGGCCGCCGATCGCACGCTCACGGACGAGGAGGTCAACGCCATCCACGCCCGGGTGGCCGCGGCGATCACGCAGCGCTTCGGACTCCTCTTACGGACCGGTTAGAGTTGGAGGTCCACATGGCCGATGACGTGGTGCTGGCGCGGCTCGCGCAGCTGGAGATCGCGGTTCGGAAGGCCGGCGAAGCGCTCGCGCGCCTGCGGGACGACAACGCGCGGCTGACGCAGCGGAACGCGCAGCTCGAGCGTGAGGTCAACCGCGTCGGCGACGAGCGCCGGCAGATCCTCACGCAGATCGACATGCTCCTGAAGGACATCGGGAAGCTCGACCTTGAGTGAGGCGACGCGCGTCGAGCTGACCGTCCTCGATCAGACGCTCACGATCCGCACCGAGGTCTCGGCCGACTGGGTCCGCTCACTCGCCAAGTACCTCGAGGACCGCGTCGCCACCGTGAAGAAGGGCGGCGTGCGCGATCCGCACACCGCGCTCATCCTCGCGGCGCTCGACATCACCGACGAGCTCTTCCGCGCCCGTGACGACGTCTCGCGCCGCGAGGGCGACGTGAGCGCGCGCATCGGGGCGCTCGTGAGCCTCCTGGAGCAGGTGACGCCGAAGTCGTCGGCCTAGAGCCTCAGAAACCGCGCGGCGTTCTCGTAGAGCATCTTCCGCGCGGCCGTCTCGGGGAGCGCGCGGCGCGCGACGAAGCTGCGCTCCTCCTCGTACGGGTAGGGAATCAGCGGGAAGTCCGACCCCAGCAGGATGCGATCCTGATAGCGCAGCAGCAGCTCGGTCGGAATCGCGTCCGCGTCGGCGCGGAGATACGGGTTCGAGAGCGGCGTCAGCGCCATCGTCGTGTCGAGGGAGAGATTCGGGAACTGCTCGGTCAGTGCGCAGAACGCGTCCGTCTCGAAGCCACCGAGATGCGCCACGATCACCCGCAACGTCGGGAAGCGCTCCATCACCGCGCGAAAGCCGTCGAGGCCGGTGTACCGGTCGCGATACGGCATCGTGCCCGCGTGGACGACGAGGAAGCGGTCGCGCTCGGCCACGCGCTCGTAGAACGGCATCAGCCGCGGATCGTCCGCGCGAAAGCGCTGCACGGAGAGATGGAACTTGAAGCCGGCGAGTCCCTGGTCGATCGCTTCGTCGGCGATCGCGAGAATGTCCGCGTCGCCCGCGTGCACCGTGCCGACCGGGATCCCGGCGGGGAGCTGCCGCGCGGCCTCAGCGATCCACGCGTTCAGCGCGCGCGCGATCCCCGGCTTGTGCGCGTAGCTGAAGAAGCAGAAGCGCTCGACGTCGTGCGCGGCGAGCGTGTCGCCGACGGCCCGCGGGTCCCACGCATGCAGCGGCTGCCAGCCGTCGCGCGCGAAGACCTCGCTGATGGCCCGCGCGAGCCGCTCGGGGTGCAGATGCACGTGGACGTCGATCGAACGCACCAGACAAGATTAGCTTGACCCTGACCTGCGAGACGGGTACACAGGACGGGTCCCTGCGCTGTGCGTGATGCCGGCGGGAAGTTTCAACCTCGTTTAAAGACGGGGCGCTACTCCGGCGGGTGGTGTGCAAGCCCCTCATCGAAGGGGAAGCCTGAAGCCCTCCCATATCGGCGCCCACCTGGTAGACACCAGGTTCGAAACACTGTCGGCACACGGCAGAGGCGGGGACTTCGGGAAGTCCCGTGGGGACCTCGCCCCCGTTTCGTTGACTCCCTCGTGCGCGCCACCTATACTTTCGAAATCACGGACTTTTCGATCATCCAACCAGGATAGGTAAGCGATGCCACAAGGTTTCTGGCTCGTGATCGATAGCTTCATCGCTGTCGTGGCTCTCCTGATCGGGTTCTTCCTCAACAAGTGGTTCACGGACAAGCGGCTGGGTGAAGCGGGGGATCGCGCGCAGCGCCTCATCGACGAGGCGACGCGCGACGCGGAGAGCCGCAAGAAGGCCTCCGAGCTCGAGGTCCGCGAGACCGCGCTCAAGGCGCGCGCGGAGTTCGAGACCGAGACGCGCAAGCGCGAGCGCGAGATCCAGCAGGTCGAGCAGCGGACCCTCGCGAAGGAAGAGCAGCTCGCGCGCAAGCTCGACGACATCGAGCGCCGGCTCGCCGACTTCACGTCGAAGGACGCGAGCGTCGCCAAGCGCGAGAAGCAGGTGCTCGAGCACGAGCAGCGCCTCGCCTCCGCCCTGGACGAGCAGCGGCGCAAGCTCGAGGTGATCGCCGGGCTCACCGCCGAGGAGGCGAAGCGGCAGCTCCTCGCGCAGATGGAAGAGGAGTCGCGCCGCGAGGCCGCGCTGGTCGCCATGCGGCTCGAGGAGGAAGCGCGCGAGACCGCGCAGGTCAAGGCCAAGGAAGTCCTCGCGACCTCGATCCAGCGGCTCGCCCCCGACTACACGGTGGAGACCGCCGTGTCGGTCGTCGACCTGCCCTCGGACGACCTGAAGGGCCGCATCATCGGCCGCGAGGGGCGCAACATCCGCGCGCTCGAGCAGCACACGGGCGTCGACCTCATCGTCGACGACACGCCCGAGGCCGTGCTCATCTCCGCCTACGACCCGTATCGCCGCGAGATCGCGCGGCGCTCGCTGCAGATCCTCGTGGCCGACGGGCGCATCCACCCCGCGCGGATCGAGGAAGTGGTCGAGAAGGTCAAGAAGGAAATGGAGCAGCACCTGCGCGAGGAAGGCGAGAAGGCGTGCTTCGAGGTGGGCGTGCACGGCCTGCACCCGGAGCTCGTGAAGCTCGTGGGGCGCATGAAGTTCCGCACGTCGTACGGGCAGAACTGCCTGCAGCACTCGAAGGAAGTGGCGTGGCTCGCCGGCATGATGGCGGCGGAGATCAAGGCCGACGTCAAGCTCGCGAAGCGCATGGGCCTGCTCCACGACATCGGCAAGGCGCTCACCCACGAGCAGGACGGCAGCCACCCGGAGCTCTCGCTGCAGGTGCTGACCAAATACAATGAAAGTCCGCAAGTCATCAACGCCGCGCTCTGCGGACACGAGAACGTGGAGCCCGAGACGATCGAGGCGGTGCTCACCGAGGCCGCGGACGGCATCTCGGCGGCCCGGCCGGGTGCCAGACGCGACGTGCTGGAGAGCTACATCCGCCGCCTCGCGAAGCTCGAGGAGATCGCGCTCAGCTACAAGGGCGTCGAGATGTGCTACGCGATCCAGGCGGGCCGCGAGCTGCGCGTGCTCACCAAGGCCGACATCGTCTCTGACCTCGACGCGCGCCAGCTCGCGAAGGACATCACCAAGCGCATCGAGGCGGAGATGCAGTACCCCGGCCACATCAAGGTCGTCGTCATCCGGGAGACGCGCGCCGTCGAAGTGGCGAAGTAACGCGCGATGAAGATCCTGATGATCGGCGACGTCTACGGCGAGCCGGGACGCGCCGCCCTCGCGAAGCTCCTGCCGAAGCTTCGCGACCAGCACCGCGCCGACTTCACGGTCGTCAACGTCGAGAACGCGGCCGGCGGCTTCGGGGTCACGCAGCCGATCGCCGAATCGATCCTCGACCTCGGCGTGGACGTGATGACCACGGGCAATCACGTGTGGGACAAGAAGGAGACCGCATCCTACATCGTGAAGGAGAACCGCCTGCTGCGTCCCGCGAACTATCCCGAAGGCACGCCGGGCGCGGGCTGGATCACCGTGAAGGCGGGGCCGCATCGCGTGACCGTCATCAATCTCATGGGCCGCGTGTTCATGCATCCGATCGACTGCCCGTTCCGCAAGGTCGAGGCGATGCTCGAGGCGACCGGCGGCGAGACGCCGATCCGGCTCGTCGATTTCCACTGCGAGGCGACGAGCGAATCGGTCGCCATGGGCTGGTGGCTCGACGGCAAGGTCAGCGCGGTCGTCGGCACGCATCGCCACGTGCAGACGGCCGACGAGCGCATCCTCCCCGGCGGCACCGCGTACATCACCGATCTCGGGATGACGGGGCCGACCGACGGCGTGATCGGCGTCGATCGCGAGCAGATCCTGAACCGCTTCCTCTACCAGATGCCGATCAGGTTCGAGACGGCCAAGGGGCCGGCGAAGCTCCACGGCGTCGTGATCACCGTCGATCCCGAGACAGGCCGGGCATCGGCGATCGAGCGCCTGTCGATTGCGGCTTGATCCTCGACGGTAAGGCGGTCGCCCGGAAGGTCCTCGACCAGGTGCATGCGGGCGTCGCGCGCTTGCGCGCCACGCGCGGGGTGGAGCCGAAGCTGGCCGTCGTGCTCGTGGGCGACGATCCCGCGTCGCAGGTCTACGTCCGCAACAAGAAGCGCTCGGCCGACAGCGTCGGCATCGTCACGCAGGACTTCCTCTATCCGCAGGGGCTGTCGCAGGCGGAGCTGCTGACGGTGCTCGACGGGATCAACGCGGATGCGGGTCTCCACGGCGTGCTGCTGCAGCTGCCGCTGCCGAAGGGCCTCGACGAGGACGCGGCCGTCGCGCGCATCGCGCCGGAGAAAGACGTGGACGGGCTGACGCCGACCAACCTCGGCCGGCTGCTCGCGGGCAAGCCGAGCACCGTGCCGTGCACGCCCGCCGGCTGTCTCGAGGTGCTGGATCACTACGGCGCGAAGCTCGAAGGCGCCGAGGCGGTGGTCGTCGGCCGCTCACGTCTCGTCGGCAAGCCCCTCGCGCAGCTCCTGCTCGCGCGCCACGCCACAGTGACCGTTTGCCATACCCGCACGAGGGACCTCGCCTTTCACACGCGCCGCGCGGACATCCTCTGCGTGGCGGCGGGGCGCCCGCGCATGGTCACCGGCGACATGGTGAAGCGCGGCGCGTGGGTGATCGACGTCGGTGTGAACCGCCTCGAGACCGGCAAGCTCGCCGGCGACGTGGATTTCGACTCGGCATCGGCGGTGGCGCACGCGGTCACGCCGGTCCCCGGCGGGATCGGCCCGATGACCATCGCGCTGCTGATGAGGAACACGCTCGCCGCGGCGGAGCGTCAACTCGGAGGGGGGCTTCGCCCCCCTCCCGACGGACGCCATGGGCCTCCGGCTCATGCTCGTCCTGCCTCCCCCCCCGAGGGGCGCGGGCAAAGCCCGCGCTCGAACGCCTCAGACTCGACGCCCTGATGCCGGGGGAACGCGCGGTCCTCACCGTTTCCGGGCTCACCGAGCGTCTCAAGGCGCTCGTCGAAGACAAGTTCCCCATCGTCTGGGTCGAGGGCGAGATCTCGAACTTCAAGATCTACAGCTCGGGCCACGGCTACTTCACCCTGAAGGACGCCAACGCCCAGATCCGCGCGGTGCTGTTCCGCAACCGCGCGCGGCGGATCCGTTTCGAGCCGGGCGACGGGCTGCACGTGCTCGCGATGGGGAGTGTCGAGGTCTATCCCCAGCGCGGCGAATACCAGCTCGTCGTCGAGCTCCTCGAGCCGCGCGGGCTCGGCGCGCTCCAGCTCGCGTTCGAGCAGCTCAAGGCGCGCCTTTCGGCCGAGGGCCTCTTCGACCCCGCGCGCAAGCGCGCGCTGCCGCGCTATCCGCGCACGATCGGCATCGTGACCTCGCCGTCCGGCGCGGCGATCCGCGACATGCTCCGGGTGATCGGCCGCCGGTTCGGCGAGCTCCACATCGTGCTCGCGCCGTGCCGCGTGCAGGGCGACGGCGCGGCGGACGAGGTCGCGCAAGGCATCCGCGATCTCAACGCGCTCGGGGATGTGGACGTCATCCTCGTCGGCCGCGGCGGCGGCTCGCTCGAGGATCTGTGGGCCTTCAACGAGGAGGCCGTCGCGCGGGCGATCGTCGCCTCGAAGGCGCCGGTGATCTCGGCCGTCGGCCACGAGGTCGACGTGACGATCGCCGACTTCGTCGCAGACCTGCGCGCGCCGACGCCCTCGGCCGCCGCGGAGCTCGTCGTCCGCGAGAAGCAGGCGATCGTCGAAGCGGTGGCCGACCTCGATCACCGCCTGCACCGCGCGATCGGGCACCGCCTCGAGCACGAGCGCCGCCGCATGGCCGCGCTCGCCGACCGCCGCGTGCTCACGGATCCCGCGCGGCCGCTGCGCGACCTGCATCGGCGGGTCGACCACGCGCGCGCGCGGCTTGCGCGCGCGATCGAGGCGCTCGTCCGCCGCGCGGCGCATCGTGTGGAGCTGGCCACGGCGGGGCTGCGCTCCGCGAGCCCGCGCGCGCGGCTCGGCCATGATCGTCACCGGCACGAACGGCTGGAGGCGCGGCTGCGTCTCGAGCTCGCCCGCGTGGTCGGCGGCGGACGGCATCGACTCCACGTCGTGGCCGGCCGGCTGGATTCGCTGTCGCCGCTCGCGGTGCTCGGGCGCGGCTACAGCCTCACGCGCGCCGCCGACGGGACGATCGTCCGCAGCGCGCGACAGGTGCGCGAGGGCGACGACGTGAAGGTGCTCTTGCAGCAAGGCGAGCTCGACTGTCGCGTCAACGCGACGAGGGAGCCGAATGAGCGAGCTTAAGTTCGAGGAGTGCCTGGCGCGGCTGGAGCAGATCGTCGCCGCGCTGGAGTCCGGCAACCTGCCGCTCGAGGAGTCGCTGAAGGTCTTCGAGGAAGGCGTGGCGCTCGCGCGCCACTGCGGGCGCTACCTGGAAGACGCGGAACGCCGCATCGAGATGCTGGCCAAGGACGACGCCGGCGCGCTCACCACGCGCCCGTTCGCCGCGCCGGCCGACGAGGAACTCTGAACATGGGCGCGTTCGACCTCCCGAGCTATCTCAACGCGCGGCGCGTGGTGGTCGACGAGGCGCTCGACCGCCTGCTCCCGCCCGACACCGCGACGCCGCCGTCGCTCCATCGCGCCATGCGGTACAGCGTGCAGGCGGGCGGCAAGCGGCTGCGCCCGATCCTTGTTATTGCGGGCGCCGAAAGCGTTGGCGGGACCGCAGAGCAGGTGATGGAGACCGCGTGCGCGATGGAGATGATCCACACGTACTCGCTCATCCACGACGACCTGCCCGCGATGGACAACGACGACTACCGCCGCGGGATGCTGACCAACCACAAGGTCTTCGGCGAGGCCATCGCGATCCTCGCGGGCGACGCGCTCTTGACGCTCGCGTTCAAGCTCATCGCGCTCAACGGCGCGCGCGCGGGCGACGCCACACTCGTCTCTACGCTCGTCACCGAGGTCGCGGAAGCCGCGGGCACCGACGGCATGGTCGGCGGGCAGGTGGTCGACATCGAGTCCGAGGGCAAGGCCGTCAGCGCCGAGACGCTCGACTACATCCACACGCACAAGACGGCGGCGCTCATCCGCGCCTCGCTCTGCGCGGGTGCCGTGATCGCGGGGGGAACGCACCGTCAGCTCGACGCCATGAAGAAATGCGGCGAGGCGCTCGGGCTCGCGTTCCAGATCGTGGATGATATCCTCGACGTCGAAGGCAGCACGGAACAGCTCGGCAAGACCGCGGGCAAGGACGCGCAGCAGCAGAAGGCGACCTACCCCGCGTACCACGGCCTCGAGGTGTCGCGCGCGAAGGCGCGCGCGCTGATCGACGAGGCCAAGGCGGCGCTCGCACCGCTCGGGGAGCGGGCCGTGCCGATCCGCGCGCTGGCCGACTTCATCTTCGAGAGGAGGAGCTGAAGGGTGTCGGCCATTCGTGAGGTCTTCGCGCGCGAGGTGCTCGACTCGCGCGGCCATCCCACCGTCGAGGTCGAGGTCCAGCTCGAATCCGGCATGTGGGGCCGTGCCGCCGTGCCGTCGGGCGCGTCCACCGGCAAGCGCGAAGCGGTCGAGCTGCGCGACGGCGCCACCCAGCGCTACCGCGGCAAGGGCGTGCAGCAGGCCGTGCGCAACGTGGAGGAGACGATCGCGCCCGAGATCGAGGGTCTCGAGGCCACCGAGCAGGCCGCGATCGATCAGGCGCTCCTCGAGCTCGACGGCACGCCCAACAAGTCGGGACTCGGCGCCAACGCGATCCTCGCGGTGTCGCTCGCGGTCGCGCGCGCGGCCGCCGACGATTCCGGGCTGCCGCTCTACGCGTACCTCGGCGGCGTCGGCGCGCGGCTCATGCCCGTGCCGCTGCTCAACGTGATCAACGGCGGCGCACACGCCGACAACGGCCTCGACTTCCAGGAGTTCATGCTCGTGCCGGCGGGCGCCGACTCGTTCTCGAGCGCCCTGCGCATGGGCGCCGAGGTCTTCCACACGCTGAAGGACACGCTCAAGGAGAAGCACCTCTCGACGGGCTACGGCGACGAGGGCGGGTTCGCGCCGCTCATCGGCTCGAACAACGAGGCGCTGGATCTCCTGATGCAGTCGATCGAGCGCGCGGGCTATCGGCCGGGCGAGGACATGTTCCTGGCGCTCGACGTGGCGGCGAGCGAGTTCGCGGAGGACGGCGGCAAGTACCACCTGCGGCGCGCGAACGTGCGGCGCAGCAGCGACGAGCTCATCGCGATCTACGACGAATTGCTCGGCCGCTATCCGATCGTGTCGATCGAGGACGGCCTCGGCGAGGACGATCGCCCGGGCTGGGGGATCATGACGAAGCGGCTCGGCGCGCGCTGCCAGCTCGTGGGCGACGACCTCTTCGTGACGAACCCGGCGATCATCCAGCAGGGCATCCGCCAGGGCCTCGCCAACGCGGTGCTGGTCAAGCTGAACCAGGTCGGCACGCTCACGGAGACGCTCGAGGCGGTCGAGCTCGCGAAGCGCGCGGGCTACGGCACGCTCATCTCCCACCGCTCGGGCGAGACCGAGGACACGTTCGTCGCCGACCTCGCCGTCGCCGTGAACGCCGGCCAGATCAAGACGGGCTCGCTCGCGCGCAGCGAGCGCACCGCGAAGTACAACCAGCTCCTGCGCATCGAGGAGGAGCTGGGGCACGCCGCGTCCTGGCCGGGCCGCGCGCTCTACAGCCGCACCGCCCGGTGAACCGCCGCCTGGTCGCCGCCGCCCTCGCCGTGACGGTGGCCGGCGCGCTGGCCGTCTTCGCGGGCGGCGGCGTGCTCCGGGTGCGCGCGATGCAGGAGGAGCTCCGTCAGCTCGAGAGCGAGCTCGTCACGCTGCGCGCGCAGACGGAGAAGCTCACCGCGACGATCGACAAGCTCCGCCACGACCCCGCGTACATCGAGAAGCTCGCGCGCGAGGACCTGGGCTACGTGCGTAAAGACGACACGATCCTGAAGTTCCCGACGACCCGGCCGAAATGATCGAGTGGTACTGGGCGCTCCTCTTCTTCGTCAGCCTCGTCTGTAACGGCCGCGCCGCCTTCAAGCTCCTCGTCGACTGGAAGGGCATGCTCACGACGTGCCGCCTCGTCGAGGACACGTACGAGCGTCTCGACGCGCTGCCGGACGAGGCCGCGCTCGAGCGCGACGCGCGCGCGCCCGTCTTCGTGCACCTCGTGCCGGCGTTCCAGGAGCCGGGCATCGCGACCACCCTCAAGGCGCTGCTCGAGTCGCGGTACCCGCACGGCAGGCTGCACATCGTCGTCGCGGTGAAGGAAGACGAAGAGCGTGCGCCGCATCCGGCGATGGGGATCTCGACGGGCGAGCTCGTGCGGCGCTTCCGCGACGAGCTGCCGCCGCTCTACCAGAAGATGCTGTCGGTCGTGGCGCTGCCGGGACCGGGCCGGAAGGCGCAGCAGCTCAACTGGGCGCTGCGCCCCTACGTCCTCAAGTCGCTCGTCGGCGATTACGAGACGAGCCAGGTCTACGTCGCGTGCAGCGACGCGGACTCGATCCCGGACCGCAACATCTATCGCTGGCTCGCGAACGACGTGCTGACCACCGGGGGCAGCCTCGCGTACCAGGGCCTCACGCTGTCGCTCGCGAACTTCCGGCGGCTCGACGTGCGCGGGCGCACGTGCGCGATCCAGCAGTCGTCGATCTTCATCCGCGTGTCGATCGCGCGGCTGATCAACGAGGCCCGGCGCGTCGCGTGGTTCGCGCGGCTGTCGGCACGCGCGCCGCGTCTCGCGCGGCTGCTGCGGCCCGTGTTCGAGCTCGGCTTCCGCCGCTCGCAGATCTGTCTCGGGCACAACACGTTCGTGCGGCTCGACACGCTGCAGGCGATCGGGCTCTTCCCGACCTCCGGCGCCACCGAGGACTCGACGCTCGGCTACGCGCTGGGCGCGCGCGGCGTCGTCATGAAGGCGCTGCCGCTGCTCGAGCTGAACGACCTGCCGGAGACGACGGACGGCATGGTTCGCCAGAACGCGCGCTGGTACAAGGGCGTGCTCGACGACGTCGACTTCTTGTGGCGTGAGTGGCGCGCGCGGCCGACCGCGTACAACCTGGCGCAGCTCGTCCGCCACGTCGGCAACAAGGTGATCGAGTGGCCGATCGCCGCCGCCGTCTATTCCGTCGTCGGCTTCCTGGGCTGGCACCTCGCGTATCAATTCTCGGATCGCCCGCTCTGGTTCGTGCTCGGCATCGCGTTCCCGTCGATCTCGCTCGGGCTCACGATCTGGGTGGGCGGCATCGTGACGCAGGACCTCATCGAGAGCCTCGCGCCGTACTATCCGCGGCCGGTCGACGTCGCCCGCACCACGCTCAAGGCCAAGTTCTTCGGCATCTTCCGCTGCCAGACGTACTGGCTGCTGGCGACGCGGGGCGCATGGCGGGTCTTGTGGGCGCAGGCGCGCGAGGGTCGCTTCGAGCCCGCGAAGACCGACCGTGTGACCCGAGCCGTGCGTTAGGATGGGCCCATGAAAAAGGTCCCGCGCGTGTCGAAGGAGCGCGATCCGTTCCGGACGGAGCTGACGCCCGTCGCGTTCCTGCGCCGCAGCGCGTACGTCTACCCCGACAAGGTCGCGGTCGTGCACGGCGATCGCCGCTACACGTACCGCCAGTTCGAGGAGCGATCGAACCGCCTCGCCTCGCGCCTCCGCGCGCTCGGGCTGCGGCACCTGGACCGCGTGGCCGTCATCGCGCCCAACATCCCGGCGACGCTCGAAGCCCACTTCGGCGTGCCCGCCGCGGGGCTCGTGCTCGTGCCGATCAACACGCGGCTCAACAGCGACGAGATCGCCTACATCCTGAAGCACTCCGGCGCGAAGGTGTTCTTCGTCGACCAGGAGCTCGAAGGGCTCGTGAAGCCGATCGACCTCACGGGCGTGACGGTGATCCGGATCGACGACACCGGCGCGCCCGGCGATCCGTACGAGGACTTCATCGCGGAGGGCTCGCCCGAGCCGTGCGAGCCGTGGATCGAGGACGAGTGGGAGACGATCTCGATCAACTACACCTCGGGCACCACCGGCCGCCCGAAGGGCGTGATGATCCATCACCGCGGCGCGTACCTCAACGCGATCGGCGAGACGATCGAGACGAGCCTGACCGCGGACGCGAAGTACATGTGGACGCTGCCGATGTTCCACTGCAACGGCTGGTGCTTCACGTGGGGCGTGACCGCACTCGGCGCGACGCACGTGTGCCTGCGCAAGGTCGACTCGAGCCGGATCTGGGACCTGATCGACACGGAAGGCGTCACGCACTACTGCGGCGCGCCCACCGTCCAGATCGGCATCGTCAACGATCCCAAGGCGCACACGCTCGCGCGGACGGTGACGTGCGCGGTCGCCGGCGCGCCGCCGTCGCCGACGCTGCTCGCGCGGCTGAAGGAGCTCGGCTTTCGTCCGGTGCACGTCTACGGCCTGACCGAGACGTACGGTCCGCACACCGTGTGCTCGTGGGACCCCGGGTGGGACGGGCTGCCCGCGGACGAGATGGCGAGGAAGGCCGCGCGCCAGGGCCAGGGGTACGTCATCGCCGACCTCGTGCGCGTCGTGGACGACCAGATGAACGACGTCCCGATGGACGCCGAGACGCTCGGCGAAGTCGTCATGCGTGGCAACAACGTGATGAAGGGCTACTTCGAGCAGCCCGACGCCACGGCCGAAGCGTTCCGCGGCGGCTGGTTCCACTCCGGCGACCTCGCCGTGTGGCATCCGGACGGATACGTCGAGCTGCGCGATCGCAAGAAGGACATCATCATCTCGGGCGGCGAGAACATCTCGACCATCGAGGTGGAGCAGGCGGTGGCGAAGCACCCCGCGGTCATGGAGTGCGCGGTGATCGCGGTCCCCGACGAGAAGTGGGGCGAGCGGCCCAAGGCATTCGTGACCCTCAAGCCGGGCAAGAACGCGACGGAAGCCGAGATCATCGAGCACTGCCGCGGTCTCATCGCGCACTTCAAGTGCCCGGCGGCCATCGAGTTCGGCGACCTGCCGAAGACGTCGACCGGGAAGGTCCAGAAGTTCGTGCTCCGCAACAAGGAGTGGGCGGGGAAGGAGAAGCGGATCAATTGAGCGACGTCGGCCGGCCGGTCAAGGACGCGAGCGCGCTGTACGAGGTGGAGCGGCGTGCCCGGCACGCCGAGCGGCCGGGGTTCCGCATCAGCGAGCTGCAGATCTCGCCGACCCAGCAGGTCCCGTGGCACTACCACACGAACGTGCAGGACACGTTCTACGTCCTCGAGGGCGAGATCCGGCTCTTCCTCCGCGATCCGAAGGAAGAAGTTCGGCTCACGCCCGGTGAGAGCTATCCCGTCCGCGCCGGCCGTCCGCACCTCGTGACGAATGCGGGCACGACGTCCGCGACCTTCCTGGTGTTGCAGGGCATCGGCGAGTACGACTACGTCCCGCTGACGAACCGCTAATGAGTCTCGGGGAATTGGTTGACGGCCTCGCCCCCCAACGCCCCGACTGGCTCGCCTGTACGCCACGGCTCGTTCCGCGGCGCGACGAGCGCGACCCCCCATCCCCCAAGGGGGTGGCGCGAGGCGAGTGCAACCCGCGAGCCGCGCTCGTCGCACCGCAGAACGAGGGTGGCGACGACGGCTCGCCAGCAGGGGCGTTGGGAGGCGAGGCTAGATCCTCTCGAACGCCGCCTGTCTGCGAACCGCGTCGGCCGCCAGCGCAGCTACGTCGGCGAACTCCTGCGTCTCTACGCCTACGTACGGTGCGTTGTAGGCGAAAGCCTTCCCGTAATGGATCAAGAGCCGCGTCGGTCTCCAAAACTTGCCGTAGTGCTTGATCTTCTGGTCCAGGATGCCCGCAAGTGCAGCGAGCTGGGTGTCTGGCGAGTACGAGCCCCCACGTGCCTGAACGAAGATCCACTGTTGACGTGCGGGCCGCGAACGCGACACATCGCGGACGACGCGTGGAAAGAAGTGAACGGTGTGCAGATACTTGGCCAGCATTGGGTATTCTGCAAATTCACGGCACATCCGACCCTGCGGCGAATGCCACGCACGTTTGCCTGGCCAGAGATCGTTCGTCACTGCAATGAGGCGCCGCAACTCCGCCCTGAACGCGGCCTGATCAGATTTGTGGAGCTTGCCCACATCCTCGTGGGGACTGAGCATTACGGCATAGAAGTGCGGCGAAGGATTCGCGCCCTGTGAACCGAGTGCGGCCATGATTGCCTTCTCGAGTGCCTCGTATCGCTTCGCTGCGCCCATCTGAACGCCGTCCAGCCATTCGCCAAGCTCGAACTCGATCGTCGTCTCTGCCGTAGTCGTCACGACGATGTCGGGGAATTCGTCGTCTGGTTGATCGAAGTGCTTCACTTGGTCGGCGAACGACGGGTACGCCGACAGGAACGCGTCAAAGATCGCCTTCTCGTCTTTGGCATGGTTCGATGACCGAGTCGCCATCACTTCAGTTTACCCGTGTCGATCTGTAGCCCCGTCTCCACCCGCTTTTCGACCGACCATCGCGTTCTTGATGTGGGCATCAGCGCGATGCATCTGTGCTCCGAGCGCCGGCTTCGCCGGCGCAATCCTGGGGGGAGGCAGCGCAAGCGCGAGCCGCAGGCTCGCGCCGCGCGTCGGAAGGGGGGCGAAGCCCCCCTCCGAGTCACAGCGTGAGCTTCTTGAAGATACGCTCGGGGATCAGCCGGATGATCAGCATGATCCAGCGCCAGAACCACGGGACGTAGACCACGTCGCGGCCGCGCGTGATCGCGCGCACCACCGCGCGCGCGACGGCCGCCGGCGGCGCCGCGAGCGCGGCGCCCGGCATGCCGGCGCTCATTCGCGTGTCGACGATGCCCGCCTTGACGGTGAGCACCTGGACGCCGGCCGGGGCGAGGCGGCCGCGCAGGCCGCTCAGATACGCCGTCAGCCCTGCCTTCGCGGCGCCGTACACGTAGTTGCTCTGCCGCCCGCGCTCCCCGGCGACCGACGACAGCGCGCAGATGAACCCGCCGCCCCCGCGGGCGAGGTGCGCGGCGACGACGTCGAGCGCGAGCACCGAGCCGGTGAGGTTGGTGTCGAGGATGCGGCGCGCCTCGGCGGCGTCGCTCTCGGCGCGCCGCTGGTCGCCGAGATAGCCGAACGCGAGCACGGCGCCGCGAAGCTCAGGCGTGAGACACGCCTTCAGCGTCGTCGCGTGGTGCTCCATCTCCAGCACGTCCATCCGATGGACCGTCGTCGCGACGCCGTGCCGCACGCGCAGGTCGGCGGCGACGGCCTCGAGCTCGGCGAGATCGCGCCCACCGAGCGCGAGATCGAATCCGCGCGCCGCGAGCTCGCCCGCGATCGCCCGCGCGATCGTCGACGTGCCGCCGAGAATCAGGACCGTCGGCATCTCGAACCTTGACGGCCCATGGCCGTCACTTGTGGCTCACGAGCCCGACGCGGCGGGCGAGCGACGACGAGAGCACGCCGCGCGGGTCGAGCCGCGCCTTCACCGCGCGGAACTCGTCGAGCCGCGGATACATGACGCGCACCGCCTCCGCCGTCGCCGTCGCGTCCTTGGCGAGATAGACGCGCCCGCCGCGATCGAGGACGAGCCGGTCGAGCTCGCGCAGGAACTCGATGAGCCCCGCGCGCACCGGGAGGTCGAGCGCCAGCGTGTAGCCCTCGCGCGGAAACGACAGGAATCCCGGGTTCTGCGGCCCGAGCCGCTTGAGCACCGCGAGGAACGACGGGCGCCCCGAGCCGCTGAGGCGCTCGAGGAGGGCGATGAGCCCGCGCTCGCTCTCGGCCGCCGCCGGCAGCACGGCCTGGTACTGGACGAATCCGCGACGGCCGTAGAGCCGGTTCCAGTGACCGACGCCGTCGAGCGGGTAGAAGAACCGGTCCACGTCGACGAGCCGGCCGCGCGCGTCGTGGTGACTGGCGTAGTAGACGGCGTTGAAGAGGCGCACCGTGAGGGGATTCAGCAGCGCGCCGGGAACGTCGAACGGCACCGTCAGGTGGCCGCCCCGGCGCCGGGCGTCGGACCGGCCGGCGGCGCGCACTTCGGCGGCGCTCGCGTGGTCGCCGTGCATGATCACCGCGCGCCCCGTCGCGCGGCCGCGCGCGAGGCAGTCGATCCACGCCACGGAGTACGGCGACCCGGCGTCGCTCGCCGCGAACACCGCGAGCGTGTCGTCCAGGTGGCGCGCCTTGCGGTAGTCGACGCGCATCCACGCCGACTCCACGCGACGCAGGCGGAGGCGCGCGTCGAGGATCATTCCGGTCAGGCCCATGCCGCCCACGGTGGCCCAGAAGACGTCGGCGTGCTCCTCGCGCGAGCAGCGGAGGACTTCGCCGTCGGCCGTGAGGAGCGTGAACGCCTGGAGGAACATCGCGAGCGTGCCGTCGCGATGGTGGTTCTTGCCGTGCACGTCCGCGGCGATGGCGCCGCCCACGGTGACGAACTTCGTCCCGGGCGTCACCGGCGGGAACCAGCCGCGCGGCAGCCCCCAGTGGATGATGTCGGCGAAGCTCACGCCCGCCTCGCACGCGAGCTCGCCGCGCGCGGCATCGAAGCCGAGCATGCGGTCGAGCCGGTCGTGGACGACGACGCCTGCATCCGCGTTCAGCGCGGCGTCGCCGTAGCTGCGGCCGAGCCCGCGCGCGATGAAGGTCGGCGCCGCCTTCGCGGCGAGCGTCTCGGCCACGGCGGCCCTGCGCTCCGCGCGGAACACGTAGCAGCGCGCGAGCGGGAACCGGCCCCAGCCGCCCAGCAGGGTCGGCGTCATCGGCCCGTCCCGTAGATGATCGCGACCACGGCGACGATCCAGAGGCACGCGTTGAGGATGAGCGCGCGGTCGTTGAGGAACAGCTCCGACGGGTTGCCGCCGAGCTGGTGTCGATAGAGCAGGTAGAGGTAGCGGAAGATGCCGTAGAGCACGAACGGCAGCGTCGCGGGCAGCAGGCGCGTGTCGAACTTCGCGACGGTCTCCGGCGACATCGTGTAGAGCGCGTACGCCGTCACCGTGGACGCCGTGACCACCGCGATCATCTGATCGAGCAGCGCCGCGCTGTACTCGGCCAGGATCGGGCGGTGCCGGGTCGCCTCGGCGTCGAGCGTCAGGTACTCGTGGCGCCGCTTCCCGAGCGCGAGGAACAGCGCGATCAGGATCGTGCAGATCAGGAGCCAGCCGGAGATGTCCACGTCGACGGCGACGGCGCCCGCGACCGCGCGCAGCACGAAGCCCGCCGCGACCGTCAGCACGTCCACGATGACCACGTGCTTGAGGCGCACGGAATACAGGGTCAGCAGGCCGACGTACGCCGCGGCCGTGATGACGAACCCCCGGCCGAGCGCGACGGATCCGGCGAGCGCGCACACGCCGAGCACGAGTGCCCCGACGAGCGCCGCCGGAACCGGCAGCGCGCCGGACGCGATCGGGCGGGCGCGCTTGACCGGATGCGCGCGGTCCCGCTCCCGGTCCGCCACGTCGTTCAGCAGGTAGACCACGCCGGAGAGCGCGCAGAAGATCGCGAAGGCGGCGAGCGCGCGCCACGCGTCCGCCGTGAAGAGCTTGTGCGCGAAGATGACGCCGGCGAAGACGAAGAGGTTCTTGACCCACTGGCGCGGACGGATCGAGGCGACGAGCCCGGCGACCACGCGCGCGGGCGTCAGGGGCCGACGGTCGTGCGGAGCGGCCCGCCGACACCGAGGAGGTTGACGCTGAAGCGGACCTCCTCTTCCGCCTGCGTGCGCCTGATCTCGCGTCCGCGGTCGATGAAGAGGATCGAGAACTCGTAGCACTGGAACCGAAAGTCGAGGCCGAACTGGCTCTCGACGAACGTGTCGCTGCGGATGTCCCAGTTCGTGGCGGCACGCGCGGCGACGTGTCGCGTGAGCTCCACGCGCACGGAGCCCTGCAGGAAGCTGGTGCGCTGCTCGGCGTCGAAGCGCGCGCCGACGGCGCCGCTCACGCGCGGCAGCGAGACCGCGAAGTCCGTCGTGGCCGTCGCGATGTCCTGCCGCGCCAGGCTGTAGCGCGCTTCCCCGCGGAAGCGGAAGATCGACGGCGCCTGCACGATGAGGTCGCCGATCACGTCGCCCAGCGTGTGGGTGTCCGAGCGCAGGTCGATCGAATGGCCCAGCGTCACCCGCATCGCTTCCCACCGCACCGGCTCGCTGTCGGGGGTGGCACTCGTGCGCGCGAGGATCCGGTTCGTCACGGAGTAGGTCAGCAGGCTCGCTTCCTTGATGCGGTCGATGCGCTCGGTGTAGAGCGGCAGGTGGTTCATGCCCGAGCCCGTGATGAAGGTGTAGGTGACGCGCGGCTCGATCCGGTGCAGCAGGCCGTCGACGCCCCACCGGTCGAAGGCGTACACGCGCGACAGCGGCATCTCGAGGTCGCCGCCGGCCTCGACGAGCCGCCGGAGCCGCGGGTCGTTGTTCACGACGTCGACCTGGGTCTCGAAGTCCGACGCCAGGCGCCGCGCGACGGCGCCCGTCTGGTAGCCGGTCAGCCGCCCGCCGAGGAACGGCGTGACCGTGAAGAGCCCGCCCGGGCGCACAGGCATCGAGACGCGCGGGCGGACGTCGACGCGCGCGCCGTCCGAGCCCACGTCGCGCTGGAAGTACGTGGCGCTCGACTCGAGGTCGACGAGCACGCCCGGCAGGCCCGGCACGGGGCTCCGGATCCGGTCGGCGCGCAGCTCGGGCAAGCGGCGCAGCTCGGTCTCGCGCGGCGTCGTCAGGTCCTGGTAGGAAAAGACGTTGCCCACGAAGTTCCAGCGGTCGAAGCTGCGCGCCACGAACACGTTGGTTTCGACGCGTTGCAGGGAGCGCTCGCTGAGCCGCGTGCTGTAATCGCGCAGGACGAGATCGTCGGAGACGAGGTTCACGTCCGCGACCGCCCGCCACCCCGCGAGCGCGCGCCACTCGTGGCGGAACGCGATCCATCCGCGGTCCTCGTTCTCGATCTGCGTCTCCTTCACGTAGAACCCGCCGAGGCTGCCGCCGTGGTCCTCCGCGAGCCGGTAGCGGTAGAGCGCACGCCCGCCGAAGCCGCGCGCCTCGAACGCGTCGAACGCGAGCGTCAGGTCCTGGCTCTCGGTGATGGCCCAGAAGAACGGCACCTCGGCGTAGAAGCCCTTGCGGCTCGAGCTGCCGAACGTCGGGAAGAGGAAGCCCGTCTGCCGCTCGCGGCGGATCGCGGCCGCGAAGAACGGGAAGAACGGGATCAGCGGCACGTTCTTCACCCAGAACGACGCGCCGGTGCCGTAGACGTAGTCTTCGAGGTCGGCCGTCGCCTCCTCGAAGCGGAACGACCACGCGGGCGGATCGTCTTCGCACGTGGTGAAGACCCCCCGGCGCACGCGGTAGACGCTGTCGCTGACGCGCTCCATCCGCTCGCCGGAGAGGCGGTAGTACGGCGCGGTCTCCGCGCGCGCACGGTGGACGACGCCCGTGCCGCTCTTGATGTTGTAGTCGATGCGGTCGCCGGTGAGCCGGTCCTCGCCGTCGTAGAAGATCACGCGGCCGGTCGCCACCGCGTCGCCCGTCTCCCGGTTGATCTCGACGCGGTCGGCGTTCAGGCGCGCGCGCCCGCGAACGATCTCGACGTTGCCGGTCGCGACGACGACCTGGTCACGGCCGAGCTGCTCGATGCGGTCGGCGAGGACCGTGACGTCGCCGCCCACCGTGCGCACCGTGACCGGCGCCGGCGGTTGCGAGGCGGCCGGCTGGGCGAAGGCCTCCGCGCAAGCTCCGAGAAGGAGCCCGACGGCGAGGGCCAGCACCCGGGCGGAAAGCGTCATGAAGTGGCTCGAAAGTCCCCGTCAAGAAAGAGCTTCCATGCTATCAGCGCCGTTTTCGATCGGGCAAGGTTTATCCGTTCCGGCGAGGTGTCGGAGCGCCTCGCCGACCACCGCGAGCGACCCGGCGACACAAATGATGGGGGTCGCCGGCGCGGCCGTCGCCACGCGTAGCGCCTCCGCGACCGAGCGCGTCACGGTCGTCGGCACACGCCCCGCGACGACGGCGTGAAGATCGGAGGGGTCGGCGGCCCGCTCGCCAGCCGCGCGCGTCAGCACGAAGCGCGCCGCGAGCGGGAGGAGGGCGTCGATGATGCCGCGCGCGTCCTTGTCGGCGTAGACGCCGAGCACGAACGTCACGCGTGGGTCACCAAACAACGCCCGAAGCGACGCCGCGAGCGCGCGGGCACCGTCGGGATTGTGCGCGCCGTCCAGGATGAGCCACGGGTCGCGGCGCACGATCTGCAGGCGGCCCGGCCACCGCACGCGCGCGAGGCCCGCGCGGATCGCCCGCTCGTCCACGCCGAGCACGCGCGCCGCGGCGATCGCCGCGAGCGCGTTCGACGGTTGATGCGGGCCGAGGAGCGGCAAGGCCAGGTCGTCGAGTGTGAAGCCCGGGCCCTTCACGTCGATGCGTTGCTCGTCGGCGCCCGCCGCGCGCGCGACGACGTGGAGGTCGCGCCCTTCGAGCTGGAGCGGGACACCGACCTCGGCCGCGCGCCGCTCGATGATCGCGCGCGCCTCGGGGCGCTGCGCGGACGAGATCGCCGTGCCGGAGCGGATGATCGCCGCCTTCGCGTCGGCGATCGACTCGAGGGTGCGGCCGAGCCATGCCTCGTGGTCGAAGTCGATGCGCGTGAGCACGGTGACCGCCGGCCGCCCGATCGTCGTCGCGTCGCCGCGTCCGCCGAGCCCGACCTCGAGCACCGCGACCTCGACGCCCTCCTGCGCGAAGTGATCGAGCGCCAGCGCCGTCGCCGCCTCGAACATCGTGGCGTCGACGCGCGCGATCAGCGTGCCGAGCGCCTCGACGCCGTCGGCGACGGCGTCCTCGGAGATCGGGACGGCGTCCACGCGGATCCGCTCGCGGAACGAGACGAGGTGGGGCGAGGTGTAGAGACCGACGCGGCGGCCCGCGGCCTTGACGATGCTCGCGAGCATCGCGGCGGTGGAGCCCTTGCCGTTGGTGCCGCCGACCTGCGCGAGCACGTAGCGCCGCTCGGGATGACCGAGTGCTCCGAGCAGCGCCTCGATGCGCTCGAGGCCCGGCGCCATCCCGGTGATCTCGCCGCGGCGGAGGCCGAGGAGGCGGGCTACCGCCTCCGTGTAGGTCATTCGTTGAAGAAGACGAGGATGCGGCGCAGCGTCTCCTTGAGATCGCGCCGGTCGACGACCATGTCCACCTGCCCGTGCTCGAGCTGGAACTCCGAGCGCTGGAACCCGTCGGGCAGCGGCTGGCGGATCGTCTCGGCGATCACGCGCGGGCCGGCGAAGCCGATGAGCGCCCGCGGCTCCGCGAGGATGACGTCGCCCAGCATCGCGAAGCTCGCGGTCACGCCGCCGGTGGTCGGATCGGTGAGCACCGAGAGGAACGGCAGGCCCGCACGGCCGAGCTGCTCCAGCGCGGTCGCCGTCTTCGCCATCTGCATCAGCGAGAGGATGCCTTCCTGCATGCGCGCGCCGCCGGAGGCCGCGACGATGACGACGGGCACGTGCTTGGCGATCGCGAGCTCGATCGAGCGCGTGAGCTTCTCGCCCACCACCGAGCCCATGCTCCCGCCCATGAACCCGAACTCGAACGCGCAGAGCACGGTCGGCAGGCCGCCGATCCGCGCGAGCCCGCACACCACGGCGTCGCCGACGCCGGTCTTCTGCTGCGCGGCCTTCACGCGGTCGCGATAGCGCTTGGTGTCCTTGAAGCCGAGCGGGTCGGCGCTCGTGAGGTTCGCGTGGTGCTCCTCGAACGTCCCGGTGTCGGCGAGCGTCAGGATCCGCTCACGCGCGGAGATGCGGAACGGATAGCGGCACTTCGGGCAGACCTTCCCCGCGCGCTCCACTTCGGCGCGGTAGATGATCTCCTTGCACGAGTCGCACTTGATCCACAGCCCTTCGGCGACCTGCGCCGTGCGGCGCGGCGCCGCCGTCGTCTCTTCGGGCTTCTTGCGACTGAACCACGCCATCGTCAACCTCGGAGGGGGGCTTCGCCCCCCTTCCGACCGTCGTCGCACGCCCGCGGCGTGCTCCGCCGTGCCTCCCCCCAACAACCGGATTGCGCGGGCAAAGCCCGCGCTCGGAGTGGCGGAGTCGTCATGGTTTCCGTAACGGCGCCTTGAGCTCCGCGATGAACCCGGCGACGTCGTCGACCAGCGAGGCGGAGCGCCCGCCCTCCATCATCCGAACGATCGCCGAGCCGACGATGACGCCATCCGCCATCTCTGCGACCGCCGCCACCTGCTCGGGCTTCGCGATGCCGAAGCCGACGCAGATCGGCTTGGTCGTCACCATGCGGAGGCTCCGCACCTGCGCCGCGAGCTCTGCCGGCACGTCGTTGCGCTCGCCGGTGACGCCCATGCGCGAGACGACGTAGATGAAGCCGGTGCTCCGTCGCGCGATCAGTCTGAGGCGCGGCGGGGTGGAGGTGGGCGCGACCATGTGCACGACGTCGAGGCCGCCCGTCGCGGCCTCCGCGGCGAGATCGGTCGCCTCCTCCGGCGGGAGATCGACGACGAGGAGGCCGTCGACGCCGGCCTCGGCGGCCGTGCGCGCGAACGCCTTCAGCCCGAAGGCGTGGATCGGGTTGTAGTAGGCGAGCAGCACGATCGGCACACGCACGCGCTCGCGCACGCGCGCCACGGTCTCGAGCACGCGGACGAGGCTGGTGCCCGACGCGAGCGCGCGGTCGGCGGCGCGCTGATTCACGGGACCGTCGCCGATGGGGTCGGAGAACGGCACGCCGAGCTCGATCACGTCGGCGCCGCGGCGCTCGACCTCGACGACGAGGCGCTCGGTGACGTCGAGCGAGGGATCGCCGGCCATGAAGAACGTGACGAGCGCGCGCTCGCCGCGCGCGCGCAGGGCCGCGAACGTCGCGTCGATCCGGCTCATATCGAAACACCCAGCGCCTTGGCGATCACGTGGACGTCCTTGTCGCCGCGGCCCGAGAGCCCGACGACGATCGCCTTCGACCGCGGCATCTGCTTCGCGAGCCGCACCGCGTAGGCGACGGCGTGCGACGACTCGAGCGCCGGCATGATGCCCTCGGTGCGCGAGAGCGTCTGGAAGCCCTGCACCGCTTCCTCGTCCGTGACCGACGTGAACTCGAAGCGCCCGAGGTCGCGGTAGTACGCATGCTCCGGGCCCACGCCCGGATAGTCGAGGCCCGCGGAGATCGAGTGCGCGATCGCGACCTGCCCGTCGTCGTTCTGGAGGAGATAGCTCATGCTGCCGTGCAGGACGCCGGGCCGGCCGGCGGTGAGCGTCGCGCCGTGCTTGCCGCTCGCGACACCGTGGCCGCCGGGCTCGACGCCGATGATCCGCGTCTTCCTGTCGCCGATGAACGGATGGAAGAGACCGATCGCGTTGGAGCCCCCGCCGACGCAGGCGACGACGACGTCGGGGAGGCGGCCGATCATCTTCCGGGCCTGCGCCTTCGTCTCCTTGCCGATCACCGTGTGGAAGTCGCGCACCATCATCGGGTACGGGTGCGGCCCGAGCGCGGAGCCGAGCACGTAGTAGGTCGTGCGCACGTTCGTGACCCAGTCGCGCAAGGCCTCGTTCACGGCGTCCTTCAGCGTGCGGCTGCCGGACTCGACGGTGATGACCTTGGCGCCGAGCAGCTTCATGCGGAAGACGTTCAGCGCCTGGCGCTCGACGTCCTCGGCGCCCATGTACACCTCGCACTCCTGTCCGAGGAGCGCCGCGATCGTCGCGGTCGCGACGCCGTGCTGGCCCGCGCCGGTCTCGGCGATCACGCGGTGCTTCTTCATCCGCTGCGCGAGGAGCCCCTGCCCCAGCACGTTGTTGATCTTGTGCGCGCCGGTGTGACAGAGGTCTTCGCGCTTGAGATAGATGCGCGCGCCACCCGCGTGCTCGGTGAGGCGCTCGGCGAAGTAGAGCGGTGTCGGGCGGCCCGCGTACTCGGTCATCAGCATGCGCAGGCGCGCCTGGAACTTCCGGTCGCGCCGCGCGGCCGCGTACGCGCGCTGGAGCTCGATCAGCGGGCTCATCAGCGTCTCGGGGACGTAACGGCCGCCGTAGCGCCCGAAGTGTCCGAGCGCGTCCGGCAGACTCATGCAGCCCCCTTCGCGGCCGCGACGAAGCGGCGCACCTTGTCGGGATCCTTCCGTCCGGGCTTCGCCTCGACGCCGGAGTTCACGTCGACACCGTACGGCTTCACGACCTCGATCGCGCGCGCGACCGTCTCGACCGTGAGCCCGGCGGCGAGGATCACGCGCGGAAGGCTCGAGCCCGCTGCCGCGTGCCGTTTGACGATGAGCGCCGCCGTCGTCCACTCGATGGGCTCGCGTGTGGCGCCTTCACTCCACCGTCCGGCGCTGTCGAGGAGGATGGCGCTCACGACCGCGCGGTATCGCGAAGCCTCGAGGCTCTCGCCGACACCTGCGAGTCCGCCGGCCGCCGCCGGCGGGAGCTTGATGGTCTTGATGGCGGGAAGATCGAACGTCTCCAGGTCCTCGGGCGTCTCGTCACCGTGGAACTGCAGCGCGCGCAACCCGCACGCCTCCGCGATCGCCTTGACGTGGCCCGCCGGGTGGTCCCAGAAGACGCCGACCGGCGTGACGAACGGCGGCAGCCGGCGCACGATCGGCGCCACCTGCTCCGGCGTCATGAAGCGCGGGGTCTTCTCGACGAAGATGAAGCCGAGCGCGTCGGCGCCGGCCTCCACGCTCAGCATGGCGTCGTCAAGGTTCGTGATCCCGCAGATCTTGACCTTTGTCATGGGGGGCACGAGACGTTCCCCCCAAGCCCCCCTGCGCTCCGGGCCGGGAGTGAATCCCGGCCCTCCGCGAGTGCCAACTCGCGGACCTTCGCCGCCACGTCACTCGCGCGCACGAGGCCCTCGCCCACCAGCACGGCGTGCGCGCCGGCGTCGACCACGCGCCGCACGTCCGCGGCGGTGGCGAAGCCGCTCTCGCTCACGACGGTGACGCCCGGCGGGATCGTCGGCAGGAGCCCGATCGTCGTCTCGAGCCGCGTCTCGAACGTCCGGAGGTCGCGATTGTTGATCCCGACCACGCGCGCGCCCGCGCCGACGGCGGTGTCGAGCTCCGCGGCCGTGTGCGCTTCGACGAGCGCGCCCAGCCCGAGCCCCTTCGCGGCGGCCAGCAGATCGCGCAGCAGTGCCCGCTCGAGGATCGCGACGATGAGCAGGACCGCGTCGGCGCCCGCCGCGCGCGATTCCCAGAGCTGGTACTCGTCGATCGTGAAGTCCTTGCGCAGGAGCGGCGGCCGCACGGCGGCGCGGATCCGGGCGAGCAGGTCGAGATGGCCCTGGAAGTACTTCTCGTCGGTCAGGACCGAGATCGCGGCCGCGCCGTTGTCCGCGTACGTGCGCGCGAGGCCGACGGGATCCCACGGGCGGTCGGGCGCGAGCAGGCCGCGCGACGGCGAGGCCTTCTTGACCTCGGCGATCAGCGCGACGGTGCCCGGCGCGGCGCGGAGCGCGCCCTCGAAGTTGCGGGTGGCCGGAAGATCCGCGCACGCGCGCTCGAGGTCCGCCCGCGAGATCTCCCGCCGGCGCCGCGCCACCTCGTCGCGCTTGTCGCGCACGATGGCGTCCAAGATAGATGGGGGGGACGAGACGCCCCCCCCATACCCAGTATCCTCCGCCATCAGAAGTCCCGGCGCGTCCCCTGTCGGCGCAGCGTCTCGAGCGGGAAGCGCTCGAGCTGCTCGAGGACGTGATCCCGGATCGTGCGCGGGGGCGGCATGTCGCGCACGATGCGTCCGCCCGTGACGAGCGGCTTGAGGAGCACTTCCCAGCGCTCGAGCCCGCACGTGCACGCGCCGGCGGGCCGGCCCTTCGGCACGACGACGGTGGCCCGGCAGTGCTGGCAGCGGAGGACGTCCTTCGCGCCGGACCACTTGCCGCGCTTCGCCATCGGCTTGCCTTCGATCTCCATGATGTCGAGGCCGAAGTTGAGGACGGGCGCGTTCGCGATCGAGGTGCCGACGCCGTACGCGTCGACGAGCGGGTTGAGATTCAGGATCTCGTACTCGTCGACGCCGCCCGAGGCGATGAGCTTCACGTGCTGGAACCCGCGCAGGTCGAGCTCCCAGCGCACTTCCTCGAGGATCCGGTAGAAGTCGCCGCGGCGCGACGAGGGCGTGTCGAGCCGGACCGCGTAGAGATCGTCGCCCAGCGCCTCGGCCACGCGCAACGCCTCGAACTTCTCGTCCTGCAGCGTGTCGATCAGCGCCACACGCCGGACCTCCGGATCGATCACCTCGTTGAACGCCTTCAGCGCCTCGACGGTGTCGCCGACCATGAGGATCAGCGAGTGCGGGATCGTCCCCATGGGGTCCGAGTCGATCAGATCCGCCGACTTCGTCACCGCCACGCCGTCGCAGCCGCCGATGAACGCGTTGCGCTCGATCATCGGCGCGAGCGTCGGATGCATGCGCCGCGCGCCGAACGAGATGACCTGGCGCGCGCCCGCCGCCTTCTTGCAGCGCGCCGCCTTGGTCGCGATCCCCGAAGCCTGGCAGAGCAGTCCGAGCAGCGCGGTCTCGTATTGCGCCCACTCGACGTAGACGCCGTCGACGACGATGACCGGCTGGTACGGATTGAAGACCGTGCCTTCGTCCATCGCGAGGACGTCGACCGGCAGGCCTTCGAACAGGTGCGCGGCCTCCTCGATGCCGGCGAGGATGCCCCGCTGCCAGTCGTCGGGCAGGCTCTTCAGGTACACCTCGGCCTTGACCCGCCGGCGGTCCTTGCGCGCGTTGAGGATCTCGACCGTGCGGACGAAGTAGACGTCCGACACCTCGCCGCTTTTGATCTCTGACTCGGCGGCGGTGTGGAACGGACGCTTCGGCGTGGATGGCATTGCCTGGGGTATGCGGTGCGTAAAGTTCCGTGAATTCTGGCAGAGGGGCCCGGTCAAGTCAATTGACGGCCCCCGCCCCCGGCGAGCCCCGGCGCCGCGCGCCGGACCCTGAGCAGCACGATGAAGAGGGTCAGGGCGGCGAAGAACAGCGGGGACGGGAAGACGTTCCATCGGGTGTCGGCCAGGCGGGCGACGTCGTGGACGTGCGTGGTCGCCACCACGTAGGCGATGCCGGC
>Ga0194120_10002264_pt1 | contig 33475 bp, 20 predicted proteins | sample TA2MahCa65mmetaG_FD_148642 | JGI IMG/M metagenome (GOLD analysis project Ga0194120, IMG submission 148642) | Freshwater microbial communities from Lake Tanganyika, Tanzania - TA2015019 Mahale Deep Cast 65m | ecosystem: Environmental > Aquatic > Freshwater > Lake | place: Tanzania: Lake... | reverse complement strand
AATTCGAGGCGATGAAGGCCTTCAACGACATCGACGTGCCTTGCGGCCCGATCATGTCGATGAAAGACCTGTACGAAGACCGATCGCTCTATGCCCGCGACATGCTGGTCGAGATCGACTATCCCGATCGCGGTCGCTCGGTCCAAGTCGGCTGCCCGATCCGCATTTCGGACACGGATATCGAGGTCAAGCGCTCGCCGCAGCTCGGCGAGCACACGTCAGAAGTCCTGAACGAACTTCTCGGCATATCGAGCGAGGAAGTGGCGAAGCTCAAGGCGTCGGGCGTCGTCTGAGCGGCGCGCGAGGGAGATAGACCATGCGTTTGATGGTTCACGGCCAGCAGGCCTTCGGCGCGGCGGTGCTCGAAGCGCTCGCCAAGCGCGGCGAAAACATCGTCGGCGTCTTCGTTGCCCCCGACAAGGGCCCGAAGCCCGATCCGATGAAGGAAGCCGCGCTCAAGCTCGGCCTCACGGTGCACCAGCCGAAGAGCTACAAGACGCCGGAGGCGCTCGAGTTGGTCAAGAGCCTGAACGCAGATCTCTGCGTCATGGCCTTCGTCACGTTGTTCGTGCCTTCGGCCGTGTTGAACGCGCCGCGTTTGGGTTCGATTCAATATCACCCATCGCTTCTGCCGCTCCACCGCGGACCGTCCTCGATCAACTGGCCGATCATCCAGGGCGCGAAGAAGACAGGTCTTTCGATCTTCTGGCCCGATGACGGGCTCGATACCGGCCCGATCCTGATCCAGAAATTCGTCGACGTTTCGCCCGACGACACGCTCGGCAAGATTTATTTCGACAAGCTGTTTCCGCTCGGCGTCGAGGCGATGCTCGAGGGCGTCGATCTGGTCAAGGCCGGCAAGGCGCCGCGCCTCGTGCAGGACGAGAGCCAAGCGACCTACGAAAGCTGGTGCAAGGCCGAGAACGCCCGCGTCGATTGGTTCAAGTCGGTCCATCAGACCTACGACCTGATCCGGGGTTGCGATCCGGCGCCCGCCGCCTGGACGACGCTCGAAGGCAAAAAGATCCAACTTTTCGATTGCCGCAAGCTGACCGATCGGCGCGGCACCATGCGCGGCAATCCGGGCGAGGTCGTCGCGATCGATGCCGACAGCTTCACGATCCTGGGCGTCGGCGGTGCGATCAAGGTCGGCCGCGTCAAGCCCGAGGACGGCCCGAAGGCCAAAGCCGGCGATTTCGCCAAGACGGCGCTTAAGACCGGCAGCCGCTTCGTCTGACGGCGGCAACAAGCTTCATGGGGACGGAATGAGCACGCAGCATCAGAATCCGAAATCAGACATCGCGATCGCCCAAGCCGCCAAGAAACAGCCGATTATCGAGATCGCCAAGGACAAGCTCGGCATTGCGGCGGAGCATCTCGAACCCTATGGCCATTACAAGGCCAAGGTCTCGATGGGCTACATCAAATCCGTCGCCAAGAAGCCGAACGGCAAGCTCATCTTGGTGACGGCGATTTCGCCCACGCCCGCCGGCGAAGGCAAGACCACGACCACGGTCGGCCTGACGGATGCGCTCCGCGTCATCGGCAAGAACGCCATGTTGTGCCTGCGCGAGCCCTCGCTCGGCCCCTGTTTCGGCGTCAAGGGTGGTGCGGCCGGCGGCGGTTATGCCCAGGTCGTGCCGATGGAGGACATCAACCTTCACTTCACCGGCGATTTTCACGCCATCGGCACAGCGCATAACCTTCTTTCCGCGCTGATCGACAATCACATCTACTGGGGCAACGCCGCGGGCATCGACGGACGCCGCGTCGCCTGGCGCCGCGCCATCGACATGAACGATCGGAGCCTGCGTCAGATCGTCTCCTCGCTCGGCGGCGTCGCCAATGGATTCCCGCGCGAAGACGGCTTCGATATCACGGTCGCCTCGGAAGTCATGGCGATCTTTTGTCTCGCAACCGATCTCGCCGATCTCAAGCGGCGTCTTGCCGCCATCGTCATCGGCTATACGCGCGACAGGAAGCCCGTGCGGGCCGGCGATCTCAAGGCGCAAGGACCGATGACCGCGCTTCTCAAGGACGCGATCCAGCCCAATCTGGTGCAGACCCTCGAAGGCACGCCGGCTTTCGTCCATGGCGGCCCCTTCGCCAACATCGCTCATGGCTGCAATACGGCGCTCGCGACGACGACGGCGCTCAAGCTTTGCGACTATGTCGTGACCGAAGCGGGTTTCGGTGCCGATCTCGGCGCCGAGAAGTTCATGGACATCAAATGCCGCAAGACCGGACTTACGCCTGATGCCGTCGTCGTGGTCGCGACCATCCGCGCGCTCAAGATGCATGGCGGCGTCAAGAAGGAGGACCTCAAGAAGGAAGACCTCAAGGCGCTCGAAGCGGGCTTTTCCAACCTCCAGCGCCATGTCGAAAACTTGCGCAAATTCGGCATGGAGCCGATCGTCTCGATCAACCGCTTTTCGGCCGATACGGACGCCGAGATCGCGCTGGTCAAGTCGCTCTCGACCAAGATCGGCGTCCAGGCCTTCATGGCCGATCACTGGGCCGAAGGCGGCAAGGGCGCGACCGAGGTCGCCAAGGCAGTCGTCGCCATGTGCGATTCGGGCAAAAACAAGCTCAAGCTGCTCTATCCCGACGACATGCCGCTCCTCGAAAAAGTCCGGACCGTCGCCAAGGAGATCTATCGGGCGCGCGACATCTCGGTCGATAAGAGCGTCCGCGACCAGCTCGCCAATTTCGAGGCCATGGGCTACGGCAAGCTGCCGGTCTGCATCGCCAAGACGCAATACAGCTTCTCGACCAACGCGGACGCAAAGGGCGCCCCGGTCGATCATGTCGTGCCGCTCCGCGAGGTTCGCCTTTCGGCCGGCGCCGAATTCGTCGTCGCGATCTGCGGCGACATCATGACCATGCCCGGCCTGCCCAAAGTGCCGGCGGCGGACGCCATCGACGTCGACGGCGAAGGCCGGATCGTCGGGTTGTTCTAGGATCGCGATGGCTGCGGGCACACCCGAGGTCAAGGCTTTCGGCCATCCCGGTGCGGGGCGGCGACGCACCTCGCCTTTTCCCAAGGGCCGTCAACTCGATCCGGCCGCGGAGGATGAAGTTCGCGCCTTGATCGGCGCGCGACCGCGCGAGCGCCAATATCTGATCGAATATCTTCACCTCATCCAGGACAAGCATCATCATTTGCCGGCAAGGCTCCTGGCCGCGCTCGCCAAGGAACTGCGTCTCGCGCCGGTCGAGGTCTACGAAGTCGCCACTTTCTACGCTCATTTCGATGTCGTGGACGACGACGAGACACCGCCGCCGGCCCTCACCGTTCGGATCTGCGAATCGCTCTCCTGCAAGCTCGGCGGGGGCGAGAAGCTCCTGGCCGATCTCAAGACCAAGCTCGGCCCCAGGGTCCGTGTCGTCCCGGCCCCCTGCATGGGCGGCTGCGACAAGGCGCCGGCGGTCGCGATCGGCCACGCGCCGATGGAACATGCGACGGTCGAGAAGGTCTCGGCGGCGATCGCCAAGGGCGTGACGCAGGCCGTGCTGCCGCGGGCGATCACGCTCGAGGCCTATCGCAAGTCCGGCGGCTATCGGTTGCTCGACGATTGCCTCGCCGGCAAGCGAACGCCGGATGAGATCGTCAAGATCATGGAGGATTCGAACCTCCGCGGCCTCGGCGGCGCGGGCTTTCCGGCGGGCCGCAAATGGCGCTTCGTGCGTCAGGAACCGGCGCCGCGCCTGATGGCGATCAATGCCGACGAAGGCGAGGTCGGTACGTTCAAGGATCGGCATTATCTCGAAGCCGACCCGCATCGCTTTCTCGAAGGCATGTTGATCGCCGCCTGGGCGGTCGACGCGGCCGACGTCTATATCTATCTCCGCGACGAATATCCGCAGATCCGCAAGCTCTTGTTGCAGGAGATCATCGCGCTCGAAGCCGAAGGGCTGAGCCGCAAGACGCGCATCCATCTTCGTCGCGGCGCCGGCGCCTATATCTGTGGCGAAGAAAGCGCCATGCTCGAATCGATCGAGGGCAAACGCGGCTATCCGCGCCACAAGCCGCCCTTCCCGTCTCAGGTCGGATTGTTCGGTCGTCCGACGCTCATTCACAATGTCGAGACCGTCTTTTGGGTGCGCGAGATTGCCGAGAAGGGCGCGGCCTGGTTCGCGGGCCAGGGACGGAACGGTCGAAGAGGGCTTCGCAGTTTTTCCGTCTCCGGCCGGGTCAAGTCGCCGGGCGTCAAGCTCGCGCCGGCCGGCATCACGCTCAAGGAGCTGATCGACGAGTATTGCGGCGGCGTGACGGAAGGCCACAAGCTCAAAGGCTATCTGCCGGGCGGCGCCTCGGGCGGCATCCTGCCGGCGTCGATGGCCGATATTCCGCTCGATTTCGGTACGCTCGAACCCCATGGCTGTTTTATCGGTTCGGCGGCGATCGTCGTTCTGTCCGACCGGGACAACATGAAAGACGTCGCGCTCAATCTGATGCGCTTTTTCGAAGACGAATCCTGCGGCCAATGCACGCCCTGTCGCGTCGGCACCGAGAAGGCCATGGCGCTGATGTCGCGCCCTCGCTGGGATCAGGGCCTGCTCGACGAATTGGGCCGGACCATGACGGATGCCTCGATCTGCGGCCTCGGTCAGGCGGCGTATAATCCGGTCAAGTCGGCGTTCAAGTATTTCCCGGAGGATTTCCGATGACCGGAGCCATCCGTTTCGAACTCGACGGCAAGCCCGTCGAAGCCGCGCCGGGCGAGACCATCTGGCAGGTCGCCGAGCGCGCCGGCACGACCATTCCGCATCTTTGCTATTCGCCGGAGCCAGGCTACCGCGCCGATGGCAATTGCCGCGCCTGCATGGTGGAAGTCGAGGGCGAGCGCGCGCTCGTCGCCTCCTGCATTCGCAAGCCGACCGCCGGCATGAAAGTCAAGAGCGCGGGCCCGCGCGTCGAAGCATCGCGCAAGATGGTTTTCGAGCTTCTTGCCGCCGATCAGCCGAAGCGCGATGTCGCGCATGATCCGGGTTCCAAGTTCTGGCGCTGGGCCGAAAGCGTCGGCGTCGGCGCGAGCCGCTTTCCCGCGCGCCAGACACCGGAGGCTGACGCCTCGCATCCCGCGATGGCGGTCAATCTCGACGCCTGCATCCAATGCGGCCTTTGCCAGCGTGCCTGCCGCGAGGTTCAGGTCAATGACGTCATCGGCATGGCATACCGCGGCCACGGCGCCAAGATCGTGTTCGATTTCGACGATCCGATGGGGCGTTCGACCTGCGTCGCTTGCGGCGAATGCGTCCAGGCCTGCCCGACCGGCGCTCTCATGCCGGCGAGCCTGCTCGACGGCGCGGGGCGTCTGGCGATCCGGCCCGACCGCAAGGTCGAAAGCGTCTGCCCCTATTGCGGCGTCGGCTGCCAGATCGTCTACAACGTCAAGGACGACCGCATCGTCTCGGTCGACGGCAAGGGCGGTCTTGCCAACGAGAACCGGCTTTGCGTCAAGGGCCGCTTCGGTCTCGACTATACGTGCCATCCGCATCGCTTGACGATGCCGCTCATCCGCAAGGAGGGCGTCGCGAAAAGCGCCGACGCCGATCTCGATCCGGCCAATCCCTGGACGCATTTTCGCGAAGCCAGTTTGGACGAAGCGCTCGAGCGCGCCGCATCCGGCCTGAAGAAAGTCCGTGACCGCGATGGCGGCGCTGCGCTCGCCGGCTTCGGCTCGGCCAAGGGCTCGAACGAGGAGGCCTATCTTTTCCAGAAACTCGTGCGCACCGGTTTCGGCACCAACAATGTCGATCACTGCACGCGCCTCTGCCACGCTTCGTCCGTGGCCGCCCTTATGGAGGGCATCGGCTCGGCGGCGGTGACCGCGACCTTCAACGAAGCCAAGAATTCCGACGTCATCATCGTCATCGGCGCCAACCCGACCGAAAACCATCCGGTCGCCGCGACTTTTCTGAAGAACGCCGCCAAGCGCGGCGCGACGCTGGTCGTCATGGACCCGCGCGGCCAGGCGCTCAAGCGTCATGCGACGCATATGCTGCAGTTCAAGCCGGGCCGGGATGTGGCCATGCTGAACGCCATGCTCCACACCATCGTCAGCGAGAACCTCTACGACCGACAATATGTCGAGGCGCATGTCGAAGGCTTCGACGAGATCAAGGCCAACGCCCTCAAGCATACGCCCGAGGCGATGGCGCCGGTTTGCGGCATCGAGGCCGAGACGCTCAGGACGGTCGCGCGCAAATTCGCCCGCGCCAAGGCCGGCATCATCTTCTGGGGCATGGGCGTTTCGCAGCACACCCATGGCACCGACAACGCGCGTTGCCTGATCGCGCTTGCCATGATTTGCGGCCAAGTCGGGCGGCCCGGCACCGGGCTTCACCCGCTGCGCGGCCAGAACAATGTCCAAGGCGCGTCCGACGCCGGCCTGATCCCGATGGTCTTCCCGGACTATCAGCGCATCGTCAATCCCGAGGTCCGCGCGCGCTTCGAGAAGGCCTGGAACTACAAGGCCGACCCCAATCCCGGCCTGACGGTGGTCGAAATCGTCAACGCCATCCTCGCCGGCAAGATCAAGGCCATGTACATCATGGGCGAAAACCCGGCGATGTCGGACCCCGACGCGCGTCATGCCCGCGAAGCGCTCGCCAAGCTCGAGCATCTGGTCGTCCAGGACATCTTCCTGACCGAGACCGCCTTTCACGCCGACGTTGTCTTGCCCGCCTCCGCTTGGCCCGAGAAGGCGGGCACCGTCACCAATACCAACCGCCAAGTTCAGATGGGCCGACCTGCCCTGCCCCCTCCTGGCCAGGCACGGCAGGATTGGGAACTCATCCAGGAGATCGCGACCCGCATCGGGCTGCCCTGGAAGTATCGTAGTCCGGCCGATGTCTTCGCCGAAATGACGACGGTCATGCCCTCGCTCGCCAACATTACTTGGGACCGCTTGATGCGAGAGAGCGGCGTCACCTACCCGGTCGATGGACCCGACGTGCCCGGCCATGCCGTGATCTTCGCCGATGGCTACCCGACACCCAGCAAGCGCGCCAAGCTCGTTCCCGCCACGCTCATCCCGCCCAATGAAATGCCGGATGCCGAGTACCCGATGATCCTGACCACCGGGCGCCAGCTCGAACATTGGCATACCGGAGCCATGTCGCGGCGGGCATCCGTGCTCGATAGTATCGAGCCCGAAGCGATTGCGTCCCTCTCCGCCTCCGATCTCGCGCGTCTTGGCCTCAAAGCCGGCGACAAAGTCGAAATCGCGACCAGACGGGGCGCGATTGCGCTCACCGCGCGTGCCGACGAGGCAATCCCGCCAGGCATGGTCTTCGTACCCTTCTGCTACGCCGAGGCCGCCGCCAACACCTTGACCAATCAGGCGCTCGATCCTTTCGGCAAGATCCCGGAATTCAAATTCTGCGCCGCACGCATCGCCAAGGCCAGGGCGCCCCGAGCCGCGGCGGAGTAGCGCGGCCGCGGCTTTCGCGCTGTCTTTCGCGGCGACCCAGATCGTTCAGCGAACCCAAGGCAAGGTCAGGACCGGAAACCGCCCGAGCCAAAGCTTGCCGTCCCGCCACAGCACGTCGACCGTTCCACGCCGGACAACGCCATCATCGGGATCGCCGATCTTGGTCGAAAGCGCGATGCCGAGCGCGGCGCTGGCTGCTTCACCCAAGGTGATCTCGCCGGCCTGGACCATGGCCTCGGCGGCTTCGGTGATGCCCATGAACTCGCCGGTCATGCGACCTTCGAAATCGAACGCTTCGTTCAAGCCGAGCGATAGACTGCCCCAGATTTCGAGCGGTCCCCAGCGCAGCGCGCCATGACCGATTTCGATTTGTCCGCCGCCCTCTCGCCAGGAGCGAAAGCCGTCGACATTCGCGCGACCAGGCGGAAGAGCCGTGATCGCGCCCAAGGCCTCGATGCGGTCGATCTTGGGCCCAATTGCAGGCCGGCAGTCGCGGCAACGCAAATCCGCCAAGGCGAAGGAGAAACGTCGGAGCCAGCCGTTCTTGAGTTCGAGTTTGGCGCCTACATGACCGACGCTGCCTTCGAGACGCCGCGCATCGGGTGCAACGACTTCGAAATCGCCCGAGGCGTTGGCGACGGGACGATCGAAGCCGAGGAGAGGAAATTCAAGGACCGCGTCGTCGATGCGCGCGCGCCACCCGGAAGCCGCCTCAAGGCGCAAGGGTCTGAGCGCGACGCGCCATTGAAAGGGATAGCCTTCGACCTCGACGGTCTCGAACACGAAGCCCGCGTCGCGAAGGAGATCCGACAGCGTGTTCGCGCCCCAGCGCCAATAGGCGCTCAGCCCTGCGAAGGCAACGAAACAGGCGACGATCGCGGCGATCAACCAGCGCAGCATGGGACCAAGCCTCAGCGCGTCGCGCCGGCGATGATCGCCGCGACATGGCGCGCGACGCAGCCGGCCTCGTCGATGCTTCGGCCCGTCCAATGCCGCGTCGTCTAGAAGCGCCGATAGATCGGCACGCCTCGCTCGAGCGCAAGGTCACGGAGCGTCTCGAGATAGGCCGCATGCCCGCTTTCGGCCACGAACGCACCAGAATGGCCGGGCTCGAGCAAGATCGTCTCGATGCCGGCATAGCGCAGACGCATGATGCCGTCGCGCACCAGCGTCCTCAGTGCGCCGACCGAGCCTGCGCCCGAAACATTGTAGGCGCCGGGCTCCCAGATCACGAGATCGGGGCGAAACGCCATGACGTCGCGCTCGAGCCGCATCAACATGTCGGCGGGTCGGTCCTCGGGAAAGCCGCGCGGTCGCAATTCGATCGCTTGCCTGGGAAAGCGTCGGACGAGCTCGGTCCTGAGAGCTTCGGGATAGCGACCGGACGTGAATTCGCCGCCCAGCGCGACGATCACGACCGGCGTTCCCGCCCGAAGCTTGGCGGTGGTACGGGCGACGCTGCCCTGCCAGGTCAATGCATCCACCGGCGCGTCGCAGGCTTCCGCGGCGGCTGCCATTCCGACGCCGATGACCAGGGCGGCCACAATGGTGGCTTTCCGAAGACCGGGGCGCGAAGCCTTCATGGCCTGATTATGGGGACGACGAGGCCTCCCTGGCAATCCGCCCGACGGCGTTCGTCTTGCTTGAACGAGGATGTCGCGGCTAAGGTCGGCGCCATCGGAGGAAATTTCGTCATGATCAAGTCGCTGACGCGTTTTGCCCTTGCCGTCGTGCTCGCCCTGCTGGGTGGGGCGAGTTTCGCCCAGAACTATCCGAGCAAGCCGGTGCGCTGGGTCGTGCCGTTTCCGCCGGGCGGCCCGCTCGACATCAGCGCGCGCGTCCTGGCTCAGCACATGGCGCTCGGCCAGCCGGTCGTGGTCGAGAACAAACCCGGCGCCGGCGGCAATGTCGGTGCGTTGCAAGTCGCCCAATCCGAGCCCGACGGCCATACCATCCTGATGGGGGCGGTCTCGACCCATGCGATCAATCCCCATCTCTATCGCAGCCTCGGCTATGACCCGCATGCTCAGCTCGCGCCGATCACCCAGGTCGTCCAAGTGCCCAATATCCTCATCCTGAACGCCGACCTGCCGCCAAAGAATGTCGGCGAATTGGTTGCCTACGCCAAGGCGCGCCCGGGCAAGCTCAATGTCGGCTCAGGCTCGAACGGCTCGATCGGCCATTTGTCGGCCGAACTGTTCAAGAAACTCGCCGGCATCGATTGGGTCCATGTCCCTTATGCCGGGGGCGCTCCGGCGATGAACGCGCTGATCGCCGGCGAGACGCAATTGATGTTCGACAACCTCGCTTCGGCGCTACCCCAAATAAAAGCCGGCAAGGTGCGCGCGCTCGCCGTCACCACGGCCAAGCGTTCGACCCATGTCGCCGATCTGCCGACGGTGATCGAAGCGGGGCTTGCCGGCTTCGACATGGCGACTTGGTGGGGCGCCTTCGCGCCCGCCGGCACGCCCAAGGCGGCGATCGATCGTCTGCATGCCGAAATCACGCGCGCCATGAAGGCGCCCGAAGTGCAGGAACGCTTTGCCGCCATGGGCGCGACCGCGATCGGCGACAGCCCGGCCGAGTTCGCGGCCTTCATCAAGGCCGAACACGCGAAGTACGGCCAGGTCGTCGCGGCTTCGGGCGCGCGCGCCGACTGATCACTCCGCCGCCGCGCGCTTGCCGCCCCCTCGGGCGAGGCGCGCGACGACGTTCTCGATGATCTTGGCGCCGGCACCGCCGCCGAGGCTCATGATCGATTCGGGATGGAACTGTACGGCCGCGACCGGCAGCGTCGCATGCTCGATCGCCATGATGACGCCGTCCCCGGTCTTGGCCGTGACGCGCAAGACCGGCGGAAGCTTCTCCGGCAGCGCGTAGAGCGAGTGATAGCGACCGATGGGAAAGGTCTCGGGCAGATCGGCGAATAGCCGGCTGCCAGTTTCGATTTCGATGCGCGACGGCTTGCCATGCATCGGCGTCTCGAGCATACCGAGCGCCCCGCCAAAGGCTTCGACGATGCCTTGGAATCCGAGGCAGACGCCGAAGACCGGCGAGCCTGCATTGATTGCGGCCTTCACCAGACCGGGCACGCCGAATTCGTCGGGCTTGCCCGGTCCCGGCGACAGCACCACCAAGTCGAAGCCACGGCCGAGCGCGGACGCGGCGTGGTTGTGGCGCAGCGTCTCGACATCGGCGCCGGTCGCGCGGAAATAGCCGGCGAGCGTATGCACGAAGCTGTCCTCGCAATCGATCAGCAAGATGCGCTTGCCGGTACCGGGCTTGGCCGCTGGCGCTTGCGCGGCCTTGGCGCTTTGGCCTGCGGCCGCCAGATCGAGCGTGCGAAAAAGCGCCGCCGCTTTGGTCAGCGTCTCTTGTTCCTCTTCCTCGGGAATCGAGTCGTAAAGAAGCGTCGCGCCGACCCGAACTTCGGCAATGCCGTCCTGCAGCCGCATGGTCCGGAGCGTCAGGCCCGTATTGAGCCCGCCATTGAAGCCGATGCAGCCGACCGCGCCGCCATACCAGCGCCTGGGCGCGGCCTCGCGTGCCTCGATCCAGCGGATCGCCGCGGGCTTGGGCGCGCCGGTCACCGTCACGGCCCAGCAATGGGTGAGAAAGGCATCGAGCGCGTCGAATTCGGGGCGGAGCACGCCTTCGACATGGTCGACAGTATGGATCAGATGCGAATACATCTCGATCTGACGCCGGCCGAGCACGCGCACCGATCCCGCTTCGCAGATGCGCGACTTGTCGTTGTGATCGACATCGGTGCACATGGTGAGTTCGGATTCGTCCTTGGCCGAATTGAGCAGCGTCCGGATCTGCTGAGCGTCCTCGATCGCGTCCTTGCCGCGCGCGATCGTGCCGGAAATCGGGCAGCTTTCGATCCGCCGGCCTTCGACGCGGACATACATTTCGGGCGAAGCGCCGATCAGATATTCGCCGCCGAGATTGAACAGGAAGCCATAGGGGCTTGGGTTCACGCGCCGGAGCGTCTCGAACAAGACCGACGGCTCGGCTTCGGTCCGACGATAGAAGGTCTGACCTGGAACGACTTCGAACAGATCGCCCCGGCGGAAATAGGGCATGGCCTCGTCGACCAGCTTGGCATAGCCGCCCGGCTCGTAATCCCGCGCCTTGGCGGGCGCGAGGCTCCGCCCGCGATGATCGATATCGGGAGTGGCGCGCGAGAGGCCGTCGGTCGAACCCTTGGCTGTCTCGAACTCGTAGGCGAGCGCGAAGGCCCGCTGCGCGTGATAATCGATGAGCACGAGTTCGTCCGGCAGATAAGCGACGATATCGCGCTGATCCTCCGGGCGCGGTCGGGCAAGCGGCACCGGCTCGAATTGATAGATTAGGTCATAACCGAAAGCGCCATAAAGTCCGAGATGGCCGTCCTCTTCGGATTTGAAATGCTCGACGATGGCGCGAAGTACCGAAAAGACCGAAGGCTGGCGGCTGCGTTGTTCCTCGGCGAAGACCTCGCCGGCACGCCGGACGATGCCGTCCGCGCTGTCGCCGGCGACGACGAAGCCCGCGACATGGGGATGGCGCGAAATCGGCCCCGCGAGTTCGTCGAGCAGAAGCCGCCCGCGCGCGTTCAGGGCCTTGAGCGTGAAGGCATCGCCTTTCGTCGCGATTTCGAGCGCCGGGTCGACGAAGCCCATGCTCCAGCGCTTGTAGCGGCCGGGATATTCGTAAGCCGAGACCAGGAGTGCGCCGCGTCGCCGATCGATCGCGCCGAGCAGGGGATCGAAGGCGGTCGCGAGATCGAGCTCGCGCTCGCTACGGCGGACGAGAACGCCGCCCGCGCTGCGGTAGGACAGGAATTTGGACATGAAGACCTCGGAGGAACCTAGAGCGCCAATGGCGCGACAACAGACGTTTCGCGAGCGGGATCAGCCCCGCGGCGAAACGCTCCGCCATCGACCTTGCCAGCGCACGGAAAACAAGCTCCGTCTCCTTCCGAAAAGACGGCTATTCATAGCGCGCCGCTTGCCGCGCGGTCAACCGCTCCCGGCCAAGAGAGGTTCGAGCATGAACAAGACCCCGACACTGACCGCGAGCGCCCCAGTGCTGCCGGTCTGCGACGCCGCTATTTCAGATAGGGATCGCGGCCAAGACGCACTTGGGCTTTGCCGAAATTCTCGCCCCGCAGCATGCCGATGAAAGCGCGTGGTGCTTTGTCGATGCCCTCGACGATGTCTTCGCGGTATTTCAGCTTGCCCGCGCGCACCCATTCGCCCATCTGATTGAACGCCGCCGTCGCCCGCGCGGCATAGTCCCAGACGATGAAGCCCTGCATGCGCACGCGCCGGCCGACGAAGGGTCCGAGGAGCCGCGGGCCGAGTTCGGACGCCGCCGCGTTGTATTGCGAAATCGAGCCGCAAAGCGCGACGCGGGCGAAAAAGTTGAGGTTCTTGAATACGGCGTCCGAGATCGCGCCGCCGACATTGTCGAAATAGACATCTACGCCCTTGGGACATGCGGCCTTGAGCGCGGCATCGATATCGGCCTCCGCCTTGTAGTCGATACAGGCATCGAAGCCGAGGTCGCGCGTGACTAAATCGCATTTCCTCTTGCCGCCCGCGATGCCGACGGCGCGGCAACCCATCAGCTTGGCAAGCTGTCCGACGACCTGGCCGACCGCGCCCGAGGCGGCCGAGACGACCACGGTTTCTCCCGCCTTGGGCTGGCCGATTTCGTAGAGGCCGTAATAGGCGGTGAGGCCGGTCATGCCGAGAACGCCGTTGGCGGTCGAAATCGGCGCAAGGCTCGGATCGACCTTGCGCAGCTCCGCGCCATCGCTGATGGCATATTCCTGCCAGCCGAGACGCTCTTCCACGATGTCGCCCGGCTGGAATTTCGGGTGACCCGATTTCACCACCTCGCCGACGATGCCCCCGGTCATGACTTCGCCGAGGCCGACGGGCGGCGCGTAGGACTTCACGTCGCGCATGCGCCCGCGCATATAGGGATCGAGCGAGAGATAGATCGCGCGCACCAGCACTTCGCGCCCGACCGGCTCGGGCACCGGCACGTCTTCGACGCGAAAATCGCTCTCGGCCGGCTCGCCCGGCGGACGACGAACCAAAACGACGCGGCGATGGCTTTTGAGGATCATGGCTGGCGTTCCTTGCTTCTTGTTTCAGATTAACTTCTAGCACGAACTTAACCCCCCGACTCCTTGGTTTTACCTCGAATCAGGGCTATATCAGCGCCATGACCGCCCTGACCGAAAAGCGCCGGCCGGTCGTCCTCTGCATTCTCGACGGCTTCGGCCACCGCAAGGACGGCGCGGATAACGCCATCCTGCATGCGCGGACCCCGAACCTCGATCGATTTCGCGCGCGCTATCCCGAGGCGCTGATCGATGCCTCCGAACTCCATGTCGGCCTGCCCGAAGGCCAGATGGGCAATTCCGAGGTCGGGCATATGAACATCGGCGCCGGGCGCGTCGTCATGCAGGATCTGCCCCGCATCGACCAGGCCGCTAAGGACGGCTCGCTCGCCGCCAATCCTGCGCTCAAGAGTTTCGCCGCCAAGGTCAAGGCCGGGGGCGGCCGCATCCATCTCATGGGGCTCTTGTCGCCGGGCGGCGTGCATTCGCATCAAGACCATATGGCTGCGATCGCTCAGGCTTTGGCAGCACAGGGTCTCGACGTCCTGGTTCACGCTTTTCTCGACGGGCGCGATACCCCGCCTCGGAGCGCAGACGGCTTTATTCGGGAGTTCGAGCGCCAAATCGCCGGCGCGACCGGCGCGCGGATCGCGACGATTTGCGGGCGTTACTACGCCATGGACCGCGACAAGCGTTGGGAGCGTGTCGCCAAGGCCTATGGCCTTCTGGCGGGTGGCGACGCGCCTTCTTTCGCGTCCGCGCAGGCCGCCTTGGCCGATGCCTACGCCGCCAAGGAGAACGACGAATTCGTCCTGCCGCGCAAGATCGGCGATTACGCCGGCATGCGGGATGGCGACGGCGTGCTGATGGCGAATTTCCGCGCCGATCGGGCGCGCGAAATCCTGACCGCCCTGCTCGATCCTGCTTTCGATGGCTTCAAGCGCGGACGCATCGTCCGCTTCGGCGCGGCGCTCGGCATGGCCGAATATTCGAGCGCGCATAACGCCTTCATGGCGACGCTTTTCGCTCCTGAAAGACTGACGCGGAGCCTGGGCGAGATCGTCGCGGAAGCGGGGCTGCACCAGCTCCGCATCGCCGAGACCGAGAAATACGCCCATGTGACGTTTTTCTTCAACGGTGGCGAAGAGCGCGTCTTTCCGGGCGAGGAACGCATCCTCATCCCCTCGCCCAAAGTCGCGACTTACGATCTCAAGCCCGAAATGTCGGCCTTCGAAGTGACCGACAGGCTGGTCGAGGCGATTGAGAGCCGTCGCTATGATCTCGTGGTCGTCAACTACGCCAATGGCGACATGGTCGGCCATACCGGAGATTTCGCCGCGGCCAAGAAGGCGGTCGAGGCGCTCGATCAATGCCTCGGCCGGCTCGAGGCCTCGATCCTCAAGACCGGCGGCGTCATGCTGGTAACCGCCGATCACGGCAATGCCGAAATGATGCAGGACCCCGAGACCGGTCAGGCGCACACCGCCCACACCATGAACCGCGTGCCAGCCATCCTGGTGAACGCGCCGAAAGGCGTGGCGCTCGCCGATGGCCGCTTGGCCGACATCGCGCCGACGCTTCTCGGTTTCCTTGGTCTTCAACAACCCGTCGAAATGACCGGGCGCTCGCTTCTCATGCCCGCGCAGGAGCGGGCGATCCGTGCGACGGCCTGAGGTCCTCGTCTTCGCTCTCGCTGGCGCGCTCGTCGCCGGCTCGGCGCTCGCGACGGACAAGGCGCCGGCGGCCGGACGCCTGGAGAGGGTCGAGAAGCAGATCGAGGCGACCAAGGACCGCAAGGAGCGCCTCGCCCAGGATGCCGCGGGCCTCGCCGATGAAGCCGCGCAGCTTCGCGCCCAGGCGATCGAGCTCGCGAATATCATTCAAGAGCGCGAGGAAGAGGTTTCCGATTTCGAGAACCGGATCGAACATCTGAACGGCCTCGAAAAGGACCTGCTCGCCGCGCTCGAACGTCGGCGCCAGCAAATGATCACCACGCTCGGCGCGCTCGAGCGGATTTCGCGCAAACCCCCGGAAGCGCTCGCCTTCAGCGCGGGAACTCCGGTCGAGCAAGTGCGCTCGGCGATGCTGCTTTCGCGCGTCGCGCCGGCCCTTCGCGCCGATGCCGAGGCGCTTGGGCGCGAGCTTGGCGAACTCACGGCGCTGCGTCGCGATATCGAGACCGAGCACGAGAGGCTCGCCCGGGCGACGACCGCGCTCAAGGCCGAAAGGGCGACGCTTGCCCGTCTTGCCGAGCGCAAGGCGCGCGAACTCCGCCGGTCTCTGGCCGAGGTCAAGCAGCAGGAGACGCAACTCGCCCGTCTCGCCACCGAAGCGACGGATCTACGCTCCCTTCTCGCCAAGATCGAGGAAGCCGAGATCAAGCGCGCCGAAAAGGACGCGGAAAAAGAACGTCTCGCCCTGGTCGGCCCGACCGGCAATCTGCCGTTGCCCGCGAGGGGCGAGGTCGTCCGCCGCTTCGGTCAGGTGAACGAAGTCGGCCAACCCGCGCGCGGTCTATCGATCAGAACGCGCCGCGAGGCCCAAGTCGTGGTGCCGTTCGATGGCGAGGTCGTGTTCGCCGGGCCGTTTCGCGGCTTTGGGCTTCTCTTGATCACGGCTCACGCCGACGGGTATCATAGCCTGCTCGCCGGTTTCGGCCGCATCGATGTCGCGATCGGGCAGGCTTTGCAGTCCGGCGAGCCAGTCGGCGTCATGGGCGATGAAGCCCAACCGACGCTTTACGTCGAGCTTCGTCGGAAAGGCGATCCGGTCAACCCGCTTCCTTGGTTGGCGGCAAGCAAGAGAAAGGTCAGCGGCTGATGCGTAGATTTTGGGCTGGTGCCGCTTTCGGGACGGCGCTGATCGCTTTTGCACCGACGAGCTGGGCATTGTCGTCGGAAACGACCCGCATGCTCGACCTGCTCGGCACGGTGTTCGAGAAAGTACGCTCCGAATACGTCCAGCCGGTCGAGGACACCGACCTGATCGAGGCGGCGATCAACGGCATGCTCGCCTCGCTCGATCCGCATTCGAGCTATCTCAACGCCAAGAGCTTCCGCGAAATGCAGGTGCAGACGCGCGGCGAGTTCGGCGGTCTCGGCATCGAAGTCACCATGGAAAACGGCCTGGTCAAGGTCGTCTCGCCGATCGACGACACGCCGGCCTTTCGCGCCGGACTGCAGACCAACGACCTGATCTCCCATCTCAATGGCGAACAGATCATGGGCCTGACGCTGTCGGAGGCCGTCGACAAGATGCGGGGCCCGGTCGATTCCGAACTGACGCTGACCGTCGTGCGCCAAGGCCGCGAGCCGTTCGAAGTCAAGCTCCGTCGCGCCGTCATCAAGATCAATCCCGTACGCGGCCGCGCCGAGGGCGGCGTCGTCTATCTTCGCGTCACCAGCTTCAGCGAGCAGACCTCAAGCGCGCTGCGGACCGCTTACGGCCGGATCAAGGACCAACTTGGCGGCAATGTCGAAGGTGTGATCCTCGATCTTCGCAACAACCCGGGCGGTCTGCTCGATCAGGCGGTCGAGGTGTCGGACGCCTTTCTCGACGCCGGCGAGATCGTCTCGACGCGCGGCCGGCGCAACGAGGACATCACGCGCCACAATGCGCGCAAGGGCGATATCGCGGAAGGCAAGCCGATCATCGTGCTGATCAATGGCGGTTCGGCTTCGGCTTCGGAAATCGTCGCCGGCGCGATCCAAGACCATCGCCGCGGCATCGTCCTCGGCACCAAATCCTTTGGCAAGGGTTCGGTTCAGACTTTGATCCCGCTCGGGCGCCAATCGGGCGCGCTGCGCCTCACCACGGCTCGCTACTTCACGCCCTCGGGACGTTCGATACAGGCCGAAGGCATCCAGCCCGACATCGTCGTCGAAGCCACGCGCGGCGACGCCTCGGCCGGCCGGCCGCAGCGCAACGAGGCGAGTTTGCGCGGGCATTTGGAAAATCCCGATAACCGTAGCGGCCGACCGCCGCAAGCGCCGCCGTCGGCGGCACCGGCGGCACCGGCTCCGGCGACGCCGCCTGCGCGCGAGCCGGAAGAAGCAAGCGCGCCCGGTCAGCCCGCGCCGGACTATCAGCTCGCCCGAGCGCTCGATCTGATCAAGGGCTTGTCGCTCTACGGCACCAAGGTGCCGAACTGATCCCGCGAGGGGGCCGCTCCGATGCTCGGAAAGCTCTTCGGTAAGGGTAAGAACAAGGACGAGGCCGAAGACAAGAAGGGCGGCAAGAAGAAGCCCGCGCCCGAGGAGACCGCTCCCGCGGAAGAGGCCGCCGCGCCCGCCGCCGACGCAGCCGCGGCTCCGCCGACCGGAGAGGCAGCACCCGTCGCCGCGCCGACACCCGAAGCCAAGGCCGTACTGCGCGGCGGCAGCGATGCCTCGCCGCTCGCCGATACTTCGGCCGCCATCGAGGCCGCACGCAAAGCGGCCGGCGAAGACGCCAAGGTCTCGGTTGCCTTTGGTGCCGGCGAGGCCGCAGTCGAGGCCGAAGCACCGACCCCCAAGAAGAAAAAGAAACAGGCGGCCGAAGACGAGACGGCACCCGAGGATGAGCACGCGCTGCCGAAGAAGAAACGCCTGCCGCTGCAGCTCATCATGCAGTCCATGGCTGCGATGCTTTACCTGATCCTGATCGGCGTCGTTGCGGGCCTGGTCATGACATCGGATCCGCCGCCGAAGCCCAAAGGCCATCTGGTCGAGTTCGAAATGCCCGAACCCGGAAAAGTCGTCGGCATGGCGGGAGCGCCGGGTGTCTTGCCCCCGGCCGAGCCTGAATACGGCTCGCTCGAGCCGATCTCGCCCGATCTCCTCGAGGAAAGCCCGCACGGTTACGTTCCGAAGATCGCCGAAGACGGCCGCGAGCCCTGGCAATATTACGCGGCACGCTACCGCAATCCCGATAAGCGCCCGCGCATTGCCCTGATGTTCATCAATATGGGCCTGAGCCGCGCGGCCGCCGAAGCGACCATCGGCAAGCTGCCATCATCAGTGTCTTTTGCCTTTCAGCCCTATGCGCGCGAGACCGAACGCTACATGGACTATGCGCGCGCACAGGGCCATGAAACCTTCATTCAAATTCCGCTTGAGCCGAGCGATCATCCGAATTCCGATCCGGGTCCGCATGTCCTTCTGACCAAGCTGGCCGGGCCGGACAACGTCTATCGTCTCGAATGGGCGCTGTCGCGCTCGCCAGGCTTCGTCGGCGTCACCTATGATCTCGGCGACAAATTCCTGGCGACGCCCGAAGCCGTGAAGCCGGTCTTCGAGGCCCTCAAGGCGCGCGGCCTGATGGTGTTCGATACCAGGAATGCGCCAAATTCGGTCGCGCAAGTCATGGCGCGCGAACTCGGGCTGCCGATCGCGCTCAATGACGTCATGATCGACCGCATTCCCGCCAAATCGGCGATCGACCAGGCTTTGGCGGAACTCGAAAGACTTTCGCTCAAGGACGGCTATGCCATCGGCATCGCCGAACCCAACCCGGGTACGATCGAACGCGTCGCCGCCTGGGCGCAGACGCTCAAGGACAAGAGCATCGTCGTCGTCCCCGTATCGGCGCTCGCTTGGCGGACGAACGGCTCGTGACCGACGATCAGGGTTATCGCCCCTGCGTCGGCATCATGCTGTTCGATCGGACGGGGCGGATTTTCGTCGGGCGACGCGTCGGCAAGGGCGCGGATTCGTGGCAAATGCCCCAAGGCGGCATCGATGCGGGCGAGGAACCGCGCTTCGCCGCGCTCCGGGAATTGCGCGAAGAAGTCGGGACCGACAAGGCCGACATCGTCGGCGAATCGCGGGCTTGGTATCGTTACGACGTGCCGGCGACGATTGCCGGCCGGCTCTGGCGCGGGCGGTTCCGCGGTCAGCGCCAGAAGTGGTTCTTGATGCGCTTTCGGGGAAGCGACGCCGATATCGATCTCGATACTCACCATCCCGAGTTCGACGATTGGCGGTGGATCGCGCCCGAGGAAGCGCCGTCCCTGATCGTGCCCTTCAAGCGCGACGTCTATGTCCAAGTCGTCGGCGAATTCGCCCCGGTGATCGCGCGAGAAATCCTCGCGTGAAGCCGCCGCGGGTCCGCAGCCCGATCCGCGCCCTTCCCGGCCATGCCCATTGGCTACCGACCGAGCCGGGCTGGGAAGCGGTCGCGGATGGCATTGCCGATTGGCTCGACCGCCAATTTGACTAGCCGCTCGCCCTTGGCCCGCCGTGACCCCGATCACTGCTGGATGGCCCGGCTTGCCGTAAAATAGATAGGTCTCTGGGCTCTTGAGCATTTTCAATTAAATCCTTGAGTTATCTTGATCTTTTGCCATGATGCGGCAAGACGGTAGGTAGAAAGCCGATGTCGGTTGATCGTTCGACGTTCGATCTCGCGCATAATGCGGCGAGAAGCAGTACGGACGCCGCAGTCACGGTGCTTGATGCGCGCGACTCGGGGAACACGATCACGATTCCGGGCGGCACGTTCCTGATCGAGGCGGAGTATGTCCGCGCCGGGCCCGATCTTGTCCTGGCCGGGCCAATGGGCGAGAACGTCGTCATTCGGGGCTATTTCGCGACCGAAACGCCGCCGACGCTCGCCTCCGACACCGGCCTCATTGTCGAAGCAGGCTTGGCGACGCAGCTCGCCGGGCCACTGGCGCCCGGTCAATTCGCGCAGGGCCTGCCCCTACCCATACCTGGGCTTCCCGGCGCGCCAGGGGCCGCGACCGCGACGCCTGGTGCCGCGGTCTCGGCTCCGATCGGCAAGATCGACCGCTCGGCCGGCGCCGTCACCGTCATCCACAAGGACGGTACCAAGGTCCAGGCAAATCCGGGCGATCCGATCTATCAGGGCGACATCGTCGTCACCCAGAAGGGCGGCTCGATCGGCATCTTGTTCAACGACAAGACGACGTTTTCGCTGGGCGAGAACGCGCGCATGGCGCTCGACCAGATGGTGTTCAATCCCGATTCCGGCCAAGGCAAGCTGGGCATCTCGGTGCTGCAAGGCGCCTTCCTGTTCGTCTCGGGCGAGATCGCCAAGGGCAGCCCCGATGGCATGACCATCAAGACGCCGGTCGCGACCATCGGCATCCGCGGCACAGCCAGCGGCTCGCGCGTCGGCGGCGAAGGCGATGGCACCTCCTACTCGCTCATTCGCGACGTCAATGGCGGTCTCGGGCAATTGACCATCACCACCGGCCAAGGCACTCAATCGCTGACGCAGGAAAACCAAGCGACGACGGTGACGAGTTTCTTCTTCGCGCCGACGCCCCCCGTCACCATGTCGCGCGCCGATCTGGTCAGCACGCTTGGCTCGGCGCTCTACAGCCTGCCGCCGCAGCCGACCCTCGCCGCGCGCGGACCCGACGGCAATATCGTTCCGACAGTGCCAGGACCGACCACGGTGCCGACACCGGCGGGACCGACCGGCGGACCAGGTGCTCCGCCACCGCCGCCGGGCTCCGCGGCGGCGCCGACAGCGATACGCTCCGCGGCGGCGCCGGCAACGACATCATCGACGGCACGGGCACGTCGGCCAATCTCGCCAAGACGCCGATCGACATCGCTGACTATTCGAACTCACCGACAGGCGTGAGCGTCGATCTGTCGGCAGGCTTGGCGCTCGACGGCTTCGGCAACACCGATACGCTGCTCAACATCAACGGCGTGCTCGGTTCAGCCCTCGACGACGTGATCTATGGCGGCAACAACGCTTGGGATTTCGAGTATTTCGAAGGCGGCGCCGGCAACGATCTGATCGACGGCGGGCTCGGCCTCGACGAAGTGAGTTATCGGAACGACGTCGCCGGCGTCACGGTCAATCTCGCGACCGGCACGGCGATCGATGGCTGGGGCAACACCGATACGTTGATCGATATCGAGATGGTCATCGGCTCGGCCCTTGCCGACACTTTGATCGGCGGGCAGAACAGCGGCGGTGAAATCTATGCCGGCGATTTCGAGCGCCTCGAAGGTCTGGGTGGCAATGACGTGATCGATGGCGGCGCGGGCTTCAATCAAGCCTCGTATCGCCATTCGCCCACCGGCGTCAGTGTCGATCTGGCGACCGGCAGCGCCACCGACGGCTGGGGCGGCATCGACACGCTGAGCAACATCGATGGCGTCCATGGCTCAGCCTTCGCCAACTCGCTGATCGGCGGAACCGGCGATGACGATTTCGAGGGCGATGGCGGCAACGACTATATCGACGGCGGCGCCGGGCAGGACACGGCGAGCTATCGTTTTGCCGAAGCCGGCGTGACGGTCAATCTCGCGACCGGCATCGCCCATGACGGCCAAGGCGGCACCGACACCATCGTCGGCATCGAAGGCGTCGACGGCAGTCAGTTTTATGCCGATATCCTCACTGGCAGCAGCGCCGCCAACGAGAGTTTTGAAGGCTATGGCGGCAACGATACGATCGATGGCGGGACCGGCGCAGGCGACATCGCGTCCTATCACGACTCGATTGCCGGCATCACGGCCGTGCTGACCGGCGCCGGCACTGGCACCGTCGTCGATGGCTGGGGCGGCGTCGATACGCTGACCGGGATCGAAGTCGTGGTTGGCTCCGACCACGCGAACAACGCCTTCTACGGCGGCAGCGGCGACGACACCTTCAAAGGCGCCGGCGGCAACGACCTGTTCGTCGTCGGCGCGGGCGCCGACGTGGTTCAGGCCGGCTCGGGCCAGGACACGATCTATGCCGACGATCTCGGGGTCGGCGACACCTATGACGGCGGCGCGGGTGTCGACACCTTGATTTTCTCGGGCGGCGGCGCGGTCACGCTGGGTGGCTCGCAGATCCTCAACATCGAGACCATGCAATTCGCCGCGGCGAGTTGGAACGTCACCCTGCTCGACTCGGCGGTCGCCTCGGGCGGCACGGGGCTCCATGATTTTTCGAACCAAGGCCCGACCGACAATCTGGTCCTCGACGCCTCGCTCGAAACCGACGGCAGGACCATCGCTTTCGACGGCGCAGGCAACGACACGATCACCGGCGGCGGTGGCGGCGACACTGTCTTGATCGGCACCGGCGACGACACGGTCATCGCGGGAAGCGGCAACGACGTCGTCGCGGTCGACGGCTGGACGGCTGGCGATCGCTTCGACGGCGGCGCCGGCACGGGCGACGTGCTGCAAGCGAGCGGCGGCGCGACGCTGACTTTTGGCGCCTCCTCGGTCGTCGGCTTCGAAACGCTTTTCCTTCAGCCGGGCGGCAATTACGACCTCACCACCGCCGATACGACCGTCGCGTCCGGCGGCGCCCTTGTCGTCAACGCCTCGACGCTTTCGCCGACCCAGAGCCTGCGGTTCGATGGCTCGGCCGAGACCGATGGCCTGTTCTCGATCGGCGGCGGCTTCGGCAACGATACGGTAACGGGCGGCGCCCAGGGCGATCTCCTGAGTCTCGGTTCCGGTGCCGATACGGCCTCGGGCGGCGGCGGCAACGACACCTTGTTCGCCGCGAGCTATCTCGATGCCAATGACCGATTGGATGGCGGCGCCGGCACCGCCGATGTCGTCGCCCTGAGCGCAGGCACGACGGTGACGCTCGGCGCCTCGACCATCACCAATGTCGAGACCTTGTTCTTGTCGGCAGGCGGCAATTACGACATCACGACGCATGACGCGACCATGGCCTCGGGCGCGCAATTCGTCGTCGATACGACCTCGCTCGCGACCGGCGCGACCGTGCTGTTCGATGCCGATGCCGAGACCAATGCGTCGATCCTGTTTACCGGCGGCAACGCCCGTCACGTCATCGTGACCGGCTCGGGTGCGCTCAATGATCTGATCTACACGGGCTCGGCCAATGACACGGTCGACGTCGATGCCGGCAGCGACGCCATCACGACTCAGGCCGGCGACGACACGATCTACGCGAATTTGTCGGCGGCCGACACGATCAATGGCGGAGCCGGGATAGACAAGGTCATCGCGACCGGCTCGACCAACGTCACCATGGGCGCACTGACCATCCAGGGGATCGAGACCATCGTCCTCGCCGCCGGCGCCAGCCACGCGATCACGACCAGCGATGCGAATGTCGCGGGCAGCACGCTCGTCATCGACGCGCAGAACCTCGGCTCAAGCCAGTCCGTCTTCATCGACGGCAGCGGCGAGACGGACGGCAATTTCGTCATGATCGATGGCGCGGGCGATGACACTCTCATCGGCGGAATTCTCGACGACACTTTCGACGTTGCTGGCGGCGGCAACGACACGGTCGATGGCGGCGCGGGCGACGACGCGATTTTCGTGGGTCAGGCATGGTCGGCCGCGGACACATTCCGCGGCGGCGCCGGCACCATGGACGTGCTCGAAGCCTCTGGCGGCGCCGTAGTCGCCATCGCCGAATCGGCCGTCGTCGAGATCGAGACCATAATTCTCGGTTCGGGCGGCAGCTACAACATCACGACGCATGCCACCACGGTCGCAAGCGGCGAAATGCTGGTCGTCGATGCGAGCACCATGACCAACCCGACCGAGACGCTGACCTTCGACGGCTCCGCCGAAACGGATGGCCAGTTTCAGATCTTCGGCTCGACCGGCAACGACACCGTCACGGCCGGCGCGGGCATCGACCTGATCATGGGCGGCATCGGCGGCGGCGACACGATCCTAGCCGGCGGCGGCGACGATTTTATCGATTTCGGCGACGCCTGGGATGCAACCGACATCGCCGATGGCGGCATAGGCGTCGACACCGTGGCGGCGAGCGGCGGCGGCGCCGTCGCTCTTGGCGTGTCGTCGCTGATCGCGGTCGAGTCGTTGATCCTCGACGCCGGCACGTACAGCATCACGACCCATGACGGGAACATCGCGTCGGGTCAGACCCTCGTGGTCGATGCGACGGCCTTGACGCCAGGCCAAGACCTTCACTTCGATGCCTCGGCCGAGATGGACGGCACGCTGATTGTTTTCGGAGGAGCCGGCAACGACACGCTGATCGGCGGGGCCGCGGGTGATGTCTTGGACGCCGGCACCGGCGACGACACGGTGTCCGCAGGCAACGGGTTCGACACCATCTCGATTCTCGGCGGCGACTTCAGCCTTGGCGACGTCATCGACGGCGGCCTCGGCACGAACGACACGCTGGTGATCGACGGCAATACCACGATCACTTTGGGTGCGGCGACGGTCCAGAATGTCGAGGTGATCGAAATCGTCAATGCCTCGGCCATCAATCTTGCAATCCACGACGCGACGGTGGCGTGCGGCGGTCAGCTGACGATCGACAACAGCCTCATGGCATCCGGTGGCACTTTGATCTTCGATGGCAGTGCCGAGACCGATGGCGGCTTCAATATTTCGGGCGGCGTCGCTCACCAGTCGATCGCCGGCGGCGCTCAGGCGGACACCTTCTCGCTCAGCCTCGTCGGCAACGACACGGTGTCGGGCGGCGGCGGCGACGACACGTTCAATGGATTGGACGGCCTGGTCGCGACGGACGTGATCGACGGCGGCGCCGGCAACGATACGTTCAGATTTAGCGGCGGCGCGATGATCACTTTCGGTGCCTCGACGGTGCTCAATGTGGAGACGCTCTTTTTCAGTGGCGGAGCGAATTATGACGTCACGACCGATGACGCGACGGTGGCGAGCGGTCATGGCCTGAACGTCGACGGCTCTGCCCTGGCGAGCGGCAGCAGCCTCGTCTTCGACGGCTCGGGCGAGACCAACGGAAGCCTCACCATCAAAGGCGGGGCCGGCAGCGACACGATGACCGGCGGCGCTCAGGCCGACGTCATCACCATGGGTTTCGGCAGCGACACCGTCACCGCCGGCGACGGCAACGATACGGTGACGATCGCCGGCAACTTCACCACGGCCGATCAGGTTGACGGCGGCGCGGGCGCCGATGTCGTCGCCTTGACCGGCGGCGCCAACATCACATTGGGCGCCACGACCATCGTCAATGTCGAGACGATCAAGATCGTCGCCGGCAGTTTCAGCTACACCCTGACCACCGATGACGCGACGATCGGGTCGGGCCAGACGCTGACCCTCGATGCATCGGCCATCGCCAATCCCGACGATCTGACATTCAATGCCTCGGCCGAGACCGACGGCTATCTCAATTTCATCGGCGGCGATCCCGGATACGGCATGTCGATCACCGGCGGCGCGCTCGCCGATACCTTCCTCCTCGGCAACGCCACGAGCGACGAGGTCATGCTAGGCCAAGGCGGCGACGACACCTTCATCGCCAATGCCGGCATACTTGGCGTCAACGATCGGATCGATGGCGGCACGGGCGCCGATCGCCTGCTCTTCAGCGGCGGGACCACGATAACTTTCGGCGCCACGACCGTCGTCGATGTCGAGAGCATCGTCCTCAATTCCGGCGGCAACTACAACATCACCACCCACAACGCGACGGTCGCAAGCGGCCAGGTTCTCACGATCGATGGCAGCAACCTTGTGCCCGGCAATGCGCTCATTTTTGACGGCAGCGCCGAGACCGACGGGTCGTTTTTCATCCATGCCCAGTACGGGAGCATGACCGTCGCCGACGGCGCCGGAAACGACCATGTCCTCGGCAGCATTTATGCCGACACGTTCAACAATTCCCAAGGCGGCATGGATCATTTCGCGGGCGGCGGGGGCAACGATACTTTCAACATGGCGGCGAATTGGGCGGCCAATGACACGATCGAAGGCGGGAATGGCGTCGACACGCTGTTCGCCTCATCCGCCTCGCCCATGTCCCTGGTCTCCAGCTCGCTCTTCGATGTCGAATCGATTGTGCTCGGCGGCGGCGCCAATTGGTCGATTACCTCGCACGACGCCAATGTGTCGAGCGGCGCGACTATGACCGTCGACGGCACGGCCCTCAGTTCGAGTTACGGCTTGATTTTCAACGCCAATGCCGAGACCGACGGCATCGTCACCCTTTTGGGAGGCGCGGGCGTCGATACGCTGACGGGCGGTGCGATGAACGACTACATTTCCGGCGGTCTCGGTGCCGACACGCTCCTCGGCGGTGCCGGCAACGACACGCTCTATGGCGGCGCGGGCAGCGACACGTTCTACTATCAGGCGACGACCGACGGCACGGCCGTCGCCTCCAACCAGACCGCGGCCTCGGCCGGCGCCATCGCCGATCTGCTCGCCGATTTCGCGACCGGCACCGATGCCTTCAGCTTTTCCTCCGGTGCTTTCGGAATTTCGGCCGGAACGCTGATCGACGGAACCAATTTCACCACCATCGCCGCAGCCTATGACGGCACGAATGCCGGGGCGATGGCTGCCTGGAGCGCGGGCAACGCATCCTTCATCTACGACACCGCGACGAGCCAGCTCTATTACGACGCGAATGGCGGGCCGCCGGTTATACGCTGATCGGCCATGCCTCGTCGGGCGCCGTCGCGGCCGCCGACATCACGATGTACTGATCAGGCCGAAGCGGCCGGCGGCATCGCCGCGTCGCCGCCCTGCAACATCATATTCGTCCGGAAGAAGCGGATGCCGGCCGCGTTGAATTCCTTGATGATGCGTTTATAGGCCTCGCGCCGAATGACGAATTGCTCGCGCGGCTTGGCCATGAACTTGACCTTGACCAGAAGCGAGTTGTCCTGAAGCGACGTCACGCCCTGGGATTTCAGGGTCTCGATCAAATTCGGGCCGATCTCCGGATCAGCCGCGAGTTCCTGGCCGATCTTCTTGACGATCTTCTTCACCTTGTCGACATCGGTGCCGAGTTCGAGGCGAAGCTCGAGCTTCTCGATCACCCAGTCGCGGGTGTAGTTGGTCACCGCCTCGACCCGCCCAAAGGGAATGGTGTGCACCGGGCCGCGATGATGGCGAAGCTGGAGCGAACGGAGCGTGATGCGCTCGACCGTGCCCCGGAGGCGACCAAGCTCGACATAGTCGCCGACCCGGAAGGCATCGTCGATCAGGAAGAAGATTCCGGCGACGATGTCGCGCACCAGCGTCTGGGCGCCGAAACCGATGGCGAGGCCGACAATGCCGGCACCCGCCAGAAGCGGACCGATGTCGATGCCGAGCGCCGACATGGTGACGAGGCCGAGCATCACGATGACGATCACGAGGAGGAAAGACCGGAACAACGGCAATAGCGTCGCCGTGCGGCTGGCGCTGCCGTCGACCCGGTTCTCTTCGGCAAGACGCCGGTCGATCGCTTGGCGGATCGCCTCCCACAGGATGATGCCGAGAAACCAGGCGAGGCCGACCTTGAAGACGCCGCCGACCACGGTCCTGCCGATCCCGCTGCCCAGGAACTCGAAGGCGCCGACATTCCACGCCTCGGCGAAGACGATCAGCGCCGCGCCGACGATCAGGATGCGGGCGACCAGGAAAATCCCGGCCGCAACCGCGTGGCGTCTCTTGGCTTCATCGTGGTGGGTCTTCGGCGGAATCCTGAACAAGGCCAGGATCAGGACACGCACGACATAAAGCAGGATAGGCACGAAGACGACCAGCGCGATGCCGGTCGCGGCGGCGGCGGCGCGGTCGCCGCGGCCCATGACCATGGTCATCGCCCAGGCGCCGCCCATGATCAGGATCAGGACGCTCGCGAAATAGGGTACGGCCGAGCGCTCGCCCTCGCGCAAGGCGGTCGCGCGCGACAGCCAATCCCGGAAGGCGACGATCCAGACCACCCCCGAGAGCACGAAGGCCGCGCCGAAACCGAGATCGAAGACCAGCAGAAGCTCGTCTTGCAGCCCAATTAGGGAGAGGAGACCGCTGCCGAAAAAGCCTACGCTCGCGAAGGCCGCCGGGACTTGAAGACCGTGGCGCCAGCGGGCCGCCAGGGCCATGTCGGCGCCGGCGATCTCCTGCATGGTCAGGACCGTCGCGCCGATGACGCGGACCATGGTGATCGCCAGGAGGACGGCGACGTTCATCTCGCGCAGCGGATCGTAACGATCGAGGAACAAGAAGGACGCGGCGAAACCCGCGATCAGGAACACCAGGAGCGCGACCACGCGCCGAACATAGGTCGAGCCGCCTTGCGACAAGCGGCTCCACAAGTTGCCGTCCGATCCGATTTCGGCCTCGGGCCGGTCGATCCGCCGATGGGCGAACCATTCGGCCGTCCCGCCCAGAACCAGCATGCCGATCAACGACAGGAGCGCATGCCAAATCGCCGGCCGGCCTTCGTAATCGGTGAGATTGCGAAAGGCGATGCCGACCGGCTCCTCCCACTCGCTCAAGACTTTGCGAAGCGCCGCCAAGCGATCGCCGATGGTCCGCCCGCTTTCGCGGAACATCATGATGAAGCGCGCACCGCCTCGATCATCCGATGCCGCGCGCGCGGCCGGCTCGGCGCCCTTCGCCTTCAACTCGGCGAGCAGGGCCTTCCTCGCCTCGGCATCGGTAAGGCCCGCGACGTAACCTTCGGCCCGCCCGACCGCCGGATCGGCCGGATGCGTATCGGCGAGGGTTGCGCCGACGGGTCCGAGCCACAGAAGCGCCAGCGCGGCGGTCAATGCCAAAATTCGGGCGAAGGCCATGGCCGATCTTGCGCCGCCGGACCCCACCGTGACAACTGCCGGAATGATTGAGCGACCGGCCCATTCGCCGCTAAGGTGTCGGCCCCTTCAGGAGCGATGAATGAAAGCGATTTTGTGCAAGACCCATGGCGATCCCGAGACCCTGGTGTTGGAAGAGGTCCCTTCGCCCAAGCCGACGGCGAGCCAAGTCGTGATCGACGTCAAGGCGGCGGGGGTCAATTTTCCCGACACGCTGATCATTCGGAACCTCTATCAGTTCAAGCCGCCTTTGCCCTTTTCGCCCGGCAGCGAAATTTCCGGCGTGGTCAAGGAAGTCGGCACCGAGGTCAAGCATGTGAAGCCCGGCGACAAGGTGATCGCCATGCCCGGTTGGGGCGGCTTTGCCGAAGAGATCGCAGTCGAGGGCGGGCGCGTCTTTCCGATGCCCCCCGGGATCGACTTTCCGCTCGCCTCGGCGCTCACTCTCGCTTATGGCACGACCTACCACGCTCTCAAGGATCGGGGCGCGCTCCAGCCGGGCGAAACCCTGCTCGTCCTCGGCGCCGCTGGCGGCACGGGGCTATCGGCGGTCGAGATCGGCAAGGCGCTCGGCGCCCGCGTCATCGCCGCGACCTCGAGCGACGAAAAATGCGCGGTCTGCAAGGCACATGGCGCGGACGCGACCATCAATTACGCCAAGGCCGATCTTCGCGAAGCGCTCAAGGCGCTGACCGAGGGCAAGGGCCACGACGTCGTCTATGACCCGGTCGGCGGGCCTTATGCCGAGCCGGCCTTGCGCTCGCTCGGCTGGCGCGGGCGTTATCTGGTGATCGGTTTCACGGCCGGCGATATTCCCAAGATCCCGCTCAACATTCCGCTGCTCAAGGGCAATGCCATCGTCGGCGTCTTTTGGGGCGAGTTCAACCGACGCGAACCCAAGGCGGCGATGGCCGCGATCGGCGAATTGCTCGGCCTGATCAAGACCGGCAAGATCGCGCCCAAGGTGACCGCGACCTACCCCTTGGCCAAGGCGCCTCAGACCTTGCGCGACATCATGGAGCGCCGCGTTACCGGCAAGGTGGTCGTACTGCCGGAAGCCTGATGGGCAGAAAGATTTTCCGAGCCAGGGCGAGACGGCTCTGCTAACGTTTCCAACCTCAAGGGAGGAGCTTCATGTCCAAACGCATTTTCGCCCTCGCGGCCGCCGCGGCCGCGTTTCTAACATCTGGCGCGCTGGCGCAGACCCAGCCGGGCAGCCCGACGCTCGATGCCATCAAGGCGCGCGGCCATATCGAGTGCGGCGTCCATCTTGGACTGCCGGGCTTCTCCTTCGCCGACGACAAGGGCGTTTGGACCGGCCTCGATGTCGATCTTTGCAAGGCGCTTGCCGCGGCGATCTTCGGCGACGCGACCAAAGTCAAGTTCACGCCGACCTCGGTCCAGCAGCGCTGGCCGGTCCTGACCTCGGGCCAGGTCGATCTCCTGTCGCGCAATACGACCATCACCTTCAGCCGCGACGCCTCGCTCGGCGTCAACTTCGTCGGCATCAACTTCTATGAAGGCCAGACCTTTATCGTGCGCAAGAAGGCCAACGCCAAGACGCCCAAGGATCTCGACGGCGGCATCGTCTGCGTCGCCGCCGGTTCGACCGAAGAGAAGAATGCCGGCGATTATTTCCGCGAGCGCGGCTGGAAGCTTCAGATCATCAACTTCCAGAAGAACGACGACGCCATCGCTGCCTATGACTCGGAACGTTGCGATGCCTACACCGCGGGCGTCGGCGCCCTCGCCGGCCAGCGACGCAAGCTCAAGAATCCGGCCGATCATGTGATCATGACCGGGCTGATTTCCAACGATCCGCAAGGACCGGTCGTGCGTCATGGCGACGATCGCTGGCAGGATATCGTGCGTTGGGTGCTCAACGGCACGATCGCGGCCGAAGATCTCGGCGTGACCTCGAAGAACGTCGACGAGATGAAGGCCAAGTCGCCGAGCGCCGAAATCCGGCGCCTCCTCGGCGTCGAGGGCGAGTTCGGCAAGATGCTCGGCCTGCCGAACGAGTGGATGTACAACGCCATCAAGCAGGTCGGGAATTACGGCGAATCCTACGAGCGCACGGTGGGTGCCGCTTCCGACCTCAAGCTCGACCGAGGCGCCAACGCGCTTTGGACCAAGGGCGGCTTGCTCTTCACGCCGCCTTTCCAATAGTCCTTCGATCCTGACCGGTCTTCGCGTCGCCCGCTAGCGCGCGAAGACCGGATCGCTTCGCGCTTGCTCCGACTTCTCTACGACAAGAAGGTCCGCGACGCCCTTTCTCAGGTCGCGGTCGTCGCGGCGTTGCTCGCGCTCGCTTGGTATTTCGTCGCCAATGCCGCCGAGAACATGACCAAGGCCGGGATCGCTTCGGGCTTCGATTTCCTGTTTCGCAATTCGGGAATCGAAGTACCGATGCATCTGGTGCCGCATACCGCGGCGCATGATTTCCTCAACCTCCTCCTGGTCGGCGTGCTCAACACGCTCCTGGCGAGCCTGCTCGGCATCGTCTTCGCGACCTTGCTCGGTTTCGTCATCGGCATCGCGCGGCTGTCGTCGAATTGGCTACTCGCCGCGATCGCGGGCGCCTATGTCGAATTCGTGCGCAACATCCCGCTCCTGCTCTTCGTGTTCTTTTGGTATTTCGGCATCATTCGCGCGCTGCCCGGACCGCGACAAAGCCTGTCGCTGTTCGACCATGTCTTTCTCAATAGCCGCGGCCTCTACCTGCCGGCGCCGGCGGAATGGCAGGGCTTCCTGTGGGTGCCGGTCGCGCTCGCATTGGGCGTCACGCTCGCTTTCCTGATCGCCCGCTGGGCCGCCTCCCGCCAGGCCCTGACGGGCGAAAGCTATCCGAGCCTCGCGATCGGGCTCGGCCTGACGATCGGCCTGCCGATCATCGTACTTCTGGCGGCTTCGGTTTCGACGCCCTGGGAAGTGCCGGCGCTCCGCGGCATGAATTTTCGGGGCGGCGTCGTGCTGATCCCGGAATTCGTCGCGATCTTCGCGGCCCTGGTCACCTATACGGCCGGCTTCATCGCCGAAATCGTCCGAGGCGGCATCTTGGCCGTCACCAAGGGGCAGTGGGAAGCGGCTTACGCGCTTGGTCTGACTCGCGCCCAGGCGCTGCGCCTGGTGGTCGTTCCGCAGGCGATGCGCGTCATCGTGCCGCCGCTGACCTCGCAATATCTCAATCTCCTCAAGAACTCGTCTTTCGGCGCGGCGATCGCCTATCCCGAGATCGTCAGCGTCTTCATGGGCTCGACCCTGACCGCGACCGGCCAGGCGATCGAAATCATCGCCATCACGCTCGGCATCTATCTCTCGCTTTCGCTCGCGGTCTCGGCCTTCATGAATTGGTACAATGCCCGCATCGCCCTGGTGACGCGATGACCGCGCTGGCCGAAGGCCTGAAGCGCCTCGTCGCGACGCCGGCTCACGCCGCGACCACGCTGGCGTGTCTGTTGCTCCTTTGGTGGGGCATCGTCCCGGCCTTCGAATGGGCCGTGATCAAGGCGAGCTGGTCGGGCGAAGGCCGCGAGGCCTGCGGCGAGGACGGCGCCTGCTGGGTTTTCATTCGCGCGCGGCTCGGCCAATTCCTCTATGGCATGTATCCCGAGACCGAGCGTTGGCGCCCCGATCTCGCGGCGCTGCTGTTGGTCGGCGCCGTCGCCGCTCTCGCCTATCCGCGAACACCTTCCAAGGGCAAGGTGGCATTCGCGCTCTTGCTGCTCTATCCGCCCGTGGCGCTGTGGCTGCTCGCCGGCGGCTTCGGCCTCAAGCCGGTCGAGACCCGCGATTGGGGCGGCGTGTTGCTGACGGCCTTCATGGCCGTCTTCGGCGGCCTGATCGCCTTCCCGCTTGGTATCGTGCTCGCGCTCGGGCGTCAGTCGCGCCTGCCGGTCATTCGTCTGCTTTCGGTCGTGTTCATCGAGTTCTGGCGCGGCGTGCCGATCATCGCCGTGATTTTTCTCGCCTCGCTCTTGCTGCCGCTGATTCTCCCGGGCGGACTCAATGTCGACAAGGTGCTGCGCGCCCTGGTCGGCCTGGCGCTGGTGATCGCAGCCTATATGGCCGAAGCGATCCGCGGCGGCCTGCAAGCGCTCCCCAAAGGTCAGTACGAGGCCGGCGAGGCCCTCGGCCTCGGCTATTGGCAAAGCACGGCCTTGATCGTCCTGCCCCAGGCCCTGCGGATTTCCGTGCCGGCGCTGGTGAACGAATTCATCGCCCTGATCAAGAACACGACGCTCGTGCTGATCGTCAGCCTGTTCGACCTCCTCGGCATCGTCCATGCCGCGCTCGCCGATCCCAAATGGGTCGGTCTGACCATGGAGGCCTATGTCTTCGCCGGCGCGATCTTCTGGTTCGCCTGTTTCGGTCTTTCGATCTGGAGCCAGCGCCTCGAAGCGCGTCTCGCCA
>Ga0194120_10002261_pt1 | contig 33510 bp, 30 predicted proteins | sample TA2MahCa65mmetaG_FD_148642 | JGI IMG/M metagenome (GOLD analysis project Ga0194120, IMG submission 148642) | Freshwater microbial communities from Lake Tanganyika, Tanzania - TA2015019 Mahale Deep Cast 65m | ecosystem: Environmental > Aquatic > Freshwater > Lake | place: Tanzania: Lake... | reverse complement strand
CCTGCCCTTCGCGCCGCCGGGGTTTTCGGCGCTGATCGACCGCGTACGGGCGTTCGAGAGACGCCACAGGTTCCCCGGATGCATGCCGAGCCCGTTGAATGGCGTCATTCGCTTCCTTTCGAAGGCGTCACGAGAGTCGATGTCGAGCCCCATCTGCCCTCGAACACGAAGTGAGTCAAGGAATTTCGGACGCGCGCAGCGAGCTCCCGATCCCGGAAATCCTCAGGCAGAGAGGACGGCTCGTCGAGGTAGCCTACAGCCACGGCGACCATCGGGTCGCAGTCTTCGGGGACAGCGTAGAGATCGCGAACTCGGTCGCGGTCGAAGCCGCCCATTTGGTGCACGTAGAGACCGCTCGCCGTCGCCTGGAGCGTCAAGCCCGCGACCGCTCCGCCCGTGTCGTAGTGGGCGTGGCGGTTCGAGTGACCGTCTCGCGCCCGATGAAGCCGTGCGACGGCGACCATCAGGACAGGAGCCTTGGGGGCCCAACGGCGATTCCCCTCGGACAGACACGACGCGATACGCTCATGCTCGTCGTCTCTACCGCGTATGCCGATCAGGAACGCCCAAGGCTGCTCGTTGAGCGATGAGGGAGCCCAACGCGCGGCTTCGAGAAGGCTGCGCACGACTTCGTCCGGGATGGGCCGCTCGGTAAACGCCCTCGGACTCCATCGCTCGGCGATCAAGTCATGGATCGGGTGGTCGGAGGCGGCGGTCTTGCTCATGCGGCAGCGTCCTCTCCGCGGGCTCGGTGTTCGACCGTCGATAGGCGTATTGTACCCGAGCTCCAGTGGACACGGAAGCGCTCGGGCAGTCGGACGCGCGCCACCGCGGAGCCGGTTATCACGGAGCCCGCAGGCTGGCAGATGCAGTTTGCCTTGACGCTGTCCGACGTGTCGCCTAAGATATGGCACGCTGCGTTGCCCAAACCCTGGCGCAGTGTGGCGATCCGTTCGAGAGTCGCTCGAGGTGCATGGGTGGCGTTGGTCCGCATCCGCCGACCGCAATGCCTGCCCATTTCCGTTGTATAGACCACGCATCGCCTATGCCGCCATTCGTGGCGCCTGCATCCCGCTAAGGAGGTCGTGATGCGCCGACTCCGACCTGTTGTGCTCCTGTCATGCCTGGCGATCGCCGCTGCCGCCCTCACGGCGTCCGCCCAAGACCCCTCGTTGGTCATGTATCTGAACTTCGAAGACGGCGGCAAGACCGCCAAGGACCTCAGTCCTGCTGGCAAGAACAGCGCCACGCTCATGGGCAAGGCGAAGTTCGGCGAGGGCAAGTACGGCTCTGGGCTCGCCCTCGGTCTGAACGCCCACGCCGAAGTGCCGCACCACGACTCGCTGAACCTGCAAGCCATGTCGCTCATGACGTGGGTCCGAATCACCGAACTCACGGGCGACAACCAGAGCGGCATCGAGAAGGGCCCCGCATGGGCGCAGGGCGAGTACAACCTGCTGCCCGTCTACGGCGGCAACGTCCTGCTCCAGATCTTCGACCTGCCGGACAACTGCAACGACGAGCTCCAGGCTGGCACGGTGACCGACACCAAGTGGCACCACATCACCGGCACGTTCGATCTGAAGCGCATCACGGTCTACGTGGACGGCAGCGAAGTCGGTGGCGGGCCCTGCGAAGGCAAGCTCCAGACGAACAACGGGCCCCTCTACATCGGCGCGCGCGGCGGAAGCGGGCGGTGGACCGTCGGGTTCTACGATGATATGAAGATCTACAACCGCGCGCTGACGAAGGCGGAGATTCGTACGGCGATGGAGGAGATTCCTGTCAATCTCGCCGTCGATCCGCGCCATCGCGCGACGGTCATGTGGGCGGCGCTCAAGGACCGCTAGATCGGCGACCCGAGCGCCCGTAGGAACCAGCCCCTGTACGGGGCACCAACCAGGAGGCGAAGCGAATGGCACGAAACGCGCGCTGGCTCCTTGCAGGAGCGGTAGGCGTGGCGATGTCTTATGGCGTCTCGGCATATGCGGCGGCGGACCCATCGCTCATCATGCTGCTCTCCTTTGAGGGCAGCGGAGAGAAGGCTGTCGACTCGAGCGGCAAGGGCAACGACGCCATGCTCAAGGGCAAGGCGGTCCGAGGCGCTGGCAAGTACGGGCAGGGCATCGACCTGGTCGCCAATGCCCACCTCGAGGTGGCGCACAACGCCTCGCTGAACCTGCAGTCGATGACCCTGATGACCTGGTGCAAGATCGCCGCCGATACAGGCGACCACCAGAGCGCTATCGAGAAGGGCCCGTCGTGGCAGGCTGGCGAGTACAACCTGCTGCCCGACTACGGCAACAAGGTCATGCTCCAGATCTTCGGCTTGCCGGAGAACTGCGATGACGAAGGTGAAGCTGGTGGGGTCCTGGATGGGACGTGGCACCACATCGCGGCGAGCTTCGACGGCAAGGTCATCAAGATCTACGTCGATGGCAAGGTCGTGGGTCAGCGCGACTGTGTCGGGACGCTTGGGACGAACACGGGTCCCCTCTTCATCGGAGCGCGCGGCGGCACGGTTCGCTGGACCGTCGGCAGCTACGACGAGATGGCGATGTACAATCGCGCTTTGACAGACGCCGAAGTCGCCAAGGCGATGACGGGCATCACGACCGCCGTCGAGCCGCGCGACCGCGCGACCCTCATGTGGGGAACCATCAAGAGCGACGTCCTGCGCTAAGGCTTCGTTCACCCCAAGCGATCACGACGCGGAGAGCTCCAAAACCTTCGCGTCGTGGTCGCTTTGCTTTGGCATCGCCAGCAGCAGCACGACCGCCGCGACTGGGATCAGCGCCAAGCCCGTGAGCGTCGGCGTCAAGCCAATCGAGTTGGCGATGGCTCCCACCGGAAGCGCCAGCAGACCGGCGGTTCCCCAAGCGGTTCCCATCATCAGGCTCGTCGCCACGTTCGCGCGTTCGGGCATCGCCTCCTGACCCAGGACGATGTAGATCGGCGTCGAGAACTGGAACAGGAAATTGCCCAGGAACAGCAGACCGAAGAAGGCGAGCCCTTGCGTGTGGAGCACGCCGATCCACGCGGGCGATGGCAGCAACAGCGACGCCAGAAGGAGCGGCGTTCGCGGCAGACGGTCAGACAGCAGCCCGCCCAACAGCATCCCCACCGACCCGAAGAAGATGAATCCCGACATCGCGCCTGCCCTCGCGATGTCGCCGAATCCGCGGTCCTTCAGGTAGAGCGACAGGAAGTTCAGGAAGCCGGTGAACGCGAGCGTACGCAGGACGACGAGCGCAAAGAGCACGCCGAGCGCCCGGTACGGGATCGGTCCTGTCGGACGCTCTGCGCGGCGCGTCTCGCCGTTCCCGTTGACAACGCCTGAGAGCGTGGGGATCAGGAGCAGGGCGAGCGCGATCCCGGGAATCATCGCCGGGGCGAACGCACGCGGACCGAACGCCGACAACGCGACGATCAGAAGAAACGGACCGACCGACTGCCCGATGTTCCCGCCGGTGACGAACACCGAGACGCCCAGCCCCTGAGCCTTGGAGACCAGCCGCGCCGCCACCGTCGCCTGGGGATGGAACGCCGCGACGCCCATCCCACCGATCAACACCAGGGCGAACGCCAGGGGCAGGTTAGGAGCCAGCCCGACCAGCGACATGCCGAACGCGGCGACCGCAAGCCCGCCCCACAGGAACGCCGCGTTCCGAGCGCGGTCGGCGAGTAAGGCGAACCCCAACTGCCCCAATGACGTGGACGCCGCGGACATCGCCGCGAACACGCCCGCGTAGAGCTCCCGCTGTCCCGGCGGAGACAAGCCAGGACGCCCAGCGGTTCCTTCGAGCAGGATGGGCAGCAGGAATGGAACCATGAGGGCGTAGGCATCGACTGTCCCGTGCGCGACGGTCAGCCACAGCAACTGTACGCGAGCCGACACACCCCGCCCCATACCTCACCCTCCCGCGCGCCCGGGTTATCCGGTATCACGCGACGTTGTTCGCGTAGATGCGATCCACCAGTTCCATCGTCTTAACGGCGTCGCCGAAGTGGCTGGTCGGCAGACGGTCTTCACGGATACAGTCGATGAAGTGCCGGCTCTCATCCAAGAACCCGTAGTATCGATGCTGCGACGCGCTGCCTGCTGCATCCTGCGTCGTCCGCACCTGGGCGGGCCCGTTCTGGACGAACAGGCGCGCCTCGCGGTCGCCGTCCACGTACGCGGAAGCCCCCGGCGCATGGAGCTCGAAGGCGTGCATCCGGGCGCCGGTCATCCAATTGGTGAGCAGCACACCGGTAGCCCCGCTCTCGAACTCGACGAGCGCGTTGAACGCGTTGTCGAAATCCGCGTGGTAGCGGCGCACGAGCGACGTGACTTTCGTCACGTCCCCGCCCATCCATCGGAGCGTATCGACCGCGTGGACGGCGTCGCAGGTAAGAATGTCAATCGCGCCGTCGTAGTATCTCCCGCCGGTATGATACTTGTAGAACGTTGCGACACACTGGACGATCTCGCCGCTCGCTGTCACCTCGTCCTTCGCCCACTTGAGCAGCGGTATGTGCCGGCGGTTGAACCCGCACATCGTCTTGACGCCCTTCTGCTCCGCCAGACGGGCGAAGGCGGTCGTCTGATAGGTCGTCACGCCCGGCGGCTTCTCGATGAAGACGTGCTTTCCGGCGTTCAGCGCGTGAATCGTGATGTCGAACAGGTGGTACGGCGGCATCAAGATATAGACAGCATCGGGCTCCGTTTCGGCGATCATCTGCCGGTAGTCGGTGAACCGTCCTGCGACGCCGTACTTATCCGCCGTCGCGTTCAGACGCGCCGGGTTGAGTTCCGCGATGGCGACGATCTCGACGTCCTCCATCTCGGACAACGATGGGTAGTGGACGGCGTTCGCGAGACTTCCGCCACCGACCACGGCGGCGCGTACTCGATCCATGGATCATGCCCCTTCGGTTCGGGGATTGACGGGAATGACTTCCCCCGCCGGATGGTATCGATAGGCTTCGTACAGCCGAGTGATCGCAAGTGCGTCCGCCAGGTTCGCCTTCTCAGGCGGGCGGTTGTGCCGCGCCGACTCGACGAACGCGGTGATCTCCGGCGCGTAGCCCATCAAGAACAGCCCCTTGTTGTAGAGCTGCCCCAGCGAGAACTCGGGCTCCCATACGAGCGGAGCGCTCGCCTCGTCGCCGATGAAGTCCGGTGATCTCCCGTAGCCACCGGGTCCCCTGCCGCCCCGACGGTAGTACGTGAGCCGGACGCCGTTCTCGACGACGGCGTTCGCTCCTTCGCCGATGATCTCCGTCCGCTCGAGTGGGCTCGTGCCCGACTGACCTGCCGTCAGGTGCAAGTTCCCAACGATCCCATCGCCGAACGTCAGCGTCGCGACGGTTGCGCCGTTCCGCGCTCGCTCGTAGTAGAGCGTGCGCGCCGGCCCGGCGAGCAACTGGAGTACCGATCCGGGGTGGTGGATATGATCCAGGAACCCGACCATCGCCTTCGAGTCGGTACGTCGATCCATGTCGGGCAGACCCTGGGGATACCGGGCGGCGATGGACGTGATGGCTCCAAAGGATTCGCTCCGGGATATCTCGCGCAGCTTGGAGTTCGCCGGCGTGAACATCTTCTTGTAGCCGACCTGCACGAACTTCCCCGTCTCTTGGGACACTCGGATCATCGCCTCGATGTCGGCAGACGTGCCGGCTGGCGGCTTCTCGATCCACACGTGAGCCCCAGCCTGCATCGCCGGGATCGCGATGGCGGGGAACCGAGGAAGCCCATCTGCGTCGTAGTTCGTCACGACGAACACGGCGTCGAGCTCTTCGTGGGCGAGCATGAGATCGACGTCGGTATAGGCGCGCGCCGCACCGAACTCGCGGGCATAGGCGTTCGCGCGGGCTTCATCCAGATCGCACACGGCGACGAGATCGACGGGAGCGTACCGAAGGCACGGGTAGACGTTGCGGAAGGAGTGCCCGCCGCACCCGACGAACCCAGCGCGGACCTTCTCTTCAGCCGGATGCTCGAAGCCGTAGCGCAGCATGGGAATCGCCGTCTAGGTCGGCCGACCGTGGGATGCAGCCACGCGACGCGGGTTCTACTTCGAGAACCACCGCTGGAACCATCTTCGGCGGGGAGTCTCGTCGCGCGTGTTCATCCGCGCGGTGGCGAGCGTGGCGAGCTGCTCTGTGTGCTGGCGGATGAACTCCTGCCACGCGGCGTTCTGAGACGAGGCGCTCTCGGCGACTTGGGTCGCGAGTTGGGAGACCTGACCTTGCAGCCGCTCGATGTGCGCTTCGAGCTCAGCGATCCGCTGGTCTTTGACGGCGAGTTGGGCGCGCAACAGGTCGATCGCCTCCCCCACGGGCTGAGTGGCGGCTTCGACCAGCTTGACGATGGCATCCGACTGCACCGGCAACCCACCGGTCGCTGGACGCTCCGCCTCTTGCTCGTCGAGCTCCATGACGTAGCCGAACGCCGCCTCGAGCTGCTCGCGCGTGATCGACCACGAAGTGCCGTCTTTCTCCGCCGAGAGCTTCCCGGCTCGGATGTAGTTGCGAATGGTCGCTTCCGAGACGTTCACCGCACGGGCGGCTTCGACGGCGGTGTACGTATCCTGCATGGGCTCCCACTTCCTCGTGTTGCCGGGCGACCGTCGAGTCTAGCGGCTCTCAGCCCTTCGCGCAACGGGCGGGCGGCGTCGCGGTCTCGTCCGACTCCACCGGCGCGGGTAGAGTTGACGGAAACTCCGCCAACGTGCTATGCTCTGCCCGATCCTCAGCTTCCCGTGAGGCCGAGGCATGCCGTTCGCGTCGTCTCGTAATGAGCCGGCAGCGCGGGCCTCGTGCGAATCCGTCGAACAGATGAGCGCGCCATTCGAGATGGGCTGTTTTGCACACTCGAATGGAAAGGGTTCACTGTCCGAGACGAGTTCCGACATCCTCTCCAGGAGTGTGGCATGATTCACGGTCGTCGGATCTTGATGACGGGCGGCGGGGGATTCATCGGCACCGTGTTCGCCGAAGCGCTTGCCGCCACGAACCAAGTGATCCTCTACGACATTGAGTTCCAGAACAACTCGTTCTCCTACTCATCCCTCGGAAGCAATCCCAACGTCCACTGTGTGCGAGGCGACCTTCTCGACACGGAGAAGCTCCGAAACGCCTGCGCCGATGTCGATATCGTCGTCCATCTCGCTGCCGTCGTCGGTGTTCAGCAAGTCCAGATGAACACGGTGGACACGCTGAGCGTCAACCTGCGCGGCACCCAGTCGGTGCTGGACGCTCTGCCGATGAAGCGAATCGAGCGCTTCGTCTACTTCTCGTCCAGCGAAGTGTATGGAACGCACGCCTACGCAGCGTCCGAAGGGGCTCCGACGCCTATCGGTTCGTGCGACGACCCGCGTTGGTGCTACGCCGTCAGCAAAGTAGCCAGCGAGCACGTCGTCGCAGCCTATCACCGGGAGTACGGACTCCCGACGGTCATCCTCAGACCGTTCAACATCTTCGGTCCCAAGCGCCTAGGCGACCACGCCATCTTGCGGTTCATCTACCAGGCGTTGAACAACGCCCCGCTCACGGTACACAACGATGGCTCCGCGATCCGCTCGTGGTGCTACATCAGCGACTTCGTCGACGGCGCGCTTCGGGCTCTGGAAAACGAGAACGCCATCGGGCGGTGCTTCAACGTCGGGAACGCCCTCAACACGGTCACGATGTACCAGCTCGCGTCCGACATCATCGAGCTCTGCGGATCGCGCTCCGGCGTCGCGTTCGTACCGTACAAGCAGTCCGACGTGCATCTGCGCGTGCCCGATATCAGCCATGCGCGCGACGTCCTCGGCTACGAGCCTCAGGTTCCTCTCATCGACGGACTTCGGACGACTCGCGACTGGTACCAGCGGCATGCTGCGCGAATCGCCCCCCTCTTCCTGACTCGCTGAGAAGCCGCTCCCAGAGAGGCGCCCTCGCTGTGCTGGGAGCCGTATCGCAGGTGATCCTCCCGCTCGTGCTCATGGCAGGAGTGGGCTTCCTCCTCCAGAGGACTGTCGGCATTGACGTTCGAGCGCTCTCCAAGCTCAACGTCAACGTCCTCGTTCCCTTCTTCCTCTTCGACAACTTTTACCGAACCGGGATCAGCCTCTCCGACGCCGGGACGACCGCGCTCTACACCTGGCTGGTGATGGCGGCGATGCTTGCGGCGGCATTGGCGTTCTCACGGCTGCGACGCATGTCGCGTCCCCTCGCCGTGGCGTTCGCCGTTTCGACCATCTTCTACAACAGCGGGAACTACGGGCTCTCGGTGATGGAGCTCGTCTTCTCCGGTGAAGCCCGCGAGACGGCGACCTCCATCCAAGCGGTCGTCTTGACGACTCAGAACGTCACGACGTTCACGCTGGGCGCGTTCGTCATTGCCTCCGGCAAGCGGTCCGTATCCGAGTCCGTACGCCACATCCTGCGCTATCCCATCTTGCCGGCGTTCATGCTCGCGCTGCTGCTGCGCTACGTCGGCGCGGAACTTCCCAGCTTCGTTGCCATCGCGTCGCATCGGATCGCCACGGCGCTGGTTCCCATGGGGCTCCTCACGTTGGGTGCGCAAATAGGGACGGTTCGTCGCGTGGATCAGCCCGCAGCCTTGGGAGCGAGCGCGGCGATTCGACTGGTGGGTGGTCCGCTGGCGGGGCTGGGCATCATTCACATGCTGGGAATCAGCGGGTTGGCGGCGCAGGTCTTGCTCATCGGCTCGGCTGTGCCGACGGCAGTGAACACAGCCCTGCTCAGCATCGAGTTCGAGTCCGAGTCGGACTTCGCCTCTCAGGCGGTTCTCTGTTCGACGCTGGCGAGCGTCGCCACCGCGACCTGCGTCATCGCCTTCGCTCTGTCACGCTGGTGACGACCAGGGCTGGCGGCATCAGGACCCGTTGGGCCCCACCGTCCATGTGTCCCCCTCCGCCAGCAGAGCAGCCAGGTCGCCCGGTCCTGATCGAGCCATCGCCTTGTCGATCTGCTCGAGCATCACATCCTCGTAGCACACGCGCTCGATATTGCGGACGATGCCCACCGGTCGGGGGAAACCAACGCGTTCTTGGAACGTCGCCAGGATGTCCGACAGCGTCCCGTAGCGGTCGTGCTCGTCGTGAATCAGCAGGTCCGCGACCGAATGCTGCCCATCCGTCAACGAAATCACCCGCGGCTGAAGCCCGTCCAGGCGGATGCCCTTGTCGCGCTCCTTGCCGAACACCATCGGCTCGCCGTGTTCCAGGTAGAGGACGTTGTCGTCCTTCGTCTCGCGGTCGGTCAGGGGGGCGAACGTGTCCTTGTTGAACACGATGCAGTCTTGATAGATCTCGACGAACGCCGTGCCTTGGTGCTCGTGGGCGCGCTTGAGCACCATCTGCAAGTGCTTCGTATCGCGGTCGAGCGACCGGGCGACCAAAGAGGCGTTCGCGCCCAACGCGACGCGCATCGGGTTGAACGGCGTCTCGATGGAGCCCATCGGCGACGAGTAGGTCACCTTCCCCTGCTCGGATGTCGGCGAGTACTGACCCTTTGTCAGCCCGTAGATCTGGTTGTTGAACAGCAGAACGCGGATGTCCAGGTTCCGCCGCAACAGGTGGACGAAGTGATTGCCGCCGATGCTCAACGCGTCGCCGTCGCCGGTGACGACCCACACATCCAGCTCAGGGCGCGCCAGCTTGAGACCCGTGGCGATCGCAGGCGCGCGACCGTGAATCGTGTGGAACCCAAACGTGTTCATGTAGTAGGGGAAGCGACTCGAGCAGCCGATCCCGGAGATGAACACGATGTTCTCTTTCGGCACTCCCAGTTCCGGCAGAACGCGCTGCACCTGAGCGAGAATCGAGTAGTCGCCGCAGCCCGGACACCAACGCACGTCCTGGTCGCTCTGGAAGTCGTCTCGAGTCAGCGCCGGACCGGCGCTCGCAACTGCGGATCGCATCGTCAGTTCCTCTGGTTGCCTTCGTGCCAAGCCCCGGACGCGCCCGACCTACAGGAGTTCCTCGATTGCCGATTGGATCTCCGAGGCGGTGAATGGCACGCCCTGGACCTTGTGCAAGCCAATCGCCGGGATCAGGTACTTCGCCCGCACGAAGGTGAGCAGTTGCCCCAGGTTGAGTTCGGGGATCAGAACGCGCTCGAATTTGGCAAGCGTGTCACCGAGGTCCTCCGGCAGCGGGTTCAGCCAGCGAAGATGCGCGCGAGACACCGACTGCCCAGCCTCGCGACACCGCTCGACCGCCGTGCGAATCGCTCCATAGGTGCTGCCCCACCCAAGCACCAGCAGCTTGCCGCCGTCCGGGTCGCCGTGAACTTCGAGGGGCGGCATCTCACGAGCCACCAACGCGACCTTCTTGGAGCGGTTGAGCGTCATCGTCTCGTGGTTATCCGGGGCATAGCTCACGTGTCCGTTGACGTCTGACTTCTCCAGCCCGCCGACACGATGCTCCAGCCCTGGGGAACCGGGAACCGCCCACGGTCGCGCGTACGTATCCGGGTCGCGTAGGTACGGAGCGAACCCCTCCGCTGCGGGACGTTCCGGCACATCGATTTTCGGCAGATCCGGCACCGATGGGATGCGCCACGGCTCCGATCCTTGCCCGATGTAGCCGTCGGACAAGAGAATGACCGGCGTCATGTACTTGATGGCGACGCGACACGCTTCGAACGCCGCGTCGAAGCAGTCGGAGGGACGTGAAGCGGCGATGACCGGAAGCGGCGCTTCGCCGTGTCTGCCCACAATCGCCTGGAACAGGTCCGATTGCTCCGTCTTGGTCGGCAGACCCGTGCTGGGCCCGCCTCGCTGCACGTTGCAGATGACCATGGGTAGCTCGACGCTCACCGCCAGGCTGATCGTCTCCTGCTTGAGCGCGATGCCGGGACCGCTGGTTCCCGTCACGGCGAGCGCCCCGCCGTAGGCAGCGCCCAAAGCAGCGCCCGCAGCGGCGATCTCGTCCTCCGCCTGGAACGTCCGTACGCCGAATCTCTTGTAACCCGACAGATCGTGAAGGATGGCACTCGCCGGGGTGATCGGATAGCCGGCGTAGAAGAGCTGGAGACCGGATCGCGTCGCCGCCGCGAGCAGTCCCAGAGCCAAGCCGGTGTTGCCGGTCAGGTTCCGGTAGAGCCCTGCCTGTAGCGGCGCGGGACGGACCTCGTAGGTCGTGGCGAACAGCTCGGTCGCCTCTGCGAACGCTGCGCCGCCTTTGAGGGCGGAAACGTTGGCGGCGACGTACTTCGGTCGCCTGCGCTTCGTGAAGTAGTCCTCGATCCACCGGATCGTGTGCTCCATCGGGCGATGGAAGAGCCAGAAGACGATCCCCAGCGCGAAGAAGTTCTTGCACCGCTCGATCTCGCGCGCCGTCAGGTCGGGGATATCCGCCAAGGCGTGGGCGGTCAACTCCGTGATGTTGACAGGGAACACCTGGTAAGACGCCAGGCTCCCGTCTTGCAGCGGATCCTCGGCATAGCCCGCGAGTCTCAGGTTCTTCGAGACGAACTGAGCCGTGTTCGCGATGATGATACCGTTCGGCTTGACGAACCCGAGGTTCACCTTGAGCGCAGCGGGATTCATCGCGACCAGCACGTCGAGACTATCGCCCGGGGTGTGGATATCGAAGCTGCTGAAGTGAACCTGGAAGCTGCTCACGCCGGCGAGTGTGCCGGCGGGCGCTCGGATCTCTGCCGGAAAGTCCGGCAGCGTGCTCAGATCGTTCCCGACCAGTGCAGACGTATTGGTGAACTGGTCGCCGGTGATCTGCATTCCGTCGCCGGAGTCCCCGGCGAAACGGATCGTGACCTCGTTGACGACCTCCAGCCGTTGGGTCATGGGTACGCCTCTTCGTTTTCTACCACGCTGCCTGCCAACGAGCCCCGTATGCGTCCATGCCTGCCAGGAAGCTCAGGCGCCCTCCCGTGAGTTCATCGGGCCTCGAATCGGGTTCGGTGGCAGATTGAGCACTTCTGCCTGGAAGTGCTCGACGACGTACTCGAGGATGCTGCGCACCGACACCATGGCAACGTAGTTGCCGCCATCGTCGACGATTGGGAGATGCCTGAAGTGACCGAGATGCATCAAACGCAGGGCATCGGCAATCGTCGCGGTGGCGCGCACCGCGCTCGGTTTCGGGATCATCAGATCCGAAACGAGACGCTTGTCCGTGTTCTCGAAGTCGGGCGCGACCTTCATCAGGACGTCGCGTTCGGTCAGGATACCGACCAGCTTTCGTCCGTCGAGCACGCCCAGGCAGCCGACATCGTCTGCGATCATCCGCGACATGGCAGTCGCGATCGACTCGTTCGGGCTCACCGTCGAACGGTGTTGAAACGACAACGCCGCGACGGGAGCGAGTAGCGCATCTTCGGGCAGGGATCGCACGTCGGCTTCGAGCAACTCCTCGAACCGCTGCAGGTCCTCGCTGACGGGATCGTGAACCATACTCTCATTCCCCGCTGATATCGACAGGCGTCAGGACGTGGTCTCCGATTCACCGAGGACCGTGTCCTCGAAATGCTCGACCAGGTAGTCGATGACGGCACGCACGGAGATGATGCCGACCGGCGTTCCGTCGGCGTCCACGAGCGGAATATGACGGTACCCACCGACGTGCATGCGGTTCATCGCGAACAGGATACTGTCTTCGAGGTGAAGCGCGGCGGGATTGCGCGTCATCAGATCGGAAAGGGGTCGGTCGCCGCCAGCCTTGCCAAGCGGGCTCAGCCGCTTCATTGCGTCCCGATCCGTGAAGATGCCGACCAGCTTGCCGGCGTCGGTCACCATCAGACAGCCGGCGCGCTTCTCCTGGAGGAGCCTGACCGCGTCTCGCACCTTCGTCGAGTGAGGAACACACACGGGCTCTCGGACACGCAACCGTGAGATGGGAAGCTCAAGCGTCTCTGCGTCCACCGAACACCCTTCCAGGCGCCTTCGCCTTAACCATAGCCCATTCTGGGCGGTGCGCATCGCTCAATCCACGTCGAAGTATGCGCTACGGCATGCGTCGTTTCAAGCGTGCCCAGCGCGCTCAGATCGCCCGGGAACGCGTTGCCCGCCGGTCGCCAGGCATGATATGCTGGGATGGCGTACCCCTTTCGAGGAGCACGCGCCTTCGGCTCGAGGTCCCTACGAAAGGCCATCCTTCGCATGGGTGTCTCACGAATCCTGCTCATCCACTCCGGCTACACACGGATTGGCTATACGGCGTACCAAGAGACCGTCTTCCGCTCCCACTGCCGAACGTTCCAGGATGTCATCGCGGCATGTCAGAAGTCGGAGTCCATGCCCGAAGCCGCGCGCATGCGTTGGACATGCGACGCGACGGGTCCACTCCAATACGCCCTGGCGAACCTCGACAGCGAGTTCGCCGACGCCTGGACGCACCTGGCTCACGAAGGGCGCGTCGAAGTCACCGCGATGCCCTTCCACCTGAGCTCGTTGACCACGCCATCATCCCTCGCGCACTACCTGCAGCCCGTCGGCGAGTTGCGCCAGCGTGGTATCTCCGTGCGCGCGGCGATGGCACTCGGCGTCACGGGCATCGCGTCCTGCCTGATCGACCTGCTGACCGGTTGCTCCGTGCCGTACCTGTTCGTCCAGTCTCCCGGCGACAGGGCGGCGTCCCCGATGCCCCGCTCGCAGGCAGCGTGGTGGGAATTGAAGACCGGGGATCGTCTCCTGGTGTGGAACGCCGCCGACTCCGGAGACGCACGCCGGATCGGCATCGGCGGAGATACCGACACCGCGCAAGAGCTGGTCGCGGAATACCTCGACCGGCTGTCCCAGCACGAGTATCCGTACGACTTCGTCGCGCTCCGCGTGCCTGGCGTCGGCGCGGACTGCAACGAGGGTGTCGACGACTCGCTGCCGGCGTTCGTTCGAGACTGGAACGACCGGGCTCCGGACACGCTGCCCCGGATGGAGCTGGCGCTGGTATCGACGCTCTTCGAGCACATCGAGGAACGCTACGGCGCGAGCCTCGAGACGATGCGAGGCGACTGGTGCGACTGGGCGGCGGACGGGCTCGCCAGCGCCGCCTATGAAACCGCCGTCCAGCGACGGGCCCATATCGTTGCCGACACGGCGGAGCGCGTCTCAGCCGGCTTGTCGATGGTCGAGCCGGACACTCCGTATCCCGCCGAGGATCTCCGCGAGGCTTACTGGAACCTCGCGCTGTTCGACGAACACACCTGGGGCGCGGAAGAAAGCGTCGATTTCCCCCATTCGTTCGCTTCGCGGACCCAGTGGAACGCCAAAGCCGGGTTCACCTTCCGAGCGGCGAACATCGCCGCCGACGCCCTCACGGCAGCTTGCGACACACTGATCGAGTACGTCCCAGCGACCGAGGACGCCATCCTGGTCTGCAACCCGCTGTCGTGGGAACGAGACGCCTACGTTCAGGTCTCCCGTCGAGGCTTGGACACCTCGCTGGGTCTCGTCGATCTCAGCGAGGGCGTCCCGGTTCCCAAGTGGATCACCGATCAGGGCATTTCGTTCGTCGCGCGGGATATCCCCCCAATGGGCTACAAGGTCTACCGATGGGGCACGCCGACGTCATTCCCCGACTCCGCGCTGAGGACAGAGGGAACCACACTCGAGAATCGATACCACCGGATCGTCGTCGATTCGACCACGGGAGTCGTCCGTAGCTGGTTCTCCAAGACGCTCAGCCGCGAGTTGCTCGACGAACGCAGCGAATACGGGCTCTGCCAGTACCTCTACGAGCGGATATCCGACGAGCAAGGGCGCGACGCGCTCTACGATTCGCAGCCCACGGGCGGCAACGGCGGCGGACGGACGCGATCCAGCACGCCGTTCGTCCGCACGAGCCCCGTCGCCGCTCATGTGCGCAGCGGACGGCAGTCGCCCCTCGCCGCGAGCATCGTCTCCGAGCTCGCCGCCGACGGATGCCGACGAGTCACTCAGGAAGTGACGCTCCACGAGCACTTGCCGTGGATCGACGTGACGCTGACCATCGACAAACTCGCCGTCACCGACCCTGAGTCGGTCTACGTGGTGTTCCCGTTCTTCGTGCCCGGCTGCACGGCGCGCTACGACTCCACGTCGGGCCCGGTCCGGGTAGGACACGACACGCTCCGCGGGAGTTGCCACGACTGGCACACCGTCCAGGGCTACGTGGATTTCTCGAGCAGCGGATTCGGCGTCACCGTGGCTACGCCCGACGCGCCGCTCGCCCAGTTCGGACGGATCAACACCGGTCGGTGGCAGCGCGAGTTCGTTCCTAAGAGCGCGACGCTCTTCTCGTGGGCGATGGGTAACTACTGGAACACGAACTTCCCGGCGAGCCAGTCCGGCGTCGTGACGCTCCGATACCGACTGACCTGCCACTCCGGCGATTTCGACGCGGCGGCGGCATGGCGATTCGCCAGCGAGGCGTCGACGGATGTGATCGCCCGCCAGTTGTCTACTCACGCGGGCGGCATACTGCCCAACGATTCCGCGTCACTGATCCGCGTCGAGCCGTCCGGCGTCGCGCTGACCGGCTTCAAGCGAGCGGAGGACGGCAACGGATACATCGTGTCGCTGCGCGAAACTCGTGGATGCTCGACCGTCGCGTCCATCGAGCTGCCCAGAATCGGCGGCGCGAACGCCACGTCGCCCTTGGAGCTCGACGGGGCCCCGGTTCCCGTCATAGGCGACCGCATCATCCTCCATGTGGAGCCCGACGCGAACGTGACGCTCCGCATCACCTGACCACCCGCGAGCGGCGGGTTCCGACGCGCTCAGCGCGAACCCGCCGCAGCCGCTCGTTCTGGCGAAATCGACGGATCGTAGTCCAACTCGAAGACTCGTACGAACGTGAGCCCGCCCGTGGGTGGGAACGTGGACGCTGGACGCGCCGAACCCCGAGGCGACAGCGTCCCGCACCGAAGGAGTCAACGATGGATCGGCTCAGGGTCGCAGTGGTCGGCGCGGGTCGCCGGGCTACAGGAGCCTGGCTGCCCACAATCGACGCGCTCACCGACCAGCTCGAGCTGGTGGCGGTGTGCAACACGGGTGCGCCGCGCGGCGAGGAGCAGGCGAACCGGTACCGCGCGCCGTGGTTCCATTCGGTCGAAGCGATGCTCGATAAGACGAAGCCCGACTTCGTCGCCGTCATCGTGAGTCCGCCGCAGACGCACGTCGTCGCCGGAGCCGCCCTGGAGCGAGGCATCAGCGTAGTCACCGAGACGCCGGTGGCGTCGGCGTTGGAGGATGCCGATCGGCTGATCGCCTTGGCTGCGGAGACAGGAGCGCACCTCGAAGTCGCCGAGAACCTCTACCGGGCTCCGTCGGAACGCATCAAACGCGAGTTGATCCTAGACGGCGTGTTCGGGCGCGTGCTGCGGGGTCACAACAACAGCCGCACACACAACTACCATGCGGTGAGCCTGGTGCGGAGCTACATCGGGTTCGACGTTCCCATCCGGCGCGTCGTCGGCATCGAAGCTCCCTTCACGGTTCAACCGCATGACTACCGAGGCACGCGGACCGACGCCGAGCGGTCGCGGCACGCCATCTTCTTCTTCGAGGGCGGAGCGCTGGGGTTCTCGCACTTCACGAGCCTGGCATTCGGGTCGCCGCTGCGCGGCATCTCGTCGACCGAGTTCTACGGCGAGAAGGGAATGGCGGTCGGCGACCAGCTCTTTGTACTCGCCAGCGAGACGGAGAGGCGTCCGATCGACATCCGTCGAGTGGTGTGTACGGCAAAGGGCGTCGAGACGCTCGACCGACTCGTCGCCGACACGGACCCGGAGATCGTCTGGGAGAACCCGTTCCGCGACTACCCGCTGAACGACGGGCTCGTGACCATCGCGTGCCAGCTCGGAAGCATCATGCGCTCGGTGCGAGAGGGCGTGCCGCCGGAGTACGGCGCGGTCAACGGGCGGATCGACCGCCAGATCGATCTGGCGATCAGCGAGTCGCACCGCAACGGGAACGTTCCTATCGAGATCGACTAGCCTCGCAAAGACCTTGGATCTTCGTGTCGCGCCTGCTCGGGTTCCTCGGCGACAGCGCGTCGTACGGAGCTCTTGCGTCCGAAGACGGATTGATGTACTCTCTTCTCACTTCTGCAACGACCCCTTAACGAACGGCTGTGAAGAGACCACGCGACTCGCACCCGGGGAGTGTGCTGCTCCGCGCACGGTCTTCGAGGTGACGGAGGATTGTCTCTCACCCACGGCAGCAGCAAGGGAGGTATGGCTGCTGCTACGCGACTCGGACACCGGATCACGCTCTGGGCTGCTGTCGTCCCAGATTCGCTCTCGCGACGGTCAACCAGTAGGAGACATCCCTAATGCGCGTACGCTTTGCATCGTTGCTCTTCACGGTCGGGCTCGGACTGGTGGTTGTGACAGCATCTGCGGTCGCCGACCAGATGATCGGTGTGCACGCCACCTGGTTCGACAAGGGAGCCAGCCAATTCAACGTCGATGTCAAGGGCAACAAGTGGGTCGAGGTCAAGGACGCAACATCGCTTCTAGGGACCGCGCTCTCCGGGCCCGGTGACAACGACTTCGGCGCGCAGCTCGAAGACGGGCCCTTCCTCATCTACAAGCTGCCGGTCAATGTCAAGGCAGGCGAGTCGACGGCTGACGGCAAGAAGTGGCAGGTCTGGTTCCATATGCGGGTCCCGACCGACCGCAACTCCTTCTATTGGCAGTTTGGGACGGACGGAAAGGCGTGGAAACCCAGCCCGATGTCCAATGCCAACCGCGTCAACGATGACGGCATGAACGGCACGAACAAGTGGTACTGGCAGAACCAGTTGACCGGCAACGACGGAGCCGTGGACCCGATCCTAACCGTCGGCGTCAACTACCTGCGCGTCGGCGTGCGCGAGGCGGACGCGCTGCCCAATGCTCCGCTGTTCGATGCGGTGATCGTCCGCAACTACGGCAAACTCGACCCAGCGGATTCGCCGAAGGACGCCGAGGTCAAGGCGCTCCTGAACGCCTCGCCCGTCGAGCCGACCGGCAAAGCCGCGACTGTGTGGGGAGCGCTCAGGTCCGAGTGGTAACCCCACTTCCCGGCACGACGCCCTCCCCCAAGCGGGGAGGACGTCGTGCGCTCGCTGCCGCGTCGTCACGGCGATCGTGTTGACCGGTTCTCCAGCCGCGCTGTATAATTGCCGCGTGCTCAGACCCTGGTTTGGGCAGACCCATCGCACGCGTCCCCGTCGTCTAGTCAGGCCCAGGACACCAGCCTTTCACGCTGGCGACACGGGTTCAAATCCCGTCGGGGACGCCATTCCGCTCCGCAACCGGCGTAGGCTTGTGCGCTGTGCTTCCCGTCTGCTACCGTACCGTCGCGTGCCCGACCATCCATCCTGGTCTCACATGGGTTCTGCGACGAATGCGATCACGCGCGGTTCTGCCATTCATTCTCTCCACCGTCCTGATCGGATGCGCGCCACAGAGCGCCATCATCATCGAGCCGTCAGCGCCCCAGGTGCGGCTAGGACCGCTGGTGCCCGGCTTCGCGACAGAGGCAGGCGGCATCGTGGTCCGCATGCGGCTGGCAGGCATTCCAGTTCAGCCGCCCGTCGCCGTCTACTTCGGAGACCGCCCGGCGGAAGTGCGCGGCGTCTTCCCATCGACGCCCACAGACGCCGAACTGGTCGTCCTCGCGCCGCCCAGCCGCCCAGGGCGCGTCAGCATCCGAGTCACCACCGGTCGTCGCATCGTCAGCCTGCCCGACGCGTTCGAATACGTGCCGTCCCTCCGCGTCGAGTCCGTGGAACCGGCGCGTGTAGCCCCGGACGGAGGGACGACGGTCACAGTCCGCGGCGCAGGCTTCGACGCGACGATACAGGTGTATGTCGACGGCACGCGCATCTCCTCGGTGTCTCGCCTGTCGTCTTCCGAGCTGACGTTCGAGGCGCCTCGACACGCCGAAGGTCGAGCGTTGGTCGAGCTGGTCAACTTCGCCGGCATGGCTCAGGAGGAGCGAGCCGGGCAGGCGGACGCCCTCGACTACCGCGCGCTCGCCGCGCAGTTCCGTGCCGTGATCCTGGCGCGACTCGTCGATCTGCGATCCGGCATGGTCGTCGACTCTCGGCTCATACCGGTCGGTGTCGACCTGAAGGGCATGTCTGACGCCCCGGCAGAGCTCATCTGGGAGAGCATCGCTCCCGGAGTCACGAACGCTCTGCCTTTGCACCTCATCCAGCCTTCGTCTGACCGGCTATGGCTGATCCCGCGCGCCCGAGCAGCCAATCCGCGAACGTCGGCAGCCTTCGGTCGAGCCCTCTCTGCGACGCTGCGAGGACGTGGTTTTGCCGTTGTGGACACGCTCGAACGCAGCGACTTGCTGGGCGAAGACGAGCTCGCGCAACTGGCGTTCGGAGCCAGTCCGCTGCGGTGGGCTCCCAACTTGGATTTGGTTGTCGGCAAAGGCGTCACGAAGCTCCTGACGTACTCGGTGCCCATCGAGCTCACCTCCGAGGACCCGACTTCCGACGCTTTCGCGACCCTCGATCTCCTGGAACGTCGCTTCGAGGAGACTCGCTCGCTCGCCGAGGGCTTGCCCGAAGCGGCCGCCTCGGAGGCGACTCTCCTAGTGCGCGTGGACAATGAACCCGGCGAGCCTGCCGAGTCTTGGGAGACCGAGATTGCCGAGGAGGCAGTCACAGCAGGTGTGCTGACGCGCATGCCAGTCGTCGAGAAGCTCGGAGCGCCAACGGTGAAACCGCGCTGGCTCTACCCGATGCTCCGTACGCCCAGCGATCCGCTGGCGTACACGTCATGGAACGCCCTTCGCGCCGCTCTTCCCGGGGCTACGTCGGTGCTCCTGTATCGTTCGGAGCCTGATGGGCTCTACATGCGGCTCGTCGACTCACAGGACGGAATCGTCCGTTGGTCGGGACATCTCATCGATCCGGACCGCATCTTGTCCGGGGACCTCGACCCATCACTCCATGACCTGGCGCGCGACGCCGCAGCAGGAACCGACTGGATCGATGCCTTCGGTCCCGATGCTCGCGTCTGGCTGTCGCCCAGCGGGTCCGCGCCCATACAGCCGTTCAGCCAAGCGCACGACGGCCTCGTATCGGCTCTTACCGACGCAGGCGTCGCCGTCGTCGAACCCATGGCGACGACCTACCGCGTGCCCGCGCCGAGTGACGACGCGGCGTACGTCGCCGCCGTTCGTGCCCTGGGCGCGACCCATCTGCTCGAATACGCATTCGAGTCACCGGCGACGCCGGAGAACCCGACGCCGGTTCAATGGACATTCCGCGTGATCGACGCTGCCTCGGGGCGCGAGATACGGCGGTGGACGGCGCACGACGAGAACGCCCAGCCAGGAGCGGCCGCCAATGGCTCCCCGTAGTCCGAGGCGGATGCTCGCCGCTCTATGCGCGTGTTCTGCTGCGCTGACCATCCTGGCGGGCACGACGCACGCGCTCGAAGCCCGCGATGCGCCTATCGTTGCGGCGTTCGTCACAGTACCGGCGGACCTCCGACCCGAGTTCGACGCATACGCGACGGACCTGAGCGCTGCCCTGGCGCTCGAACTCGCCACGCAGCCCAACATCGTGTTCGACGGAAGCGTAAAGACGACCGAGGGACCGTCGCTCGAGGCGGACACTCCTCAGATCGTGTCCGAGTCCCCCGCAGACTTCGTGATCTACGCCCAGATTCTTCGCCAGTCCGAGGGCGAAGCGCCTGGTATCGCGGACGTCGCCGTACGGCTCTACCAACCCGATGCTCGCGCGGACATGCACGTTCAGAGGTTCCGTGCCGCCGGGCGCGAACTGTCGCAGTACGCCCGCATCGTCGTGCAGTCGTTGATCGTCCGCGTGGTCGGATCAGCGCTTGGAACCATTCGGGTCCGCGCCGACCGAGTCCCGTCAGCGGCGCTGGTCGCGGTCGTCGACGACGGCTCCGACGGCCGTGCCTTGCCCCTGGGCGTCCTGCGCGTGTCGGACCGCGCGTCTGGGGCTGTTGTCTTGACCTCCCCGCCTCTGCTCCCGGGCGACTACGCGGTGACCTTCTGGTTCGACACGGACTCGGAACGTCGCCAGGTCGTCCATGTGTCGGCTGGATCGGCCGCCGAGATGTCCGTCGTCGGTCCCGTCCCGTCCTCGGGCAACTCGGAGCCTTTGCCCATATCCATGCCCGGCACCGCAGACCTCGTGTTGGCACACGTGGAGCCGGGGCAGTGGGTCTCTGTCCGTCACACGCAAGACGAGCTGCCGCTGGACGCGTTGCTGCATCTGCCACCCAAGGGTGGCATCCTCGCGCAACGCCTGACGGGGGTCCGGCGCGACCAGGTGGGTCAGACAGACACGCGGTCCCAAGAGTTCGTGCTGAGGAACCTGCCGGACGGGCAGTACCAGGTCGCGACGTGGCGCAGCGAGAGTCCTGCTCCCGGCAAGGCACAGTTCGTCGGCTTCGCCAAGGCATCCACGCTGGAGTTACGCGCGCCGTCGGTCCGCGCGGACCTCGAGCTGTCACCGAGCTCAGCGGGCTCGTCGCGCTTGGTCGTTGTTTGGTCGCCCTTCGGACCTCCCGACGGCATCAAGTTGCTCCTGGACGGCCGCCTCGTGGGCGAGGTATTCTCCTGCGCCGAGGCTCATGTAACCGGACTCCCGACGGGCACGTACCGGATCACGCTTCGCGCCGACGGCTTCGACGACGGTCAGCACACGTGCGAACTGCGCGAGCGTCTCGAGACGACGGTCTTCATCCGGCTGAGTCCAGCGACGGGCTCCCAGCCGTAGACCTGTCAGACAGACGAACCACCCAACTGAGCCATCATGTGAACGCGCGTCCGGAGCCACCAGAACGGGCCGCGGAGGGATCCACGCTCGGAGCCCATTCATTTGTGGTCGTGGCGCTCGTGCTGCTCGCCGCGGTGATATCCATCAAGGCGGTATCAGTGTCGCCATGGTTGAGATCGTCGCCGGCGTGATCGCAGGGAACCTGAATCCCGAGACACCGGCGGACTGGATGACCTTCCCGCCAACTTCGGCCTGCTGGGCATCATGTTCTTCGCGAGCTTCGAAACCGATGCGCGGCTCCTCGCTCGGTACTGGCGGGAGAGCCTGTTCATCGGCGCGATATCGTATATGCTGCCGTTCGCGCTTGTCGCGGCAACTGCTCTCTACGTGTTCCGCGTGTCGGGGCAGTCCTCGATGCTGCTTGGGATCGGCCTGTCGACGACCTCGCTGGCGCTGGTCTATGCGGTCCTGAAAGACAAGCAGGCGCTTGACCGACGGTTCTCGCAGATGCTCCTCAGCGCTGCGATGGTCGTCGACGTCCTGAACATGCTCTCGCTGATTCTCATGTTCGAAGGAGTCAGTTGGCTGACGCTCGTGCTCCCTGCGCCGCTCTTCGTAGGTTCCGCTCTCTCACGTTGGGGGCAGTCGCGTACGGTGGGAAGTTCGTCTCGACGTATCTCGCCGTCAAGCCGAGGGTGCCCAAGCCGATCCCGTTGTTCGCCGGCCTGCTGTTCAACTACCGGCTGAGCTTCGGCATCATCGCGGCGTCGTTCGGCTACGAGAAAGGTCTCATCGACCTGCCGGTCTACTCCGCCATGCTGATGGTTGTGCTACTGACATCGACGATATCGGCGGTCTTGATGAAGACCCACCTGCAGAAGCTGTGACCCCGACGGGCTAGGCAGCCGGCTCCTGCGCGCGACGTTTCGACGTGCCGACGAGAAACACCATTCCCAGCCCGACGCCCAAGCCGATGGGCAGGCTGCTGACGGGCCATCGATCGACCTCAGACTGAACCTGCCAGAGCGCGATGCCGACGACCGTTCCGATGATGGCTCCGCCGATGAGGCAGTGCAGGACGCTGCGCAGAAGCCACGGGATGATGCCGAGAAGGATGCCGACGACGGGCCCGACATAGAGGCCGATGAAGCCCCCGCCGATCGCGCCGACGATCCAACTCTCCTGCGACGGAACCAGACCCTGTGCGATGGCTCCGACCACGACGCCGATGATGGCACCGGCGAACAGACCGGTGAGTAGACGCTGCCCGATGCCCATTGCCGTACCCCCTATCCCGGTGTGGGAGGCGGACGGCTGACCGAGGCGAGGCCGCCCGACTCCGAGAGAACCGATGGCGCCTCCCGCACCTCACCAGGACTCGGCATCCAGTACGGTAACGCGCCGTCGCGTGGCGCGCAAGGCACGCGTTACGCGACGGCGAGCTACCATCTCCGAACACGACGCGGGCTCCACCAACTACTGCTGCTTCAGCCCTCCCCATGCGGCGGCGGCCTTGCCCTTCGGTTCGACGGCAAGCGGGGCGTTCATCGCGTCATTCAGCGCCTTGAAGTCCGCGTCGGTCAGCACGTCCGTGATGTAGGCGAACGCGTCGATGGCTCCCTTGAACCAGTCGTCGCGCTGCTGCCACGTGGCAATGCTCAGGTTGTAGTTCTTGCCCTTGTCGGCAGGAGGAGCCTTCGGAGTGTCTTTCGTCGGGCCCAACCCGCCGGCGTAGGCTGCCTCCAGCACCTTCGTGCCGTTCAGGTAGACGCGGATCTTCGATCCGTCATACGACCAGCCGTACTGCGCCCAAACGCCGTCTTTGACGGTTACGTTCGTGTTGTCGCGGATCTGACCCGACCCGCCGCCGCCGACGGCAACCACGTCGTACAGGCGCACGACGACCGCGTTGTCCTTCCATTCGGCGGGCTTGGTTTCCGTCTCGACGTACCACAGATTGTTCCGCTCGACGATGGAGTGCCAGTAGTTGCCAGCCCTGGGCTCCAACGTCGCCCAGACGACGCAGCTCGCCTTGGGGGAATCGAACTTGGAGCCGATGGGCGCGGCGATGTCGATGTAGGAACCCACGAAACGGGCGGTGTCGGCGTGAAGTGCCTTGCCTCCGTTGACGCCCTCGACCCACGTGAACGCGGCGGGGTCTCCCTGGATCTTCCCGTGATGTGCGTTACCGGAGGAGTCCTGCAGGTTCCCGTCGAGCGTCCAGTAGCCGACGAGGTCCTTGAACTCCCCGAGCTTCTTGGTGACAGCAGCCTGATCGGCGTGCGCACCGATGGCGACCGAAAGCGCGACGAGCGCGACGGCGATTCGCTTCATGTGTGTGCCTCTTCGAGGTGATCCGCAGCTCGGTTCATCTCCACATGATATCAGACGACGGGAGCCTCGTACGCGGCTGAGAGAATCCCTCACATGGAGCGCTGTCGGCGAGCCTGACGTCGATTCAGCGACCGACGGATCAAGGACGACGCAACCGGGAACGCGGGCCGTCGCTCTCTGGCTAGGAGATCGCCGCAGCCGGCACTGCGCATTGGGGATCGTCGTTGGCAGGATTGTTGACCCGCGTGGTCACGGCAATCGCGTCCATCTCGGATGCTGGGAAGGGAGCCATGAGGTGAGCGATATCGCCGGGCTTCTGCATGGATGGGTCAATCCACAGGTCGAACTCCTCGGGACGGATGATGACGGGCATCCGGTCGTGGATCGACACCATCAGGTCATTCGGCTCGGTCGTGAGAATGGCGCAGGACTCGATGACAACGTCGTCGCCCTGCCGCCACACATCCCAGATTCCGCCGAACGCGAAGGGCTCGCCGCCGCGCACTCGCACCAGGTAGGGCTGTTTCTGGGAACCCGTCCGCCGCCACTCGTAGAACCCGTCGGCGGGAATCAGGCATCGCCTCCGTCGCAACGGCGTTCTGAACGACGGCTTTTCGGCGGCGGTCTCCGACCGCGCATTGATCATCCGAGCGCCAATGGACGGGTCCTTCGCCCAGCCGGGGATCAATCCCCAACGGAGCCATGCCGCCTCGCGTTGGGAACCGTCCTCGCCCCGGGCCCGAATCCCAAGGACGTTCTGGGTCGGGGATACGTTGTATCGCGGCGCCACGGTCGGCATCTCTTCGAGGTCGAACAGCCGCGCGAGTTCTGGACTGGGCGTCGCCATGGTGAATCGACCGCACATCGCCGTCTTCCTCCGCGACGCGCTCCGGGCTCAGAACCGCACGCCTTCCTCGCGCCATTGGCGCTGGAACGGGTAGCGCTCGTGAGGGGTGAACGCCCGCGCGATCTCGTCCAAACCGTCTCCGCGCATCTCGATATCGGCGATATCGACGACTCCCAAGCCGCGCTCAGCCGCGTAGACGAACACGCCGAGATCGCGCGGCTCGAACCCCATCGCCTGCGAACAGACCGCATCGACCGCCCACACATCCGATCCGGCAAACGCCGTGCCGAGGCGGACGACGTCGGTTCCACCGGGACCGTTCCCTTGTAGCCCTTCGACGCCGTCGATGACCGCGATGCTCGGCGTGAGCCAGGCAGCCAGGCGAATCAGGTTCCGATTGAGTATCTGGGACTCTCGTCCGACTTGCCGCTCGCCATGCGTCATGTACCCGTGCATCTTGACGCGATCGTTCTGCCGGACAGACCCCATGATCATGTTCTTGAGCGCCAGGGTTGTGTAGAGGACATCATGCGTCTTGGCAACCGCCACCGAGATCGTAGTGGGGCATCTGAGCACGGTCATCGGCACGCCGACGCGCCATGTTCCGCCGTCCGCGAGCTCGATCTCCGCCTCCTCCCACTCCGTCTCCTGATGCAGGTCCATCAGTCGGATCGCAACGCCGTACTCGCCAGCCAATGCGCCGTAGCCGAAATTCTCGAACGCCTCTCCGCTGTACTTCTCGTTCCCACCCTCTGCGATGAGCACCTCGTCTGGCGCGTTCGGCAACTGCATCAGAACGTCGAGCACGCCGCGAACAGCATCGGCGTGAGTGGACGCGAGCTGATTGCCGCTCGACAGGAAGTTCGGCTTGATGAGGACAGGCGAGCTCACCCTCGGCGCGATCTCGTCCAGCACGTGCTCCAGTGCGCCTCGCACCGCCTCCCGACGAACACCGCAACGCTTGATCCCTACTGCTGGCACGGCTGTCCTCTCTTGCTTGGTCTCCAAGCCCGGTAGGTCGCTATCGCAAAGGAGGGATGTCTCCGGGTGTCACACGCGGAGTCGGCGACGCTGCAGCGGCTGGCATCGCGGACAGCTTGAACTGAAGCTCCTTCTCGAAGAACGGGGTCAGGTCGGTTCCCGCCGCCCGACTTAACAGCGAGACGATGTCCTCGTCGGTGTGCATCCGAGGTCCTTGGGCCTTCGTCTCCTCGCTGATGAGCTGGAAGAACCTCTGGAACAGCGGATCCCCGTGGCGGTCGCTGAGCTCGGTCACGACCGAATAGGAGTAGGAGTACGTCTCGACGCTTCGGAATGTCAGCGCCGATCCTTCCCGCCTCCAGAGCTGGATCACGTTGTATCCGTTCTCGTCGAATCCCAACGGCTTGAGACTGCGGTTATTCCTCGCCCAGCCGGCCCCGCCTGCGAGCTCGGACTCGACGAAGACACCCAAGCCCTCGTTCATCCACGCCGGCAAGCCGTAGATCGATGTGAACGCGTGCGTCATCTCATGCGCGCGGATGCTCGGGCTCGCGAAGGCTTCGGCGCCGAAGTAGACAGCCACCGCATACTGGATCGCGCCCTTGCCATCGGACTGCCATCCCGAACGCGTGTACGCGTCGTGCTCGTTCCCCTCGATGTTCGGGGCGACGAAGATCGGAATCATCGCCAGCGCGTCGATGCCCAGCACCTCCCGGAGGAAGTTGTACTGGCTCTCGAGAAAGACCATCGCGCCCAGACCACGCGAGATGCGGTCGTCCGGGGTCTCGTACCCTCGCATCTTCGAGATGGCTTCGTCGAAATGCAGCTCGAAGTGCGGCGAACGGAACGTGAAGCCGTCGGGGCTGTGCTCCGGCTTGACGGTCGGAACCGTGTAGGTTCGCTTGACGCCCCGCTTCTCGATGACCGGGCCCGTCGCCGGAGCCAAGCATCCGGCGAGAACCAGGGATGTCGCCGCCACCAACGCGCCAAAGAACGCCGTTCGCCTCAACGCGATCCTCCTCGGACCCAATGCCTCAAACCTCGTCCGACAGGTCTTCGACGACCTCACCGAGTTCGTCGTCCAGATCAGGATCGAGCTCGTCGTCGGCGTCTTCCGGCAACGGGCGGTCTGCGCCGACGACGCTCCCGGTAAGCGACTCGCGCACCTTCGCTTCGACCTGCGCCGCGATGTCCGCGTTGTCCCGCAGATACGCCTTGGCGTTCTCGCGCCCTTGACCCAGTCGCTCCTCGCCATACGAGAACCAAGCACCCGACTTCTGCACGATGCCGTAGTCGGACGCGATGTCGAGGATGCTGCCCTCGCGCGAGATGCCACCGGCGAACTCCATGTCGAATTCAGCCTGCGTATACGGCGGAGCCACCTTGTTCTTGATGATGCGGACGCGCGTCCGGTAGCCGACCGTGTCCGTTCCGACCTTCAGCGCCTCTCCGCGTCGAATCTCCATGCGGATCGAGGCGTGGAACTTCAGCGCCCTCCCGCCGGGAGTCGTCTCCGGGTTCCCGTACGTCACGCCGATCTTCTCGCGCACCTGATTGATGAAGATGACGCACGTCCGCGACTTGTTGATGACACCCGTCAACTTGCGCAATGCCTGCGACATCAGCCGCGCGATGACGCCAACGTGCGAATCGCCCATCTCGCCGGCGATCTCGACGCGGGGAGCCAATGCCGCGACAGAGTCGACCACGATGCAGTCCACGGCGCCGCTTCGCACCAGCGTCTCGACGATCTCCAGAGCCTGCTCCGCGTCGTCTGGCTGGGAGAACAACAGGGCGTCGAGATCGACGCCGACCTTCTTCGCCCAGAACCGGTCGAACGCATGCTCCGCGTCGATAAACGCGGCAACGCCTCCGCGCTTCTGCGCCTCCGAAAGGATGTGCAGGCACAGCGTCGTCTTGCCCGACGACTCGGGACCGTAGACCTCGACGACTCGACCACGTGGCACGCCGCCGACGCCCAGCGCCAGATCGAGCGCCAACGCGCCTGTCGGGATCACCTCCACCGGCAGGACGTTGTCGCCGGTCAGGCTCATGATGGTGCCCTTGCCGAACTGCTTCTCGATCTGCGCCACTGCGAGCTCGATGGCTTTCTTCTTTGCTGCGTCGTCACTCTCCGGCGCCACCGCCGCCGGTCTCGCCGCCTTCGCTGTCATCGTGACCTCTCCAGGGTGAATGCCTGCAACATCGGCTCATACGGACATCAGTGGGTACGACGCGCGCGCGGTGTAAAGGGGTCCGTCGGGCTTCAGGATGCTCTGAACGAGCGAGACTTCGCCAGCGGAGAACGCATCGGGCAGATCGATCTCGGCGTTGCATCGAGCGACCCACTGGCTCAGATTCACTGGAACCCGCAGTCGCGCCAGCGTCGCGTGCGGCACGAACCGTCGTCGTTCCGGCTCAAAGCCCAGGGGAGCGAGCGCCTCGCCGGTCAGGTTCGCCAGCGTCGTCAGGTTCGCGCCACCCTCTCCAACGCCCTGCCATAGTATAGACGCCCGGTGGATGCTGGGGAACGCGCCCAGCGCCCCGAGCCTCACCGTGAACGTCGGGTACCCGCCGTATGGTTCCGCCAGGCATGCGGTCAATGGCTCCAGCCGATTCGGCGGCACTTCGCCGAGGAACTGGAGGGTGATGTGGAAGTCAGACGCGAACCGGGCTCGTCGAAGCGCTGGATCGGACTGCCAGAGACGGCACTGCGACCGTAGGTGCTCCTGCGCGTCTTCAGGGAACACGAGCGCGATGAACAGACGCATCGTGACCCTCGCCCGGTCGCCCTAGCGGCACTGGGCTATGCCACCTCGCTGCCCGTCGCCAGGGCCCGGAAGTTGGACCGGTTGCTGTAGACGAACTCGATCCCGGAGAGAACCGTCAAGGTGACCGGGACCAGCATCATCCAGAAGATCGGTCCCCGAGATGTGCGCAGCCCTTCGTAGGGATAACCGACCGCGCTGTTCACGCTCAACAGCAGCAGGCTGACCACGAGGATCGTCATCTGCGATACGGTCTTCATCTTGCCCCAGAGGTTCGCGCTGACGACTCGACCCGCGCGCGCAACTAAAGCGGATCTCAGCAGCGTGACAGCGATCTCTCGACCGGCGATGACCAGTACCATCCAGATGGGGATCAGCTCGCCGTAGTAACGCAGCGACAGCAGTGCGGTCAGGACCAGCAGCTTGTCGGCGATCGGATCGAAGAACTTGCCGAACTCCGTGACGCCGCGCTGCCGGGCGATCTTTCCGTCGAGATAGTCGCTCAGCGACGCCAGCCCGAACAGGAACAGCGCTCCGAGGTAGTAGAACGCCGCCCTGCCCTGAGCCGCCTCGGCGTGACGGTACCCATGGAAGAACGCGAGCATGAACAGCGGCGTGATCAGGATGCGCAGAACGGTGAGCGCATTCGCCAGCCCGAATGGAGACCACTCGGCTCGTTTCATAGGGGTCCTTCAGTTGGTTCTGCCAACAGGTCGAACTCAAAGGCTTCCACGATGCGGACGTGGATGAACACGCCCGCCTTGTGCCGTGAGCCTCGGATGTAGACGACGTCGTCGATCTCAGGCGCCTGGGATTCCATCCGCGCTTCCGTCAGCGGAGTGTTGGGCTTCTTCCCATCCACCAGCACCCGGACCGTGCTGCCGACACGCGCGCTGCGCAACTCCCGGGCGATGTCCGTCTGGACCGCGACGAGCTCCATGAACCGTTCTTCGGCCACCTCTTCGGAGACCTGATCCGGCATCGAAGCCGCCGGCGTCCCGTCCTCCGGCGAGAAGCGGAACACGCCCGCGTGCTCGAACCGGGATTCCGCGACGAAGTCCACCAGCTTGGCGAAGTGCGCGTCGGTCTCGCCCGGGAACCCGACGATGAATGACGACCGGAGCGCGATCCCCGGCACGCGGTCGCGCGCCCGGACCACCAACTCCCGCGTTTCGGATTCTCTCGTCGCACGTGCCATCCGTCGCAGAACGTCATTATCGACATGCTGCAGCGGCACGTCAAGGTAAGCGCACACCTTCTCCTCGCCAGCCAGCACGTCGAGCAGCTCGTCATCGACTAGCGTCGGGTATGCGTAGAGCACGCGCACCCACTCGATCCCATCGACGCGCGCGAGACGCCGCAGCAGTTCGGGTAGCTGCCCGTCCCCGCCTTGGTCGCGCCCGTAGAACGTCGAGTCCTGGGAGATGAGAACCAGTTCTTTCACGCCGGACTGGGCGAGGACATCCGCCTCGCGCACAAGCATGTCGATCGGACGGCTGGCATAGTCGCCGCGGAACGACGGGATCGCGCAGAAGGTGCATCGATTGTCGCAGCCTTCGCCGATCTTCAGGTACGCGGTGTGCCAGGGCGTCGCGAGTATCCGGGGAAACGGCTGCGTGTATTGGTAGGCAGGAGACGACACGCGCTGGATCGGCGCGCCGCGGTCCTCGCGCGGACGCTGGGTATCGCGGATGACGTCGCCGATGTGCATGAACTCGCTGGTGCCGACGAACGCGTCGACCTCGGGCATCTCATCGGCGAGCTCGCTGACGTATCGCTGCGCCAGGCAGCCCGTGACGATCAGCCGCTTGCGCGGATCGTCCTGCTTGAGCTCGGCGGCTCCCAAGATCGTCTCGATGGACTCGGCTTTGGCTGGCTCAATGAACGCGCACGTGTTGACGACAAGCACATCGGCGCGCTTCTCATCGTCGGTGAGCTCGTATCCCGACTGGCTCAGAATCCCCATCATCGACTCGGAGTCGACGGAGTTCTTGGGGCATCCGAGCGTGATCACCTTGACAGACTGCGCCTTGCCACGTCGGTCACTCAACAGGCCGGAATCCTTGTGCGGCTCGCCGATCACCGGTCGCGCTTGTAGTCGTCCTTGATCGTGACGACCTCCACGCCAGGCGGGACTTCGAACTTGAAGGCGTTCTTCGGGGGAGTCACGTCCAGCTTCATGTCGTTGAACGCGATGATCGTGACCACGTCGTTCTCTGTGTTCGTGTAGGACACCTGCACCGGAAGCCAGTCTTTCTGGCTGACCCAAATCTCGAGATGCTCGCCGACGCCCACGCCGCGCGTGCCGGGCTTCGGTTCCATGTGAAGCAGGTAGACGCCCTTCCGGCGAGCCGCGTCATCCTTCTTGAGCGACAGCGAGAAACTCTTGGGAACCAGTTCCAGGTTCTCGCCGGCTCCTGGAAGCAGCTCGCGCGAGCTCTTCGTGTCCATCTCCTTGCGCGTCACCTGGTTCAGCCACGGCGTGAACGACCACGACATCGAGCCGTCCAGAACGATCACCTGCGCCACCGATTTGGCATCTTTGGGGTCGAAGTACTCCTGTCGGAGCAGATTCGGCTTCCCGAAAATGAGCCGACCTTTCGCCGTTCGGCGGTCGCCGTCCATGATCGTCGTCTCGTCGAAGACGGCGGCAACCGTCTTCATCTTCGCGTAGACGGCTTGCATCTTGCCGAAAACCTGCTCCGCCGTCAGCTCCTGCGCGCGCGCCGTCGACACCGGGAACGCTGGCACGCACAACACGGCGATGAACGCACAGCGCCGGACGATGGTCCGTATCGAGCCACGTTTCGCGCGCATACAGAGCCCTCCGCGCCGTCAGCGACGACGCCCCGATATTACCACCCGCGCCCTAGAGGAATCAATGCGGAGAGAGGAACGAACCCCGACGCGACGCGGCATACAGCGCATGCGGCTACGTCGAGACCAGCAGCGAGATCGCCGTCTGGGGGACAATGTTCGCCAATGCCAAGAGCATGTCGGCGGAGTTGACGCGCGCCTCCGCCCGCACCTCTTGCGCGACCTGCGCGGCGGCGTCCGGGCTCTCGATGCGCTCGCGTTCGCTCATCGCGACTTCGTCCTGCTGCGAGGGGAAGGGCTCCTGCTCAGGGGGAGGGGGCAACATATCGCGTCGGATAGATTCGATGCGCCGAACCGCCTCGACAGCGCGCTCCTCCAGTCGAACCGCCTCGGGCGTCCCATCGGCGGCGCGAGCGGAGTCGGCAAGCGCGAGGATTTCCGGTCGCAACGCGATCACGGCGAGGCTGGCGACTTCCGGCTTCATGAACGGATCGGCAGCCGGAAACGCCTCCTCGGCGCGTTCTGCGATCTCGCGCGCCTCGACCATGAGTTCGGTCCGCTCCGATGCCGAGACCGTCTCGCTCTGAGCCTTCGCCGCCAGGTCGGCGATGCGCGTCACTTCCGCCGCGATGCGGTCCAGCGCCTCGCGAGTGTCTCGTACGACCTCGGCGTGGACCCGCTCCTCGTTGCGCTGCGCCACGTCCTCGACACGCAGACGACGCTCGTCTGCCGCGTCGTATCCACCGGCAAGGTTCTTCGTAGGCGGTCTGCCGGAGGTCGATCCCAGGTCGCGCAGCGCCGACACGTTCTCCGACGGCGCGGGGGTGGGCGTGCGCACCACGGTCAGAGCTTCAATGGGTCGCGGAAGGACGACTTCCGCTGGCGAAATGAGACTTGAGACTGCCATGCCTTGCACCTGTCGCAGAACCGATTGGGGCGCGACGAGTTACCGATAGTATACGTCTGTCGCGGCTTGATCGCAAGCAGACCGGACCGTATGCTCAGCCCATGGTCTACCGTTGCGCTGCCCACACTCATATCGTCGCTTTGGCGTGCGCGTGCGCGCTGACGTGCGCGGCTTCGACGCGCGCCGATCTGGTCGTCGAGTCGGTTGACATCGGAGTCGGCGGCATCGTTCGCGGCGGCGGCTGGACGCGCTTCGCCGTCACGTTGGCGACGGACACCGAAGGGTTCGAGGGAACCGCCTACGTCTCGCTCGGAGCGGAGGAAAACGGCATCGAGCTCGCGTTGGTGCGCAATGGCAGAACGCGCTGGGAAACCGTCGCACGAACGCCCGATCTCCCGACCGACGGCACGGTGCGATGGGTGGATACCGCACAGGCGGAGTCGTCCTACTCCTTCCCGATCCCGGCTCCGCTCGCCCCGAACGACCTCGGCGTACTCGCCGTGACGTCGACGGCTGGAACCCTGGCGTACGTCGGTGGCGAAATCCGCCTCGATGGCGCGGACCCCGACTCGCCGCAACGAGTTCGAGTCAAGCCATCGGAAACGGGGTCGCTCAGCAGTCTACCGAGCGACTGGCTCGCGTGGAGCGGTGTCGACGTGGTCGTCTGGAGGGGGCTCCACCCGAACTCCAGCGCATGGGCTCCCGCCCAACAGACGGCGTTGCTTCGATGGATCCGGCGCGGCGGAACCTTCGTCTGGCTGGAAGACGCTGGAACGCCCACGTTGGACGGCACGCCGCTCGCTCCTCTCATGGCGCTCGCGCCGGCAAATTGGGTCGATATGAGCCTGCCGAGGGGCGACAGCCTTCGCGTTCCCGTCTCGATCCGAACCGGAACGCTCGCACCGGGGGCCCGATCCGTCCTGACCGTCGAGGGTAACCCCCTCATCGCCGCCCGCGACATCGGCATGGGTCGAGCGCTTTACGTCGGGGTTCCGCTCGCCGCGTGCACGCCGACGATGGAGGCAGCCTTGTGGCGCGACGTGTTCGGCGCCGTGCGTAGGCAGCCGCTCGCCCCCTGGGAGCGACTCGATCCCGCGCAACGGCAGCGTCTCGTCGACCGGCTCAACGCCCTGCCGGAAAGCGCTCCGGCGCGTT
>Ga0194120_10002259_pt1 | contig 33525 bp, 35 predicted proteins | sample TA2MahCa65mmetaG_FD_148642 | JGI IMG/M metagenome (GOLD analysis project Ga0194120, IMG submission 148642) | Freshwater microbial communities from Lake Tanganyika, Tanzania - TA2015019 Mahale Deep Cast 65m | ecosystem: Environmental > Aquatic > Freshwater > Lake | place: Tanzania: Lake... | reverse complement strand
CCAGGTGTACTATGACCATCTGACGACACGGCAGACCGCCGCGTAGTCAGCTATCCGCCAGGCGCCACTTAAGAATGGGCCGATACTGTCCAACCAACCGGAGCCACCTCTCACAGAATCTCCGCCGTTCGTACAAATTCCCCAATTTTTTGCCGTTGATGAGTTTCAGCTGATAGACGGGCGATTTCTCTATTTAGTGTCGCGCCCATACCCAGGTCGAATATCGCTAACGCGGCCTGCAGTGCAACCAAGAACCCAATGAGCCCGTAAGCCTCGATTCCTAAAAACCTGATATAAATCGGCACTAATACCAGAGACAGAACTGCGCTCATCCCTCTGGCTAGAAAATTTGAGGCAATATTGATTCGTACGGAATTCAAGGAGGGCTCACAAAAGATCCTGGGGCAGCACTCAGCTGATGAGATACAGAAGACACGCTCTCTTCTGCCTGCAGGGCCCAAGTCAATTCAGAACGGATCGGGATTGCCATGGTTGTGCTGTTGACCCGATCTTCGAAGCCGTCATTCAAACCACTCCGCACGCTCGAACGTGATCCCCTGCCCCTCTGCCGGCCCGTTTACGACTTTCTCCATCATGCCGCTTGATCCTGCCGCAACAGCCACTCCCAGGCCGCATGCACGGTAATTGCCTCAGGCAGGTCGAGCCTTGCCGGGATATCGAGACTGACCAAGTGCAGACTGGCAGCGGGATGGCGTCTGGCGGCCTCCAGCAACGCCCGCGTTTCACGCTTGCAGACGGCAGGATCATCGAGGCTGGCACAGACTTGGATGAGTTCTTCTTGCCCCGAAGGATGCCGGGCCAGAAAATCCACTTCATATCCATCCGCCGTGCGTACATACCGCACATCGGCCCCGTGCCGGTCCAACTCCAGCATGATACACGTTTCCAACGCATGTCCGAGATTGGCCTTGCCTGAGCGGTCGAACACGGCTATCAGCCCGGGATCGATCGGATACACTTTGCGCGGATTGACCATGCGCTGCCGCTCGGAATCAGTCGCTAACGACACCATCCGAACCAGAAACGCGTCTTCCAAATAGGCCAGGTAACTGTGCAACGTATCCTTGGCTACAGGAATGCCTTGCGATTTGAGATCAAGGCGGAACTTATTCACGCTGAACGACCCGGCGGCATTACCGAGCAGCTGACGCACCATCCACCGCAACGCGACAGGATGCGACACGGCATGGCGCTCGATGACATCACGCAACAGCGCGACATCGACATACCCACGCAATAATTCGATCCGATCCCTATGCGCTACCGTTTGGGCCTCCGGGAACCCACCCTCGACAAGATAATCCACCAGATCTTTTTCCACGGAGGACCGCTGCGCTTTCGACAAACGATCGGCCGCCTTGTCCGGCTCACGCCGTCGATGACGAAGGTATTCGCGAAAGCTGAAGGGATGAACCAGCGCCTCCATCGCACGTCCGCGCATGCTCGTGGCCACTTCCCGGGAAAGCAGACGGGCCGACGACCCGGAGAGAAACAGATCGACCTGTTCACTGTCGAGTAAACGGCGAGCAAAACGTTCCCACCCCGTCACACTCTGAATTTCATCCAGCAAGAAAATGACGCGCCGCCGGTCACGCCAAGCCGGGTAGAGGCGATAGTACTCCTCCACCAGCAGATGGAGATCGCCGGACGCCATGCCGGCCAGCCGTTCGTCCTCGAAACTGAAGTACAGCAGTCCTTCTCGCGCCGTTCCCTGAGCAAGCCGATCCGCCACCACCTGCCAGAGAAACGTCGTCTTGCCGGCGCGCCGCATACCGATGACGGCCACCGCCTTCCCGGGAACTGCAGGCAACCGAACATCCCGACGCGTAAACGCAGGGGGACTCGCGGATACGGAGTCGATAATCCGCTGTCGGATCACTTCTCGAAATTGACCGCTCATGGAGGACACTCTATCAGCACATTGTCCTTATAAAAAGGATAACTGCGACCGCGATCGAGCCCCGTCACTCCCACACTCCGCCCGATCGAACGTGATCCCCTGCCGGTCTTTCCCAGAAATCACCGGAATCCCCTCGAACGGCCGATTGATCCCGATCGTGGGGTCCTCCAAGATGATGCAGCGTTCGACCCACATATGAGGGCTAACTTGGCGATTACTTTCGAGTCGCAATGTTGAATCAAGCATCATGGATGATATGGGCATTCACATGATTGACATACATACGAACGAATACTATGATATGCCAATATAACAACATAATGTACGGGGTGCCGCATCATGAAAACTACGATCGAGATCGACCAGCTGTTATTGCAGCAAGCGCGGAAGACACTGGGAACAGACACCATTAAAGGGACGGTGGAAGCGAGCCTGCGCAGTGTCATTCAGCGAGGCCAGTTAGAAAAGTTGGCGGATGCGCTCGGCACCATTCCTCTTGATCTCACACCTGACCAGCTTCGTTCCCAGCGTCGCAAACGGACCTCCCATGTATCTGGTTGACACCTCCGTCTGGATCCACGCGCTTCGTCCAGCGGGGCATGTCGAGATCCAAGCTCGACTCAAGCCCCTCATCCTCAACGCACAGACATCCGTCACAGAGTGGATTCTCCTTGAATTGATGACAGGCCTGGCCAAGTCCGAACAACCCTCCACCCTTCTCCAATGGTTTGCACCAGTGCCCCGAGTTCCATTCCATCCCGATTGGTGGGACACCGCCTGGGACTTTGCCGGACGTCTCCGAAAACACGGAGTATCTCCCTCGGCTGCGGACTGTCTCATTGCGACCATCGCGATCAAGCACCATGTCACGTTGATCCACTGTGATGCCGACTTTGAGGCGATGACACCAATCCTTCCGTTACAGACACTCGATTGGACAAAGTACCTCCGCATGTCCTAGCTTGATCTAATACCCAAAGTCTGGCTATGTAGTAGACACCGTCGTCGGAACCCTCACTTAAAACACTCCGCCTGAACAAACCTGGTCCCCTGCCGGTCTTTCCCTGAAATCACCGGAATCCCCTCGAACGGCCGATTGATCCCGATCGTGGGGTCCTCCCAGATGATGCAACGCTCATGTTGCGGCGAGTAGTACAGACTGTGGTTCACCCTTGCTACAGTGCAGATTTGACGAACCGCCCCACCGCCTGGAGATACTCGTCAAAATCGGAGAGGTGTTCTTTGATGACCCGAAAGACCTCCCGATCATCCACCTTCCAATAAAGATGGACCAACAAATTGCGAAACCTGGCCATTTTGCTCATTCGAACTTTGAGATCCTGCTCCAGCACGCCCAATTCGCCGAGGATCATCATGCAGTCCGCATAGTCTTCAGGACTTCGCCCTCCTTTTTTGGCGGCCAGGTGATTACAGATGTCGAGAGCGGCTTCCGTGGCAACGATCAGAAGATACTTCGCGCTATTGATGGTTCTTGCTTCGCCAAGGAATGCTTCCGCTCCTTGCTCCCCGATGTCGTGCAGCTGGCGATAGGCATTTCGGAGATGCCCAGAGAGTTCCCGGAGACGATCCACGTTGACATCACTCACCGACCACCTCACGGAAATACCGCCTGGCAAAGGGCGCAAAATCACAATACTCGTCCCAGGTTTTGGCGCGAAATTCGTCGAGGAATGCCTCTTGCCGCACAAACATGACAGTTCCTCTCAAAGCATGGTACCGAAAGCTCAGGGGCGCATCATTCAGCAAGCGCACGTCGACGGGCAGGCCGAGTTCTTCGCTCCACCGCACCCCCTGCTCCAACTCATAGTCACGAAATACCTCCTGGCGGACTACCCCTGGATCGAGATACAGGGCTAGGTCCACATCCCGGAACGGCCCGTCGGCAAGAAACGACCCATGTACCATCGCCAAGAGAATCTCCGATCTATTCTGGAGCAGATCTCTCAGTTGCCGAATCCACCGATCCCGCTGTTCGGCCGATATCCTTCGTGGCCGCGGATGGATCTTCATCGCCCGATCCGGCATTGCCATACTTGCGTTGTTGACCAAATCTTCGGCTCTCTCACTTAAAACACTCCGCCTGATCGAACCTAGCCCCTTGCCGATCTTTCCCGGAGAGAACCGGCGTGCCCTCGAACGGCCATTTGATCCCGATCGTGGGGTCCTCCCAGATGATGCACCGTTCATGTTGCGGGGCGTAGTAATCGGTGGCTTTATACAAGCACTCGGCAACATCGGACAGGACGCTGAATCCGTGCGCGAACCCTTCCGGTATCCACAGTTGCCGTTTATTCTCCGCCGAGAGCACCTCGCCGATCCAGCGCCCAAACGTTGGCGAGGACCGCCGAATATCAACCGCCACATCAAACACGGCCCCGACCACGACCCGCACCAATTTGCCTTGCGGCTGCCGGATTTGATAGTGCAACCCCCGCAAGACATGCTTGACCGAGCGGGAATGGTTGTCCTGCACAAAGGTGATGCGCCTGCCGATGGCGGATTCAAATTTCGCCTGATTGAAGCTTTCGAAGAAGAAACCTCGGTCGTCTCCGAAGACCTTCGGTTCAAACAAGATGACCTCTGGGATGGCGAGGGGCGACGCCTTCATGTCAGATCAAGGTACAAGCTTCAAGGAACAAGGTTCAGGAAACTATCTGGATCTTGAACGGACGGTGCGGATGAGACTGTGCAGCATCCGCGAGATTTCCTCCGCCTCCTGAATCCAGCGACGGCCTGTTTCGTGATCGATGTAACTCGCTTCCATGCCGATATAGATCTGCGTCCGGAGCTCTCCGGCTGAGCCTTTAGCATAATTGAGGAATTGAGCTGTTTCCTTATTTGAGTCACGTTCATAGCCTTCGGCAATATTGGAGGGAATGGAAAGGCCAGCTCGGGTAATTTGGTCACGAAAACCAAAATCACGCAGATCAGTTAGGGCTTTGTATAGTTCGGCACTCAGCCGCGCAGATCGCTTCCATACATCCAATTCTTCAAACCGTGCCATCCTCTTCAGTTTCAAGGTCCAAGATAGAAGGTTCAAGCGCACCGCTCACCTTGTCCCTTGAACCTTGTCCCTTGAGCCTTTCTGTTATCAAAATACCTTCTCCTGGAGGACCCGCAACAGATACTGACCGTAGCCATTCCTAGCCAACGGCTGCGCGAGCCGTTCCACTTGAGCGGCGTCGATCCAACGCTGGCGATAGGCGATTTCTTCAGGACAGGCGACCTTGAGGCCCTGGCGATTTTCCAAGGTGGCGATGAATTGGCTGGCATCGAGCAGCGACTCATGCGTCCCGGTATCCAGCCAGGCATACCCGCGCCCCATGATCTCAACGTTTAGTGCCTTTTGCTCAAGATATAGGCGATTCAAATCAGTGATTTCCAGTTCTCCCCTAGACGAGGGCTTGAGACTCTTGGCCAATTCGATCACCTGCCGGTCATAAAAATATAAGCCGGTCACGGCATAGTTGGATTTCGGCTGTTTCGGTTTTTCCTCCAGCGACAGGACCTTACCCTTCGCATCGAACTCGGCAACCCCATACCGTTCCGGATCCTGAACATGGTAGGCGAAGATACTGGCCCCTTGGGTACGAGCCGTGGCATGGCTCAGCAGCTGATGGAAATCATGGCCGTAAAAAATATTGTCGCCGAGCACTAGAGCAGACAGGCTGTCACCGATGAATGCCTCACCGATGAGAAAGGCTTGTGCGAGGCCATCGGGCGACGGCTGGACCGCGTAGCGTAGATCCAATCCCCATTGCGCGCCGTTACCAAGCAATTGCTCGAAGCGCGGCGTATCTTGTGTCGTGGAAATAATAAGCATCTCCCGAATGCCCGCCAGCATCAGGGTGCTGAGCGGATAATAGATCATCGGCTTATCGAAGACCGGCAACATTTGTTTGCTGATCGACAGGGTCGCCGGATGCAGCCTCGTGCCGGCACCGCCGGCCAAGATGATGCCCTTCCTGGGCAGTGGGCAGTGGGAAGTGGGAAGTGGAGGGGGAGGGAGGGAGGTCATGCGGATCTCCATTTTTTATGCAGACCGGTCAACAGTTTCCCCGTGTGATCAGAAAGACTGAAAGCGGCATGATCGGCAGTTGTAAGACCCAGCATGACTGCAAGTTGCATTTGAGTTTCCAGTTCCGCAAGTGAGCCACGTGACATACCGATGAAATGAACGTATTCCTTTGTCCCATTCCGCCCCGCACCCTCGGCGAGATTACTTGGAATGGAGACCGCTGCTCGTTTCATTTGCTGCGCCAGTCCATAGCGCTCCTCCGCCGGAAAGTCAGCAGTCATCTGATACACGGCCTTAGCCAACTCCATCGAGACTTTCCATGCCTCCAGCCGTTCGTGCGGCTTACCCATCTTCACTCCCCACTTTCTACTCCCCACTTCCTACTTCCTACTCTCCACTTCCCACTTTCGCGCCATATTGGCGTGAAACCCAATCCCGATACGCTCCGCTCGTGACGTTACGGACCCATGACTCATGGTCCAAATACCATTGAACCGTTTTCCGCATGCCGCTCTCAAACGTTTCAGCCGGCTTCCAACCGAGTTCCCGTTCGATCTTCGTCGCATCGATGGCATAACGCCGGTCGTGCCCAGGCCGATCTTTGACGAAGGTGATCAGAGACCGGTAGGTAGAGAGTGGGGAGTGGGAAGTAGGGAGTTGGGAGGGCCCACTTCCTACTCCCCACTCCCCACTTAACGGTCTTAGTTCATCCAGGATGTCGCACAGGGCATGCACCACATCGAGATTCGCTTTCTCGCTCCACCCGCCGATGTTGTAGGTCTCGCCGATCCTTCCGGCTTCCAACACCCGGCACACGGCCCGGCAATGGTCCGTCACATAGAGCCAATCGCGGATCTGCCGGCCGTCTCCGTAAATCGGCAGCGGCTTGCCCGCCAGCGCGTTGTGAATGACGAGCGGAATGAGCTTTTCGGGAAACTGATAGGGGCCGTAGTTATTGGAACAGTTGGTTGTGAGTACCGGCAGGCCATAGGTATGATGATAGGCACGGACCAGATGATCGCTCGCCGCCTTGCTGGCTGAATAAGGACTATTGGGTTGATACTGGTTCGTCTCCCGGAAGGCCGGCTCATCGCGCTCCAGAGAACCGTAGACTTCATCCGTGGACACGTGGAGAAATCGAAAAGCGGCTTTTGATGGGCCATTCAACCCAGTCCAGTAGGCCCGCACGGTTTCCAGCAACCGGAACGTCCCAACGATGTTAGTCTGAATGAACTCATCCGGACCGTGGATCGAACGGTCCACATGGCTTTCCGCGGCAAAATTGACTACTGCCCGCGGTTGATACTTATCGAGCAGGTCAGCGATTAGTCCCGCATCGCCGATGTCGCCATGGATGAATACATGCCGCTCATCGCCTTTCAAGCCGGCCAGATTGTCCGGATTACCAGCGTAAGTCAGCTTGTCCACATTGACGAGCGGCTCTTCTTCACAGCTCAGCCAATCGTGCACAAAGTTCGATCCGATGAAGCCAGCCCCCCCTGTGACGAGAATCATCTGTATCGAGGCCTCTCAACCATCGAGCGACATGCAGTGAATCGGTTAGCCCGCATTATTCATGACGGTTTTAGGCATAGAACGACGCGATGGCCTCGACGACTTCAGCCTGCTGGCCTGTGGTCAACTCAGGATAGATTGGGATCGCGATCGTCTCATTGGCCGCCCGCTCCGACTCTAGGAAATCTCCCTCCTTGTGGCCCAGGTAGCGGAAACATTCCTGGAGGTGGAACGGGACCGGATAATAGATCTCGGCTCCAATACCTTTGGCTTTGAGATGAGCGATCAGGTCATTCCTTCTGTCTACTCGGAGAACGAACTGATTATAAATATGGTAGTGTTTGACGCCGGCCCCGCGGTACATCGCCTCCGGCAACCGAACCCTCCCCTTCTGAACCAATCCGCTCTGCTGAAAGAGCGATTCATATCGATCCGCATTCTCCTGGCGCCGCTTGGTCCACCCATCCAGGTAATTCAGCTTCACGTTGAGCACCGCCGCCTGGATCGTATCAAGACGGAAATTCCCCCCGATCAGCTTGTGGTAGTACTTGGGTTGGCTCCCGTGGACGCGCAAAATTTTCATCCGCTCCGCGAGCACGGGATCGTTCGTCACTGCCATCCCTCCGTCTCCCAGACACCCCAGATTTTTGCTCGGAAAAAATGACAGGCAGCCGACAGTCCCCATGCTGCAGGCCCGCCGGCCATCGCGATATTCCGCCCCGATCGCTTGGGCCGCATCCTCAATGACGCTCAGATTGCGACGACGGGCAAGCTCCATGATCGGCGCCATGTCGGCACACTGGCCGTAAAGATGCACGGGGATAATGGCCTTCGTCTTCGAGGTAATCGCCTGTTCGATTTTCGACGGGTCGATGTTGAAGGTCGTGGGATCGATATCCACCAGCACCGGTTTGGCGCCAAGTCTGGCCACCACCCCCGCCGTGGCGAAAAAGGAATAGGGCGCGGTAATCACCTCGTCACCGGCTCCAACTCCAAGTGCCATGAGCGCGAGCAGCAAGGCATCCGTTCCCGAGGTGACACCAATTCCGTACGTGGCCTGGCAATACGTTGCGATGCGCGCTTCCAGTGTCTCCACCGCCGGTCCCAGAATAAAGGCGTTACTCTGGAACGTGTGCTCCAACACCGCCATGATTTCTTTGCGAAGCGGTTCGTGATGCGCTTTCAGATCGAGTAAGGGTACTCCCATAGTCTCCTCTCTTGACTGTTTTCTCTACACAGAATCCACTCAGCGTACCTCAGCGAGAAACTGTGACCGTCACACGGCCTGCTGTTCGACATACCACTGATAGGTCGCCGCAATCCCGTCGCGGAGCGAGATCTTCGGGCCCCATCCCAATGCATTGATACGCGAGCAGTCAAGGAGCTTGCGTGGGGTCCCATCCGGTTTCGTCCGATCCCAGCAAATATCTCCCGTGTATCCCACTGCTTCGGCCACCATGACCGCCAAGTCGGCGATCGGAATATCTTTCCCTGTCCCGATGTTGAGAAAGGTCTCCCCCGAATGCCTCTCCATGAGAGTCAGGCAGGCTTCCGCGCAATCGTCCACATGGAGCAACTCACGACGTGGGCTCCCGCTGCCCCATAACACCGGAGCCTGGCCGGATCCCTTCGCCTCATGAAACCGCCGGATCAACGCCGGCAACACATGGGCGCTCTGCAAATCGAAATTGTCGTGAGGGCCGTACAGATTCGTCGGCATAGCGGCGATAAAATCACACCCATATTGCCTGCGATAGGCCTGGCAGAGCTTGATGCCGGCGATCTTGGCGACGGCATACCATTCGTTGGTCTTTTCAAGCGGCCCCGTAAGCAGCGCGTCTTCTCGAATCGGCTGTGGGCAGTCTCTGGGATAAATGCAGGACGAGCCGAGCAGGAGCATTTTTCGCACTTTACTCCGGTACGCCTGGTGAATGAGGTTGGTTTCGATCGCCAGGTTGTCGTAGAGGAAATCGGCCGGCAGCGAGTCGTTGGCGAGAATGCCTCCGACCTTGGCGGCCGCCACAAAGACATAGTCCGGTCTCGTCTCCAAGAAGAATGCCGCCACCTCCCGCCCATCCCGAAGATCGAGTTCTTGGCTCGTCCTGCAGATGATGTGGCGATACCCTCGCTGCTCCAACAGCCGAACAATCGCCGATCCCACCATCCCCCGATGGCCGGCGACGTAGATACGGGCATCCTGTTCCATTTCAGGCATGGTCGGAAGACTTGGGATAGGCCCTGGTGCCGTCGAGCCGTTCTTGCTCCATACGAAGATCGGCCTCGACCATCATGATCGCTAGCTCCTTGAATCGGACTTTCGGTTCCCAGCCCAGCTTCTTCTTGGCGTGGCTGGCATCGCCGATCAGGAGATCAACTTCCGTCGGCCGATAGTACCGGGGATCGATTTTGACATAGCGCTTCCAATCAAGCCCGGCATGGCCGAACGCCACGTCGAGGAATTCCTTGATGGTATGGGTCTCGCCGGTGGCGATGACATAGTCGTCGGGAGCGGGTTGTTGGAGCATCAGCCACATCGCCTCCACATAGTCTCCCGCGAATCCCCAATCCCGTTTGGCCTCCAAGTTGCCAAGGAAGAGCTCATGCTGCAACCCCAGCTTGATCCGGGCTGCGGCTTTGGTGATCTTCCTCGTAACGAAGGTTTCCCCACGGCGCGGCGACTCGTGATTGAACAAGATACCGCTGCAGGCAAACAAGTTGTACGCCTCCCGGTAGTTGACCGTGATCCAATGGCCGTAGACCTTTGCAGCGCCGTAGGGACTGCGCGGATAAAACGGCGTCGTCTCCCGCTGCGGCACCTCCAGGACCTTTCCGAACATCTCGCTCGAAGAGGCCTGATAAAACTTCGTCTTCACCCCGGACTCTCGGATTGCCTCCAGGAGACGGATCGTCCCCAAGCCGGTCACCTCGGCGGTGTATTCCGGAATATCGAAGCTCACCCGCACGTGGCTTTGGGCCCCCAGATTGTAAATCTCCGCCGGCTGAATCGTTCTGATCAGCTTATTCAACGAGCTGGCATCATTCAAATCTCCGTACACCAACCGCAACTTGGCGTCCGTCACGTGCGGATCTTGATAGATCGGATCGATCCGTCCTGTGTTAAAAGAGCTCGATCGCCTGATGATGCCGTAGACTTCATATCCTTTACCGAGCAACAACTCAGCCAAGTACGATCCGTCCTGCCCCGTGATCCCCGTAATCAGTGCTCGTTTCATATTCGGCCGGGTCTCCTGTTCCTGATGCTAAATCGGCATCACATCGTTGACGTCAATTTCCACTGCCGCCGCTTGCTGAATCAACCGGATTCCCAGGATCAGGCGATGCCGTTTTTCCTTCCTAAGCAACATCCCCTGAACTCCCTGCAGCGGTCCGCGGACGACTTCCACTGCCATGCCCTCATGCAAATAGGGATGCGGGTCATAGGGCAAGACGCTGGACATGAGCGTCCGTAAGGCTTCGATTTCCTCATCAGGTATCGGCTCCGGGCGGCTGCCGCTGCCGACGATTTCCACGACTCCCGACACTTTCTGGACCGGCAACTTTCCTTCCTGCCCGAATCGGACGAAACAGTAGCCGGAAAACAGCGGCACTTCGACTTCCTTTTTCCGGTCCTTCCACTGGCTCAACTTCTTGACCGTTGGAAGCAACGGCTCGATCCCCTGCTTGTCCAATTGATCCCGCACGAGCTTCTCATGCCGGGATTTGGTCCGCAGTGCATACCAGTGAGGACTGTTTGTCTGGTTCGTCTGGTTTATCTGGTTCATTTCGTCTGTTTGGTCTATCTCGTCTATCTGGTCTGTCTTGTCTGTTTCGTCTTGGTTCGGAGGTACTTGATGAGTCCGGAGATGATCTTACCGGTCTTCTCAGCTTGTGCATAAATCTCATCGAAGCTCTCTTGGGAAAGATACTTCTGGTCAATCGCGACATACAGATGACTTTGGACTTCCGCTGCAGAAGACATCGCGATGAACAGGAATTGCCCGAATTCCTTGTCAGAATGTCGGACAAACCCTTCGGCAATATTCGACATCACGGATACAGATGCCGCTTGTATTTGTCCGCACAGTCTGACATCACGTTGCCAGATTGGATTTCGACCTATCGCCTCATAGATCTGCCGCGTGAGTTTTCGAGCTTCTTTCCAACAATCCAAGTCTTCGAAACGTGTGAGTTTCATGATAGTGGTCCGTCTGGTCTGTTTGGTCTATCTGGTCTGTCTGGTCTCATCCCACGAGATAGACAAGATAGACATCTTCCACCAGATAGACCCATATTCGGACACAGCTTCGCCCTCTCACTTACAGTAAGGCCTGCCGACGGGAACTCGGCTTCATCCACAGAAACAGGACACACCACCAGAATCAGAATCACTTAGGCCGCGGGCACAAGCGCCAGTACCTTTCCATCCGGAATATGATGCTGCCCCAAATTGTGCTTGTGGTCGGCAGTGTGATCGAGATCAGCCAGGAGAATCGCATCAAATTCCCACTGCTCCAGCGCATCGGGCCGCCACACCGGATAGGACAAGAACGAGTCCCGCTGACTGTCATCGACAAACCCCACCAAAATCATGCTCATTTCACGAAGCGACAAATAGGCCATTTCCGCCAGTTCGCCGGTGCCATAAATGACCACCCGCTTCATGCCATTCGCCGCTGCATGAGATAACGTGTCCCTCAGACGGGCACGCATGTCACGATAGTGGGCCAGCGAATACTGCATGTAGAGATAGGTCAGGCGTGATTTTTCGGCAAATCCTTGCGGTGTCAGCAGATACCGGACACGGTTGGAAGGAATCGTGGTGATCTTGATATACCCTTTTCGGGCCAGACGCTTCAGATACAGATTGGTCAGTCCCAGCGCGACTCCCAGCTTGGTGGCAAGAGAACGCTGCGTGACGGCACCGTCCCGCTCCAGTTCTGTCAAGAGCACAAGATCGCGCTGGCCTTGAAGATTCATAGAGTTAGAATGAATCGGCGCAGGAGACTTTTTGCTTGTTCAGGATATGAACACAACCGCATGTGGGAGTCAAGCGAAAAGACCTCAACCGCTTGGACTACCCAAGGCTGATGAAGGGCGCGGCGATGAAATCTGATCAGGTGCGCCGTCGCGACAATGCCTCATTATAGGTGAAGCACGGTTAATGCCGTTGGACCTTTGGCCACATGCCCGACTGCCGTCGCGATCTGATCGGCGGTCAGGCGGTCAAGACAATCCCAATAGGGGCAGACAGCACCGATACACTTGTCACAGGTGGGAACATCCGGACGTAATACGAGGCCGCTTCCCAGAGGCTTCCATCGCACCGGAAGATTATTTCTCCGAGGATCGAACAGACTGACCACTGGAGTGCCCAGAGCCGAACCCAGGTGCGCCGGCCCGGTTGCACCGGACACAACCACATTGGCATTGGCAATCACCGCCATGAGCTCTCGGACCGATAGGCACCCCATCAGATTGGAGATACCCGCCGGAAGCACCACGGTGGACAATGTATCTCGTTCAAACTCGATGCGCTCACTGTCGTTGCCGGTGAGAACAACGCCATGCCCTGTGTGCGCCAACTGAACCGCCAGATCCCGAAAGTGTTCCGGCCGCCAACGCCGCGCAGAGCATCCACCGGGGTGGACCACGACATGCGGGCGAGGCAACCCGCGCCACCGGTCTTCTCCGCCGATCCGTTCTTCTTCGGTCATACGCAACGTGGGCCTGCTCACGGCACGGGGACTTAGCCCAAGCCCTGTCAGCATCTCCACGTTGTACTCGGATTCGTGACGCATGAAGTCGCTGCGATGCTCGAACACCCGGCGATTCGCCAGCACACTGTACCAGCGAAATCCGGTCGCCACACGAATCGGCACGCGCGCCAGATAGGCCGCCCACATGAGACGCCGGAACGGCTTGAGAAACACCGCAGCATCCACTCCATCCGCAAAGGCAGTCCGTAGAATACTGACCGGGTCGGTGAGGCGAACCGTCCGGACATAGTCGACATCCAGATGATGTTCAAGAATGGGAGCGGTGATCGGACTGGTCAGAAATCCGATCTTCGCACCAGGCAGCAATTGCCTGAGTTGAGACGCCACCGGCAGTGAGAGGATCAGGTCGCCGATGCCATCCGGTCTGACGATCAAGACATTCATCATGAGCGTGCGGGTGCCACCAACAGGTCCCTGGCGGCCTCGGCCACATCGTCCGGCGTGAGAGAACGGAGGCACTCCAACTCTGGAACGTGCCGGCAGACACGGCTGAAACACGGACGGCATGGGACGGAACCGGTCAGGACACGATGTCCTGTTCCGTACGGGCCGGTTCGAACCTCACTCGTCGGCCCGAACAGGGCAACAACCGGAACACCCACCGCCGCCGCGATATGCATCGGCCCTGAATCGTTCGTGATCATCACCCCCGCCTTCGACAGCAGCGCCGGGAGACATCCGAGCGGAACGGCGCCGGCCAGATCGATGAATGGGGTGGTCGTCACGGCGCGCAACGCATCCACGTCATGCCGATCCTCGGCACTCCCGATCACCACGACCGGAGCACGGCCTTCCTCGTGCAATCGATCGAGCACCCGGGCAAAGGCACTCAGCGGCCACCGCTTCGTCGTCCACCGTGCCGAGACATTCATAGCGACCCATGGCTGATCGACGGAGAGTCCCTTCTCAGAAAGAATGCTCCGAACCATGGCCCTGTCCTCGTCACGCAGGTTGAATCGAAACTGCGGTGCCCCCTGCACACGAGCCCCCATAGCCTCCGCGACCAGCAGATACCGATCGACCGCGTGCATCTCCAGGGGAGGAACCGGCACGCGCGTCGTATAGAACCAGGGGCTGCCTTCTCGTCCGTTGGCGAATCCAATACGGAGCGGGACGCCACTCAACCATGCCAGAACCCCGCTGCGAAACAGCCCCTGCAAATCGATAGCCGCGTCGAACCGTTCACTCCGCAGCGCCCATCCTTGCTTCAACCAACTTGCCGCCCCTTGATCCACCGGCCACACGCGGTCGACTTCTGCGACCCGGCGGACGAGTTCCGCCCACTGGTGCTTGACCACCCAGGTCAGATGCACGCCGGGCCACTGCGATTTGATCGCCGACACAACCGGAAGCGTGTGAACGATATCGCCGAGCGAGCTGGGCTTGATGAGAAGAATGCGGGCGTGGTCCAGGGAAAAAGAAATGGGGCGAGGATCAGTCTGTATTACCGCTTGTACTGACTGCATCCGTTTATCCAGGAACCGCCGAGTGGACCTTGACCTGCTCGGCGTACAAACCGTCCAGCAATGCCTTGCCGCTTTCAGCACCGGCAGTTTCACGCCGTTCCGCAAAGGACCGGCACAGCCGTTGCCAGGCCCGCACATATGGCGCTGGTGTCAGGTGACGGGCGAGGTCAGTATGGCCACGCACAATTCTGGATACCCACTCATAGTTACCGGGGATGACGGTGTCGGAGCCCGGATCGATCGGCGGCAGCTCCCGCTTGAAAAACATCGTGATGTTCCCGCCGTCCCGTGAGATCAGATGCCACGCTTCATGGAGTCCATGCTTCCTGGCTAGCCTCCGCAACGACACCACGTTGAAATTGTAGAGGTGTGCTTCATGAAACGTACTGCTGGGTGCCTGGCACGTGGCTTCCACATTGGGCACCTCCACAACCACGATCCCGTCCGTCTTCACCCAGGAGCGCAGTAACGCCAGCACGGCGCCTGGATCTTCCGTATGCTCAAGCACATGCCAGATCGTCACAACATCGAACGACTCAGGCGGAAACACCCCATCTTGCACAAATCCGACTTGCACCGACAATCCATATTCCTTGATCGAATAATCCGCATATCCTCTATTGGGCTCGACTCCGCTCACGCGATGCCCCAAGGATTGGAGCAAGTAGGCAAATTCGCCTCCGCCGGTCCCCACATCGAGGACGGTCTTCTGTTCCGTCAGCAGCCGGTCGATTTTCTCAAACCGCGACAGCGCAACCTTGCCGGCGCGCAGCACATGTTTCGGCTTCGGGCTATAGGCATTTTTATAGGAGAGCCGATACTCCTCTTCGTAGAACTGCTTCGCATCATGGGGGCGCGGATCGGACCACACGAGCCCACAGGATCGACAGATCACAGTTCGCAAGGGTTTGCCGCTGCGGCTCTGGTTCGACAGAACCCCTACCGCTCTGCCACCGCAGAGATTGCAAGGAATGGCACAGGTTTCCTCTGGTTGGTCCATTGATCGTCGCTTCTTGTAGCGCCTATGTACCGTAGCCTCTCACGACACTATAGGTGGGCCGCTTTCCCGGCGCAAGTCCGTACCCTGAATCGAACCACCCATGCACCTCGCAAGACCCTAAGTCGGCATCATCTGATGCCCGCTCTGAAGACGGCACGGGTCCTGGCATCCTGTAGCAGCCACTCCGCCGCGTCATCAAACGAGGAGGTCACCAGGTCTGGGATCACCCCAGACCTTTTCAGTCCTTCAGCCTGCTCTGGCAGAACCGCTCCTGTCGTCATCAAGATGCTCCGCGAGCCCACTCGCTTGGCCAACTCCACATCACTCACTTTGTCGCCAATCAGATACGAATGACTGAGATCAACTGCTCGCTCTCGCACCGCCTGATCGATCAGGCCTGTGTTTGGTTTGCGGCACGTGCAGGCATCATCGGGGTGATGGGGACAGACGTAGAGGGCATCAAGCGGGGCGCCGGACTCCTCAAGGAGCCGTGTAAGTTTTGCGTGAATCCCCTCAAGGTCACCGAGGGAGAACAGTCCCCGCGCCACTCCCGACTGGTTCGTCACGACGATCAGCCGTGCACCGGCCCGTACTAATTTTGCCAACGCCTGGGCCACGCCGGGAAACAAATCAAACTGGTCGGGCGACCGGATGTATCCGGGGTCGGGATTCAACGTGCCGTCGCGATCCAGAAAGACAGTGTAGCCGGAAAGGACAGCTGACAAGTTTGCAGGTGGACAGGCTGACAACTTTTGCGGAGAGGCATCTGTCTCCAGACTCATCGGCTTGTCGCTTGTCAGCTTGTTTCCTGCGAGCCTGTTAACCTGCATCTGTTGAACCGCCGTGTCATACACCCGATCCACCGGCACTCTGGTCATGCATCGGTGATCGATCGGACATTCCCTCAACAAACACGGCGCGCACTCGACCGGTTCACGCACGATGAACTGCGCTTGCCCGTAAGGCGAGGTGGTTCGCCAATCCGTTGGACCGAACACCGCGACGACCGGCACTCCACAGGCTACGGCGATATGCATCGGCCCCGTATCGTTGGTGACCAGCAGACGGCAGCGTTTAGTCACGGCCATCAGTTCACGAATCGTGGTCGTTCCGGATAAGACCACCGATCGGCCCTGGATATGGGCCGCGATGTCCTTCCCCAACAATTCTTCTCCCTTGGCACCAAGAATGACCACCGCCGTGCGCGTCTTCTCCCCTTCAGCTATACGCTCCGCGAGCCGTTGGGCGACCTCCGCGAATCGATCGGGCAACCAGCGCTTCGCACTCCCGTAGGTCGATCCGGGATTGATCCCGATGACCAGATCAGAAGGGTCCACGCCTGAAGAGGCTAATCTCTCACTGACCTCCCGCTCCTCCTCCGACGACACCGTCAGGTGTGGAGACGGCGGCGCTCCGGATAGTCCCAGCGGCATGAGCAGGTTCCAATAGTACTCGACTTGATGCGTCAGTGAATTGGGGCTAGGAACCGAAACGGGGTCGGTCAGAAATATGGCGCGGCCATCGGTCAAGTATCCAAATCGGCGCGGAATCCCTGCGAGCCACGCAAGGAAGGCCGCTTCAAAGGCATTTTGAAACAGCACCGCCAGGTCGAAGCGATGTTGCCGGAGGGTCCCCGCAAGCGTCCATTTCCCCCCCAGACCCGCATGAATCCCCTTATCGTCGTACACCAACACATGATCGAGTCCGGCATAACCAACGAACAATTCGGCAACAACGGATTTTGCCAGGAGCGTGATCTCTGCCTGAGGAAAGAGAGATCGGAGCCCGCGCAACGCCGGCTCACACATCACCGCATCCCCAATCCAATTCGGCGCCCGCACCAACACGCGCCTGATAAACTCTTTACGCACCGCCAGCTCCTGTGTTCACGATCAATCGGCGCAGCCGCTCCTCCCCATGGACGATCTCTGCGTGAATCCGTACTGCCCACCACGAGTCGTCCGGCCTCAGAAACGGCTGTAATTTCCCCGCGTCTTTTTCGGTCGTCAGGACGATATCTGCGCCGGCGGCCTGCGCAGCAACACGAACCTTGCCGACATCGTCGTCATGATACCGGTGATGGTCGCTGAAAGCCGTCTCACCGATGATCTCGACTCCCAATGACGCAACGGATCGGCGGAACGACTGACTATTCCCGATTCCGCTCACCACCCACGTTTTCATGCCTAGGCACCATTCGAGCGGTTGCTTTGTTTCCGCCGATATCGCCACCAGGGATTCGGGGGTAAACCTGATTTCGATCGCATCGGCAAAGGGGAGATGCGCCGCCTTCAACCGCCCGCACACCGCTTCGACATCTTCTTTGGAGTCGGCCCTGGTCACAACGAGTGCCGCCGCTCGCCCAAGACCCGTGAGGGGTTCGCGCAACCGGCCGGCAGGCACCATAGCATCGAGCCCTGACGCATCTGTCGCGTCGAGCAACACCAGATCGACATCCCGGGTGAGCGCAAGGTGTTGAAACCCATCGTCCAAAATCATGCAGTCCACGGGAAACTGCGCCAACACCCATCGGCCCAAGGCCACGCGATCAGCTCCTACCGCGACGACCGCGGTTGGACATCGCTGCGCAATAAGAAACGGCTCATCGCCAGCCTCAGACGGATCAGCGAGGAGACGCTCTCCATCAGACACAAGACAGTATGACGTGTTGCGTTCGCGCTTGTACCCGCGACTCAAGACGGCGACCCGACAACCTTTAGCCAGCAGCCATTCGGTAAGGAGTATGACGACCGGCGTTTTTCCCGTTCCACCCACCGTCACATTGCCGACACTCACCACCCGGCAGGGCAATCGTGAGGAGACACACCAGCCCCTGCGATAACACCAATGCCGCGCACGGACAATGAGGCCGTACAGAAACGCCGGCCCAGAGAGCCACCTTCGTACCGGCTGTCCAGGCTCCAAGAATGCCATGTGGTTAGCTCACACTATTCATGAGCACTTCTGCATCAATCGCCACTCGTGAGCGTGATGCGATGTTCGCTCAAAGGAAAGAGCCTATGGCGTATGGCACGGAACTGAAAATCTAATCCAGGCGAACCAATGACTTGATCCGATCACGTGCCATACGCTACGAGCTATACGCTCTTGTCCTTAACCGGCGCGGGAGCCAGAACGGATTCGATTAGATCCAGACTGCGTTTCAAGGCACCTTGATTATCCAACACAACGCGCCTGGCAACTTGCCCCACCGTGTCACAGGCATCTGGATCGGACAACCACTCAGTACACCACTTGACCATGTCCTCGATTCCCATGATTCGGCGACCTCCGCCCGCTTCATTCAACAAGGCCGCCATTTCGGCGCAGTGATCGGTATATGGACCGAACAACACGGGCCGCCCCCAGACCGCCGGCTCCAACAAATTGTGGCCGCCAACCGGCACCAGCGTTCCACCCACGAACGCAACAACCGCTTCCCGATAGGCGCGGGCCAATTCCCCTCTTGTGTCCAAGATAATGACCCGAGGGCCGGCAACCGGCTCGCCGACCCGGCTCTTGCGTTGTACGGCGAATCCGGCACTCTGAATCATCACTTCGATCTGATCCACCCGTTCGATATGCCGAGGGGCTAACATCAACACAGTCGACGGATGTGCGTTGATAATCCGCCCATAGGCTGAGACCAACAGTTCCTCTTCGCCGGGGTGGGTACTGCCAGCCAGAATCAACCGTTCTCCCTCGTGTAGCCCGAAATTCCGGCGCAGCGAGGTCTCCCCTTCCATGAGAGGCAGCGGCTGATCAAACTTGATATTGCCGGTCGTATGGACCGCCTCCGCGTCGGCTCCCAAAGCCACAATCCGTTGCCGGTCCCGATCGGATTGCATCAGACACAGGGTAATCGATCGAAGCACCGACCGATACAACGAACGAATCCCGGTAATATCTTGGCGGCGAAACGAACGCGACGACAACCGTCCGTTGACAAGGATTGTCGGGACCCGCCGATCCCGCAGCGTCCAGAGCAGATTGGGCCACAACTCGGTCTCGACGAACAGATAGAGTGCCGGCCGCAACCGATCCACCATGCCCGTGACCGCCCAGGGAAAATCCATCGGCGCGTACCGATGCTCCGCCACGCCCTCCAATCGTTGCTCGACCGCTTCGCGGCCCGTATCCGTGACGGTCGTCACGATATAGCGATAGTCGGGATGGCGTTCATGCAAGGCTTTCACCAGCGGCACCGCCGCCACGGCTTCTCCAAGCGACACGGCATGCACCCAGATCAGCGGCCGAGCATTCAGGACTCGGTCGGACGGATGCGTCTGCCACCCCATCCGTTGGAGAAAGCCTCGTCGGCAGCGCGGCTTCGCCACCAATACCCCCACGATGACAGGAGCGGCAAGGACAAGACCTAAGTTATAGAGGAGCTTCCACATGATCACGAAGTAACACGTAAGGGGTGAGCGGTACCACGTCCTATCTGACTCGCGAACCCTTTACGGTTCACGCTTCACGAACGCCTCCGCCTGATCCGTCAAACGATTGAGAACTCTCTCCAGATCCAGGCGGGCCGCTTCGAGCGCCACGTCGTCCGCCTCACGCGGGACCCAGAGCGGATCTCCGTAGAGGAACAACCCCCGTGAAAAGGGATACGGGACCATGTACCGGTCCCAGCTCGCAAAGAGTTTTTTTTTGAGCAGGCAAAGGCCAAAGGCACGATCGGGAGGCCTGTCGCCTTGGCCAACTGAATGACGCCCAGTTTGACAACATGGCGGGGGCCTTTGGGCCCGTCCGGCGTCACGACCACATCCCGGCCTGACCGGCCCAGCCTGATCAGCGCGCGCAACGCGCCGGCGCCACCACGGGTGCTCGATCCCCGCACCGCATTATGGCCGAATCGCGCGATGATGCGCGCGATGATTTCGCCATCGCCATGCTGGCTGATCAGCACATGGGAACCCGTTCCGCGATACCCGATCGGGATCATCAACTGCTGGGCATGCCAAAAGGCCAGAATAATGTGTCGACCTTCGCGATACAGCGCATCGACCGCCTCATGCCCACGCGTCTCGCACCGCATCGACCGCGCGACCGTTCGAATCAGGCCTGCCGCAACCGGCGGCAACAGCGAGCATTTGACCCATCTCTCAACTCGTTTCTTCAGGCTGATCTGAGCCACATCACTCTTCACTCATCACCCATCACTCTTCACTCGTCACGGTTTCACACACCTGTCACATCCTGAAATTGCAGCGCATGCAGCCGGTGATAGGCCCCGCCTTGCCGCAATAATTCTTCATGCGATCCCGTTTCGACGATGATACCCCGGTCAAGCACGACAATACGATCCGCGTGTTGAATCGTCGAGAGGCGATGTGCAATCACCAGTGCTGTCCGATTCTTCAATAAGTTCGACAACGCCAATTGCACGATCCGTTCCGACTCCGAATCCAATGCCGACGTGGCCTCATCCAAAATCAGCAATGGAGGGTCACGAAGAATAGCCCGTGCGATGGCCAACCGTTGGCGTTCCCCTCCGGACAACTTGAGCCCGCGCTCTCCGATGACTGATGCATACCCATCGGGAAGACGGAGAATGAAGTCATGGGCATACGCCATTTTCGCAGCCCGTTCCACTTCAGCTTGCGTTGCGCCTGTCCGTCCAAACGCGATATTCCGTTGTATGGTATCGTCGAACAAAACCACCTCTTGCGAAACAATCCCAATGTGCGCACGCAACGAGTGCAACTGATATGAGGGCAACGGAAAACCGTCGATGAGAATGCGTCCGGCTGTTGGCTCATAGAACCGTGGCAGCAAACTCACCAAGGAGGTTTTTCCGCTCCCACTGCTCCCGACCAGTGCAATCACTTCGCCCGGCTTGATCACGAGATCAATGTCGGTCAGGGCAGGAATGGTGTGATTCTCGTAACACAATGTCACGCCCTGAAATGCAATGGCCTGCTTGATGTCTGTCAGTGGAACCGTACCGTGATCGTGAGACTGCTCCGTGTTCATATCCAACACAGCAAAGACACGTTCCGCTGCCGCCAGCGCTTGCTGGATCAAGTTATTTGACCCGGACAACTTTCGAATCGGGGTATACGCTAACAACATGGCTGCCATGAACGAAAAGAACGCACCGGGAGTCATCGCCCCATTGATGACGAGATATCCGCCATACCAGATCAAGATCGCGACACTGATCACCCCGATGATTTCCATATGGGAATGACCAATCGCCCACACCTGATTGGTTTTTAACTGCGTGGAGAGATACGCTCGGTTCCGCTCTCTGAATCGCTCCCCCTCCGCATCTTCGCGGCCAAACGCCTTCACGACTCTGATGCCGGCGAAGATTTCCTGCAATGTCGATGACATGTCGCCCATCTGCTCCTGTCCGCTGACTGCCAATTTCTTCAACCGCTTTCCTACCCGCACCATCGTCAGACCGGCGAGCGGAAGCACGACGAGCGAAATACCGGCCAGTCTCCAATCCTGATAGAGAATGACGCCGACCATGGCGAGAAACGTGAGGACGTTCTGAAAGATGTCTTTCACCACACTCGATGCCGCATTCGCCATCAATCCGACGTCGTTGACCACTCGTGAGACCAACCGACCTGAGGTGTTTGCGTCATGAAATCCGACCGGCAGCCGCATAAATCGATGAAACAACTCTTGGCGAATGTCGGCCACCACTCGATTCCCGACATAGGCCATGAGATAGTTCACGCCGTAACTGAACACTGCTTTCACTGCGGCAACGCCCAGCAAAGCCAGCGGCAGCAGCAACAACAAGCGCTCGTTTTTTTCGATAAAGATGCCGTCCAATACTGGGCGGGCCAGCCAGGCATACACACCGGTCGAAAGTGCCACGAGCCCTGAGCACACCAATCCGCCAACAAACCTCGCCCGATACGGGCGGACATACTGCATGAGCCGTTTGAATCGATCTATGCCTGACATGCCGCCAACACCACATCCGCCGCTCTGAGTGACGCGCCTGGCTCACCCAAAGCTGCCCGCACGGTTGCCAAATCTCGTTTCATCGCATCATACGCCACTCGATCTCGTAAAATCCGTTCCGCTTCTTCATACAATCGCTCCGCTGTCGCGGCGGACTGGACCAATTCCGGCACCACCGTCCGCTCTGCTACCAGATTCACCAGCCCAATCCATCTCACTCGAACCAGGAATCGCAGCACAGCACTCGCAACCCAAAACGTCAGCGCCGTCGTCCGGTAGCACAACACCATGGGCGTGCCTACCACCGCAGCTTGCAGGGTTGCCGTGCCGGACGCAACCAAGATCAGGTCGGACACCGCCATGACCTCGCTGGCCTGCTCCTTCACCACCGTGATGGGGACGGGGCTTCTCGCCAGGAGCGGCTGTAAGAGATTATCGTGAAGGGTGGAAGCTTGCGCCAGAATAAACTTTGTTTTGGGATTTCGCGCGATCAGCTTCTCCGCCGTCTCGATGAGAATCGGAAGCAAGACAGACGCCTCATGCGCCCGACTTCCCGGTAATAACGCAATGACAGGCTCGTGATCGGCGAAGCCGAACCTGGTGCGCAACGCGGTCCTATCATAATGAGGCGCCACCGCATCCAAAATCGGATGCCCAACAAAGGTACAAGGCACCCCCGCGTCGTCATACAGGGGCTTTTCAAACGGAAGGATCACTACCACATGGTCGACCCGCTGCTTGATCCAACGAATCCGCCACGGCCCCCAGGCCCAGATCTGCGGCGCAATATAGTAGATGACACGAAGGCCGGCTGCCTTGGCAAAATAGGCAAAGCGAAGATTAAGTCCCGGATGGTCGATAAACACCACCGTGTCCCACCGTTTGGACCGGAAGAGCCGCCGCATCGTGGCAAATCGCCGGATGATCGGGAGCAACGCCAGCGGGCCGACCATGCCGATCACATCAAACTTCCCCATCTCCTCTATCAACTCCACCCCAGCTGCTTGCATCGCACGACCGCCGATGCCGGACAGTGAGATGTGAGGATCACGCGCTTTCAACGCCTTGGCAAGATTCGCCCCATGGAGGTCACCGGAGGCTTCACCCGTCACAATCAGAATACGCGCCATCATCGCCTGGGGGACATGGAGTAGGACTGGTGGTTGAGGACGCTCAACCCAATGAACCGGCGCCGACTGTTTCCGCCAGGGATACTCAGGTCGTTTCTCCTACCTGGATACCTTCATTGCGGACAGCACACGATGAGCGAGATCCAATGCCGCGGCTCCGTCTTCGCCAGCAATGATGGGGCGTGACGCCGATCGAACTGCGGACAGGAACGATTCCAATTGGAACCTCAACGGCTCGCCATCACCGGCTTGGATTTCATCAGCGGCTGCCATTATCGTCCGGTCCGACTCAATGGCTCGGCGTCCGATGACCCCCTGGCGGGCCTGAAAGTCGATGGATACCGCACCATCTGCTTGAAACACACGCCACTGCCGCAGGGCTTTTGGAGAAATTCGGCTGGCGGTGAAGTTCGCGACACAGCCACGTTCGAATCGGATCCTTGCACTCGCCACATCGTGCGTGGGAGACAATACCGATACACCAACTGCCTGCACATCGCGCACGGGACCGAGGTGACACGACAACAACAGATCCAGATCGTGAATCATCAAATCCAGCACGACGTCAACATCGGTTCCGCGAGGACTATACATCCCCAGCCGCTGCCCCTCGATCAGCACGGGGTGGTGGATGGATGGCCACATGGCCGGCACGATGGGATTGAACCGCTCACTGTGTCCAACCTGCAAGGTGCAGCCGTTGGTTTTGGCAAGACTGATAAGGTCTTCCGCTTCGGCGGGCAACACCGCGATTGGCTTCTCGACCAGCACATGCTTGCCTGCTTCCAGACAAGTCTTCGCCACGGCATAATGCCCCGACGTCGGGACAGCCACACTGACGACATCGACCGTCTCCAATAAATCCTGCACCCGTTCAAATGTGCGCGCGTGATGCCGCTCAGCAATCGTTCGAGCGCGACCCAGATCCTGATCGGTCACACCGACCAGCGTCGAATCCGAGAGCGCCGCATAGAGCCTCGCATGATGTTGCCCCAAATGGCCAACACCGATGACCCCCGCACGCAGCTTCGTCATATCCTCTTACGCTTATGAGTCACGGCATCACGGTTCAAGATGCAACTGGCAAGTTTCAAAGCGGATATTTCACGATGGGCGCGCAACGAGAAACATTCCACTCCACACGTTTTAGGTGTCACGCCTCAGGTTTCACGCTGTCCGCCGCAATTCCGACGACGGCAATTCCGATTCGTTCGGCTTGGCTCACGAGTTCGTCTCGGTCTAACACGACCGTACGGCCTGCCTCCACCGCCAGGACGCTGGCCTTGACCGACGCCATGACCTCAATCGTTCGAGGTCCGACGGCGGGCAAGTCAAAGCGCATGTCTTGCTGCGGCTTGCTCCGTTTGACGACGACCGCGCCTTCCTTAGCCAATTCGCCACCTCGTTTGATCGCGCCATCCGTCCCTTCAACCGCCTCCACCGCGACAATCACCCGATCTTTCACCACCACACATTGTCCAATATCGAGACGCCCGGTCTCCAGCGCGATATCCCAGCCGTACCGGATATCAGCCCATTCCTTCTTGGACGGTTGCCGCGACGTGAGCGGCCCTTCTTCCACGAGAATCCCTTCAAGGCCGAACGTCGATTCACAGATGACGATCCCGTCCCGCTCGAGTTCGGCCGCGATTTCCCGAAGAATATCGTCGTCCTTCCACAAGGCGATCCTGGCCGCCAGAGCCAACGCGCGAAAATCCGGCCGCACCGTGCTGTAGACATGGGTCTTCTTGATCCCACCCAGCATCACCACATTGCGGACACCATCGCCCTTGAATGCGTTGATCAGCTTGTTGAGTTGCCCGATCCTGATCCAGTGAATTCGATCGACGTGCTGCTCGAGTTCCGGTTCTGTTTCCCCCTCGTGCGCAACCGCGGACACAAACAATCCCAGCTTGCGTGCGTTATCGGCAAAGATGATCGGAAACCGCCCGTTCCCGGCGATCAAGCCGATACGCCCGTCCGCTATAGGCATGGCCGAAGTCGTCGTAGCTGCCGTCATAACTGGTGATCGGCCTCACGCTCAAGATCGAGATGGACCGCCCGCGAGATGCCACGTTTGGTCCCCGCCATAAACGAGAGAATCCTCGCCACATCCTCCTGCCCTTTGAACTCCTTTTGCGCCAGCTTGATGGCCTCCGCCGTTCGATGGCCTGCGCGAAAGAGAAGATCGAAGGCTTTCCTGAGCAACGCGATGCGGTCGGAGGAAAAACCATGGCGTTGCAGCCCCACCGTGTTCAGACCGTAGAGGTGGGCCCGATACCCACCGGCAGCAAAGGTAAACGGCGGGATATCCTGGCCGATCGCACAACACCCGCCCACCATCACATAGTCGCCGACTCGCACAAACTGAAGAATGCCGGTTAACCCGCCAATAACGGAATGATCCCCGATCGTAATGTGTCCGGCCAAGCTCGCTGCATTGGCCATGATGAGATGATTGCCCAGCCGGCAATCGTGCGCCACATGCACATAGGCCATCAAGATGCCCTTGGATCCAAGAGAGGTCACCCCGCCGCCTTGTACCGTCCCGCGATTGATGGTGACATATTCACGAATCACGTTGTCATCGCCGAGAAGGACTTTTGTGGGCTCCCCACGATAGCCGAGGTGCTGCGGCGGACCACCGATCGACGCGAAGGGATGCACTTCATTGCGCTCGCCGATCTCGGTCCATCCGTCGAGAGAAACATGGGACAGGAGCCTGGTCCCTTTGCCGATCGTGACATGCTCGCCGACGACGCAAAACGGCCCCACTTCCACATCATCGGCCAGTGTGGCTTTAGGATGGATAATCGCTGTTGGATGTATCTTCACACAGAACCTCCGTGATGAGTGATCAGTGATGGGTGATGAGCCCTGACTCGATGCGCTCCCTGGCAACTCATCACGCATCACCCATCACGCTTCACGTCCTTTTCTTCCATCACCATTGCCGTCACCACGGCTTCACAGGCGAGGACATTGTCCACATAGGCCTTCCCATGCATTTTCCAGACCGGCGGACGCTTCTTGAGCACTTCGATCTCAAATCGGAGCTGATCGCCGGGCACCACAGGCCGCCGGAATTTCGCCTCATCGATACCCGCTAGATACATGATGGTTTTCCCAACCGGTCCTCCGGACTTAAACACCAGCACGCCTCCGGCCTGAGCCATCGCTTCGATGATCAACACACCAGGCATGATCGGCCGACCGGGGAAATGCCCCTGAAAAAACGGCTCATTGATCGTCACATTCTTGATCGCGACAAGCCGTTGGCCAGGTTCAAACTCTTTCACCCGATCCACCAACAGGAAGGGATACCGGTGAGGAAGTACCGATAAAATTTCCTGAATCTCCACCTGCTCAACCTTTGCCATTGGCACCGCCTCCTCTCCACGTCATTTGATTCGCCGTCTCAGTTCTGTTGCCGATCAAATTCCTTCACGATCAAGTCCGTCACATCCAGCGCGGGCTGATGATAGAGCACGATGCGGAACATCGACTCGTTCCCTTTGTCAAGGACGGCAATAAGCCCCTCCTTTTGTGCCACCACCTGCGCCGCATCCGCGATCTTCTTCGAATACTCCGCGACCATCTCGCGTTGCTTCTGCTGAACTTCGCGATTAAAATCCTGCAGCCGCCGCTGATAGGCCTCGACCTTGCCTCGGAACTGTTCCTGTTTCTCTTGTTTGGCCGCTTCACTCAACTTGCTATTGGGATCTTGAATGGCCTGCTCCAGTTCTTTCAGCTCCTGCTCGTCGGCACTGATGATCTTCTGCCTGGTCGCCTGATAGGCCTTCATCTCCTCAAGTGCGGCCTTGCCCGCCTTGGACCGTTCGATCACGGCCTGCTGGTCCATCACGGCGATCTTAATCGCATCGGCGGCCTGCGCCGATCCCGCCAAGCACACCAAGAGGGCACCCACCACCGCCATCACCATTCCCGCGCATCTCATCATCAAACCTCCACCGGCCCTACGGATGTTCCCGGTTGAATTCCTCTATCACCTGACTGGTCACGTCGAGCCCTTCCTCGCCATAGAACGTAGGGCCACCTTTCCCTTTTTCAATAACCACCTGCAAGCCGATCCGTTTGGCCACCTTGGCGACCACCCCATCCACTTTCACCCGAAAGCTTTCCGACACATCACGCCCCTTTTCTTGGATCTCCCGGTTCAATTCCATATTCTTCTGCTGATACTCCTCAAAACGTTGCTGCAATTGTTGTCTGCGTCGTTGAATCCCGTCAGGCTGAAAGGACCGTGACTCTTCCACTCGCCGCAGATCCTCCTGCATGCGTTGCAATTCCCGCGCATCGGCTTCAAGCAACGCCTGCCGATTTTTCTGATGGGCCGTCAATGTGTCTTTCAACTTCTTGCCCAAGTTGGATTCGCTCCACACGCGGGAAGAGTCAATGAGCCCTATTTTCCCTTCGATTTTCTGACCGTCTCCCCTCAGACTGTTTGCCGCACAACCTACAGTCAAGAGGCTCACAACACCCAGGGCAACAAATGCCAGAGTTTGTCGGCGGGCTGCCGAGAGACGAACCGGCTTGTGTGCTCGTTCAGTCACAGCAGGCATCAGACCCCTGAAGATACGAACACACTCGTGTAGGGAACGCGTCACAAGCCTACTTTCGGGATAATAAAGAAACAGTCCCCCACGCCGTCCAGGAGGGATACCCCTTTGAATAATTTGTGCATTTTGCCAGAAAGTGTGCAGGAAGGATAGTCCTCATTGATGGGTGGGGAAGGCGTAGTGGACAACCTTACCATCGCACAGGATGTTGAGGTCCTCACGGCTTCAGCACCGACATCCAATCAGAAGATCGAGCCGATCGTAAACTCAAACACTCCGCCTCGTTCACCTTCTCTCGGATCGAGATTGATACCGTAGGCCGCGCGCAACGGACCGAACGGTGAAATCCAGCGCCCTTCAATTCCTGCCGTTTTCCTGAGATCAAAGATGGACAGCGCTTCATCTTGATCAAAACCTTTCCCGTAATCGAAAAAGAGCACACCGTTCAACTTCGCGTCGGCAGAAACGGTAAAGATGAGGTCGGCGTTGAAGATCAACTGCTTGGCTGCTCCGAGCGTCGTCCGCGTGGCCGGCACGATGGGACCGGCCCGGCCAAAGACAAACCCGCGCACAGTATTGATCCCGCCGACGTAAAACCGTTCGCTGAGCGGAACCGGCTTCCCCTCGAACGCATCCACCGCGCCAAACCGTCCACGGAGCGACAGCCGCATGTCGAAGGGCAGCGGAGTGACCTTGATCACATCGGCGGTGTACTTGACGAAATTGTTGGTACCGCCCATCAGCGGAGTCCCGATATCGACCCCACCGCCGAACCGCCAGCCAGTTCGAGGATCGAGGTAATAGTCCCTTGTGTCCCTGAAGCCATGGATTCGAACACCCGTCGTGGACTGATGGCCGAGTAGGTCATCGCAAAATTGAGGGACGGACTCGCACACCCCCCTCGACGGGCTTCTGTAATTCAATTCTTCGGCGAACAGGCTGATGCTCCCTGAGTTATATTCCGACAACCAGCGGCCCACCGTCACGCTCGCACCGGTCCGCGACTCGAAAAACGTCAGGTAATTCGTCATGCTGCGGTAGATATCCAACTGCAGCGACGTCAGGGAATCGTTCACATAGGGATTCCGCAATGTGATCGATCCCAAGCTCCTCCGCTGACCGAGCTGGCCGGTGATGCGGCCCATGTAGCCATATCCGCCGATATTCCCTTCCGTAATGTTGGCAACCGCCATCATCCGATCCAGCGAGCTGAATCCCCCCCCGAGGCTGAATTGGCCGGTCGGCTTCTCCTTCACCCGAACATTCAAATCCACCTTATCCACAGACACCTTGTCGGGCAAGATCTCGACGGTCTCAAAAAAGTTGAGGTTGTTCAACCGCTGAAAACTCCGCTTCAGAGACACCGTGTCGATGACGTCTTGTTCATCCACGCGAATTTCTCGGCGGATAACGTTGTCGCGCGTCTTATTGTTCCCGAAAATATTGATCTGCCGGATTCGCATCATCTCCCCCTCTTTGAGAGTGAAGATGACGCTGACCGTTCGCTCTTCGTTGTTCGGCACGACATTGGGTGTGACTTCGGCAAACGAGTAGCCCTTCCCCCCATAGAGGTCCGTCAGGCGGCTGATCTCATCCCGCAACTTCGCGCGCTGAAAAATCTCCCCCTGCTTGATCCTGAGTCCGTCCCGAAGCTCAAGGTCTTCGAACACCGTGTAGCCCCGGAACCCTACTTCTCCGATCGTAAACGGTTCGCCCTCGAAAATATTGAACGTGACCGTGAACCATCGCTTGTCCTCGGTCAATTCAATGGACGACAGGCTCACCCTGGCATTAAAGTATCCCTTGTTCAGCAGCACTTCCCTGATTCGTTCCACATCGTTCGTCGCTTCTTCCCGCTTGAGCACGCCGGCATCGGAAATGAGCGACGGCAAAGTGAAACGCGTAAACAACCCGTACCACGGCACCCATTCGCGCGTCGACACGACCTTGAACAGCTCCGCTTTCGTCATCGTCCGCAAGCCGTCGAACGTCACGTCCTTGATGCGGGCCTTGTCCCCCTCGGTGATGAAGAACGTCAAGCGCTTGCGCTCTTGGTCCAGCGCTTGGACGACCGGAATCACTTGACAGTTGTAATAGCCGTCTTTTTCGTACGCCAGACGGATATTCTCAGCGCTGTCCTTGACCTGCTGCTGATCGAGGAACGTTTGGCTCTTGATGAGGGTTTTTTCCTTGAGCTTGTCGTCGCTCAGATTCTGATTCCCGTCATAGACGATCTCCGTAATGAAGGGTTTCTCTCGAACGACAAAGACCACGGCCGTTCCTTGAGGCGCCACGTCAGTTTCGACTTGGATATCCTCGAAGAAGCCGGAGTCATACAGAATCTTGACCTGCCCGCGAACCGTCTCGGGCGTATACGGGTCATTCACTTTGAGCGTGAGGCGCCCGATGATGGAGGGAACTTCTATGCGCTTGTTGCCCCGGATGTCGATCGACTTGATCTTGGAAGACGACGTCTGCTCGGCCGCATCACACCAGCCGGACAAGACAGAGATTGCCACGATCAGCGCAACGAGCCATCGAGATCTGTGGATGAGCGTCACGATCGCCAAAACGTACTCTCGCGCAAAAATCACCATGGCCGTGGCAACACCACACCGACTCATCGCGACTGGGCAGAAATGCGCCTGCCTCATCACGCCTGGCCCGCTCCGATGTGCAGACGAGAGGAAACACGGTTGCCGCCCATGAGCCCACGGCTCGCAAAACTGATGGATTATATTGGCGCGTCTCTACGTTGTAAAGGACTCGCCGATGGTTTCTGAAGACCGGCCGTTCGGCTATCCGCGCAATACGCCCTGGATGCGGTGAGTTCCAGCATTTCTTGACATCACTCTACCCATCACATAGTATCCGAATCATGTCACGTCTCACCGTCAGAAAGGCCGTCATCCCCGCAGCAGGACTGGGGACACGGTTTCTTCCCGCAACCAAGGCCTCGCCGAAAGAAATGCTCCCGTTGGTCGACAAACCGCTCATTCAATATACGGTGGAAGAAGCCGTCGCCTCCGGAATCGAGGACATTATCGTGGTTACGGGGCGAGGCAAGCGCGCCATCGAAGACCACTTCGATCGCTCGGTTGAACTTGAAGACAATTTGAAAGGGACCGGCAAAAGCCAAGTCCTGCATCAGATCCGACAGATTTCAAATCTCGCCAACTTCTGTTATGTGCGCCAATCGGAAGCGCTCGGCTTGGGACATGCCGTGCTGTGCGCGCAGCACTTGATCGGCGATGAACCATTTGCCGTGATTCTGGGCGACGAAATCATCGATGCGCCGGTGCCAGCGCTTGCCCAACTCATCCATGTCTACAAGAAACGTCATGGCGCGGTTCTGGGTGTGCAAGAAGTCCCCAAGCAGGATGTCAGCCGATACGGCATTGTCGCGCCCAAACGCGTGGCGAGCGGCCTGCATCGTGTCCAAGACATGGTGGAGAAACCGTCGCCAGCCGACGCCCCCTCGACGCTGGCCGTCATCGGCCGCTACGTCTTGCCGCCGGAGATTTTCCCGATCCTGAGGAAGACGGCGCCGGGGAAGAATGGGGAGATTCAGCTGACCGACGCGCTTAAGGAACTGGCGAAACGATCACCGATGTTTGCCCAAGAAATCAAGGGCCAGCGTCATGATGCCGGGGATAAGCTGGGTTTTCTCATCGCCACGGTCGAATTCGCGCTAAAGAACCCCTCATTGGGAGCTGACTTCGGCGAGTATCTTGTCTCACGCGCACACTTGCTTTCAACCGACCGGCGAAAATAGATTGGGCCCTGACGCACCCGGTCATACTGCGTCACCGGGCAAACCACGAATTCCTCCGAGCCGAGATTATTAGGGAGCAGTATCCGATGACAGACCAGAACGAGCAGGAACTTCAACCACCACAGAACGTCGAGATTCCCGCCCAGCTGCCTTTGCTGCCTGTGCGCGACATCGTCGTATTCCCCTACATGGTGCTTCCGCTCTTCGTCGGGCGGGAGATGTCGATCAAGGCGATCGAGGCGGCACTTGCCGGAAACCGGATGATCTTCCTCGCGACGCAAAAAGCGCTCGATGTGGAGAATCCGGAGCCCAACGACATCCATGAGATCGGCACCGTCGGCATCGTCATGCGCATGCTGAAGCTGCCGGATGAACGCATCAAGATCCTCGTGCAGGGTGTCGCGAAAGCCAAAATCGCCAAATACATCCAGACGGACCCGTACTATTCCGTCCGCATCGACAAGCTCCCCGACACCAAGCCCGCGGGCACATCACTTGAAGCTGAAGCGGTCATGCGCACGGTGAAGGAGCAGATCGAGCGGATCGTCAGTTTAGGCAAAGTCCTGATCCCCGACGTCATGGTCGTGATTGAGAACCTGGAAGAGCCCGGCCGGCTCGCCGACATGGTCGCGTCGAATCTTGGGCTAAAAGTCGACGTGACCCAAAGCGTGCTGGAACTCCTCGACCCGGTCCAACGCCTTCGACAGGTCAGTGACATTCTCGGCAAGGAAATCGAAGTGCTGTCGATGCAGCAAAAGATCCAGGCGCAAGCCAAAGGCGAAATGGACAAAACCCAGCGCGAATATTTCCTGCGCGAGCAACTGAAAGCGATTCAAAAAGAGCTGGGCGAATTGGACGAACGAGCGGAAGAAGTCACCGAATTTCGCAAACGCATCAAAGACGCCAAGATGCCCGAAAAAGTCCTCAAAGAAGCGGAAAAACAGCTCAAGCGCCTGGAGAAGATGCACCCCGACACGGCCGAGTCCGCGACGGTCCGCACCTATCTGGAATGGATGGTGGAGTTGCCCTGGTCCAAACGCTCGAAGGACAACCTCGATCTGAAGGCGGCGGCCAAGGTGCTGAACGAGGACCACTACGATCTGGAAAAGGTCAAGGAACGGATTCTGGAGTATTTGGCGGTCCGCAAGCTGAAAGAAAAGATGAAAGGTCCCATCCTCTGTTTCGTCGGGCCGCCTGGGGTCGGAAAGACCTCCCTGGGCAAATCAATAGCCCGTGCGCTTGGACGGGAATTTGTGCGCATCAGTCTCGGTGGCGTCCGGGATGAGGCGGAAATCCGCGGGCACCGCCGCACCTACGTCGGCGCGCTGCCCGGCCGGCTCATCCAAGGCATGAAGCAGGCGGGAACGGCCAATCCCGTCTTTATGTTGG